>Ga0302188_10000621_pt1 | contig 29534 bp, 23 predicted proteins | sample II_Bog_E2_1_FD_198783 | JGI IMG/M metagenome (GOLD analysis project Ga0302188, IMG submission 198783) | Peat permafrost microbial communities from Stordalen Mire near Abisko, Sweden - II_Bog_E2_1 | ecosystem: Environmental > Terrestrial > Soil > Wetlands > Peat | place: Sweden: Abisko...
AAGGATTATTATAAACTGAACTGAGAATTATAAATTATATTTCATAGTTGATTCAGCTTTAATAATCCATTGCTATGTTTGCAGTAAATAAGAATTAAATCCTAACCTCTCCTCTCACTAATGTAGAGAAACCAGAGGATAAACCAGCATCATCTGAACCTAGGAAAAAAATTCGCAAAGATGCAGAGCTTACCTTTCAAGAACCAAATATTGTGCCGCCAAATTAAAAAATAAATCTAATGGCTAGCGTGACCGTTCCCATGACCAGTCTCTATCCTAAAACAGATAATCTACAATAAAATAAGACTCCAATTAAGTAACTTTCCACAGCCAATGATAAAATGGGTGGTCATGATAAAACAGGAGGAAGTCTTCCCACGACAGTGAATCAAGACATCACCAGTCGAGAAAGGATAGTTATGATGAAAGAGCCAGCTGATCAAAAAAATTCAACTGTTCTTAAAGATACCGTCGAGGCACCTTGTCTTGAAAAGATCGTGGATGAATTATGTTTCTTTAGTAAAATTGAGGCCAATAGTAATTTAACTGAGGTTGAATTGTAAAAATTCATTGATTGCTTCTCCTTATTGGCAGACGATGAGAAAACTCGAAAATAGAAATTAAATTAGCTGAAAACACCTGAAGGAAGATCTAAATTGATGAAGTTTGAGTATTTGAATGGCGAAAGTGAAGCAATAAAAAGGAACGTGCAGTTATTCTTTTATTATATCATCCAATACTTTATGGAAGCCAATCAATATGCCAATATTACAGGAGTCATTGAGCTGATTAACTATTTCCTCAAAATATATAAGAAGAAATTCTTTGTGGAAGGAAAATTTAAATAGAGTGTGCTTAAGGAGGCGATGAATATTAATGGTACCATAGATACTAACTCTCTTATGTACCAGCAAATTATGAAGAATCTCGAATAATTCAAGCATACAATTCTAATCTACTATGAAAGAATCTTCAATCTTTTCAACGATAAAATTAAATCAAGCATGTAAAGTTCACCCAACTCCACTCTTTAGAAGATAAAAAAGAAATAAAGCCTGATCATGAAGTTAAGTCAAAATATTTGGAATGGATACAGAAATGTTATAACTTCTGATAAAAAAGACCAATACACCAAACAAATTCAACACTCGGCGGAGATTAGTACATTTATTCGGGGATTGAATTGCTGCTATGCAATAAATTGCAAGTTCTTTGATAAAAAATTGGTTCTTAATGGAATTTTACCGTTGGTCATTGATCAAATTCCAATTTTTGAAAATAATCGAGCAGTTTCTATTCAATAAATAGATAAGCTTGTGCTAAAACTGTTTCTCAATAAACCTTTTGATGCTAGTTCAAAGACAAAGGAGGTGGATGATCTGATAAATGATCCAAGTATGTCTCGATACTCCTTTCTAAGGCAACTAACCAACTATCCACTCAAATATTCTTAACTCAAGCCTCTAAAATCAGAATAAAATGTAATATTTTTATAAAAGCTGATCCAATCTAACAGATCCTTTGAGGGATATGATTCGGATAAAGCCATTTTTATTTTTTAATCTATTTGCCAAATTGTAAAGAGTAATCTGTTAGAATTTCAATAGAATAAAGACAATAACTATCGATAAATTATGAGATACATTAAATATATTGAATAAGGTATCGATAATAGATAGTAAAATAGGAAATACTACAATAAAGTTGTGGGCATTTGCAGATACTGTAAATTTCTAAACATTATAATGCTATAGCCCAATAGGCAAGGAATTTTAATCAAATTATAAGATTTCACAAACAATAAGTATTTGCCCTACATAATTCTAGACAATATATTGAAAATAATAACAGTTGAAGAATAGGAATTTCGATCTATTAGAGATGAACTTAGCGATGATAACATTTCCATTCAAATACTATATGAATTCATGTTCAGGCTCATTATTATGGATCCATGCTACTTTGCCAACAAAATATAAATTGTCACCACTTATTTCGATAATCTAGATCATTTCTATACGCAAATTATTATCAATTACCTATAATAATATGCGCAAGCCTATGTATACTAGGGATAAAATTGCAAGATATGCTTGGAGGCTTTAAACAAAATTATTGGAGAGAAAAACTGCAGACAAAATTCGCAGAATATTGTTAAATAGCTATCAAATTTAGAGCTCATTAATCTTTAATTAATTGACGAGAGAAACAATATTAGCTACACCAAAACCAAGCTTGAATTTATTGTGTAATCATTTGCCAAAAATCAATAAAATTATCTTAGTTTGGCTAAACACCTTCTGTCAATAATAAGATTCGATGAAGACCTTTTGCATTGTGCTTGGATTGAAAAAGTTAGCCAACAACTCAAATAAATTTCATAAAATTATCATCCCTACAATATTCCTCAATACGGGGAGATATTGATTGAGTGTATGAAATTTTTGCAGAGATTTCCCAAAAAATTACATCATGTGGAGCAGCACTTCAATTTTAAATTCATTTCTCGTTTTTTAAATTATGTTCTTTGTCTTAAGTTTGATGACAGCAAGCCATACAACCGATGCATTAGAACTTCCATGTACTCCCATTTAATGATTGGAGTAAGACTCTTAAAAGGAATGACTAATCTATATTTGAAATAGAAGTAATAAAACGCATATGAGTTAGTTCCCCAATAAATTCGAAAAATGTTAGAGTTAAACAACAAAAATGGTAGTTACCAGTTGCAATTTGGAAAATAAGCTGCTTCTTATTCTGTCGCTCTTGTTGTTTTATCACTAAGCAAGTAATTTGCATCCATGAGGAATTTACGCCAATAATGTCCTAGCCTAAAAAATGAAATATACTAAACTCTCATCAATCTTAACAATATCAATAACTTACTGAAGTATGAAAATGAGCTAAAGATATTTCAAATTGAAAATAAGCAATGGGAGCATTAATTAAATGAGTCCCTCCGTTTGAAAAAATAAATAGTGGAATAAATCAAAAGAAAGCCATCTTACATGGGGTTGGAATATATTATAAGCTGGGGAATATGCAAAATTGATTTGAAAAAGGAGTTGTTTTAAAAAATTAGAAATGTGCCTCAGGAAACTAGTTTGGACATTAACAGAATCAAGTCTCATTTTATCTATATCTATTGGAAATAAATTACTCATTCCTCGAACAAAGTCGACTTGAACGCTGGTTGGAAATTTGTTAGCCATGAGTTGGAGGAAATTACTAAATTTTTGAATAAATTATAAGATAGATACTATACTTAAAGTTAGTAAGTTCTAGTGAAAATTTTATAAAACATTTATACCTTTGCAATAATTCTAAAGAAGACTAGCCTCGAGCACTACACCAACTTTATGCTAAAATATCATACCATCTTCTTCCGTTACATTAATAAGAAAGAGCAATAATATGAATAAAACTATCTCATTAAGCTGGGAAGCAACTACCGTGAGTGCTTGCTCTATTTCTTCGCTTCAAAGTCTTTCCTCCCTGCTGAACTTTACATCAAATTTGAAAAGTAAAAATAAATTCATGAAAGAATTTATAATTTTCTACTATCGATTATTAGGCTTACTTACAATTAAAACTATCACAGCTAGTTTAATGATTCCATCCTTTTAGAAATTGTTTAGCATGCAATAACATTCCTCATTGATATTTGTGACCAGGCTGAAGATGCCGTAGTCAATAAGTGGATTAATCAATTGCTTATTGCTTTGCAGGAAAGACCTCATAAACCACAAGAAATGACAACCAAATAACTGCTCATTTTATTACTGATACATGGGAAACTTTCCACACAAATAAGTTGCGAAGAAATGAACTTTAGCCATCAATATTGGATGCTGCATCTTAATGTCTTGTAGGAAGATGTGAAATTTGCCTCTTTAGTGCTTCTTGATCTTGAAACGATGATAAATGAGAATCCTATCTTCTTTATGAGTGGTTGCAACTACATCGTAAAGATGGCGAAAACAGCTCAACTTCAATATCTTTAAACGGTAAAAGATTACAAAAACAGTAAAAATTTATTTAACATCCTCACAACTATTCTAAATCGATCAATAAGTGGAGAGAAATCGTATCATGTTATCTGGATAATTTAAATATTGATCTAAATTTTACAAAACTAAACTGTTGAAGAGAAGTATAGCCATGAGTTTTATGCGAACGTTCGATTTATGATTTTGTCCAATCGATTTGTTCATCAAAGAATTGAAGAGTTATTGGCCAAAATTGCTATCAGTTTTGGAGTGAATAGCCAAGGAATATGGGATAATAATCGTAATAAATGTTAGGAATCTAAAAGCAAAATAGCAATGTCATAAAAATTAGAATTATTAGCATACTTCCGACTTATCACATCCATTAAATTTAATTAAAAATATGAGCTCATCAAATTTTCAGTGTATCATAGTCAAGATACTGTCGAATATCTCTGTCAAAGGGAATAAATAGTATTGAAGTCAATTGTAGGTCTGATTCCTTTACTGTCCAAAATAATGAGCGTGAACGATGTTAAATTGGTTTCTCATACAGAATGGTAGTAAAAATTAGGAAGATTTGAATTAACTTCACTGGCCTTTAAGTCTCTTAATAATAGTGGACTGCAACAAAAATACGAGTAGGACATTCATAAAATATGGTGCGATAATTCCGGATTAGATGGCATCAACGAGCTCGCTAATATTTAATTTACTTCTATTTGCATTATCTGGCTATCTGGGATAATTGATTCCACGAATTCATAGAAAATCCATCCTCTATTGGCTGAATAAAAAGATTTATAATCAAGAAGCAGTGATATTCTTAAGCTTATGGATGTCTTGATAAGAAAAACAGAATTTTATTACAAAAATTAAAAAGAAATACAGCCCATTATCTTTAATTTCAACTAAAAGATTTACCTGGGGTCGATTTCCTTGACGAAAGAGATGTTGTTCACCAATTCATCAGCATTAAGTTCAAACCTAAATGTAGAGTACGGCTCAATCATGTAAAAACTTGGATAAAGCGTGATAATTCTATATAAATTGGGAAAACATATCCAGTAAATTTTTCAACGCGGTGTGAACAAAAACGATTCTCGATTCAAAAAGGAGTTTAAGGCCATTAGAAAATAACTATTCAAAATCGAATAGATTATCAAGAGATATGATGATAATTTTAATCTCAAGCAGGAGGAAGATAATTTCAAAACTTAAACTGTGAGCATGAATAAGAGCAGAACCATTAAGAACATATATTGATCAATAGACGTAAATTACATATTTTATTCATAATTAGACATCATTGATTTTATAAAAGACAATATCATTGAGTTAAATCATAAAATGTATTGGTGTTAATTGCTCATATCGGTCATAAACACTACTGAGTCTGGAAATCTTGAGTTAACTGTCCTCATATAATTGTGAAACTACTGATCGTTGAGCTTCTTCGTTTAAATTACATCTTATTCTTTAAATGTCTCTTCTTCTTCTACAACAATTATCTTATTTTTCGGTAGCACGCATAATTTGAATGGACCAGGTCCAGGGCTCCTCTATATTATTTTCGAAATGGTAAAATCTTCACTTTCTATGAGCTCTTATTAATGCTATTAATGTTATGGCAGCTATCTTCGACTTTGAGAAGTATAATTAATCACTGAAACCTATTGATGCGATTTATTATAGATCACTGGAATTTCATGTTGTATGAATTTGTGACTAATTTTTTCTGTATAGCCAGAAACACCTTCACTGGCCTTACTCTGAAGTAATAACACATTAGGAGGTATTTATTGTCGAGTGTTTTTGCTAAAAGAATTATAGGATGATAAGGCTTGTTCAATATGAGCCCTAAAATCACTGCCTTTCATTGTTCTTAATTTTTGTTAATTTTGCTGTTTAACTCTTAAAAATTAATCTTGGGTTATTACTTTAAATGTCCTTTTGTCAGTATCAAGCAAATGAACATTTTGATCAGAGCCTATGCCATTAAAGTCATAGTCAACTCCATTAATGTTGACCCTATTTGAAAAACTTTGTAAGTTCATTTGAATATAGTCCTACCTCGGAACTTTAATTTCTGTCTTTTTATTAAAGTTATACAATTTAAACTATCCATTTTCCTCTCCCAAATCCTAATACTATTCTCCATTAACATTAATCTTTCTGTTTTGAGTTAAAATAACCTGATTTTTCTCGATCTCAGGAGATATCACAGCTAATTTGTTGATAATAGTCCTCTTTGAATTTAAGGTCATATCATTGCGTTGGCCAAACTGCATCATATTCTCTCCTCCTCTTTATATTTTGTATTCTTTATCGATCTAGCCTGGATCAAAATATTTTATCTCTTTAGTACGATCATTCCTCAAAATTAGCTTACCATTTTTATCCTAACCTAGTTTAGTATACTACTAACCATTTACTTAGACAATCTAAGCTATACCATCGCTGTCAGCTTAATTTTTGTTGATTTGTCCTTCCCATCCTATTCTTTGTGAATTATCATATCTATTCTTTTCACTATTCAATTAGTTATACTAATTTTATTAATTAATTTTTCTTAGGTGACTTGGTTACTGTTGGAAGTGTTCGTTTATGGTAAGTTATGCTTCAAAATCAGGGGCTGATTAATGTTTTTACCTTCGATTCGCATAAAGTGTCGCATAATTTCCAATATTAATAAGATTGCAGTTATATAGTTAATTGTTGCTATCGATATAAATGGGCTCCTTTTCCCTCAGTAACCTTCCCATTTTACTATCAAATCTATATATCCCTTTCCCATTTTTAATTCTATAGAAATATTCACCAGTCTTCTCATCCAAATTGACAAAAATTAATTCCTGCCTTTGTTGCATCTGACTAGGATTCTCTTCATCAACCTCACGAATAATCATCCTTTCTTGGGAGGGTAGGTTTTAATCCTCCTCTTTAATACCCTCACCCATATTCATATTCTCAATATTCATTTTAGAACTTCCGATTCCCATTTGACTCATTGGATTTCTTAGATAAGTTGATTTTAGTTTTGTTGAAAATTGGATTGTTTTTATTCTCTATGGCGGTTCTCCTAATTAAGAATCTACTTTTTCATCCAGATTCACGATGATTGGTCGTTATTAAAAGTAATTTTGATATATTTCAAATCCAGTCAACCAAAAAAGGATACCACATGCTACTAAACTCGCAAGGATGATCAGATAGAGAAAACCTATACCAAGATAGCCCATGTTTTATTGATCACAAGGGGCAACTGATGCATTGGATCCGATTCCAGCTAATAATAGAAGAAAAGCAATCATTAAAGCTGCAAAGATTATCCAAAAATATTTGATAAATCTATTTTAAAATTGATCGCCTACAGCCGTAAAAGCTAAGAAAACAGCTGTTATCAGAATAAGACCAGTAAATTGCCAAGGATAACTACTTATGAAAAAGGAAGTGAAGAATCCATAGAGAATTGCAAGGTAAAATACGGAAACACCAAATCCATAAGAAATTATTCTTATTGGGTCACCAGTCCAAAGAGGATTGTCTAAACCTGCTTTATGCTGATGATGTGGTAAAGATTGAAGTAAATTTGTAAAGAGAAGCTTGAAATCTTTGGCACTTTTTACTTGATTTTCTTTTGCACTGTAGATGGAGTGAATATAAGCCATCAGAATTAGAGGAATTGCACAAGTCAAGAAAAATGCTCCATAGGCCATAGCAACATTAAAGATGGGATAGCTCGCATTCGGTTAGTTTGGGCCGCTAAATCTTGTATCATTAAGCTGAGCGAAAAAGAAAAAGCTTACGGGAAGAGCTTGAACTAGAGTATAAGCTGCTAACTGAAGAGGTAGTCTTTGAGCAAGATATTAACTGATAAGGGGTATATCTCTTCTACACGAAATATTGAGAAGTTTATTAAATCCAAAGAGAAGAATAAAGAGAGCAAAGGAAAGAAAGGGAATAAAATAGAACTGAAAGCAATTTTTCATGAAATCAATTCCTCGATCAAAGATATAGTAAATAGGTATGACTGTGTAGATTTAACTGTGACTGACGATTGAAGTGTCTATATTATTTCTGAGCGGGTTATAAAAAATAGAAGGATTTCTAAAATCAGCAAAGGACTTTAGGAACATTTCAAGATTAAGAGGCTTGACAGTATCGATATAGTTTAGGCTCATTATATATTGCAAAACAAGCATAAGGGGCATAAAAATCCACCCAAACCCAACAAATAAAGGATATTTTCCCAATCCCCAAAGCACTTGGATGATAATAGAGTTGCTATCATATATGTTGGTGGCTGCTGCGACATAACTAGGTATTGTGCAATCATATATATAAATAGATGTTGAAACATTCCATACTTCAGAAGCTGTGGGTCCAGATCTCACGAGAGCTGGATTTTTTAAGATGATATAACCATTATCCCCAAAGTAAGATTTTGTAACACTTGCTGTCATTGTAAACTGGTTATTGGAATTGGCATTGATAGTAAATGGAATAATTTAGTTATCAATACTCAAAATCATATTGTTAGATAGGGCATCCACAAAGTTAGGATTAGCAATGACTGCGTTTGTTGTTAGATTATACTTCCCATAAGGAATGCCGTACTGATCATCATAGTAGTTGGTGATGTTGTTGAGTTGGATATAGTTTTGATAGAGATATTTAAAGAAAAGTGGCTCTCCCAATCCATAATACGATCCATTTAAGGCATAGCTCTAGATAATGTTACCAGTCAAAACGGAATTGGCTAGAGCAATTTTTGATGCATTACTTAGATTTGAGTTGCCGAAAATGCCATCAACGTTTGAATTCAATGAAGTGAAAGATATTTGAGAAGCACTTGCTGACGAAGATGCAAATCCCGCGCTATATGCCCCATCGTCATAGTAAAATTGTGCAGTTCCCATTTGTGAGGAAAAGTTGTTATTACTTGCTTAAGAATATCCAATTCCATTTTAATAGTAGTAAAACATTATATTAGCCTGTGAGAAAGTTAAGATAATATTGAGAACACTTAAATCAGCAGTATAAGTCCATGAGTATGCTAGTCTACCTGTTTGATCGAACATCACATCAGAAGTTTGAATGCAAGTGCCGCTTGTTGCATTATATTTTTGATTGCTATTGCATATAAAGTAGCATTGTCCATCTGTAAGATAAGTAAACATATTGCAAGCGAGACAATAACTGCTATTAAGACATTATAAGCAATTATCAAAGCAAATTGAGCAAGGATTTGTTCGGTTAAATGTTTGATTGGCTGGGATAATGTAGTTTGCAAAATATCCAGGCCCACATTCACATTTCGAAAGGATTTGGTTGAGAACCAGATGAAGATCGGATGAACAACTGAGGCAAACGTTTTGAAGATTGCATGTCAAACAAGGAAAACAGTCATAACAGACATAAGATGTTTGACTATCATAATAACCACTTTTGCACAAACATAACTTGGATGTATTGCTCAAGTATCTTGTTGGATCACATGTGTCACATTGAGTGCTGGAATCAGAAACATTGCAAGTTAGGCAGGTAATTTGGCAATAATTACAAACTCCATTTACACTGTAATGAGGTTGGGTGCTGGTTGCGCAGTTGCTATCACAATTTGAGCCAGGCAGGTCGCATTTCAGGGATTAATATTATATAAAGTTATAGGATGACTGTATTACAAAAGTTAATTGCCAAGTTTGCATTGTGAGGATGACTTGAGAAGCATTATTAACTGGATTGGTGAAAATTGAGTTGGAAGCGGATATAATAATACTGGCTCCTTGTTCACACTCAAGAGCAGAAATACCATAGAATATCTGCAGATTATAAAAACTAGAATTATAGGCTAAAGGATTTATTGATATACTTTTCGAACTTGCATCGGCTGTTCCTCCGTAATTTTGGAGGCTGATAGCTCCTGCATCCATTTAATACCTAAAATTGAGCATGATGGTAGTATCAAAATAAACGATGGTATACTAAACCTGAGAAATAGTGATATCTCCATAGGTGCTTTGAACTGTAACATCAATTTGATAATTTGTTGATGATAGAACCTTGCCACTAATTGAAAAATATGTATGGTTAGTCGGATAGCCATTGGAAACCAACTCAGAAGTAGAGACTATTCCTGTTAGATAGACTGATAATCGTATGTCTGAAGCTAAACTGTTTACTGATATCTGCTGCTTAAAGTTAAAAACAAAACTCTGTGTCACTTGTGGATTTCCTTGATTCAGAAGATACGTAACTGTTATAAATTAAATTGATACTCAAGGGACCAGGCATAAACACTCCCATAAAGTCATGGTCAGTAGCAATGTACATTATATAGAGTTGATCATTGTTACCAGTGTTTGAAGTCGTAATTACGAGAGAGGTGGAACTGACTGTTGTGCTGCTACTCACTTGGCAGCTGAAGCTGGGACTATACTCAAAGTCCATTGTATAGATAGAGAGACCAACTCTGGGAATAAGGGTAAAGTTTCGATTAAAATTAAACGAATAGGTGGTTCCATTAGAATTGGCCTGATTACCATTTGTGGCATCAAATAAAAAAAGACTTCCTAAATATTGATGCTTATACTGGTTTCGATGAATCCTTTTGTGTTGGTTTCGACTTGAGTGGATGCCAGATGAGTGAGAATGAGCAGTAGGATTACTATCTTAGTCATTATTTAAATATACAAAGGGAGCCTAAGATATCAAAGACAGTATAAATTGCAAATGGTGCCAGTAAAAAAATAAAAAATAAAAAATGAACTGATCTAATAGAAATAGCATTATGTCACGAATTACAGTTATATTATTGCTACTTATGAGTTATATTACATCATATTCGATCATCTCTACTTTGTTTTTTCATTTATTACTTTAATTTTCTTTGGTTGTTTAAGTCTTACTTAGTTGTTGACTCATAAATCACTGCTTCATGCAGATATCCTTAGGCAAAAGCGTTATCTAGAATTACTCTATTTTCAATGTTATGCTATTATAGATCTATCTGTGCTTTTTGCCTATTTCGCAAATATTTTCAAATTCGGTGATTAAATTGTAAATGTTTGCAGTGAAAGCTCCTGCTATCAGTGACTCAACTTTTGGGTTCAGTATTATTAATAATTTAATAACGATCTTATGCAGAGATATATAATTAACTTCCAGCAATTATTTGTAATGTTCTTTTAAGAAGAAGACCAATAACAAAAAGCCGTAAAACCAAACGGATCAAAATTTATGAAAGGAATAAAATCGAAAACATCGGAGGCCTACTCTTTCCCTTCTCCTTTCACTGCCATCATCAATGTATTGTGACAAATATTTTAGGACAACAAATTTCGGCTTTCAAAAAAAGAAACGAACTAAACCGAGATAGACTTCTGTTCCACTGATAACGGGTTTATTTCCTCTATCATCAATAAAATAAAAAGCGTTAAAAGAGCATAACCAACAATTGACAGCAATATTTTATCAAACCTAAGGAGAAAATTACGTCGCCCGTTGTAGAAAAAATTTGGCAATATCATGTCCCCAAAATAAGTATAAAAAAAACTGCCATAATTATTAGATGTGGCAAAAATAGAGGAAACTGCTGAATAGAATCTGACCAGTACTATATTCAAATCAGAAGAGATGAATTTTAATGTGCAAGAATAGTTGACCATATTGAAATAAGAAAATTTAAATTTAAAGAATACCATTGCCGAGATGAATGAATAAATTTAATTGAATAAACGAAAATGCGAGGAGCTAGGAAGATAGATTTAACTCAAGGATCATCTCATTGCCAAGATTGAGATGGAAATAGAATAGAGGGAGGTTACTCATGCTGACTAACTGGAATAGCAATGCAGCAAAATTGAAGATCTCACCTCTCTTAATAAATAACTGAAGACACTAGTTTAAAATTTGAGGTCGTAGCAAAGCAGACGTACTCTAAAGTTTGTAAAAGTGTTGGAGCATAAGCTTTTCCCATGCGATAATCCATTGCTGATTAAAGCTAATCAATAGGTTTTGTCCCTAAAGACTAAAATAATAAAGATATAGAAGCAATCAGTTGAGAATATGAAGCAGCTTCAAAAGCGGAATTACTAATAAATCGAACAAATGAGAAAGAACTTCAATAAAAGCTTTAATTAATATAAAGCTACTATTGGCAGGATATCCATTAAAGACAACCAACAAGTAAAAACGAGGAGACTCTAACCTATTGTAGAGGCAGGTTCCATTTATTAATCTTGATTTTGTATTTTGCACTAAAATAAACATTAATTTTAATGGAGATCCTAATAACTGTAGGGTTTATGAGGTTTAATATTATTTGATGACGATGTATGATAAAACATGTGACTATGCTCCGTCTGTTTTAATATTATTATAAATTCAATAATGAAAAAATTAGCTGTTCCAGGACAAGAATCTCGAGTTTCTATTCTTGCAAGTTCCATATTTAAACCGCATGATTATTAAAGGCAAGGTGTCTCTTCCTAGGAAATTCAATAAATAAAAGAAGCATTTGACCTATTCGATCCATAAAAAACTGGTGTTGTTAATGCAACTTGTATGAGTGTCAATATTCAGAATTATTAGCATCTCTTGACTCCCTTGGATCAGAATCAAAGAATCAGCCCTTGTATATGATGATTCAGGACAAACTGTATGAAGATGTTACGCAAATGGAGTTCGATTAATTTTTGGATATGATGACGAATCGAGTGTCAAACAAAGATACTAAACGAGATATACGTAAGATATTTTGTCTGTTCGACGAGGAAAAAACGGGTTTTATTTCAATTACTAATTTGAAAAAGATAGTGAAAGACCTCGGATAAAACATATAGGAATCTTAACTGAAGGAAATGATTGATAAGGCAGACATTGATAAAGATGGAGTTGTTTCTGAAGAAGAGTTTTACACTATTATGACCAGAAAGGAGAAGAAGATTTGATTTATTGTAAAAGATTATTTTGAAGATTGGGTAAATTATGTAAAATCCATTTTTAAAAGGCTTCATGAATGGATAAGGTATTTTTCCGATTTAAATGGCAATAAAATTAAGAAGTTTGGAAAAACAATATTCTTATTTCTTGATTACTGATACTATATGTCGATGTAAGATGTAGAAAAACATATCAGAATAATTTTGATTTGGGCCCTTTGCTTAAGATTCTATTCTGTCCTCTCAAATGTTGAAATTTTTATTTGACACTGAGTTTACTTTGTGGTTTTTCCTCAGAATAATCAGTATTCATTCTAATAATCACATGTTAGTCTTATTTTTCATATTATTTTGGATCACAGTGCAAGCTATGTGCTTGATTGCGCCTCTCTTGCCTCCTCTTTGCCTGAGAATAGAAATCATTTTTTCTGCTATTTGGCTTCAAGTACATACGTAAATCATTAAATTTTTTAGAACCTGTAAAATATTGAGATTAATTCTTTTATTTTTATTTTTGTTTTTATTTTTCTTTGTCAAAAAATTTATTGGAACGATTGTTGACGTTTAAAATATTTTTCCTGTCTGATATCCGAAGTTCTTGATTTTTAATGGTGAGATAATTTTTATCCTCTTTTTTATTTGACAGACGAATATCAGTATTTTCCAGATTAATGAAAGGGGTTTCTTCATTACTTGCGAAAAAGTGGTATTTTCTTTAGTTGTTAACCCTTTTGAATGGTTCAATTGAATGATAATCAAAAGTTGGTGAACCCAAATCTGCTGTACTAGAATAACCGGCTTTCAAATGCTTTTTTAGGAGCAAATAATAAGCAGTTGTCATGTGATTATGCTTATTAGCTTCAATACACCTTTCAGCATATTCAATATCAAACTTAAACTCTTCTAATTTTTGCAGGATAACTTTATCTACTGGGATTCTATGGTAACCAACAATTATTCCACTATTCAAAGGGATGTCAGTTACCTGCTGACACCATTAATGAGCATAAATCTACTGAATTCTGTATCTTTTCTCTGGACTAACATTCAATATCTTTTATAATAAATCTTTAAAGGAATTACTGATGAAATTAGGAAGAACATATTATCCTGACAATATTTTTTTATAGAGCTGTGAAGTATTACTATCCTAAAAAGGAAGATAGCCGCAAACCATTGCAAATAGAATGACTCCACAACTCCAAATATCTACTTAAAGACCGTTGTATTTTTTGCTTGATATCATTTCAGGTGCCGCATAGCAAGGAGATCCACAGGCAGTTTTAAGCATTTATCCAGTTTTATAGGTATTGCTAAGTCCAAAATCAACTATTTTCAATCCATGTTTCCAGTCTATGAGCAAATTTTAAGGTTTTAAATCTCTGTGAACTATATTAAGTTCATGAAGATAAGAAACTCCGCTGATTAAATGTTTGAAAAAACGACAAGACTCCATTTAGTCAAGTTTGCTTTCTTTTACAATATAATCAAAGAGTTATCCTTTTTCAACGTACTCCATAACTAGAAAAAGATGTTTTGATGTTTCAATTATCTTCAATAATGATAAAAATACTTAATAAAGCTGAATTATGCTGGGATGCCTGATTAGCTTTAGAATGTGAATTTCCCGAGATACTCGCTAAACATCAGCGACGTCGATTATTTTTTATTTTACTAAAATTTTTATTGCAACCTTCTCTCCTGTAAGAGTATGGGTAGCTAGCTTTACCTTACCAAAAGTGCCCTAGCCAATAGTTTTGCCAAGCAAATAATAGCCTATTTTTTTCTCCTTTTAGTGTTCCTAAGCCATCAATGTTAATATAATCAAAATAACGAAGTAATCTTAGAATTTTATTTAACCATCAAACAACAATTGCTCAATCCTTCAAAATATTTATCAAAACACTACAATAGCATGAAATCATCTATCTCATTTGTTGAAAAAATCAGATTTATTTTTATTATGAAAACTTCGTTCCGATGTCAAATAGGAAGTCCTTTTCGAAGTCAAATGACTTTTCAGTGAGTCGATTTCAAATACTGATTTTAGAGTAGAATTTTGAGATATATTTTTTGATCTATCCAAAGATTTTTATGTTTTTGATTTGTCCCTCTTAGAACCATCGAAAAAAGCATATTTTCTCTCCTCTATATTTTTATTTGCTCTTTTTCTTAAGGAAGGAGAGTCACTCGTTCTACCCAGTTTAAAAATAGAATTCGCTTTCTAACAGATCTTTTCCAAAGATTATTTTTGTTTCTCTAACTTCGAGACTCGAGTTTGAACAGCCTCCAAATTCTTTAAAATAAACTCATTTTTGATTCCTACTCCAAATATAGTCCTTAAGTGCTATCGATAAGCAATTGGATTAAAGGATTCTTCAATTTGGTTCTTGTAAGTTTAAATTTATGACAAAACCGTTTTTAATCTGTCTTTTCTGGACTGCAAATTACCCTTTTTGATCTCGTACTAGTTTATTAATTATCTATTATTATGTCTATCTTCTGCAATTAATTCTCTTAAATGTTTTTGCTATTTTCTGATGTCACGCAGTCGTAGATCTATATTAGCTATAAAGTCTACCTTATTGTAATACCTTCATTCTTTTTTCGTTATTAGTTTTTCTCTATTTTTCTGTAAGATTTCGAATCACTTCTTCGTGAGACTTCATTGATTATAATTTTTAAAACAGCACTGTTATTTTTGCAAATGATTCCAAATATTTTTTATTTCTTATGAGATCTACTTTTAAAAAGCTGTTTGACGATTTTCGATAAAAATCTTTGATGACTGGCGTAATATTATCTGAAGCGATAAACTACGGTTTGACTACAATTCTTGGAAAATTTTATTTTCCTGTATTTTCAAATTCCTTCAATACTTGTAAAGATTACTTGAAGATGAGAATCAAAAAGATCACGAGTTTATTTAGCTTTACTGAGTTAATTATTAAGTCTAACAATTTAATCCTTTATCTCTTTGTGAAATTAAAAAGCAAAAGTAGCAGATAGTCTATATATTTAGTAATGCGGCCGTGCTTTTTATTAGATATCCTTCTTCTCTTTTAACTTTTGCAGGATTTATTGAGCCATAGTTTTCTTTGACATCGTCGTTGTAACAATAATCTAATAATTTTAATCAAAGTCAATTATATCGAATAAATCTTCTTAAAAATTCAAGGAGAATTTTGCCTTTATAAATTACATTTATACTTCTAATTAAAATTATGCCAAAAAAGTAGTCAATCTATAAAAATGTAAATTAGTGAGTCTCTTGATAGATATTTTCAATATTTTGAGATAATTATTGAGTTAATTATGCAGAACGCCATTGACCTTGAAAATTAAAATTTTAACAATCAATACATGAAGAAAAGAGAAATAAAAATAGCAATGTGTCTCAACCCAAACTGCATTGCGAGATAAAGAGTTTTTAATATTGCTTGCATCAACATCCAAATTGTTTAGAGCCATCCCTAACATGTTTAATGCGAGGGATGGATTCAAACTCTTGAATTTTTAACAGCAAAAAATCAAAAGATAGGGTTTAATTTGGTTGAATAAACAGATAGATTAGATTTTCTGCTCGAGCCAATAAACTCTGCTTACATCATGAAAATTATTTCTTTATCAGATTGGAAGATAAATATCTCAAATTGCTATCAAAATATCAGGAATATTATTGATTCTTAATTGATTAAAAGTCATTAAATTTGCATGAAAAAGATGACATCAATAATTTAAAACAATGCAAACCTCGTTAATAATATTATACAATTAGCTTAGATGTCTTCTAAAAACTGGACTTTAGGGAGCGGAGTGTTTTATTAGACAAACATTAAAGAATCTCTAAAATAAGTCAATCATTTAGGCCTATTCAGAATACGTAACTGTGATAACTTGAGCAAACAAGTAGAGAGAGTTAAAGAGCATATCAATAAATTCGAGAGATTTATCTGGGAAAAATAAAAATAGCACTAAATTACGGAAAGGACGCAAGTGTGGAGAGTACGAGAATAGTTGAAGAAAGTTAGTGAAGAAAAAGACATTAAAATCATTAATGAACAAATACAGCAATTCATCAGTTCTTTAAAGCTAAATCCAATTAAATCAGAAAGTATCAATAATAACATCTTTATTCAATGCCCTAAATGCAATCTGGCAGTAGAATCAACTCTCCAACCTACTAAAGCATTAAAAAAAGCATAGTGTTTTTCAAAATTCCTCAAACATCTATGTTTCTAACATAGTGAGGATCTTATTGAAAATTATTACAATGTCAACAAAAAGAATATCTACAAACTTTCCTTTTAAGAGTTTTTAAAAGAAATTTAAACGACTGAGGCTAAAAAATTCTTGATTATAGATCGATAAAATCTTAGAGAAAAGATAATAAATTGTATCTCGGGCAATAGTGTATATTGCTTGGAGATTGTATCTAAAAATAATGAGAATTTACCTAGGGGCAAGTATATGGCTGCTGAATCAACCGGGAAGGATGCAGCTGACATTCTAATTATAATAGTTATGTATTAAATTTCAAAATTGAAAAATGTCGAAATGTCTCTCTTAACAAAAGATCATTTTGGTCAAACAATGAAGCCTATTTTTTCGGAATTAGGTGTCAATATTCATATCTCAGAGACACTCAGTAATAATTTTACAAACAACACTTGTGATATGATAGATATCAGTTAATGATCAATCATGCAGTTTCATTTATTTTATTTTGTCAATTATACATCATACAATACAAAAGTCTATCAAATCATTTTTTATTTTAAAGCTGGATTATTTTGTTCGATATTCTTTTTGAAACCACATCATTTTTATTTTATCTTTTCAGATGCTAAATGAGGAATTCGTCCTATTCATCATTACTCATATCTAACAAATGATTTAACTCCTCTTGAACTTACCGATCTCGATTGAGTTTATCATTAATTAATTGCATTTTGTTGTTTATTTTACTTATATCATAAGCCTTCATCCGCTGGGTCTACTCACGACTATTAGTGGCAATTGATTACGATAGATTTTCGATGTTTCTTAAATTTATAGGTGTATCATTCATTACTTAAATTCTGGCTTATTCAACAATGCTATTCAACTTAAATCCTCCCTTAATGTCCCGACTTTTGCTATTATTTGTACTTATTTTTCTTTTTGAATATCCTTAACTTTGCTTGATCTTGTAAAGTTAGGCATATCCCAAATCTTTTTTTATCATATCATGATTCGAACTGCTGCTTTGGGTATTATTTGATGACGGAATATAATAACCTGCATTGGAATTTGTTTGATTTGTATTGGTAGGCTTAGGCGGCATTTTTCGAGATGGAGGGATTGGAGGACTCAATATTTTATTAAGAATATACTCCGACTGTGCTCCTCCTTGCTTAGTTGGAATATTTCCTTTTTATGATGTTCCAATAATGTTCTTTTTCGGCTAAGCGTCTTTTTTGTTGAGGCTAAGATGATGTTCGTTGGCATTACCAAAGCTTTTTTCTTTTAAAAATATTTTCTTTTATGATCGATGGGCCTTCCTTTCCTTGATTTATTGTTTTACTTGCTCTTAGCTTTTGCCATTGTTAGAAGTAAATTTAAATCGATATCCTTGAGGCACAACTTTCAATTAGGCATTGGTCTTTGGACCACTTCGATATTGAATGTTAAGTCTTTTCATTTTTTATCTAAATTTACTTGGACTTGATATTTATAAAAATTAAAGTAGTTTTACCATGTCGTCACTGAGTAACTCATTACTTATTTTTTAATCCTTATTTAAATCACTAAATGCTACATTTGAAAGTTTATGAATGGCTTCGGTAAACTGTTAGAATGACATTTCCTTATAGCATTCTGAGTTTTTCTTGAAGATTTCTATCAAGTAGGCTCGAGTGATGAGTGGGCTAGTTTTGTTGATTTAAAAATCTTTGCAAAAAACCATAAACTTATTGATAGTCATAATTGTTGTTTTATGCATGATTTGTTAAAAAGTAGGATCCTGTCCCGTAGCATAACTTATTTTACAATAGTGCTCAAAGATAACTTTGAGATAATCCTTATATTTTCTTGAAATATACTCTAAACTATTTTAGTTTGGTCCACTTGTCGTATTTTCGTTTATCTCTTCGTCAAAACGCATGTTTTATTGATCGATGTTATGTTCACTTTCAACTTGGGTTTTAGCTTTTTTTGAAACTTAAATTTCTTTATTCAAGAGTTTGACTGGATTTTATACATTTTCTAATTGTAAATGCAAATGTTTTGACTCCTCAAGCTTCATATTCGCATTCCCTGTATTGGCAATATTCAATTATATTTGAAATTAATTCTTTGGTGAGCTATTATTCTTTTATTCTTATCGAGATCTTTTTGTTTATTTGCTCTATTCAAGATAATTATCTTCATAATATTCTTCCTCAGCAGCTTCTTCTCTTTTTTCAGGTGTTTCATGCTTTGCTGCCTATTCATTATTTTGCTTATCCTCGAAGTTAGCTTAGTCTTTTTCTTAGTTAGTTAGCCATCTCAAAAAATCTACAGCTTAGACGTAGTTAAGCGATAAACTCTAATCATTTTCTTCATTGCTTTAACGAATTTCAGATATGAATTGCCTGAAAAGTCCATCAATATCAATATGAGATTATTCAAAATTTTGCAATGCATTTGTTTCTTAAAGGGCCTTTTTTACCCATACAATTATCTTCTCTTTTGACATGTATTAAGTATCTTAGCTAGACTTCTTCCATAATTTTTGCAAAACTTCGTTGTCCTAAGTATATAAAGATGGCATGATAAAATTATAAATGAAACATTAAAAAATAGCTTGTTTTATTGCTCTTTTTGATGGATTTAAACTTGTACTTTGAAATTTAACTTATTGCACATTAGTTCTATTATAGTTCAGTCAAATTAAGTTAAAAAAGCAAATAAAATTATTCAAAATTAAACTCACGTTTTTATATGAATAAAGGACTGAGGATATCAACTATTGTCGAATTTAATTGCTATAAATTTAACTTAGACAACATAGTAATAAACAATCATTTCATAAGCTAACCTCCTCGCTATTGAATAGAAAGCGCATTTACTCTAAATATTTACAGTTATTCATATCCTGTTTCTCTAGATTAGGCCCTTAATCTTCCATCAGTTGATCCACAATAGATGAGTTAAGAATATTCAATTATTTTTTCTCGTTTTAATTATCTAGAAGAGTTATAGATGTTTTAACCTCATCATCATGCTGCTTGATCATAGTAATTTCTTGTTTGACTGTTGGCTACCAATGAGCAAGGAAACTACTGACAACTGGATCCTAGTTGGCTGTTTATGGTATAAAATCGAAAGTATCTCTACTTTAATCAGTTTTAGTCATGCTTAAATCCATTTAACAGAAAGGAGTGGGCTGTTTTTTATTACTAATAAATGTTTTATTCCTAAAGTTACTGTTATCCAGTTTGCTACTAACACAAGGTGACTGAAGCTGAGACTTATTTTATTTTAGATTGGAATTAAAGAACTGATACTTCTTTTTGGGCTTTTGCAGGAGATTTGTAATACTACTTAAGGCCTATTAGGTGCTTTTCATTTATTTTTTTATTTTTAAAATTTGTTCATTGTCTTCTTCAAATTCCTTTTGCCTCGAAAATTCACCATAAAACTAGTTCTGTTTGGGAAATTATGTCTGATTCATGATGGAAGAAATTTAAAGCTTATTTGTTTCCACAAGGATCGATCTTTCCAAATGAGGTTAAATCACTGACAATTCTAGCTTGACTTCTCTTACTTCTCTAAGTTTTTATTAATATTTTTCTATTTCCTCATTTTTCTTTTTGATCTCTTCATCCCTACTTTGAATAATCCGACTCAAATCTTCTATTTATCTATCTTTTTCTAACAGTTTTTGTCGATAGGAATTATGTATTCCTTGAATCATCTGTTAATGATCAGAATTATTGTTAGACAGAATTCTGATTGTATGGACATAGTCAACTATTTTAGGAGGACTAGAGCGAATATCAGCATTGTTTTTCTCCACTAGCTGGCCATGAGAAACGAAAAAATGTTTGGGCATAAAGATTGAGGAATTCATTAACTAAATTTTATAGCATTAACTTTTTCTTCAGATAAATTCTCCTTTTTGAATGAATAAAATTAATTTAAATGTTAATAAATTTATTGACTGTTCTCAATCATCAGTGAAATATTTTTCACTTTCATCAACTGATTTTATGTCCAACTCCTTTTTCTTGGCCACCTTCTTTTCCATCATTACCTTTTGCATGTCGCGACGACCTTTAATCATTTCATTTGGAGGCTCATTACGCTTTTTTTATTGCTCTCGTAATTTTTTAAGCTACAGTTCTTTGGCCTCCTCTTTTTTTCGGATTTGGTTTTATTTCTTTTGATTTTATTTTATTTCTTTTTCTACCTCAACTGAGAGCAGAGGATGGAGCTATTTTTATCTCTTTATTGCCAATTGAAGCCTTTCTATTTCATGTTAAATTTCCTATATAAATTGGAATATACTGTCATGGCTTTCTTCATAACCTTCTCACTAGCTCCTTCTAAATTTTCCGTAGCTTTTTTTGGGCTAATTTCCTTAAAAATTTCGATAACCTTGTTTGCTACCTTTTCCAAATCTATATTTTAATTATCGAATATATTAATTTTATTAACATTATTCTTTTTCAGTTCCTTTAATTTGTTATTCTCATTGGTCTTCTTCTCTAAATTTTTATCCAGAACAGCTATCCTTGCTACATTTTCCTCTTTGATCTTCTCAAGCTACGCCACTAGTTTATTGTAAGATTTTACTATTCCTTCAACCTCATCTTATTTATCATGCAAATTCTGGATCTACCGAATGTTGTTTTACTCCGCATTAGTAAATATTTATAACATGTTTATTGGCTGATATTTAATTGTGAGATTTTATTTTTATTCGGGAGGCATGGTGTTTTCTGTCAAAAACATGGGTTACTCGTTAACTTTACGTACATAGGTCTTCCAATTCCTTTCTGGGTCGTAAAATGAATCAATAAATTCTTTGTAAGTTTTCAAATTATTCAGAACTTCCGTATCTTTTGAAATAAGATTATCTATTTTTTATGTCTATGCCTCGATGCCATTGAGTTTTGATACTAAATTTTCTTGTATTTTCAACTAATTTTCAACAGCAGTTTGAGCCTCTTCAGCCTGTTTCTTGATTCCTTCAATAAATTTATGCATAAACTCGACATCATTTTCGAAATAGAGTTTGCGTGCCTTTAAAGTTTCCTCTTCATCCTTAATTGCATCTTCAAGTTTAGTAGTTTGTTCTTTCTTGATGTTAATATTCATCTTCGATAGATATATTTATTTTTTCTTCTCCAGAAATTAATGAAGGGATTCCCTCTTTTCTATCTAAGATCAGTTGTACCTTTAAGAAGTGCTCTGACTCTAAATTTCTTTTCTTTACTACTATTATTACCAGCATTGCCGATAAAATCTCCCAGTTGAATGACTGGCTTCTATTTTTTGAAGATGTAGTTAATCTATGAATCTTTAAAAAGCATTTCCTACCTTCTTTTCGCCAGTTACTACAATTCCAGAGACATGTTTTTAATGCGATTGACTCCAGTGTCAGTCTTAGAGTATTAAGGAATGACATCTAAGGCCGATTTGCTGACCACATCGAAGAAAAACTTTTTGTTATCAGTCTCTAACTTGAAAGGGTTGACAGAACTCATTCTAAACGATGTTACAATAATATTAAATCAGGGTAATTTTGCTATAAACTTAATGAATAGAATACAGGTATTTTTAACTTAGGATTAATAATTTCATTTAAATTATTCGCTTTATTAAATCAATCAATGTGAGCTTTTTTATAATATAAACTCTGGTGCCGATTAGTATCTTATATAATTACTAATTTTATTGCGCATGAATCCAGAAAATAGAGGAGAACAAATTGGACTACACCACTCCTATCTCTGGAGAAACTCAATGTTTATGGAAAAACAAGGACCAGTTCAATCCGGATGTCATATTCAACTCAACGAACGTAATTTCATTTTTATTCAGTAGGATCGACAGGGCAAAGCTGGAAGACAAGAAACAACTTAATTCGCACCAACTTTTCTAGCACCAAAAACATGTCGCAAATATCAAGAAAAAATCAAACGTCGGTTGATGTCAACAACTTGCTTTCAGAGCAGAAAAAATCTTCTGATGCTCAAAGATAGCTTTTAAAATCAATGCTTCCTCATATTAAACAAATTGAAAAAAGTGAAGAATTAGTTAATGGCATGAAAAGCCTCAAGGAAATGGATCTTCTGACTGGAAAAGGGATGAATCACACCAAATTTCCTGGAGTAATAAAAGTCGAGCATATATACAATGACTACCATTCTCGATAAGTCAATCCAGGATATAGTAGAAATTATATGGGAAAGTTCTTTACCAAGTGATTGATCTAAAATTTTAATAATAGATGAAGATGCAGTTATCATCAAAGACTATTAGCTTGAATAATAAGACTGTTTTCTTCTGCAATGTTGAGATTGCGGCAGTAATGGAACTATAATTTTTATTTATGAGGATTGATAGCGTAAAGATTTTGGCAGATTTATTGGAAGTCGTCCACTAATTACAGAGTGTATTTGGTCACTTTCAGTTCATTATTAATCTGACTATCATTCGAATCTGTATATCTAAATGCATACTGATTTATAGTTCGTAGCTGAATATTTCATGATTCTGAACTGCCTTCACAAATACTTTATCCTTAAAATGAATATATTCTCCGATCATTGATTATTTTTGCTGGTTATCTTCAACAAGTTTTCTTGATAAGAAGGTCAGGACCTGCTCAGGTTTTAATTTCCTATTACGAACCTAAATATGTTGTATATTACATGATAAATAATTGACCCATCTTCAATAAATCTTAGATATCTATAGTAATAATTAATATGTATTGGAGTTATAGGATTCTTTTCATCTTTAACGCCAATTCTCACATATTTATCCCTGCAGATATAATAGCCATTAAAATTGATGGTTGGACATCCCTTGAAAATATTTTCATAGCTACCAAAAGATTTGTAATAGTTTGCTTACAAATTAAAAGAGGTTAAGTCCATTTTCCATATAAATTGCCTCAGATTATTTTGAACAGCATTTCGTGTATTTGGTCGATATTAAATTGGCCGTTGGAGTACATAATCTCTAATTTTTTGAAATCGACAATGAAGAGGCAAAATTGGAGGTTATAGCTTAAATAGTTTTGTACAAAGTTTTTTGTAATAATCTGCTCGAGCTTCGGATTTAGCAATATCATAGAAATGACTTTTAGAAGTGATTGAAAAATTAAAGAAAGAATAAGGTTCGAGGAAAAGCATAATGTTCATAATGAAATCCTTTGGAACATGCTAAAAGAAATCATATCCCAATGTAAAAACTTACTTCTTCTCTTTAATATCTTCCTGTTCTGCGGTCTCGAGTTAAATCTATATTCCATACTTCTTTTAGTACTTCCTTTCCAAATCAGCAATGATCTATTCTGATTGTTCAGGTTTTTTAATCAAATTTTCAATAATTGAGATGGGACTATAAATATCCTCCAAGATGCAGACCACCTTTGTGGTTCGTTTTGTGTCGTATTAGCAAAATTAATGGATAATTCGAATATTGTCCCTATTAAGAGCCTTGTATTTTTTACTTAAGGCTTTTATCTCTAAGGCTATAGGGTCCACTTCTGGTTTTTTCATTTTTTAATTCTTTGATTAATTTAATAGATAACAATAGATTGTATAACATAAGTAATGAATGATTTTGGTTTAATATTTTATTATCAGTATGTGGGACAATAAAAGCATTGATGATTTAAGGAAAAATTTAAACTAGAGCATCTTTGCATCAACAGAAATTTCATCCAAGTAGAGTCTTCAAAGATAACCTTAGAACCCTGAATACGAAAGGAATTTATTTCAAATTTCAAGCAAATTTACAGATTAGGCGAAAACATACCTTAAGAAGATAAAAATCAAAACAAAATAGATCAAAAATACATGTTTTGAGGCACTTAAAGGTAATATCACAGCCAGAACCAGTCTATAAAAAGTATAGCATGATGCAACAATATGCCGATATTAGTTTATTAAACTATATCACAACAAAAAATTCAAGTTAGTGCAAGGAAACATTATTTCCGAAGCGAAAATTGATAATTAGTATATTTTTAGACAGTCTGTCGACCGTATTCGAAAACAAAAAATGCTTGATTAGCTTGCAATAAGCGTGAGAAAAGAAAACTAAATAAGAAACATATAGGAAATACAATAAAAGCGAAAGATTGATAAAAAAGTAAATAATGTACGATACAGATATTTCGAGAAACAATGAAAATCAGTGATTAATTGATCAAGCAAAGGATATTCCAAACTACATCAAAAATTAAGAGATAAGAAGCCTAATTCAATATTCGGAAGAAAAACCTCAGTGAGTTGGCCACTACTCGATCTAAATTCAACTATATGTCTAAAATCAATGATGAAATGCAAGTTATCAAAAATTATCAAGTACTTTTCATTCGATAAAGGATCAGTTGGAAAGGATAAACAATGATGACGAAAATCATTAGGAGTCAAACAGTGTTCAGAACATATTTACAGCTCACTTTACTTACCATCGTAATTGATTGTTTTTTACAAAATCTTTCTATTTATTAATTCTAATAAGTCTCAATTATGATCGTTAGATTTTATAAATGATATATTATATAATGACTCAGAGCATCCATCAGGGTTTTCTCACTCTTTCGAAAGTGATAACGGTTCTTCCAATTTGAACGCCCTGTTTTATTCGGCTCAAATCCAAGGACAGCTGTTCTTCCTTAACAAGAGTTCCAAACTTGGATTTATTGTCAAAGACATAGTAATCATCTCCCACTTTATCTATTCTAGCATGATTTCTTGAAACAGAGATGTCAGTAATCCGAATTTCACACTCATGGCCTCTCCCTAATTTAATTCCGCCCTCTGGGATATTCTGAATAACCATCATATTATTGGCCTTTTATGAGATTCCCTATAGCATCATATGCTGTCCGGTTGGTCTTTAAATAGGCAGCAATTCATATTATATATTGTTTTTTATAATGAAACGAGGGTATTCTTCCTTACATACCTCGCAATAAAATTTTTAGAAGTTATACTGGATAGTTCCACCGACCACCTATTTCTTTACCTTTGATTGGTTCCATTTTTAGAGACATCGAAAGTGAACAAGAGCACACGTACCACTACATTTACAAGGAGCACATAAAAATTATCCAAGCTAAGTTCCTTCTCCTAGCATGCAGTATTTACACTCGGCAGGATATTAATTAGACTCAACGATGTCTTCAACGGTGACTATTGTATTGTTCATCCAAAATTTGGATTTATTTTAAGGTTCCATAGAGCCAGCACTGCTATTGATGGAAGTAACTCTATATTCTACCCTTCCAATTTTAATGATTTGACCTGGACCTAAGTTTATAAAAGAATTACTGAGCTTATAGCCTTTATTTTAATTATTTTTGTTTTTGAGTGATCGTACTATCAAATATATTTCCTAATTTTTAAAATCGCCACTGGCAAGTTGAAGATGTTAGTTATTTGGCCATGATCGGATCGTTTCCGAATTATAGAATTACAATTTCTGTTTCTTGTTTTACTATTTTATACAAAATCCTCCGAGAAGTTGATGGTTTTCATTGCTCGTTATTTGCACTGCGGATTCCTTGAAATAAACTTATGAAGCTGAATATATTATTTTTTACTCTCGTTGTTTCGATAGATAAATATGTATTTTTCAGTGAGGGGAAACTAAAAAACGTTCTGAACCACGTTTTTGTTGAATTAATAGTCGAAGAGAGAGTGGGAATCCTTTTGCCATGTTACCGTTTTCATAGAAAGAAAAGGTTCGTCGTCAATAAATTTGGCTGATCGCATTATTTCCAATAAAACTATTATACGTTCTTTTCGCTAATTAGCATAATAATTAATGCCATCAAATTATGGCGGTTGCTTATTGAATGATGATAAAAATGTTGATTTAAGTCTGTTTTGATGGTTGTTCAGTATTATTAAAAATTAACGATAACCATAGACTAAAATAACGAATATAATTTCAACTTAATCTTGACTTATTTTCTGAAAATAACATGCTAAATGATAAAATGTCTTCATTTTGATAGGATATCAATTGAAAATGGATAGTTCAAGACGATATTTATTTGAACGTGAATTTATTGTATTTTAAGAAGAGGTGATTGTGAGTTTAACAAAAGGCCTTGCCTAAAGAATAGTCTATTGTGGATTAAATCTCTTAAAAATACATAAAAAGTATAAATAAATTTAACATAGTTGCAAAATGTAGAATCCATAGACATATTCCAAGTATAAATTAGATCCCTTCGAGTAAGTTTAAGAAATTATTCAATCCCTTCCCTATAATCAGCACTACATCAAAATTTTTCCCTATAGTCATAAGAGTCATTTAGCGAGTAACAAAGCAAAAGCACCGCATGTTCTAATATATCAATAAAATGACGAGTTAACCGTTTAAGATTTAATTTAAAAATATGCCAAGGAGACAGGAAAGATTGGTAATACTCAACTCATGTATATATTTCTGAAAGAAGGTTCATTGCTGGAAAAAAGAGAGACTCTTCCATAAATTAAAAAAAAATTGAGAATCGATACTTTGGATGGAGTTGAAACCTACTTCGAAATTATACAAGGGTTTCTCAATGAATGCACTGTCCAAAAAATATACAATGGGAAAATATAAGTCGCTTTCACACTCAAAGATATCAACTTTCCAATTTATCTTCCAATTTAAGGAATTGATACATTTATAACTGTGACTGAAAAACTATCAAAGGAGATACACAGAATTTTCGGAAAAATTATTTAAACCAAAATTATTAGACTTACATTCCGATGTGATAATTAGTAGAGAGTGAACGAAGAAATCAGCTTTTCGTGGCTATCCAAAGAAGACAAGGTGCAAGTTAGTTTTACAAATGGATTTAAATTACCTGCTCCGCCTCGTTTGAATAACAGCTATCTTATCATTAAAGGAGAAGAAGAAATGAATATAAAAGCCAATAAGTTGCATTATGACGATATTAAGGATAGAAAAGTGAAGGATGTGCTCAGCTAAATTAATCCAAACAAAAAATGGAATGACTATGGACTCAAAATTGGTGATTTCGTGCTAAAACCAGAAGAAAGGTTTTCTAAAGCAGATAGTTTGCTCAGGAATACTACAGCTCATTTCAAAAATGTGGCTGGTGTTATCATTAATGAATCACATATGTTTGAGGCTGAACAGTAAAGCATTCTAAAGATTTGTGGTAAAGTTGATATCTAAAAGATAGTAGACGCTAATTAAAAAAATAGAAATCACCGAAAAACTTGTGATTAAAAAATAAAGATTCGGGCTTCAAATGCGAATCATCCATATTTTCAAAATAATCTGGACTCAATAAAACCCATTCTCCTTTATACAAGCGAACTCTATGTAAGGCCGAGCAATAACGGACCAATCGCAACTTTATACCGAATCCTAAACACTTTTTTACGGAGCCAACAGTTTGGATTGACCACTGAGGATCACTATAAATAAAAGTGGGAGTATCCATTCTCGCGTGAGCTTCTTTAGCAACTAAAATACATCCCTCCTATCACAGGCAAAGTTTTGTGGCGAGGAATTAGATATGAGACAAATCACAAAGTTGGAGAGCGAATCCTTTACAAACAATTTAGTTCGTGCTCTCAAAATGAATAGCAGGCTAAATCTTTTGCTGATAAAGGGCTTCTTAAGTTTACCAAATCATTCTCAGGCCGATCAATTAAAGACTACTCATATTATCAAGTTGAAGATTAAGTGCTTTTCGAGCCTTATGTTTAATTCAGAGTAACAAACGTAACGACCATTTAAAACGAACAAATTGCAGGAATAACTATTCCTCTCTTTGAGTTAGAGGAGGTTAAAAGAACACCAGTACCTGACAATAAAGCTCTTTTTCTGCTGTGGGTCGATGATAAGATATAAGAAGGACAAAAAATATGGGGCAGTTTGAAGGACATACACAAAACTACAGTTATGAAACAGTTGTTGTCCACACAAGAACTAAAAACCTGGCTATAACAAAATTCAGCTTTGCTAAAAGACGAAGCAGCATAGTTTGTGATGATTACCAACATGACCAGAGAAGAAAATAAGGTACCAAACTACGAAGCTGGAATTCATGCAATTAAATAATATCGAAATAGAATATCTTAAGGCCACGTTTTTGTGTATATCTTCAATATGTAAAGGACTATTTAAAAGTTAAACAAGCATAAGTTAGACTTAAGTCCCACACTTCAAGTCTCAGATAGCATAAAGGATCTGCGTAAATTTTTAACAGAAGTCAGTGGACTAAAATGATTTCTCTATCATTTATATAAATAATTCAATTGCATATGATTATCGAACTTTGGTCTGGATTTGGATGTTATTATAGTAAATTTAAAACAGTATGAAAGGGTGTGAACATTGATAATAAAACTTATAA
>Ga0302188_10000630_pt1 | contig 29316 bp, 25 predicted proteins | sample II_Bog_E2_1_FD_198783 | JGI IMG/M metagenome (GOLD analysis project Ga0302188, IMG submission 198783) | Peat permafrost microbial communities from Stordalen Mire near Abisko, Sweden - II_Bog_E2_1 | ecosystem: Environmental > Terrestrial > Soil > Wetlands > Peat | place: Sweden: Abisko...
GGAGTAGATACTGAGAAAGGAGATAATAAGATCGAATTGACTATCATGCTGCCATGTAGTAAATGGCTATTAGAATAGCTAGAACCACACCCACAGTCAAGAATACATTCGGAGCCGACGACGCTGCTTCTTTCTGCCACTCCTCGATTTCCGAGTTATGATCAATCTTACCGATGCAATATCTGGGCATCACATTTTATCTGGCATTAACCGAATGACTGGCCTGTTCAAAAGCTAGTGATGCATTTTTGCCTGATTTGTTAATCAGAACAATAGGTCCACCAGGATGTTAATTGGCGTAGTCAGTGACGTTATAAACCTTGTCGTTGATGACAATCCACATGTCGGATTCAGAGTTGTGAGCAGCTACTTGCTTCCAGGTATACAATGTTTACGTCATCTGTTGAAATCAAATATAATTGACTCAGCAATAATTATTAGGGCAGTTATCTTAAAATAGACTTCTTTTAAACCTCTCAATCGAAAAATAAAACTATTGATTCGACTCAATTATAAGAGATTGATTAATTTAGCTATATAATACTTGAAACTCTTATAATGAAGGTCAAGTTCATCTCCAAAAAAGAGAGGGATCTTCTCAAAGCGGAGAGGGATGGTGCTTCCGTAATCGATTACAACCGTTAAAAACAAGTTATCAACCCCTCACCTGAGATCCTCCTCCAACAATATAGAAAATAGCACTCAAATATTAATCATTTATCTTCCCAAAATAATCAAACAGTGCCCGATGAAATCACAATAATAAGTGAGCATTTGGTAGGCCAATAAAAAGAAGAGCATTTATAATAAAATCGATAGAGATCACGGGATGTCAAATACAAACAGATCGTGAAGGATGACTTGGAAGAAAGAAAGAAAATGAAGAACAGGCTGCTGGGATTGACCAAAATGTAAATTTCGCAAAGACATCAGAATATATACCGCAACCAACTTCTTTTCGAATGGGATAAAAGTTAGGATACTACCAAGAATTATGTGCCTTTGCTGCCTCAGTAAATTAAAAAGGATTTTCTCTCGACTGAAGAAGAAGGAAATTGGAAAAACAAACCCTTTCACTTGATGACTGAGAGAGATTGGAGAATATTTAGGGAAGACAACTAGATTTATATCAGAGGAGGAAAAGCACCAAATCCCATCAGATAATGGAAATAGCTGATGGATGTCAGCAACATTGTCATCTAGAATTTGTTGAGTCTTAAGTTTTATAAGCCCAAACCAATTCAAATGCAAGCTATACCGATAGGTATGAATCATAAGGATTTAATGGCAATTGCTCCAACAGGTTAAGGTAAAACCTTAGCCTATCTGCTTCCTATCATTCATTTCTTGCTTCCCCTATAACGTCTAAACATGAATAATTTTGACAAGGGCCCCTATGCATTAATCCTCGTTCCCACCAGATAGTTGGCCGAGCAAATCTAAGAATAGTTTATCAAGATAACTAAAGGTCTGGACATAAAATCGTTTGTCGCTGTGGGAGGTCGACAATTTGAACTTCAATGCTTATAACTATCAAAAGGATGTGATATTCTAATAGCTACTCCCGGAAGAGTGAAGTAGTTTATTGAGAAGCATCAGCTGTCACTAGAAAGGTTATCATGGTGCGTGGTAGATGAAGCAGATAAGATGGTCTCATAAAATTTAGCGGAAGATTTGGAGTTTATCCTCGATCATGGAGGGGAGGATTCGGTCATTGGAGAAGGGAAAAAGATCATCCACATGTTCAGTGCTACCATGGTCCCTTAGGTTTAAATGCTTGGCCGGTCGTATCTCTCTGCTAGTTTTATTTACATTACAATCGGCGAGCCGGGAGGCGGAAAAAAATAGATTGATCAGCACGTCTAGCTCATAGACGAAGCAAGCAAACCAGATAGATTATCAAAGATCCTTCGGGGGCTGGCTGGTCCGATAATAGTCTTCGTTAATTCTAGATAAAACTGTGATAAGATATCGCAAATGATTCAAAAAAGATGTGATAGAGCGGTGGCTGAGTACCATGGTGGTAAAAATCAATAGCAAAGGGAGAAGGTGATCAGCCAATTTAGGTCAGGCAAGATAGAGATACTTGTGGCGACTGATTTAGCAGGGCGAGGATTGGATGTGAAGGGCATCAATGCCATAATAAATTATGATGCGCCAAAGAATATCAGTTAGTTTGTACATCGATCGGGTAGAACTGGAAGAGCAGGCATGAAAGGGAAGGCTTTTACTTTGCTTGTGTCAGATGACGAGCCTTTATTCTATGATTTAAGAGTCTTTTTAGAGAGAAACGGATTCACCATTCCTGAGAATCTAAAAGACCATCCAGCAGCTCAGGTGAGACCAGGAGAAGTGGTGCAAGTCGCGAGGCGAAAGCAGATTGTTTATACCAATTGATGTTATTTTAATTTTGACATATTTCTAGTTAATAGTATGAGAAATCATCATTTTAAGCCAATTTACGAATCAGCGGTGAGGACTTAATAAGTATAGTCATTAAATATAGCATAGCAGTCAAACGCCTCGAAAATATTAGAGATTGAAAAGATCAATGCCTCAATATTCTTAATAAATAGTTGTTTTTTCTATCAATAATAATAATTTTATAATGGATAATTTAGGGTAGGATATATTCTCCAACGCCCTTAGTAGCAATATCAATGCATTGTAGAAATTGCAGCAGATCCATAACATGGGCCGATTGCCAAGATTCATCGAATGCTATTATCAAAAGAAGTACAAACAGAGCGTAGAATAAAGCCAATAAACATCACAAAATAATAAATAAATCAATAAAACTTATAACAACGATTTAAAGCAAAAAAGGTCTACTTTTGATCTGAAGAATAACAAAGATCTTATATTTTAGCATGGAATGCGGAAATCAGTCAAATTTCAGGCAGAAAATAAAGACGAAAAACCACATCAAATCAATAAAGCAGCACATCAGTCGGATAGTCAGCGATATCAGAAGTAAAACAGGTCATAATTGGAAATTTAAACATTGTCGCCCAACATAAAAGGCAGTTATAGTTTGGGTAAATCGAACCCTGCTAATATCAAACTGGATGCTTTGCCGAAGGTTTAAAAGCCAAATCCATCTGTCCACATGTCAAAAGTGCAAAGCGATAACTTAAAGCCATCAAAAAAGCATATATAGATGGAGGATATGAAACCATTAAAAAAATAGATGAAAAAGATAGAAAAGATAAATTTTAAATAACTCATTGAGGCAAGCAAAGAGCATCGGCTATAATTCTAAAAGATAAATTAATAAGAAACGCAGAAGCAGAATGAACTCAAAGAATATTATTTCTCTACCAAATCGATTGTATAGGAAATTATTGACAAGTATGGTATCAATTGCAGAAATATTGACAAGTACTTAAGGAAACCTGATTAAATATCCATCATGAAGGAGATCGTAGCGTCACAACAAAAACCAGAGAAATCTGTAAAATTAACTTTTAAAATGAGGATGTCGTAATAAAAAAACAAATCTGCTTAATTAGATGCTGAGATAGTCCGACTCAATAGGATTTTCAAGAACAATGAGAAAAAAATTAATAAGATAGCCACCCTAATTGAAAATTCATTCTACACTCAAGCAATAAATAGAGCATCAGATACTATCTCAGAACAATAGTAAGAAGAGTCTAGCATTGACGAACCTCTAGAGAACCCCGATCCTAAAAATCGATACAGTTATTTGATGGCACATACCAAACAAAAAAGTTGGAGTTTAAGGCAAAGAAACTAATATGAAACCAATCGAACGACATCCTTCTAATAAAAAACACCTGTAGTAAATGTAGTTGATTCTAAAAACCTCGGCCTCTAAAAAGTCCGCGAATAAATAAAGTAGTAAAACAAGGTGATTGTAAATTAGAAATTCAAAAAACTACTGATAAGCTGATTATATTTTCTTATATTGATAAAATATTGATCCTGCAATAACTAGCTGACAGTTGAATTCACAATCGCTTTTTTATCAATTATCGAATTCTTTCATTTTGCTGATTTCTCGAGACGATTGTTTCGCTAAATTGGTCCAGCTTTATGTTCTATGTTTTATTTTTTATTTCCTTATTTTGACTAATCATTCTGTCTCTGTCAGTATTTCTGGTCGGATAGGTGCAGTCAAACTCAATAAATCTCTTGAGACCCTCAGTGATATTGTCCCGAAGAGTTTAATGCTATTTTCGGTCGTATACATTTCGTTTTAATAGCTATATCTCAGTCTTCAGATGATTTTAAACATATCTCCTTTGATTTAAACAAGTGTTCATATATGTAATCTATTTGGGAGTGAGGTTTAACTTAAAAAATTGTTGAACTTATTTGTGTTATAAGGCTTCGTTATCAATGGTGCACCCAATATTTTCTGTCTCATCTCCGTATATTATCTCCTCAGAATCATTCTCTGAATTTTGTTCTTTGTGTTTGTTGGGGTTCGTAAACTAATATACATACTCTGGAGTAAATCTGCCAGCAGCTACATTCAATATATCAGTAAAATTCAAATTGAATTTATCGAATGTATCCAAATTTTATAGCTAGATATCAGGCTTTTTTGTTATTTGACCTCTCGCCTATCGGGAAAGATCCCTTTCCACTGGTGCCTTAATTTTTATATGTTTTTCGGCCATCGAACTAAAACTAAAATAATATTTATCTAAAAGGCTTTTACTCACGAGGTTGTCGCTATCATACAGTTCTTTGAATATGTTAATTGATTGGTTTTTGCGCCAATAGTAACTGTGATCTGTCATTGTTATGATCTCCTGGAAATCCATGGTGTGGTCTTGAAAAAAAGGCACAACACTGGATTCATTCTTAGCCTATTTTTGATTTTTTGATTTTTGAGTAGCGCGATGATCTACAATTGTTGATTTTTTCACTTTCTATCGCAATTGATTACTGATCCTTTGTGCATTTTATTGATCTTTAAGCAAAAGATAATTCTATCTTTTGCGGTCTATTTTGTTTTTTACTTTGATCTTGCTCATCTATACCACTATATTTTTATTGCTGACGACAGGTTTTTAATGATTATTTTAGCGAGTTGTTTGGATGGTGACTGAGCTTTTTGAATGGTCTTGACTATGGCTGAAAGGATTCCAATCAAAAGGCACATATAGGTCATTTAATCTTGATCTTTACCTCATCCTTTCCTCGGCTGTGTTCTCAATATCCAACCTGGTTTTTAGATACTATTTTTTGGTTTATGTAAGTAAGGGTCGTCTTATCTTACCATACGACTCAATTTAAGAAAAATTATAGAGTTTAATACCCTTAAACGATCTACTGAAACTTTTCGTTTTGCTGAGGATTTTGTTTCTGTTCTATTTGATATTTAACAAACTTTTATTCATTTAAAACCAATTGATTTAACTGTTTATAATAGTTAAGTCAGATTGATAAAGCTTCTCATAAAATTAATAGATTGCCCAAATCATTCATAGAAATTCAATACCCATCAAGTTCATAAATTAACTATTATATTGTGTAATTTTAATAAGGTTATTGGTCCATTCATCAGTTTAGCTTTTCGATAACTGCTGTCCAGCCTTACGGAAGACCTTCAAGATAGGGATTTCTTGGAATATACTCAATGTATTTATCCTTTGCCACGAAATTATCAAAGAAAGGACTTAGTATTCTGTCGGACTCTCCCATCTCCAGACTATACAAAGTCCTATTAAAATCAGTGATAAATCTAAAAACTGGGCTACCAATCGAATTATAGCTCTTGGTTTGATGAGTCAGAATGGCCACATTGAGCGTACGCGAATTGCCTCCTTTTTCATAGTCTCTGGCCCAAATGTTCTTCAAAATAGGAATCTATCCCCACGGCACTACTTTAAAGACTTGATTATGAATTATTCCCCATCTATAGCTCAGAATATCACTGGAACCAAACAACCTTTCTAACTCCTGTGGCAGATTCTTGAAGGCGAGAACGATGCCGGCTTCGCAAGGATGCAAATCTTTTATTTTACGAGTTTAGATACTTTCACAAACGAGATTTTCTTACTCAGTCAGCGTCCCTTTCGCAAATTTTTACAATAGGGTGAACTGATAATTCTAAAAAAAGCCGTGATTGATGATTGCATGAATTTCCTATTCGTTCAATGATACTAACTTAAATAGCGAATGCTGGAATAAATATTCCCAAACGTGATAGAAACTTGCCTCAACAGAATCTTTACCCATCACATAGTCCCAAGTCTCTAATTTCTTGAATATTTCTTCAGTTCTAGGGTTAGACCAAATTTGTCTAAAATGAGTGAGTCTTCCCAAAAACTGCGGCAAGACAGCGGCGACAAACTAATCTTTTTGATCTAATTGCATATCTCGAACGGTATTAAAATTAAACTTTTCCCCCTTCTTGATTTTGTCTTGTATAAGAGTTTATAGCCGATAGGATCTGCCTGTTACTATTTCATGAAGACTGCTTCTAAAATCGAAGTGATCGCTTGCAAATCTGTTATTACACATGGCTACATAGCCCTTTTTAGGATTGTACATGTAGGGCTTTTATTGTTTGTTAAGGTATTCACCCATTTAGTAGTCGTCCTTGTTTCCGTCCTTTATAAATGAGCCCATTTACGGTATTTTACGTTTGGGAATTGCGCCAACCGAGTGATAGCCATATGTTCCATTCGGAAAAATAAAAAAACTATCGATATTCGGATAGTTTATCTGTTCCCCAGCCACATCAAACTCCGCTTAGGTCTAAAATGTGATCATACCGGTCAAGCCAGCAGCTGAGGAGTTATCAGGTCTGAAATGAGTAGCAACTAGGGTTATGGTGTGATTATCCTTATATTTTTGGGGCAAAGGATATCCATATTTCCAATGAATATCCATATATATTGACTCCAAAGCAACTCCTCGATGTGTATGATAAAACACCTATTCAATATCCACTGCCCCTCTGACTTTAATAAGCTATTTTCTTTATCTGAATTAGTGCCATTCATCTTTAAATAGGTACTCCATTTTGCCTGATTCATTACGAACTGTTTCGTAGTAGACATCCTTATTATCAATGTATGCTGCAGTAGAACCCCAAGCTGTAATTTAAGAAATGCCGACCGAACAAGTAGGAAAACCATCAGGCATTACACAAAACTTTCTGGTTTTAACTTGGTTGTCTTCTGTTAAAAGGATTACTTCATGAGAATAAAAAAGAGATGGAATGAGGCTGCCTAAATGAGGATCACTTGCCAGGATTGGTCGTCCAGATTAGGTATGTTCACCGCCAATCACCCATCCATTTGATCCTGATCCCTGTACGGCAAATTAAATTTCAGGAAAATGAACAGAACCAAGTGATATATTATTTTTGGCCCAATTTTCCCTCAGCACTTCAGTCTGTTTATCAAAATCATAGGTTTGATACCGACCCAATTCTTTAAGTTCTTCATCACTAATGATAGTTGTATTTTTGAACAAGTTTCTGCCACCATATGTAATGGTTTTAATTCCTAAATCAAAGCCAACGGTCTCTAGCAATCTTTGCCTGGCGATTTAATAAAACCAGTCAAATTAAAGAGTGAATGACAAAAGATTTATGTTGGCAAGACAATCCTCCACTTTCCAGTCCTACCAATTCAGCCAGAAGAGGTAGAACTCGAAGGGAAGCATCTTTGAACTGCGAGCGTATTAGTTTATGCCATTAACAAACTGCTGGAGGTATTCTCTAGTTTTAGGATCAGTGTGCTATAAATTATTCTTTGCCATTTCCATAAAACCAATATTTCTCATCTCCAAATCGGATGCAACCGCGCTGGGACCAAACAGTTCAGCCAGCCTCCCCTCCAAGAACATTTTCTTAAAATAAAGTGTAAATAGTCTGTCTTGTGCCTGAGCGTAGCCCAATCCAAAAAACAAGTCATTGTAATTTTTGGCATAGATGTGCGGTAGCCCTTCGGGGTCTCTAAAAATGGTGAATTGATTATCAGTGCTGGAGGTATCTTTTTCTAGGAAGGTGAGTTTGTAAAGAAAGGTCCAGAAGAGTAGCCAGAATATGATAGTGAGTTTCCTCATTTTGTTGTATTTTAATATTAAACTATTTCTGATGATATCGGAATTTAATACAATATATTAGAAATCATATGGTTCACAAGACCTTTATGATGTCGCCTCAGCATCATCACTTTACTATTCTATCTGGCTGGGTTGGAAAAATATTATTAGGTTGATTTATCGGCGATGGGCTAGGGATTAGCCATTTTTTTGTGCGCGCTGCCAAGCCTTTTTATCTTCTCTATCGAGCCAATTTAAATAATTGATTATCGAGATCAGTTTTGCTTTTAATAATATCTCTGTTGGTGTATTTTAGAGCACCTCTCTTTAAAACATTCCCCAGTTTATTCTATATGATAGATCTGCTTGAAGTCTGACCTCCATCGTCGAGAATCTATTACCTTTGCTATTTATACTGATCTACTCGATTCAATATCTCAGAATTTATGTTGGGAGGAATGTGCTGACTGTATTTTATATACCGATCCAGCTTTAGCACAACTTTATTGTTGGCCTCTATCTTGAAGCGCATCAATCTGTTTTTTAACTCTACGGATTTATTGTAATCTTTGGTGAGGTTCAAGCAGCTAATTGAAGGACCTGCTGACTTCAACTTATTGCTGATTCGACTATTTTAGATTTGCTGCTCCTGCATTTTTGATTTGGTACTCAACGAACGCCAAAATTTTAATTCTTTGCTTTTGTTGGATTCTCCTCGAAAACTCAAGCTTGACTTTATTTTGCCTATCTTTTGAGTCAACACTGAATTTTATCTGAGAATATTGCAACTTTTAGAGTTGTTTTTCTTTATATAGACTTATAAGTTCTGACGAACCTTGTCCATATGTCCGAGGTGATTATTAGCAGAGCGAGGACTGGCTATTTCGGATGTGATTGTGGTTAATTTTCGTTTATGGTTAAGGTAGTTGTTCTTCTGTTGATACAACTGCGTAAGAGAGGGGCATATGATGGTATTGCTCTTCATATGATGGAAATATTTGTTGCAATATTCGATTAATATATTGTTAAAAAGTATATAAATTTATTTGATTCCTTCCATGACTGCTTTCAACATCATTATTAATTGACTCCTTTATTATCAGACTATAAGCGAGAAATTACCACAGCACTGTCCTGAAATTGATTGAGGTCGCTCTTATTTCTGCGATTCATCATGAAGTGGTTCTTTTTCTGCGAAGATGGTCCCCATATCTGATAAAATCGTTAGTTGATTGACTTCTTACCGCCTTTCCATTTCTTTAGAATTTGCTATATTCTGCCATTTATATGCACATTATTGGTCTTAATAACATTTTATGTCTTTATATATATTAGCTTATTCGTCTGTTTTACCTACTTTACATACGGCAGCAAAGGCTTGCTATCTACCGACTCATTTATCAAAGTATCTTTAGAGTGTTATTTACTCATTTGATTAAAATTACTGGAAACATAAGAGCATAATTGTTGGTGGTGTTGCTTAAAGGCACTAATGGAACATTCTTCATGTTGAGAGTCAAGTTCTTCCAACTAATCCATGCCCAATTTGGAAGCAGTTAAGCCTCCTTTAATCTAATCGTAATGGTGTCGATAGTTAATTTTGAGAGCTGACGATACTTATTTAAGAGTTGATTGCGAATGTTGAACTGTCTTAATCTTGGGCCTGGTTTTTTCCTATTTTAGCTGGAGGATACATTGACGATCAAGTGTAAAGAGATATCATTTTAAAATTTTAGCCTTTGTTCATTTTATGAGGGGAAATATCGCTGCTTTCTCCAATTGATCAAATTAAATTTACTGATAGCTCCATCACGGCTGTCATTATTAACATTTTTAAACTGAATCATCACATTTATACCTTGATCGCTGAATATTTAACCTCAGGGTTTTTAATAGATGCCGAACTAGTTTAGCAGCGATTCATGACTGCTGAGATCGGCTATGTTCGATATCGGTGTCCTTTCATCACTAAAATTATTATATCCAAATAAAGTTATCCTGCCCTTTGATTTCAATAAAATTATAAATGTTTCAATTACCGATTGATCATTTAATGCGTTCCCCTGTCATCTGATCATTCCTCACCACTTTCCTTCTCCGTCTCGAGCTTCTTCCGGAACAGTTCGAACATAACGTTCATCTTCTTTTCACTATAGTCTTCCTTGAGATATTCATCGATTGGGAACCACTCGATCATGTTGCTTTTGACCTGTTTAGCAATCCAGTACTCGATTCCCGTGAATTCCGTATGCGATTTTAATTTTTATAGGTAGTAAAGATAGTAAAAGTAGTCCCAAATGCTGTGCTTGTAGTCTATATGATGATCAAAGTCTTAGTTTTTCCTCTCAATCGAAGATTTATCAGCGTAGCAGATGAAACAACGATTACGCTTTTAGTTTTATATTTTTTATTTCTTATTTCTGAGTTAAGCGAATTTATCAATGATGATAGCCGCGATGATATTGGTCAGCAGGATATCGAAAAACGCCCAGTAAATCACATCGGAGAAGAATCTGCCATAGTGACTGCTATCTCCCTCTCTACTGGGACTCTCACCGATGATTCTTTGCGTATAAAGAGATTCGATACAGGTGATAATAGTTGTGCAGTGAGAAGTTATATGTTCGATGTCTATATCTATCGATTCGTTTTAGTACAGAACCTTAATATAGTTATTGATCGAAAGAAAGCCAAAGATGAAGGAAAAGGCAGTGGCCAGTAAACATACAATCAGTAGCTTGCCCCAAGTTAGACGAATGGCGGTCAAAATACTTGAAAGCAGCTCAATCTTGGCAAATATATAGAGGATAACGAGAGAGTAAAGACGAAGTTCGAAGAAACAGGAGATGAAGGACAGCATAAGAAGTAATAAGGCATGAAGGGAGGTGCTTTCCTCGAAGTAAATTTATTTGAAGAGAAGATAGTAGACTTTCCATTAAAAGATAGGTTGGTTCTACAAATACTTATGCTTTTCCTTCAGTTTTTACTTGGTGATAGGACTAATGTTGACTCCCCAAAGAATGAAATAGATCACAGCAACGATGAACTCCATCAGTGCCAATCCCTGAACAATATTAGTTTCCATTTGATCCATCGCAATGCCCATCTTATTGACTGTAAAGAAAAACAGCTGCAGAGAAATCAATACAAAACAAAGCCACACGGAGAAGTCAAACATGTTGGTGATGCCTTTCTCCGACATAATGAGCTGTCTTGATTTTCGGTTGAGGATGTCTTGGTTGACGATATGCCGTGAATTGATTAAATCTCTCAGTTTTTAGTTTCGACTCTCGTGTTCCGAAGATTTATTAATGAAGAAAATTTTAGTTGACTCACTGAGGTACCCAAAAATGGGTCGATAGCAGAAATATATGTTTGTGAGTTGTCCTTTGAAGTTGACCTCAATCTCACGTATCTTCTTGTTGACTTCAATCAATATCTCCTTTTCCTCGTTAACAAAATAGTTTTCAATACTAAATCCTAGCACCTTACTCACAATCAGAATATCAACCACATTTTATATCTATTCAATGAGTCGGTCATCTTTAGTGTTGAGATACTCATCCAGTTGCGATTTAGTTTAAACGCCAATTAACTTAAAGGACTGCTTGATTAGTTCCTTCAAATCCTACACTTCGAGTTTTTTTGAAAGGGTTTCAATGATTTCAGGATTTCTTTCTTCCAACAATCCTCTCAGCAGGAGCACAATCTTTCTCTCAATAGTGAATATATCCTTGTTTGTTTACTTGCTAAAATTACTGTTTAAAGTAGTTTTTTTGAGCTCAGTTATTACCCTTATCACGTTAAAGAAGTCAGTATTGCAAAGATAAACCTGATTTTTTATGGCTGGGTATTGGCATACTTCGATTAAAAACTATAGGATGTAGAAAACCACGTCGATGAGGTTGCTGCTAACTTCAGTCCCCTCCACCAGTTTAGCAGTTAAGTTAAAGCTGATGATATCGACAAACTGAATAAGGATATTGATAGCGATTTCTATGAAGTTGATAGACATGTACTTGACAACATTGTCTTAGTTGACCTGGCTAAAGATATACTTCTTCAAATTTTGATTATCATTCTCGCACAGCAACTGCAGAAACCGAAATATCTTTTTAAGAATTTCACAAACTTGTTTCTTTTCCTTCCCGATCTGTAGTTAGTTGGTGAAGCTATAGGTGACATCTAGTTCTTTACTCTTCCCGCTTTCATTCTTATTGTAGTAATAATAGAACCTGATGCCCATCAAACTGTTTTAAATTATCAGCGTGATGTTCTCGAAAATTATGTTTTTGTGGTCGCACTTGAATATCTTTAAAAATTATTATTGGTTTTACTCGTTACCACTCTCTAGTAATTTGTTACCCAACTCAAATACGTTTATGAATAAATTATAGGACTACCGGAATTTCTATTGCAGAATTATAGAGATCAGCTCTGCTGTACCAAAACCAATCAGGATCTTTTGATGGGCAACCAATGCCTAAGAGTAAGCATATGCAGAATAGACCTCGTTTTATGTGTTTGGGAAAGTGCTTATGAGGAAAGATATAAAGAAAGACTTCAAGTCAGTATCGAGTATCTTCGAATCAGACTTATTTATATAGATGAGTGACTTAATGAACTATTTAGCCTCGTTAATGCTGAAAGTCGACGTATTGTTAAGGTGTGAGTTCTCAGCGACCATTTTGGACCAACTTAGCCGTTCATCGGGCTCAAATCGCAGGGTTTTGCTTTTAAAGTAAGAGGAGATTTGCATTAATGGAGAGTGATTCTTATTGGGCATGGTAGCCACCAAATCGATCAATTTTCGTTGCTATTTAATTTAATCATAGGAAAAGTATGAGATGGACAATTGATGCAGGAAATCTATCTGGCAATCATCAAGTCCTAGCAACTATTTGTTACTGTTAGCCAAGTTGGTAAGTTTGTCACTGATTTATTTATTCATGTATGGTCGAAATAGAAACAGCCTTTCGAGGAGATATAACTTGTCTTTGATTAGACTTATATGCTTGGTGGATCCTCTTTCGCTCTCTGAATTTTTATTCTCTGCAAATGTATTCACCAGTACTATTTTAGTGATTTTGACCAGCAATGGAAAATGTGCGAATATGATTGTAAGTTCTGCGTTATTGCTGATTCCATATCTCTCCTCCCCAGGGTTTTTCCTATAATATTAGAAGATAAGCTAACAAATGGAGTTAATGATTGATCTAAGAACTTTGATCAGCATATGCTGCTCATCAAATTTGTTGGAGTTGATATGCTTCGGTTGAATGCAGCTCATTATCTTAAAAGTTAGCAGCCAGTTCTTACGACCAATCGCTATTATCAGGCTCAACATTTGGCCAAGACTGGGCAGACTGAAACCCATCTTCTCTGGCTTTTGTTCCAAGGTCTCCGTTAGTTGATATAGTAGTATTTGAAAAAGATGATGATTGCTGATATGATTTTAATCGTGATCATGCCTGGCCTTGAAGTGATCAATACTTTTGAGTTTAAGGATGTACTGTATAACGTTATCCTTATCGAAGAGTTCATTGGTAACTACTTGGTAGTTATTTTTGATTTTCTTCCCTTAAATAACAAGAAAAATGCTGATAAGATTAATCAATTTATTAATTTTGATGTTGAGGAAGTTAGAGTTGCACAGCTAGTGTTTGTTATCTATCTAGAGCAACCGCATCAGGGTTTAACAAATTATCGAAATCTATTCGACGTCCGATACGATTATGTTTCGATTATCGTGGTACAACTATGACAGTAGGTCGATTGCAAGTATGCTTATCTCGTTCTATTAACAGAGCAAATTAATCAACCAACTTCGCCAGGGAGTGGCCTCTCTCCTCAGATCTTCATTGCCCTTTATCAGTACGTACAGCAGCATTAACTTCCAGTAAATACTTATCCTCTCCATTGGTTTCTCCTTCACCCGCAAATTAATATACCTGTTTAAATCCTCACTCAATAGTTCCAACACTCCCAATTTATATGCTAGAACTTGGAATTCAGGCACCATTTACTTGTATTTATAGATCGAGTTTAAAACGTATCCATATTTAACCAGTTCGCCTGGTAAAAGTTCTTCTATGTCGACGTCCTCCATACAGTTTTTTATATATCTTTTACAAACGTCTATACTCTCCTCATTTGAGAGTTTGAGTCGATCAATTGTATCCTTGATAAGTTCGATCTGTTCCTTCATCTTCTTGGTGGATCTCCTTTAGCAGACTGCCTCTTCGTATTTTTAGAGTATAATTGACTTGATTTCATAGAATTTGCGAGATAGAATCAGCGACTTTTTAATTAATTCCGGATTTTAGGTGTCGCATAGCTGAAACGAGTTGAAATCGTATTTCACCTGCTTGTCGTTTTGAATCTTGGTCACGAACGAGTTGATTTACTGCTGTACCTTGTTTTGCGGAAGCGTGATGAGATTTGAGATGCAGAGGTTGATCTGAATGTCTAGGAAGAGGATGGCTATTCGGATGGAGAGGATGGTGGAATCCATATAATTCTTCCACTCGTTAATCTGTTCATAGTTAGATTGTCCCTACAGATTAATATCCTTTTTGTTGCGGTATAGTTTTGCCAGCGTGTCCACGATATGAAATAAACTGGTAATGTTGTTCCAGTAAGAGTTTTATATGGTGAGGGTGATCATCACCAGAAGATGCTTAAACTTTGTCGATTTGTATTCATTTTTTATATGATCGTACAGCTGGTCTAGACGGTTTTATATTTATTAATTACGCTATTTATGTTTTTACTGGAAGGCTATCAGACTGGCAATTTCTTCGTTTATGACTCGAATGGCCTCAATTTACTTTAAGATGTAGTGGATCAGCCGGTCGATGGTTTCGCTTTGATTAAGGGCGACTAGTGATCCATTGTAGCACATATTCTCATATTCAGGAAGGAACACATATAATTTGTAACGATATTCAGGTTAGAGATAGATTGCATTGATTAAATTGAGAATCGGACCCCGCAGTCTCTCCAGCTCAGGACTCTCAAGGACATAAAGCAGGTTCTAAAGAGAATAGCATTAACTATTGTCTTATTTAAATAATTTGGCATTATCTTTGTTCAATTTGATGCAGTCCCCCATCAAATAGAAATATTGCCGAATGAACTCCTGTTGTTCATAAGCAATTTCGTTAAACCTGAGACTCTGCTCACCCGTCAAAAAGAAGATACCCTGTTTCTTGATATTAATTTTACATTTATACTTGCTGGGTAGCTAATGCTTTTCTACTGTCACTATCGATTAAGTGATGTTTCTAGTATTGTTGTTATTCTTCTCAGCGAAAAAGAGGTTAAAGATTGCGTTCTGGTTACGCTGACAGGTTTGCGACTCATGTCCGCAAAACAATCTAAAAATGCGCATGTATGTAATCGAGTACAGATCTTCGCGCATGAACTCCTTGACGACATACTATAACTGGTGAGCATTGATGTACTTCTCAGATAGATTGTCTTGGTTGTCCAACATTTCAGACAGGATATCAATGATCGACTCTTTCTTATCCTCCTGCAGAATTTGAGTGATGTACTCTATCATTTCTCTACGAATTGAAGCGTTCATGTTGATCATTTTGAACAAAAGGTGATAGGTTTACTCTTTCTGTGATTGGTACGGAATCATGCTTTCCATGAGAAAATTAATGAAACGAAACTACTACAAAATTTATTGATGTCTCTTGCGATGATTGTCCAAGTATTTTATGAGGTAGGGAATCCATTATCTATGTGATATACCCTATAGACTTAAAATTTCATTTATCTGCAATTTGTTAACTTTGTTCAACCAAAAGCCACAAGTGTGCTGATCATCCATTATTTATTTAGGGTAGAACTAGCCGTCAATGTAAAGGTGAAATGGAGGCAGTTTGTTTTCTGTAGCACTGAGGGGTAGCAGAGGGACGAGCTTAATCTTTTTCTTGTGATTAAACTCATTGAAGGGGAAGTATTTACCTGTGAGCAAGTGTTTCAGGTAGATAGTGTCTTTATTGACCATTTACACAATGAATATGGCGGAACAGACGTATTCATTATCTCCTTGGTTGCGTATGAACTCAATCTTACGAGTCTTATGATTGATATTCATCAATCCTCTATTTTTGTTGCTGCTGATAAAGTATATATAATCGTTATCGCAAAGAAAGCTGTGCTTTCCTGCTTATTTGACCTCAACATGCCACATCGTATGCACATGCTTTTCAATCAGACATCCCTTCAATTGTTATCGCGGGACAGAAGCAGTAGATAGTGGTAAAAAGAAATCCTTTTCGTCATAGGCCGACACCTATACTTATTCAAAAGGAGTTGATGGAATTCTAATGAGACTGGTCTCTGCTCTCCTAAATTCCTCAATCAAGTTCTATCTCTTCTCCATTTCCTCCAATATGCTTCTATCACTGTTATCGTGCTGCAAAGAGTTGTTGAGATCCTAAACACCATGACTCTAAGATTATAAAAGAGATTCTTTTCTCCTCATCATACGATAACTCTGCATGACCTTGCTGTTCTTAAACCTTTGCTAGATCTTTTGTTTGAAAGGTTCATTTTATAGATTGCTACCGATGTAGCATTTATACTTTGAGTGACGAATTACAAAAGTAGAGTGCAGAGTCACAAAATCACCCTTATGCTCGAATGTTCGCTGAGGTAAAATTTAGAAGTAGCACTCCTCGCTCGGGCGCTCTCGAAGACAGAGAATCTCATTTCCTGATATAACCCATAAATTACCATCCTCGCCCAGCTCAATGCAAATATACTCATTGGAGTATACATGTCTTAAGAAGATCTCCGTACCGAACACAACCGATTGGCTTTTATTAATTTTTCTCTAATCCCTCGCTAAATAATTTTTTTGTTAAATTCTAAACTCGCATTCGGGGGTGATTTGCTCTTCGATTTGTTTCGCTAAATGGAGTGTGCTGTCTATAAACCTAAATGAAAATATCGTAACCCTCGACTGAAGAGGTATTCGCCCTGTCCATTGGTCAAATAGATAGCGGTGTCAAATTTGAGATATTATGCCTAGTTTAAGTTCATAGTTATATGATAGATGATTATAGATTAAAGCTTAATTATAATTAATCTTGAGGCTTCACTCATCGAGATATGATACACCAGGCCAAGACAGGTCATCAGATCAAGGCTCTATTTATTAAAAATCTGCATATACAAAAAAGACAGCCTTGCACCAACTGCTGCCAGATACTAACTCCCATCATTTGCCTAATTTTCACGATCGTCATTAGAAATGTAGCCATTGCCAAGATCCCTACGCAAAGTGATACCATCTACAGCATCTTTCCTCTCATTTCGGTCAAATTCAACGACTACTCCCTGGCTGATCAGCTGTCCGACTACATCAGGAGAGATAAGGTTCAGTGGTATATCTACGATTACTAAAATATAGCGGACAAAGAATTTATTGGAGTGCACGATGGCTATTTGTATTTAGCTAACAGTGGAATGCTCGGCAACATAAGACCAACCATTAATCATTTTTCCGATCATAATGTTAGTATTGAATAACCTTTTAGATAGGAAGCTAGAATATCGCCAGTCTTCAAACCTTGTAATCGTACCCTCGACGAATAACTCTTTAAAAGATATGAATTTCTCAATAATGATACTTACTATTCTCTTAAAACTACGAGCTCCCCGCAACATTTACCTGATGGAGCCATTCACTTTAAATCTGCCAATGAGAACAATCTTGATGCCATTCTCAGAGTCAAAGATGTGCGAGAGTTTCTTTTCTACCGTCCGAATGGAATTTGCGAAATCAATATGAGAATCGATCTAAACAGTACTCATTTTAATCATTATTATATCATCGCTGAGGGTTTTCTGAGTACCATGGCAATGATAAGTGAGGCCTACATAAAATAAAGGACAAATGAGACTATAGTATCAGGGTACACGTATATGCCAGTTACAGAGGAGGGGTCCTTTTTCATTGAGATGCTTATTAATACAGTGGCCACCATTATCTTCCCTCTGTCACTGAGTTTGCTTTTACCCGTATTTTTGTATCTGCTGGTGCTGTAGAAAGAGGAAAAGCTGATTCAGATGATGAGAATGAACGGCATGAGCATGCTTAATTACTGGTCTATTAACTTTCTCTACAATCTTATCATCAGTTTGTTGACTAACCTAGTCTTTTACTTATTTGGATATATCTTTCTGGAAAACTCTTTTTTCCATCAGACTAGCTTTGCTGTCTTAGGAATTATCCTTCTCGGTTGGATGTTATCTCAAATCGGTATGTCAATGCTCTTTCAGGTATTTTTGAGTAGCAGTCGAGCTGCTAACATCATTGGTTATCTTGTATCCATTTGGACCAATTTAATTGGAGCTACTCTCAGTATCGCTCTTTTTCAATACCCCAACGAACTGCCTGTTTCGTTTTCACTTTGGCCCACTTTTTCGTTCAACCGACTATTCTATTTAATGTTTACCTACTGCTCAATGGATAAGTGCATTGCCAATTTTGACACCTTGACATCATAGATGTGGCGCTGTATAGCTGTCCTGTATGCTTCGTGGATAATATTTAGTCTGGTTGGAATGTACCTATTCGAAGTAGTTCCCCAATAATACGGAGTATCTCAACCCCTACTCTTCCCCATTAATTGCATACTATAAAGATTTCGAAAGAAATAAAATTTAATCAATCCTGATGGCAGTTCAGGAGGCGAGTAAACTTATAATGATCACACTATAGATGAAGAAATAAACAAAATCAATTAAATAAAGGATCTATCAGAATATCCTTTAGTTTGCAGTGGATTAACTAAAAGATATAAAAGTGGAAAACTAGCAGTAAACAACCTCAACATGCTCATTGAGGATAAAACCATATTCGGATTATTAGGTCCCAATGGCGCAGGAAAAACCACTTTACTCTCCATGATCACAGGGATATTCTCGCCCACTAATGGAGTTGCTTATGTGGGAGGCTATTCCATACTTAATTAGATGCATCAGGTTCATCTTGAAATGGGAGTGTGTCCTCAATTCGATATTGTATGGCCCACTCTTACTGTATAGGAGCATCTTTACTTCTATGCTAGACTTAGGGGAGTCAGTAGATTGCTTGAGAAGCAAAAGGTAGAAGAAACCTTGGTGGAGGTCAATCTTACTATGCAAAGGCATTGCAAAGTAACTGAGCTGTCCGGAGGAATGAAGAGAAGACTATCAATTGGTATCAGTTTAGTGGGAGATCCAAGGATAGTGTTTATGGATGAGCCTACTTCTGGTTTAGATCCCTAAAATCGCCGTCATTTGTGGTAAGTGCTCACCAAATGCCGATAGAAAAGATCTCTCTTTATAACAACTCATTTAATGGAGGAGGCTGAGTCGCTATGCGATAAGATTGGCATTATAACTAACGGGACTATTAGAACAGTGGGTGATTTGTTTAGATTGAAAGAGATCTACGGTAAGGGGTATTTTATATCCGTGAGTGTGGAATTGGAGAAGTATAACAGTCATTAAAATTTAAATTACTCACTGAATCATGATGAGGGAGAATCATAGGATTCGACCCCCTAAATTAAATAAGCTTCAATAATGACTGAGAAGTAAGAAATAGTCACGGACAATTACAGAACCAATCGATAGAAGATCAGTATTTTGAGGGAGAAACTGCTGTAAATGTTCCATCCTGCCACAGTCTGCAAATAAATCAGTGGTTTTATCAAAATCAATGTGGCTTCTACAGACGTGTCGACTATTTTATCGAATTTAAAACTGCTTAAGTAACAAAACATAAATTTTGAGTGGGCAATCAGTGATAGTAATCTCTAAGACGTATTCCTGTAGGTGATAAACCGATTTGATTCAAAAGATAAGCAGTCCCTGCTTGAAAGTTTGGTCCAATAATGATACATGATATTTATGAGTTTATCTGTCTTCTATTGGGTTAATTAAAGATATCAGTATTTATCTCGTTTGACGATTAATAATTTATGAAAAGAAGTGAACATTTTTTGAAGTTTCTGAGGCAAGTCTAATTTGTAAATTGTTTGATTATTCACATTTGATGGAAAAGTAGTTATAAAGATGAATCCCTTTAGCGTTGCCGCTCATCTGATATTTTCATAATTTTACAAATCCTTAATATGATGATTAACACCTGCAATCTTCAATCCATCATCAGTGTATCAATTGCTCTTTTTCTTTCGTAGGCACTGATAATGGGTGTTCTTATTTGAATTGTACGATAAAAATATTGATTCGATGAATCATTGATCATATTAGTAGCCTCAAGTTTTTGTTCCATACTCTTCTTATTGATATTGATATTCTTTAAAATGAAAAAGTCTAGAATAGACAATCAATAGATAGTTTTCATTGACTTGCAATGATTTATTTTTGTCCTCTTGCAGATAGTATTCCAAATTTTATCCTCATCGCGAGAGATAGCCTTCTTAAGAAGATAAAGAAGATCCAGATGAGGCTCCACTGTGAAGAGGACAGGCATGCTAATCTAGTTGCAGGCCAAGTCCACTTTAAAAGAGGCGCTAAGGTAAAGAAGCTTGATTGATTCATTGACTGCCTCTATTTCCTCAATTAATTGCAAAAATTAGTTGATTCGTGTCCTCTGTTGATCGGAGATGATTTTTAGAAGTCCCTGCTTCATAAACTCCTTATATTAAATTACCTTCCCGCTGACAAATTTTTTGATGCGCTGATATAATAACTATATAAACTATATTTTTACCTGTATGTCAACATTCAACACTTTTATGAGATATATCATGGCGGCAGCGTATTTTTTGGAGTAGTATCTTCCAATCGCTTCTATTTGAGGACTTATCTACACAAATTTCTTTAGGAGGTTAAGTACTGCCCAGCATTCACTTAGTTCTAATTCCGGAGTATTGAATGAGGGATTGATCAAGTCGTAGGAATAAATGAGACGCTTTTGTAGCTCGAGTAAAGGTTCAACAATTTTTCTCAAAATTAGAGATGTTCCATTTTCGCAAACAGCTCCGGTTCGATCAACTAAATATTTGCTCGAACAGATGTTTTAATCAGGTTCTGTGTATTGCTGAATGGTGAAACTGGCCTCAGAATCGATCATCTTTTTGACTTTAAGACCAATTTTTAATAGGAGACGAAAAAGATGATCGTTTTCATGCATATTAGAGCTAACCTGGAGCATGTGCTGTATCATAAGCTGGACTTTAAGTACCCTAAGAGGAGTGAGTTTGACATCTTCAAGGACTTCAGCGAGGGGTGCGAAGAGAGAGGGATCCTTAATAATTTGATCTGCGATTCCTTTAATGTGGAAATTAATAAAGTCAGAATTAAAGAATCCTGTATTCTGAAGTTGAGAGTGTGCCTTATGATAATCCTTAGACTTAAAAAAGCTAGACATTAGTAATAGATTATTTTGAGGTTGTTATTTGATTATATTCAGGGAAAACAAATTTCCTTTTTTTATACTGGTCAACAAATATAAATAAAATAAAACTTCAGGGGCCACTGAGAAATCATCCATTTTTCAACTCTCACCTTCAGGAAGTTGAAAAACTTTTATATTTTCGAAAATGCATTTTAACTTATTTTATGAACAGAAAAAAATAAAATCTAAGATGACACTTTTTTTGCATTTCTTGATTTAGTTTCAATAACAAAAACGACTGAACAAACAAGAGACATCAGGAATGGATAATTTCTCCTCTATCCTGTTTGATAAATTTTGATGAGCGATAAATAATCGACTTTACTGCTCATTCATGCGTCATCTAAGGTTTGACGTTAACTGAGTTGAACAATAATTAGAACAGCCGTGTAATTGGCTTTCGAAAAATACTAAATTAGGGTTTAAAATAAACTTCAATTAAATTAAAGATAAAATAAGAAATTACGATGAAAGTCATTCCTATTTTATTAGCTTGTTACGTGGGCCAAAATAAGCTTCATGGTTGCCAGCCCGCATCTTTAGAACGTTGTTCCTTTTTTTTTAATCGATTTAAGATATTAAATCCCTATCGCTAGTAAATAATATTAAAATAGGGAAAGATGATAATAATAAAATATAATTAAGTTATTAATATAAATTTATGAGTAAAATGCAATGTGATCAAATATTGTGATAATTTATTGTAAATTTTTATTGGAATTCCTTCAAAGCTGAAGCTAATAAATCAAGTGAGATTTTAATCAAATCAAAAATTAAGTCTCGTCATCAATCTTCAAAAACAGATACTGGCCACTCTCCTGCAAAGAATTTCTTTTGAAAAAATAGCAAATAGTATATTTTAAGAGATGATTGATCGGTAAATTTAAATCAAAAGATTTGTTTTTAATTAGTAAATTATATATTTTGTAGCCTTCATTAATTCGAAATATAAGAAAGCAATTATAATCACACTTCCTGCACGTCTTATGATGAAGGGCTTACTTACTTGGTAGAAGTACTACAGTAGCTGCTATGATGGCTCCTCTTACGTAAAAAACTTTTCTATAAATAACGCAAAAGATCGATATTAGCATTTGTCGTAAAAAGAGAAGGCATAGCAATATTGTTTGACGCCAAGTCATCTTTAAAAGATTTATTCAGATAGAGGAGTTTTATGTATTCATCAACGACTTACAATTCTTCAATCAGCTGAATAAATTCCTTCATGCGTGCACTATGCTATTTTTACAGGCAAACTAAAGGTTTTTATTTTAGTAGGCCTTCGTATTAGTGAATCTTCCTGTCAATAAAGGTTTTAACGCGCCTATAAAGCTTCTAAATAGGATTATATAGTACCTGGATGTCAGTGTCCAAAACCTTTATTAGGAAAATCATTGCTGTAGCATATTTTTTTGAGTAGTATCTTCCTATGGCTTAAATTTGAGGACTAATCTATACAAACTTCTTAAGGAGATTGAGCACAGCCCAGCATTCACTAATTTATAATTCTAAGGATCCACGCGAAGGAAATATTAAGTCATAGCAAAAAATTAAGCGTTTTTGCAAATCAAGCATAGGTTATATAATCTTCTTTAAAATCAAAGATTTTCCATTTTGGCAGACCAATTAACTTTGTTTATTCATTTCTTTGCTAGTATTAGCATTTTCTTCATTTTATGTGACTATCAAAGGTTTTATATTTTCTGAGGAATTCATCATTTTTTTGACTTTAATACTGATTTTAACTAACAATTGAAATAAAATTTCATTTTCTTGCATGAAAACGTCTTCCTGAAGTAAATGTTGAATTATCAGTTGGATTTTAAGCACCCTAGAGGGAGTTAACTTAACTTCTTAGAGAACTTAGATAAGATGAGGGAAGAGGGACCTATCGCTCCTGACTCTAGTGACAATTCCCATAATACGAAAATTACTGAAGTCAGAATTGAAGAATCCGGTATTTTGAAGATGGGAATGTGCAGTATGATAGCTTTTTGATTTAAAAAAGTTGGCCATATGCTTTTTTTATATAGTTTCAATTTTTTATTATATTCGTATGGATAAGGATCCACTTTTTCCACCTCGAAAACAAATTTAAATACATTTAGAGGTGTGTGGTAAGATCTTTTGTTGGAGATCCATTCAGAGATGGAAGATTGTTTATTTATTATCATCAATCATTGTACAAACACATCTCGCTTTGAAATTGTAAGGAGAGAAAAAGATCAAGCTAAAATAAGGTGGGAAAGATTCATTTACTTTAATTTGTTTGCTGAGATGAGAGGGTACCATAATTAGTGAATAAAATATCGAATACTTCGTTTAACTAAAAATAATTGTTTGTTTTTTTCCTCAGTCCTGCTGGGTAAAACAACTTAGACATATAATTATTGAATTTGGACATTCTGGACTTCAAAAATAATGCTGAAAATAATATTAACTCTTAGTCATGCTAAATTCATTCATTCAAATTTATTCATCATTATCTTCATAGATAAGAGAGTAGAACTAAAGGTTAAAGCAGTCAAAACTGAATAATAACAGCCAACAACACTAAGAGGACAATTCCAGATAATTTATTCTTGATTGTACTTTATTGTTTGATGAATTATTAATCATTGATTATATGGAGAATATTATTGATCAATTAATCCCTAAACTTGAATATTTAAAAATATTTCTTAGAGTAGGCTGGGAGCAATGCACTTTCCCTTATTACAATTAAAAACTTTAGTTCCTACATCGATAGTCTTATCATTCACGTTTAACCGAATATTGCGCACTCTACTCATTTCGTTTTTCCTCAAATGAATAAAACGATAAATTATTCTGGTTGATTTCAACACCACTTAAACTTTTGATAATAAATTTTTGACATCATTTGATTAAGATTCAATATTGATTTGGTGTGAATTTCTATGTTTGATTTACTGAGTGTTATATTCTCAATATTAGTAAATATAATTAATAATGACTATAATCATATTCCTTTATTCTGCAATCCTCAAATTAGCCTTATGCTATCGTATTGAGTCATCAATTGGAAAAAGGGAAATATCTTTTTCCCCACCATATCCTTTGGAAGGGGCACGTCTGCCAAAGGAAGACTGCTTAAATTTTTGAAAAATTTCACTCTTTTAGCACTTAGGTCGACTTCCATTACCAACAATTGCCCGCTTTTCATTTATTCAAATTATATCTTGGCCATTTTTCCTGAAATCGATAACTAGTTTCCTTGCTGGCAGCCAAGATAGATATTTTCTGCCTCAGATCCGATGTACTGTTCAATCTTCTTATCTTCGGTGATGAGTCCAAACCACATTGTTCCATCTGTAATTTTCTCAATTTTGAATGTGAGCAGATGTTTTCCTACCTCCGGAATAGGATTGCTGCTATACAATTGATAAATTTAATCTTAGCTGTCATACTTTTTAATGATCTTTCGATCATTAATAGTAAAGAAACTAATATTTTTATTACCTTCATCAATGTCAAAATAGAAATCTTGTGCTTCTTTTGATATTTGCTTTTTTAATTATCTTTATGAGTTGGAAAGATTTTAGTTGGTATTGTCTAAGGGCCGATTATTGATTTATGCATTACTTTGACTAACTTTCTCTTCATTTGAGCTAGACTTACATTTCATCGAGGAGTTGAATGAAAGAATTGGCTATATGATGAAAGGCTCTTATTGTTGAAACTTAGAGCACAAAGCAGATTGGTTCATATCAGCCTAATTCTGCTGGTCTCTATTATTTTCGACCCCCTATTGACATATATTTGAACTTAGTTGTATTCCCAATCCGCTATTCCTTTTCCCTTTTTTCAAAAAGTGCCCTTTATCTCTTTTTAGATATTCCAGTTATTATCTGAGAACCTTCTCTTTCTAAATATGTTTTGTAAGAATCTTTTCTAACCTATCCACTTTTTAGCTTAGATTTTTTATATCGTCCCGATGTCTTGCTAACTCTCTTTCAATTATTTCGTCTTTTTATATCGGCATTGAGCTCACAGGAAACTACAACATTTTTATCTTTGAATTTGGGGAAGGTACTCCAATTAAGAGCAGCTTGTCAGTTGCATTCAGAGCTATTTTAACGTTTTTGTCTCTATTAATGTACTCATAGATTTATTAGACACTGTCGAAGATGTTTATCAAATTGGAGGGCAATTTTGTATTTTAAAGAACAATCGAAAAAAAGAAGTCCGAAGTAATATTTTTCAATTCCAAAGACAGACGCTACTCATAAAGTTTGAGAACCAGAGAATAGTCTTTAATTGGTCTGGCAAATGTTTTGAATGGCTCCATTAACAGTTCTAATTTATAATTATGATTAATCTAAGTTTGTTACCTTTTATAAATCAAGATCAAATTTAAAAAAGAGCAATACCTACCTTTGCAAAAATTCAATAAAACCGTAGAGTGCAATTGTAAGATTTCCTCGGATTGATTTTCATGAATACTCGTTAAATCGAATAAATCAACAAAAAAAACATCTCGCTGCTTCGATAGTTAACTGCAAAATATACAAAAATATAAATAAATTTTCATCGAGAAAAATCTTGATAATGAGATAATTGTTCTTAAAATTATTACAATTTTTCTGCATAATTTTTTACGAAAAATAATAAACTAGAGATTTATCTATTAGTGGGGAATACAAAATATTTGGCAAAGCTATTATATTTATGGATAATATAGTAGTAGGGCTCATCAGCAAGCTCTTGATATGATTTCTAATCATCAGAGGCTCATAAATGTCTTACAGGTGCAAAAACTTATTAATCTAATCCATTTGTTGTTTTTTGGTCTGATTGGAGAAGATTGATGAAAAATTGTTTTCATTTTTTTAATGGAAAATTATTTTAATTTTGTTTTCGTATGGTCATATTCTTATCCTGGAATTAACTCCATCAAACAGATTTGGCTCCAGTTGTGAATAGTGAAACCTCATAACAATAAATAAATGAACAACTCTAACTGAGCACAGAAGAGCTTCGAATTCATTCAAATAATGATACTCTAACTGCCAAAATAATAATTCAGCTGAATCTTATTTTATTTTCTCTATTTTTCCGCTTAATTTTTATTGGATAAAATAATCTGGATGTTGGATCTTAATAATCATAGGCAAGCATTGAGATTCCCCAGTATAATAGTTTGATATCACCTTACAGTTAACCTTCATACTGCTTATGATGAGTATTGTATCCTTACTGAAATGATTGAACTTTTCTTTAAAATATAATATCAATAGTTGCAAGAAAAATAATCAGCTTATGTTCATTTTTGGTAAGTCAAATAAGCATAACATTGCCTATAATCACTTAAAAAACACAGGATTTCTCGATTCTGATTTCCGCCATTTTCGCATTAAGGAAATCGTAAATTAAATCATGGCAGATCACTCCCTATTGGCTCCACTCACCTAGATTCTCAAAGAAGTGAAACTCAACTCACTCAGAGTTCTTAAAATTCAGTTGTTAGTGCATCATTTACTTCAAGTCGACGCCAAGATGCAAGAAAATTAGCTGCTTTTGGAATTATTACTAACAATAGGCAACAAAGTGAAGCTGATGATGAGCCCATCGCCTCATCCAAATGTTTTAATCAATGGAGAACCATAATAAAATATGCTTTCAAGTAAGGAACTACATACCTCTGGCTGCCAAAATTAAACCTCTTTGCTCTTGAAAAAAATCATCGAACCATTACTTTAACTTTAAAAACGCCTTATATTTTGCTATGATCTTGTCTATCCTCCACCCGGGACTCCATAATTAGAGCTCAGTGAGTGTTGGGCCGTGCTAAACCTATTAAAGAAATTTGTATAAATTAGCCCACAAATATAAGCTATCGGAAGATACTATTCCAAAAAGAACTCTACTGCAATGTTCTTTTTAATAAAAGTCATGGACGTCGACATTCAGGTACCAATTGAATCACTTAGTTATTATACAGGCGCATTAATACATTTGCTTGTACCAAAATCGGATAGTATGAAGGTCTTAGGAAATAGGGAAGACTCCAAAGTCTGCAAAAGGTATAACGCATCCGTATGAGGGAATTTCTATAACTCATTGAAGAAGTTGAGGCAGTTAATGAGTACATAAAGCTTTTCTACATAAATAAATACCTTATCTCTGATATGGTGTCTAACAATATCAGAATGCCTTCTCTCTTTACCACATAGCCGTACCTCGATCTACTGTATCATCTGGAGAGGAGTGTGCTGCGTAAGTGGAATAGTCAAGGCAGCAGTTTGTCTAAGTCTACTAAAATATACACTGAGGAGGTGGAGGAACTTTGATAATTCTTACGTCTATTTGGTTTGAATAATTAATAATCTTCCTATTTTATTGAGATATCGCCAATCGTGACTTTTAGCTGAAATAAAACAGCAAACAAGCATCTGAAGTTTGTAAATACGATAAATAGTTTGAATAATAAAATATTATTTATTTTTGCTTTAAAAAATGGAAAAACAAAACAAAATATAATTCAATTCCTTCAATATATTTAATTCCTATTCATGCCAATTCGATTTAACCCTCATTAAATCAATCCTTTAATATTATTATGTAGTAGTAAACAATTGGCAATTGAATCCTTCCATTATCAATATGGATCAAATGGCAAATCAAAAGTTCATTGATGATTAATGTTCAGCGAGGTGTTGTTGTTTAGATGAATATTTCGCAAGATTCCTTTTATTCAAAAATTTACTCTTTTAAATCAGTTCATTTTATAATTTATAGGAATACATTTTATATTCCTTATTTGATAACTTTAATTTAATTTGAATGATTAATTATTCAATAAATTTTAGAATTCTAAATTTATTTTCAATATATTATTATTAGAATATGTCTAGATAGATATTAATTTACTGAAGTTAAAACAATATTTCAATTCAATTTAAAATATAACTGGTGATTCTCCCTTAAATTTATAACCTCAAAGCTGAATATTTTAACATAAAGGGCAATTGTTTATAGAATCAATTTGAAGACCAAACTTAGTCAACAAAAGCAGTGTATGTTGAACTACCGCACAATGGAACAGTCACATTTCCCCCAACTTGCTTCAGGGAAGGAATCGTCCATCCTCCAAAGGGTACAAAATCGTCATATGATCGAGTTGGATCCACTTGGCCTTCACTGTTGTAGTTGACGTACCAGAGTGGGATATTTCCTGATTGTCCAAAATAGTCGCAGCTGCTGCCGAAGTAATACTACCACAGAGGAGCTGTCGAGAATATGCCTATTTGAGTATTTTGTAAAGTATTGAGGGCGTTAAACATCTCTATCAAATAATTGCAGTTTTCTTATTGGGTGTAACCATCCCAAACGCATTCGGGATTGGTGATTGTTGTGTTGGATAAAATTTTAAGCCAGATTTTATTCATTTGATATAATGGCAAAGATCTATTTAAAGTGGTCATTTAAGTCGTGGCATCGAGACCACGACAAATTTATATATAAGAGTGTAGTAGGAAATTAGGTCTAGATTTTTCGAAATTAATCATAGCCGAAAAAGCATTTGGGTCTGCGCCTACTCCAAAGGTATCTGAAACTGTGTAAATTCGAATAATGAAGAAATCACTCTTCACTCTCAAGCATGAAAAAGCTTGTATTGATAAGGGGCCAACAACAGAATATGTAAACAATTACCAAGTTGAGCAGACAAGTAGCGACAAGACCATGAGTATTGGGAGAGTGCTTCTCATAAAGAAATAATATAAAAACAAGTAACAAATTCTTCGATTTATAAAAAATACGCGTCCGACATAAACCTCAGATTTCCACGTATTTTGACCAGCAAATGACAGTCCAACCCACAGAAT
>Ga0302188_10000636_pt1 | contig 29155 bp, 20 predicted proteins | sample II_Bog_E2_1_FD_198783 | JGI IMG/M metagenome (GOLD analysis project Ga0302188, IMG submission 198783) | Peat permafrost microbial communities from Stordalen Mire near Abisko, Sweden - II_Bog_E2_1 | ecosystem: Environmental > Terrestrial > Soil > Wetlands > Peat | place: Sweden: Abisko...
GAGAACCCTTAAAATATTTCATAAAAAGTATTTCCATTCTGATCACGATTTTATTAGCAAACCTAAAGAATTAAAATTTCGAAACTATTTAAAGACTAAATATAATTATGCTGTCAAATAATAATTTTATTTAATGCAGGCTAATAGGGCTGTTCCCCCAGAAGGAAAAGTAGTTTACTATCGCTCTGATGGCTCAGGAAGAGACACGTATATTAGAGATCACAATGGAGGCTTGCTAGCCAAAGATAAGATTCATGCCTTGACTCAATTTAAACCAAAGCGATAGAGGAATTTATCTTTTTCTACAACAAAATATAATAAGCAACCCTATCAGTATAATACAGGAGGATCAAATAAATTCGTACATTATGTCAGTGATGGCTCGGGCAGAGACTATTATGTTGGATTGACTGAAGGAGGAAATAGTTACCCTTTTAGATGGAGAAATCAGACAGATTTTTACTTCAAAAATACTCTTCGAGGGCATTAGAAGCTTCCTAAGGTATAACTCGATTTATATAGATGGATCCTGAAAATATTGATATCTACATGGCTACGCAGACAAAATTTTTGGGCACGAATGAAAGATTTCATAGAACAATGTCAGCCTTCCAATAAGATCAATCTAGGAGGCTCTCTGAACATAAAAAATATTCATAGCCGCCTGCAATAATGACGTACTTCAATAAAGGATTTGATAGTTCCAAATAATTTAGAAAGAAAGATTATGGAATTAATCATTGATTGATTTTAACATTATGAGCAATCACTTATTAATAGAGTCAGTTTATATTAAAGATTAGATTGATTGACCTTTAAAAAGCCATGTTGAGCATTTCAATAGAGTTCAATAAATTGCGTTATTAGTTTAACAATTTTATGGCACTATTGAGGAACTTAAGTGATCTATTTTTAACGGAATAAGCTATCTTCTGACGACTAATTATTTTAATCTTTCGAACTATGCATTTGCTGAAAAAATATGTAATATAAGGGTAATCATTGCGTAAAGATCAAGGATTTATGCAATTTATTTCTTAAAACTCTTTAACTTCCATCATTTTATTGAGCTCAATAATGTCCAAAATTATATCTCTCGCTTCAATAGCAATAGTTCTGAAACCTTCCGATAAAAAATCAGAACCTGTTCTCACTTCCACCAAATCATTTCCATTATTTCTATTAATAATTATTTCGCATCCGATTGTTTTATCTTGGTATGTTATCGGTCGATAGGGAATACCAATATCTGTAAATTAGAATCCTTGATTGGCTAAGTCGTCGACTTTCTCGATGTAGGTACTTTTTTCCTTTATATTGAATACATCATTAGCATTGACTCCACGAGCTCGCATGTTAAGATCAGTTTCCTCTGGGGTATAAGGTTATGCCTCCATAATTATGAATTTAATATCTTTTATAGATGCTGTAATATTTTGATAATATAAATACGATTACTGCATCTGGCAAAAATTTACGAATTATAGCCCTTAAAATTCAAGTTTCTGCAATTTATGGCTATCTAAGTAATTAAGTAGTTTATATTGCAAATCTTCAATCATTATGTTCTTATCAATTAAATTTATCTTTTTCTATCCTCCTCTTTTTCGTTGAGGTAGCAAATTAGTTCCTAAGCTCGATCAGAATCTTTAAGTCTTAACCTTACTATTTTGCTATTTTAGAAAATGATTCCTTTGATTAGTTCATCGAATTAAATAACTCCATCTCCGACTATCTTGGCATTTAAACACCGAACAATAAATCGCTATTTGCATTCATCATTTTCCTTATTATAATGGACTAAATTTCCAGATATTGTGTGAACCAACTCTTCATTTTTGGCATACAGAGGAAAGGTTTTATTATAAGTACCATTCAATAAAATTTTTATGTTTCCAACCATTTTATCAAAAAAAGGCAAAGATAAATATTATGTAAAATTTTAGTTGGAGAGCTTTTGTGTTTTTTCTTTTCTATTGTGAATCTCCAGAACTCCTATTATATAGTCTACATCTGTTATGGTGCATAGCTTTTCAAATTTTGCATCTTCTTCAATCATAGATGTATAATCCTCAAGGAATAGAAATTATTTTTTCTTGACTGAGTAAAATTTTCTCGATTCAGTTTTAAATTAATTCATAATGAGTTGAAGCGCCTTAAATAGTTAATTTTCGCTGTAGATATATGCATTTCTGAGTTCAAGCACTGTTCGGCCATAATTGATTAAGGACTAACGATAAATCTTCTCCTCATTGACAAATTTAATAATCCAAAGGAAGATATCTTCTTTTTGTTTTTTTCCTTCCGCCTATTTTTTTAATATTTTGGTAATTGATTGTATTAATTTTGTAAAAGTTTTCTACTGATTCCAATAATCCTAACTTTTTTACAGTTGCTTTTTTTATTCTGCAGAAATTGATTCATAGTATTTTTAAAACATGGACTCTGTTTTTTTAATGATATAGCCATCAATATAGTTTGATAGTTTGTAAATATCGTTGGCAACAGATTTTCTAACCAGTATAAGTTCTTAAATTCCTTTTTTAAGTTCTTCTTTAATGTTTATAAATTTATTACCTTAAAATGTTGTTTCGACCATCTTGATCTTGAAGGTTTTATCATAAAAATCATTATTTGATTTAACATAAGTTTCAAAATAATCTTTTAGTATACTTTGCAAGTTTCTTTTATAGTTTTTCTTCATTTCGATTGATTAATAAATGTTCTTGATGATTAATTTATAGCTTTCGACTATATTCTGATGCGAAACATTATACTTTTGAAATATGCTGAAAGTTATACTTATTCTTTCTCTCTAAGCTTATTTGATTATTATAGAATTATTTATTTATTGATTAATCTCTGTCTTATATATTTTACTTGAATTTTAAGATTATAGGGGTTCTGAAATTTTAGGTATGCTATTTTAAGATTGTTGTGGATTATTTTATTGCGAGCTACCTACTTTTATTTATCCCTGATTGCTTTTACTTTCTTATTGTGATTATTTCAATTATTAGCAAACATTGCCTTATTGCTGATTTTGAGATGGGTTAGATTATTAATCATGATCTAGACCTTAAGATTAAACTTTTTATACTTATCTTTCAACATTTGATCCCTTGATATTATTTTAATAATTTTCTTTATTCTCACACTTATCTTAAATATTTTCATTGTCTGCCTATTTGGAATGCTAAACACTTTCAAACTTATCAAACTCGTCGACTTAATTAGGTAAATTATTTGAATTGTTATTTTCTGAGTTTCTTGATCTTGAACTATGTTGCTAATTGTTTTAAGTATTGTCACCATTTTAAATTTGCAAAGATTACTGAATGTTTCTTTTTCCCTATTTGTTATTTTACCCTTAAATTTAATGGCTCGGCTATTGATTTTCTTCCTCACTCATTTTATCAATATATCCTTTTTGAGTTGAATCAATATATAATATTTTATGTTTGATGAATATAATATCCAAAGTAGAGGGTAATAGCATTTTCTTAATTATTATGTATAGTATATAATCAAGTATAACTTTATTTCCCCCCGATAAATTGTTTATAAATTACTAGCAAATCATAAAATCGATAATCAGTAATCAATATATATCACAAGGCGAATTTTTACGTTATATTTAAACAAAAAGTCATGATTATTTTTTAATTTTAATTTAATGACCAAATTTAAATTATAGCAAACTCTCGTTTGTAATTTATAATTTGGCAAAATTACATTAATATGTAATAGCTTAGATTATTAAACTCAATTGAAAGCTATGAGAAATACATAACTTTTTTGTAGGAAGTAGGTTTATATGCTGGTCATATACTAAATCAACAATTTCCGCAGCATCTTGCCTAAACTATACTTTTAGTCTTCGAACAGTTTGTACAGACTAAGTGAACATCTAAACAGCTATCTATGCAGAAGGGTATACAACTCAAAAGAGGAAAAATCAGCCAAAATATGCAACAGCACCAGAGCCAAGCTGTAGTTCCAGTGCGATGTACAACAACTGTTCCGGTTGATGTTCGGCAATGGGGACAAAATTAGCCTCCGACATTATTTACATTAAAGATAATGGCTGGAGGTGGTGGAACTATCTTAATTAATGCAAACATACCATTATGGGTGCAGGAGGGTATGGATTGTTAAATTCATTGTTCCTTGGGCTACCGTACGGATTAACATTTCTTGATCCTGGAGGATAATTATTGTTGTCATAATAAACCGCAGGCGGGCCAGGAGGATATGGGGGAGGGTTATTAAGGTTTTGATTAGTGTTTGGATACATGAGTATTATTTAATTGTTCTCTTAGAAAGAAAGTATATAAACAAAATCCCTAAAACTGCGATAGCTTACATTTTAAGCTGAAAATAAATATTTTCCTCTCTCCGTCCGGAGAATTTTTGCGAAATTATGCTATATCAAAAGAAACAAAATCTAATTTGCTTTCTTTTATTGATATATTCCATCGGAAAAATATATCATACTCGCAATTAGTCAGAATAACTCATTCTTACTAAGAGGATATTAATTTTATTTAAATTATTTTCCTTATTGAGAAAGGATGAATATTTTTTTAATTTTTATTCAGAATATGAATCAAAATTGTAAAATTAGAAATGAGATTATATCCTTCTTATTATCATTCGTATTATTTTTATTATTTGAACATAATGAACTCAGTAGGTAAATCTTAAAAGACTCAAGAAAAAAGACACATTGCCACTGCTTGGAAATAAAGGGCTGTTTTTCAATAAAATATTCCTCAACTAATAGATATGAGAAATAGATAAAGACGGGGACGATAAGGAAGATATTATGATTATGCTTAAACAAATGTCAAATTGGCCTTATAAAAATAATCTTTGAATGGATGGAGTGGATAAATTCAAAATTGTTGAATCAGAAATAATTTAGATATTTGATAGTAGTAACCTAAAGAAGCAACGCAAATATTTCAACTGTCGACACCTTATGGAGCTGATAAAAAGTAAAATAAGTTTTACTTTTGAGATGATTTAGGTCAACCGATTGAAATCAAACCTAAAACATATTAAATAAGAAAGATATAATGTCGTGTGCTAATCAACATGTCTTAACATCAGTTCCTGAATTCTATCAGAGCTTGTGGAAAACCATCATTTAAATTCACTTAAAAGACCAGAGAAAGAGAAGGAAAATATACCTTTGTTTTAGTAGATGCTTAATAAAGTGGAGGGCTATATTTAGAGAGGAATTTAGCAATCATTCCTGCTAAAAAAGGAGTAAAGTTATTAAATCGCAAAAATAGCTCGGTCAATTTTATCCAGCGGACTGCTCAAAGATGACTCCATCACTTTTCAAATTTTGATAATCTTCTAAGTCAAATTAAATTTAAAATAAGGGTTTCATCAGTTTAGATCTTTGCCCAATTCACTGGCGGCACATTAGTTCCATGGAACATGAATCAGAATTTTTTTTTTGGGGGCGATCCAAAATTAATGTCCTGTTTAGACTGTTTAACATTTGGAGGTGCCCTCCTGGCTTGAGCCTTAGATAATCGTTATTTTAATAATTTTTTCCTTGTCTTTTAGAATTGAAAGATTCTAGTTCTTTGTGAGAGATGGGGCTGATTCATTTGAACCGATAATTTTCATTCTAATCAATAATTTTTGATGACGGGCAGGCAAGTGCTTCTAGAAAGTGCCTTTGAGATAGGTTTACCATTATAAAGAGTCGAATATTAAGTATTCCTCTAGTGTCTCGACCTTTTTGGATGAGTAATAAACGAGAATCTGAGAATAAGATTCCTTGCATTTTCCGAGATGGGCACATGTTCGGGAAAAAGATAGCTGCATATTTTAATTTATATGTCATTTTAACTTTTGGTGTTTTGGAAAGCAGTTTTTCAGGTTGAGTGTCATTAAGTAATTGTAGTTATACATGATGACTCCCTCTGATCAAAGATTACCTTCGTGGGTGTTCAGAAAGAGGTATTAACCTTATCCTCGTTATACAGCTACCGAGTCGTAATCGTCGTAATCATGGTTTGCCATCAGAACATTTTTGTAAATCCTCATTTCTCCTTAACTTAGATATAATTATATTGTGATTTTATTGACCTAAAATCATGACCCATAAACAATTGAAATCAAAAAAATACAAATAACTCACAAAAACACAACAAAATATTCTTCTTCACAGTATCATCAACAAATGATAGCACTCTTCTTATGTGTTATAATCCTTCTGGGGCTTGGATTTTCGATGAGGCTTGTTGTACGCTTTTCTCGAATGAGAAATTAGTAAAATGTCATTTACTTAGATTGGAATCAGGGAGTATTAATATTAAATACTCAGAGTAATTATTTTAGGAGTTAGATGAGTCAGTGGCATGAATTTTATTGACATAGGGTTACTATTAAAAAAATTAGCAGTAACAGTAATATTGATGAAGCGTAACTGCAAAAAGGAATTAGATGCATCATTTTGCTGATTTAGGGTTATTAAAGAGATAATTAGAAGTATCAAATATTTTATTTAGAGTAATCATTGAGAAAATTAGAAGTATCAAATATTTAATTTAGCGTAATTATGGGGAGAATTAGAAGTATCAAATATTTTATTTAGAGTAATCATTGAGAAAATGAGGTGTATTAAATATTTAATTTAGCGTAATTATGGGGAGAATTAGCAGTATCAAATATTTTATTTAGTGTAAGTTTTCAAAAAATAAGGCGAACTAAATATCTTATTAAGTGTCATTATCGAGTGATTCAGGCGTGAGGATACCATTAAATCAGAGTAACTATTGAATCAATCAGCTGTATTCATAAGATTTAATTTAGAGTAAATACTGTGAAAATAAGCTGTATTTATGGTGATAATGCAGTGCAGTAAATTTGAAAAAACGCAGGCGTATCAGCAATATTATTTGAGGGTAAACTATTTAGAAACTCAGGAGTATCAATAATATGGATTTAGGGTGACTATTGAGAAATTTAGGAGTATTAATCTTATTAATTTAGAGTAACTATTGAGCAAATCAGGAGTATTATTTCAAAATCATTTAGTGTAACTTTATGAATGAATAAGGGGTATTAATAAAATCGATTTAGAGTAACTTTATGAAAGAATAAGCCGTATTAATAGCATCAATTTAGTGTAGCTTTATAAAAGAATAAGGTGTCTGAATAACATTAATTTAGTGTAACTTTATGTAAAAATAAGACGTATTAATAGCCTCGATTTAGGGTAACTTTATGTAAAAATAAGACGTATCAATAGCATCGAATTAGCGTAACGTTATGAAAAAATAAGAAGTATTCATATCACCGATTTAGTGTAACTTTATGAAAGAATAAGTGGTATTAATATCATTGATTTAGTGTAACTTTATGAAGGAACAAGGCGTATTAATTGCATAGATTTAGAGTAACTTTATGAAAAGAATAAGCTGTATTAAATTCATCTAATTCAGTGTAATTATTGATAAAATAAGGCGTATTATGTATTTTTATTTAGAGTAACTTCTGAAAAAAATAGAAGTATTTATAATACATATTTAGGGTTGCTATTTCTCTATTCAGGCGTATTTATAGAAAAAATTTAGAGTTATCATTGAGAGATTCAGGCGTTTTCATAATATTATTTAGTGTAATTATTGAGAAAATAAGCCGTATAAAAAATATTGATGAAGGGTGATTATATCGAAAATCAGCAGTATCAACTAAAAATATGAAGGGTAACAATTAAAACAATTAGCAGCATAAATAAATTTAATTTAGTGTAATTATTGATTGAATCAGGCGTATTAATGGTATTTATGAAGGGTAATTACTCAGGAAATTAGATATATGAACATCATTGATTCAGGGTGAATATTAGGAATAATTAGCCGCATTAATTCTATTGATTTAGAGTAATAATTTTTGAGAATCAGGTCTAGGTGTATCATTACGATTGATTAAGTGTATATCTTAAGAAAATAAGGTCAGTGTATAGAATAAATCATTTAGGAGTAATGACCATGAAATGAAGAGTTCTTCTTTGCAAATAAAGCCCAATGATTCTCGCAAAATCCTAACTCAATCCATAATTTGATTGTTTATAGATATATTTTCTTGATTCTTCTAAATAGCATAAGCTCCCTTAGATAAAAAACGAGAACCTTGAATAAAAAATCAGCACTTGCTAGTACCAAATCATTAGAACCTAAATTGACTAAACATAAGACAAGATAAATGAAGGATCTCATCATTAGCACCTAAAATAACCAAAATGGATAAGAAATACTAAAATAAAAGCACCTATCTATCTCAGGAACGATGATCTTTTCAACAAGAAATGAGACTTTATTTTAGAGAACGGTCTCTTTGCTGAAGAAGTCCTAAGTCTACTTTAATGAAAGGGATGATAGTCATAAATAATTGTCATCTAGGAGAGACATTTCGCTGAGAATCATCAAATTAAACGGTTTATAAGTGGATAAAAATAACAATATAACTCTTCAACTTTTAATTGACCTCCTTCATATCACAGTTGACTCGAGGAAAATGAAAGAATTTTAAATGGAAAGAGATGACGAATAGGAGAATAATAGCCTTTCCATAGAATGAATGTATTGCCAGAGTGAATAAAAATAATGTTTTCATAGCAATATTCAGCATGAAAATAATCTCGAATATTAATTATAAATGTTTTCTTGATGACAAATAATTGTTTGTATAAATAACAATTATTTCATCAAACTTTAGTAAAGAAAATCTTTGAATTGATTTAACATTTTAGAGCAAATAATCAACCACAGCAATCACAACATTATGCTTTGCGGATGACTCTTTTTGAATTATTGCACACTGAACATACAAGGTCAAGGTCCTTGCAGCTGTCAACACAGAAAGGTATACAGCTGCAAATAGGAGAAAGACAACAAAATATACAGAAGCACCATAACACCGCTGTATTTCCAATACGATGCTCAGAAAATTAATTGGTCCTTGTGCCACACGACGAGCAAAAAGAGCCAACAAATTGAGGTTTCACTAATGGGGGAGGGGGAGGAGGAGCTTGATACATCTTTATTAGTGTTATGATACTTGAGCTGGTATATAAGGGGGCGGATATACGGGAGGATATGGAGATGCAAGAGGTTATGCGCCATTTAATTGATTGTTCATCGGCTAACCATATCGAGCCAGATTATTAGAAGAATAAGGATTACCAATGTCCTCAACGATTACAGGTTTCATCGGAGGCTGATTTGCGAGACTATCATTAATGCTTGGATACATTAGATTTAATTGATTAAATTTTATTTATAAAAGATCTTTTTTAAAAAATAAGTATTTGCGTTAAAGCTTTATCCAGTAAGATTTGTAAGTGATTGTTATGAAATCAATTTTTCGTGCTTTGAAATGGATGATGTTATCTGGCTGGAACTTTTTAATTATTTTAACTCATTTTGATTGTTTTATTATCTTTTTCCACCCAATATCGTTATTCAATTGTATGAAGCGTATTCTATGATTTTTTTTTTATAGATCCAAATAATTCTGGCCATTTTATACGTGTATTCAATTGAAATTATTCTTATAAAACTACTTGAGATATTAATGTATAATTTATTGTTTTGTCATGCTTTCATAATCCCTAAGGATTTATATAGAAAGAAAAATAGGATGACTAAATTTTGAATAATATAAACAAAATAATAGTGATCGTTATAATAATGAATACTTTTATCCCCACTCACAAATCGCACAATAGCCTCACCAGTATCCGTGAATTAAGGTAGTTAAAAAACCAAAACCTCCCATCAACGATGAGAACGTTCCGTCAGCTCTAACCAATCGATCAAATAATTCAAAGATCAATCATTCGAGCTATCTCCCAATCCCATTAAATCCTCTCTCCTGCTCTATCAATCTGAATCAGCAAGCTCATCAGCGAACTAATCATAAGTTAGGAAATCTCTAAATGGCAACAAAGTAATAATCATCACGAACTGATATGTAAAAAAACAACAGTATCTCTATCGATAAAACTAATAATCTGTTGGCACTAATTGATAAAAAATAAGTTATAGGGAAAGGTGGATTCGGCAAAGTATGGAAAGTAGAACTGCGGGGATATGGAAAATACTTGGCCCTTAAATAAATGTCAAAAGCCCTGTAATTTATTTTTGACTCAGAGTAATATCGAAAAAGAGCGTTCCGAGTGTAATGAATTAGAAATAATTGTTAGTTTCACTCGAAAATATTTTTTTAGTGAATTTACTACAAGCTCATCAAGATCGCCAAAATTTGTATTTAATACTTGATTATCTACCTGGAGGAGACCTCAGACATCATCTTTCTCGAAGACGATTTAACGAAGAATAAGCAAAGTTTATAGTTATCTGCATTGTTTTAGGACTCAAATATTTGCATGGAAAAGGAGTCATTCATCGAGACATAAAACCTGAAAACATAGTCTTGGACAAAAATGGATACGCTAGGATTACAGATTTAGGGGTGGCGAGACCTTTTCGCCCAAACAACAACACTGATACTAGCGGAACTCCGGGCTATATGGCCCCATAAGTACTATGTAGGCAAAATCACTCTTTTTCTGTTGATTTTTTTGCATTGGGAGTTATTGCTCATGAGTTCATGCTTAGAAGAAGACCTTTTCAAGGGAGATCTCGAAAGTAAATTAGGGAATAGATATTAGCTCGGCAAGTACAGATTAAAAAACACTAAATTCCTGATGATTGGTCATTATAATCTGCTGATTTTGTCAATCGACTTCTCCAGCGTAAGCCGGCACAAAGACTCGGAGGAAATTCTGTATAGTAGATTATACGCCATCCATGGTTACGCAACTTTCCTATAGATCGAGTGGCTTCTCGAAATCTTTAAGCTCCTTGGCAGCCTGATCCCCACCAACCTAAATGGGACGAAAATGATTTATCGTCTGAATAGACATAGATGCAATAGCTAGTGGCCCAGAATTAATTAATGCTTCGCAATGAATAAGTTCAACGTAATATTTTTTTAATTTAGAATTGTTCGATGGATATGATTATACCCGGTCTACTCTAAAATTTTCTTGATCATTTAAATTTAATCATCTTGTAATATCGGCATATTGAGCTTTCATTATATATTAATATAGGCATCATTCCTTCTGTCTTTTTCAAAGAGCTTGAGAATATTTGATCAAGTCAAGTTCGCTACTTTTACATCACTCTGTTCGAAAGGTATCTGCATCAATCCTATACATAATGAGGTTCTTAAAAATAAGCAAGTATTGAAAAAATACCTTGCGTTGATTGTTAAAATATTAGAATATAATGATTGCTAATTTTACTATATAAATAACTCTGTAAATAAAGTAATTAGCATTGTTAATGATGAATAAAAAAATATCAAAAATTAAATTATGTTGGTATTGAAATAATTGACTTGATATACGCTGTCTTTGATCCATTAAATAAATAAAATTAATATGAAGTTTAATACTTGCTGACTTTTACTTTATTTAAATATTCGAACTTTGAATTTTAAAAACATAACTTCATTAATTAATATCAATCATTCATGTTGGCCCTTTGATTAGTTTTACAATTACTAAGCAATTTTTTTAAAAAATAATCAAAATTCAATATCTGTCATATTTAAAAAATTTCGATTTTTTGGGTTTTGCAGTTTTATGTTTTTTTCAAAAATATAAAGAATTTTAACTTTCCATTTCAATCCTGTCTGCTGATGTTTACTCTTTTTTCTACTCGAGTATTAGTTTCGTTATATTTTTCCTAAGATCATGTTGATAATTTGCTAATAAGTTTTTTATGGAGTTTCACTACGAATCGCAAGATAAATGATTTCAAAACCAAATAAATAAGTCAAGCCTTCTTCAAACATTTTTAAAAAGTATTGAAATCAAAAATATAGATCATATAGATCATAGATGATATCCTTGAAGATTTTCCAAACCTTTTTCTCCTTTAAGAACTTCCTAAAGATATCTATGAACTTTTAGATGATCATTTCTTCTCGTCCTTTTATTTTTAAACTTTCCCAGGACCTATAGAAAATAATTTTCTTTTAGAAAGTGTGAAATTAAAATTCGACCAACTTTATTATAAAAGCATTGTTATTTCAGAGTAAAAAGAGAGCAGTCTGGATCACAATGGTTGATGATAACACTTATAGAGTCCCTAATAGTGAAATCATTTAAGTTCTCTTTAATATATATTTGGTAAGCAAAAAACCTCTTAGTTTTTTATTAATTTTTTTATTTAGTAAATTTTGAGATTATATTTTTTACGATTTTTCCTGATTTATTTATCCTCCGAATGTAGGAAAGGATTGAATTGATGGTATTAGGCAAAATATTTCGATTTTAGACTCTTATGATAAAATCTCCATTAGTTGATTTCTTTTTTGCAATTTCTTTTGAGTCGGTTCGAGCACTATTTTCTTCTTTTTGTTCCATTTTAACTTAGTTTTTGGAGTTTTTTGATGTTCTCTCTGTTATCTGAATCTTTTAGGCTTAAATAACTTGGATGGAAGGAGAGTAATAATTAAAGGATAGGGGAGAGAATATAAATGGAGTAAATTCCCTAAAAAAATCGAATTATTGGAAGGTAGCTGTATATTGATTATACGGAAAAAAGTTGAGACTGTTGAACTAAATAATAATTAGAAATACCATTTTCTTCAGATGTGTTTGGATTAGCTAATTAAAGATTATATAATTTAAATGTTGATCATTCCTTTTTATTTATGAACGATCAAGAAACCCTACAAACATATGAAATATCATTTATGCTTATTTACTTCATTTATCTTCAAATTTAATTCTAATTTTTAACGAATGTTCATTATGTTTTTTCTTTATAATTATTGAAAAGATAAAAATCTAATTTACCTTCAATAAATTATGTTTTGCCAATTTTATTTAAAAATATCGCTATCATTTTTAAAAAATCAACTTATTCCGCTTTACAGAGTATCCGTTAATTTTAGAACATTTTGCACAAGTATTTTAATATGAATAGATAATTCGAAGAAATCAATCTATATATTCATCATTTGGTTTGGCTTATGAGCCGAAACATCACTTATTGATATTATTTACTGCTAACCCCAACTTCGTAGTTTATTGTGTCTAAGAACCATCTCTCTAAATCTAAAATTTTTTGTGCACTCACGAGCAATATTTATGCGAAATGGTCGATTAATCCGTCTATAGTTTCATCAAAGTATGCCTTATAGCTAACTAAGGTTGATATTCCGAGCAAATATACTACATTTTAAGGAGTCAAAGTAATTTTTGATTTTAAGAGGCATTTCAAAAAGATGCATAGAGCAAAATTTATGAAAAAAGGAGCAGGAGAATCATAGATTCTTGATAGTACATCTTCAGTAAAGGGAATTGTTGGTAGTTCCATATCAGTTATAGATAAGACTCCTTCTGATGAGAACAGTTCACTCTCGTTATCATTTTCCTCTTCAATTATCATAATTGAGCTTTATTTATATAAAAATATATTCTAATTCGTCTTTTAACTTTCCCCATTTTCTGATAAATTTTCTTAATCTATTTTTTAGTTAATTTAAGGTGGTTCTATTAAATTAAAACGGACTATTTTTTATTATTTTGGTGGTGGGATAGACTATTATTTATTATCTCCCGATGCACCCTCTAGTAAAACTTCATCCTTGATATTATATGCTTGAGCTATATTGGTCATTTCCTTAAAAGAGTTGAGATTTTGTTTGTTAATAATGTTATCTTTACTATTGATTAATTTTAAAGATACGTTTTACATTGAATCTTTATTTCTCAATAGTTTTGGCAATTTCAGAAGTCCGTTTTTTTTCATCTGATTCTCTTTTGATTTATCTTTCAGTTAAGCTTCACTTAAATTATTGACTGTAAGCTTCACCTTGAATATTGATTTCTTTGATTTCTTTAGCTATTTTTTGAATTATTTTTATAACTGTTCAAAACATTGCAGCAAATTCTATAACATCGAAGGATTATCAAGCATTTTCTTTAAGAAGTTGTATACATTTTCATAAATTCTTTCTTTGGGAACAGCTTCTAAATTTACATATTCAAATTTTGTTGACGAATGTGGTTCGTGATTTTTCTGTGTATGATCTCCAGCATGGAAATGCTCTTTTTGCATTGCCACAAATTTTCGAGAAATTAATAGTGGAAGTGAAACTATGTGAGAGGAAGAGTTCGAAGATTCATCTTTTTCTGGAGAGCCAGAGGAACCAATTGTTTCATTAATTTAAGTATTGTCTTCCATTTGATGATAAATGAAATTAATAAATACACTTGAAATTAGATTAAAGCTATTTTTCAAAAAACATATTACTACTATCAGTCCAATGAGAACAACTTTCAAGAATATTTTAGCTTACTCAATACAAAATTATTGGTGATGTTTATTTCAATTTATTACAAAGTAGTGATGCAGAGAATGTTTTTATTTAAAAAATTATCTTGAAAGCCTATTATTAATTAATATAGTAGCAAACAATCTTTTTCTTACCTCCTGAAGTTTCTATAATCATTTTCCGAGAAATTATAAAATAAATGAGTTGTTTGTGTAATCTGAATATCTTTGATGGATTAAAAACAATAATCTTTGACTTTTTACCATTTTCTTTAGCCAATTAAATTTATTATTCAATGATAATTCAAAATATTTATCCATAAAATATTCATCTTTAATTATTCTCTACTCATGAGGCATTTAGAATCATCTTGAAGAAGATGAGAATATTTACTCTATCAGGAAACAATATTGAACCACTGAATAATTTATAACAAAGGTAGAAGACAGGATATTACATCATTGTTGTTCATTAATGATCAGGAATAAAATGCAAAAAATTGAAGAAAAATATTAATGATATTTTAAGAAAAAGTGAGGATTAAGCATTTGCTGATAAATTTTAGAATCAACTTAAGAAAAAAATCTTCAACATGAGTGTCAAAATAATAAAAATTTTACTTTTATTATAACACTTATATAATTAATGAAAATTTGAAAATATAAAATACAATTACAAGTATTGAAAATATTAATCTTTTCTAATTTTTAATAAATGTAATCGAAAAATATGAGATTTTACAAAATTAATATTTGTTATTCATTGATAAAGCAAATATTATCAAGACTAAAAGTAAGGCCAAAAGGGATAGAAAGGAAAATATTATGTTCTTTGGTTAGGAATAGGAAGAAACTGTCTTGCCTGATCATTAGCATGAAAATATATAGTTTATTTCATTTATTCTGTTTTAATTTTTTATTATTTTTCAGTTGGTTCATTAGATTGATGCTATTATTTCTATTAAAGAGAATTTGAAGAATTTTCCTGCTCTTTTTCTATATTTTAATTCTTTTTCATTTGTTTCTTAAAAATAGTTCCATCTTATTCATATCTACGAACGATGATTCTTGCTGTTGAAAGTTTGACATTAAGTTTTCGGGCGATCTTTGAAATTGAATTTCCTTATTGAATCACTAAATAAATCAATTTTTCTCTTCTCTTAATAAAAAACATCATACTTTAACTGAAATACGGGCATTCTTTTTGTATATTTTGCCTGCCATGCTTTCTAATTTGTTGTTTTAAATTAATTAAATATTATATTCGAACCAAACAACTTTGGACGTATGTATGCTATATCCATGAAATCATTTTTAATGTCCTTTCACATATAGAAGAAATATAAATAAGGTGTATCATTTTTCAGATATTTTTGCATAAAGGTTGCTTTGTTTTTTTAAAAACTGACATTAAATCAATATTATTGTTTTAAATCAAATATAATTAAGGTCAATTAAAGTCAATAGCATAAAAATTGTAAAGTTGGAAAACAATGGAGGCTTTTTCGAAAAAACTAACTATTCTTTTATTATTTTTTGCAAATATATATAGATTCTCTTGAATGTTATAGTATAAGATACTCTGCTCTTTAAAAGAAAATGCATGAAGACTCCATCTGAATGTGAAGATCATAAAAATACATCTATTACTAATATTTTTAGAAAACTCAAAATATTTTTTTCAAAATATTGATATTGGATATCTTAGAAGATTGATTTTCCTGATATAAACAAATTATTGAAAACTGCGCTAATAGATTGACCTTCTAAAGTGTCTACTACCGGAATATTATTCTTTATTTTGTTATCTTTTTATTTGAATTACCATTATTAAATTTTATTATAGAAAGTTCAAATGCTAAGGAGCGCACTCTAAAACTAAAAACTAAATTAATTAATTAGATTATTTGTGGTTTACAACAAGAATAAAAGAAGTATCTAAGGTTTATACTCACATTCTTTCATAACGTCAAAAAAAATAAACACATATTATTATGCCGAAGCTTTTTATTAAAAAAATACAAAGGAGGCTCAAATTATTTATTCATCATAATTTCTAATCTGTGGGCTCTTTACCATTTTGAAAAAATACAAATTAGTCAATTAAGTGAATGGATATTGAATCTCTATTATGCATCTTCTTCTGATTTTGTTGTGAATATCTAACGATACATTCCTCGTATTGAGGTTAAATTATAAAAAATAAGACTTCTTATATTTGAGAGGAGTAATAGGAGCAAGATTGATCAATAATATTTTTCGAACATGTATCAAGATACAGAAATAAATAAATTGGGTTAGTTAAAAAGTCATTTAAATGCTTAGAATTATAAAAAAATATCTTTTTCTTCAATTCCTAATGAAAAACTCTCGATATGTTGCAAAGAGTAATTTAAGATTATTATTATCAAAAAAGATAAATAAGCATATGCAGAAATATATAAATATTAATGTTTTTAAAAACATAATTAACTTGTGAAGATAAATATCCTTCTCCTTGATTCTTAATTTTATTTTGTTCTCAATAAATTTTATAAATTAAAGGAAAGGGTATGAGTCTCAAATATATAGTTTATCAAAGAATATTTAACAAAGAATCGTTTATTTTTTTAATTTTATTCAAAGTTGAGATATTTTCAGTATCTATTAATTTCATCATATATCAATATTAGTAAAGTAGTCATGGCCTAGTAGCTTGAAGAGATGCTAAACCTTATTGGAGATAAATTTGATTAAAGCTTTCATTAAGGATAAAATAATAAAGAAGTTGAAGATCTAAGCTCATCTGGCAAATGGAAAATAAATCCTCAAGACAATTCAGAATCATAATCGCTATAAAAACAGAATAATTTAAATAAGATATCTTCCGAATTGTTCCTGCAAGAATCCTACCAATCATAATCACAATAAAATGATTAATCATAAGATTGTGTCTTAAAGCATTATGAATCTGCATGCTAATTCGAGATGCTAAATCTGGATATCGAAGATACATCTCAAAATATGGATGATTCTAAAGAATTCAAGAAAAATCATTCGTTGGAAGGAGAGACTGGTGAGCACGAACTATCATCTGAGGAAGAATCTAACTACTTTAAATCTCTGAATTAAAAATTTTAGATGGCCTTAAACAAAGTAAATTCCAAAAAAGCAGAGGCTCTTAAAAAAGATCTATTCATTCAAAAGTTAGATAACTATGGTAAGAAAAGATAAAGATAGATGGCTAAACTCAGAATATAGAAGTAAAAGGAAGATTCAAAATATTATAAAAGCAGACCTCTTATAAATTGTCGCTCACAACAAATAATTTCCCATTATCAACCTATCCAAGATAGATATAAGAATGTTATTGCCGAAAAAATGAAAAAAATTGAAGTTAAGGCTGCAGAGAAAAAACAAAGATAAAAGGAATAGGAAGAGAGAGCAATTAAAGAAATGGAAGAACATGAACAATCAATCAGATAAAAGCATGGCGTGATTAGGACAGAATAGTAATACTACTAAGATAGTGAAAAATGGCTTGAGAGAAGATAAAAAAAGATTGAAGAACTAATAAAGAAGAAGTAAGATTAAATAAAAGCAACTGTTTTAGAGAAGCCAGTTATTGATACAAAAAGCGATAATATGATGAAGAAAAAATCTGAAAGAGTTTTAATTTATGAAAAATAACCAGAGATAAAGAAGCTTCGCCTTGATAAAAATTACACATTTAAGCCGAATCTCAATAAAACTACTCTGCGTAAATGATCATTCATGAGTATATCGTTTATTAATTTGATTTTTATCAATATACTCTACAAATCAACGAGAACAATTCGTCCAATCTTCTGAAAGCATTGAAAAATGCAATCAGTACTATAATTTTGATTGCCTAATTCCAAAGTACATTCAAATTAAAAGTAGAATAATATTATATTTCCAAGTTACATATTAGCAGTTGTTATTTTATTTTATTTGTTTATTGAATTGATGGATCAATTGTGGGCGATAAGATACTTTTGTACTATTCCCCTCAGTCTTGTACATTCTTATCGACTCGCAGTGGCATTTTTTACGAATCTGGACCGGCACTCATTATTGCCTTTTTTCAATATCTACTTTATAATAAGCTTCTATATGGCTTCATCTATTTTTAGTTATCGTACTCCTACACTATTCTATTTGCCAGCTACAGATATTTGTTATCTATCTTGAATCTATATTTTCTATTATTTTCCCTAAGAGCTTAACCGTTATTTATCTTATTTTTTTTTCTAACCAACTATGAATGTGTCTTAACCTATTGATACACTGTTTTATCTTGTGGGCGTGCTCATTGTTGAATGAGAGTTTGATTTTACTAATTTATAGTTTTCCTAATCGTTTTCTTGTGAGCGTGGTTCATTCATAGATAATACTCTAGTTTCTAGTTTTGGAACTTGTAATTCATCTAAATTATTTTTTTTTGCTATTTTAAATGCTTAATCTACTTATTCCTGTGTCAGATAATCGTTATCAACAAGATAATCAATCAGCTCGGATAAAGAGGGAAATCCATCATGAACTTTTTCAATGTCACTGGCAACAATTCTTTCTATAACTTCCTGGTAATTATCACATACAATGTTCATTGCTTTAGCATTTTGTTATTTGAATATAACTCGAGTATCACCATTGCTAACTTATTTGCTCCTATCCAGCTTATGAAGATAAAAACAGTCTGGATTTGGACATTAGTGTCCTCTTAGAAAATGTGAACAATATTTTGTTGTTCCAAATGAAACTTTGAGAGGTCTATCTGTTAACTTATACCCATCTAATGCCTAAATTTCTTATTTTTTTACCACTATGGCTAGGGAAGCATCAAGCTGCGAAGTATAGGTGGCATAGGCTTGATAAGAAACCCCTTTTTTATTCGGATAGGGTGGATTAAGTATTAGTTTAGTAACGACTCCGTATCTTCCAAAGTAGATATCTTTTTGGAGAGTCTATTTTTGAAAAGTAGTACGACTCTGCTCGATGTATCAGCGGGTAACGCATTAACAAAGACGAGGGTATCTTGTAGAATTCTAACTTTTTAGTCAGATGAGTATTCATCGATTTTCTTCGAATAACTTTCATCCCTCTCCTTACTAAAATCTAGATTGAGACTTAAAAAAATGAAATGCTAGAGTAGATTTCAATGAAGAATGATACCTTTGTGTGCGTAATAAAATTTCTTGGCAGACATTTGAAGGTAATTTATTAATAATTATAATCAATAACCTGACAATTTCCTTAAATCAACGTATAAATTGTCACACTGATCTAAAATTCATATGTGATTTGTAAACATATGGTTTTTAAGTTCATCATTATTGAATTAGCATTTTTGCTTAAAATTAGTGAAAATGTATGCAAATTAAGCCAGTAATTAACTGATAAATTGTTTAGAAGGAGCTTAAATTTATGATTAATATTGTCAAAACATTTTTTAATATTTACTCTTCGGATATTTAAATTCTTCGTAAGATTAATTCTTTTATAAATAAAGAAATTAACAAAGTTACCTTCTAATTCCTTAATTAAGAATAATGTTGCCCAAATTGAAAGTCAAATGATTGAGATATGACTAATTATTTAAAAATATTAATCTCTACATGATTAAATATCTATTCATTTTGACATCAATTTGATTGAATACTGACTTCATAAAAATAGATAGTGTAATAACTTTCTAAATTTTGCCGGTCTATTTGCAAATATTAATTATGGAGGATAAATAAAGATAAGAACACATCCGACAAGAGCACCGCAAATATACTGTTCTATTACAGGAACACGGAAAAGTACTTCAAGAGTACTCACAACTTGAACAGTAAGTTAACTAACTCGACAAGGAAAGAAGTGCTCTCATTAAGTAGCTCGAAAACATATTACAAAAAATCGGATTTACAATCACTCCCGACTTTATATAGAATCTGAAGCACAGCTGAACTGATTGTAGATGAAGCTAATTTCATATTAATTCTGAGTGTTTAGATATGCTGTTAAAAGTAGATTTTGAGATACATCAGACGATCACTATTTTGCAATTTCAATCAACTTTTCAATTTATTCGTCTTTAAGCATCCTGGTCTCAGCTTGGGAAATCACCATCAGCTCGATGTTCTTATTGCCAGATTCAACGACGTCCAAGAGGGCCTTAACAACCAATTTTAGACCATCTTAGTTGGTGATATTATCACGGTAATGCTTTTCCAAAAATTCACTCACCTGTTTGGAATTTCGGCCACAGGACTGAGCTTTCCATTCTGAGAAGGATCCAGCAGGATCTGTGTAATATAGATGGGGTTTGCTTGAAGTATCAAATCCAGCAATTAAACAAGAAATTCCGAAGGGTCTCACTCCACCTTTTTGAGTATATTTCTGCTTTGTTTCTGCGATGTATTTGGATATGTATTCAACAGGTGGACTATCGTCATAGTTGAGGCGATAGCTTTGGCATTCAATCCTAGCTTTGTTGGCTAAAATACGACCATCAGCAGTCAGACCAGAATAGGCCATATGGATGTGGCTATCAAGTTGCACAATCTTTTTGATCGTTTTGCCTTCTTGAAGTTTTGTGACTGCTTTTTTCTGAATTTAATAAAAGATACCTCAACTGCAAGAATAACTGAGGAGTTAGTAATGAGACCAACTGCGCAAAGTCCTTTTTTGACAGCCTCAATGGCATATTATACCTGGAAGAGATGTCCATTAGGTGAGAAAACAGTGATAGCTGTATCGTACATTTAAAATATTTTCAAATTTATTAAATCTAATCAAAAGGAACCTTATTTAAAACATCAAAATATATCTTAATATATTAAGCAGGAAATTATAACTAATAAGAGATGTTTTAAACAATTGAATTTTTGTTTTTTGATAAAATTGTTTTTTATCTTTAAAATTAATCTAAAATTTTACTCTATTAAAGAAAAGACTCTTCAGAGATAATTTTAACATAGGTTAATTTGTTATAATCCTGGATATATTTCACTTATTTAAATTAATAACTTTAATTAGCATAACATAATAGTAATATACATTTATCAACTGACTAAAAATTTTGAAGTGGTGGTCGCCACATTTATTTAACCTTTTCTTTCTCTCCACTTACTTACTCCTTATAATTGACTTCCAGCAATTTTGTAAGGAATTGAAGAAATGTTTAGTTTAGCGCTGTTGTTTTCATAATGATGATATTTGAGTCCATCATCTAGATTGGCAATCTGATTGTTAAGAAGTTCTTTTTTTATCATTATTTCTTTTGTTTTTTGCTGCATTAAAATCCATTTACATTGAGAGCAAATTATTTTTATTTTATTATCTGAAGCTTTTCATCTCTGCTGCGAAGAACATCTTTAAAAAAGGCAATTATGCTTTTTTCATCTAAAACGATTTTACCATTTTCTTCTTCCTTCACCTTCTTTTCGATGAAATCTTAACTTTCTTAGAGATTTCTTAACTTTGATCTCACTGCTTCTGCCAAGTTGTTAAAGGGTAATTGTGGTATGTTTCTCAATTTATCCATCTATGCCAATGAATCTCTTAACTCTTCAATTCTAGATTTCATTTTTGAAGCCAATCGTATCTATTCTTCTGAAGTGGTTCCAACAAAAAAGGATTTCAGTTATCTATTTTCTGACTGAATCCGCTCATTTTCCTAAAGTAATGTTTATTGATGATATTTTAAATTTTTGCCCTGCTACTGAATACTCAATCTCCTCTATTGCAGTATAGCAACCTCCTAAACAAGATGCTCTGTTATAATCTTTTACCTTTGAGTTTCATTAAACTAATTAAAAAGATAGGTACATTAACGATGCTGGCCTTACTTCGATTAAGGTGTTCAAGATATTACTCATAGTGTTCACGTAACTCAGTTTTTAATCGTTCACTTTGAATTTTAAGAAAGGATTACTACTTTTGTAACCTATTTGATTCCCTCCGTAGCTCACTCCATTTTCTACTGCATTATAAATTTGGATTGGACAAAGATGAAATTTGAGAACGAAGCTTTGCTAGCAACTCTGTTTGACTTTCTAGATACTTACTGCGCTGAATGAACCTTTATACTATTATTTTTACTCGACCGATTTCGAACCACTGACTGTTGCTTGTCTTAAAAAGCTGAGCAATTTTTGATCCTCTTTTACTTTTTCAGCAATTTTAACCAACATCTCTCTCAACATTCTCTCCTCTCCTTCCATTTGAAGATCATTATCAACCTAATCATGACTTTCCATAAACGCATTATCGACTTGTCTCTGTATGTCCGTAACCAATAATATGAGAGATTTGCTTTTTCTTTACTGAATCTCTTTCTCTCTCAATAAAACATTAAGTTCATCTGAATACTGTGTTAGTGAATGAGATAGCTGTTTGTTGTTTTATCTCAAATTGGTTTGATATTGTTTAAGCTCACGAGTTTTTTATCTAAGCTGAAGGAGAACTTCAGGCTGTTAAGGTGATTAAGATGCTGAAATATTCATTGAAAATTAAAATTTAAATATCAAGTATAAGCCTGCAAATACAAAGCACGCTTTTGACGACTTTCAAGAGTTCCTTGATACTCCTTACGAGATACCTTTTTCAGAGATTCTGGAAGGGCAATGGCCTAATTGTCTTTTCGAAGAGGAGTAAAATTTTTAAATTACATATTAAAAAACAGTGAGTAATTCAACGGAATATCTATTTTAAGAGGAAAAAGTCCACTTTATTCAATTTTGGAGGCCACAGTCTATTTTAGAAATTTCCCCCATTCGGCAATAAGATTATTTCCCATTCCAAGTAGCTAAAAAATAGAAATTAACTCAGTAAGCTGCAATCCAAATCCTTTGCCTAACCATAGTTCAAGTTAAACTTTTTTATTTTTATTTTTTTCCTTGACAACTACTTCTTATCGCCGTTCTATAAATTTGTTATAGTCAGACATATAGTTTAACATTTAACCTGTAGTGGCTGTTTGGGGCATTCTGGTTTCCGATGTGGAAGTATAACACAAATTTAGATTATATTTTGTAGCTTGATTACCACCAATTTCTTAAGTGATCTAATTTTGAAAAATAGACAAAGGTTTAACAATATTGACATCGTGCACAATTTGCTCTCCTCTTTTAATTTAGCTACTTAGCATATCTTAAACCATCAAAATCATTTATTAATGATCAAGGGGCTCTAATAAGTCACAGTAGATCTGCTTGGAATTGTTCAATCCAAATATGCTTTTGCCATTGAATAGAACACTCATTTATCTGCGTTTGCATGAAAGAAATTCATACCCCACCAAAGAGTAGTCTAACTTTACCTGATTATTAATTTTCTTTATTTTTAGGGTGTCATTAGGAGTAAAATTTCCTAATAAAGGGATATATGAGTCGACTTTCACGTCAATTTATAGAGAAAAATCAGGAAAGGTCAATAAAAATTAAGATATCTTTGATAAAGCTTGATTATAAGATTGCTGCTTCTTTGAGTATGCAGATTTGAAGATATGGGTGACAAGTGGTATACTTCTCTCAATTATCAGGAAATTACATAATAAAGTGCATCTTGGAGGGGATTCCAGCCAGAAGGACCTTTGCACTCCAAGCTTATTTATGGATCATAAATAGCATGTTTGGCCAATTATATAAATTTTTAATTTTGCAAAGCTTTGAGAACAAGCAGTTGAACTGGTGTGTACCCTTTAAAATCGCATTTGTTTTTGTCTGCGGCTGTCATTTCTAAATAACTATTAAATTTACTTGAATATATGGTTTGTGCAAGGTCTATCACTGAATTGGATATTACTGCTCTTGTGAACTATTCGCTAATACTGACTCCCTAACAATAAAAGCTATTTTCTGCTTCCTGATAGGTTTAATTTAAGTATAAGTCATCGAGTTACTCTTGAATTTTTGATTGAATTTTTTAAATTTATTTATGAAAATTTGGTAAGCTGATGGTTGTATTGATAGCTTATTGTTCAGATTCGGGGTCATACTCTTCAATATATTACATTTTTGGAAGCTCACTAGTTTTTGATCTTCTAGGGTGATGTTTGGGCTTTTTAGTAGTAGTGGTTGCTATTGTATAAGAAATGGTTTCTTTAATCTTTGGAAATTATATTTAATGAAGAGTGTGAGTTGGCTATTCAATTTGTCTTGGAGTATTATGCTCCCAATGCATATCATCGTCAATGCTTAGATTGCAAGATTCCTAATCTCTATAAGGAACTGATTCTGAGTTCGTTTCTCTGACAACAAATAATTCATCAGCATCGTGAATGGTTGTATATTTATTGAGTATTTTTGTATTAGGTATTTATGGTGTCTTTGAAGGGGTTTCTGTATAAATGACCTTATCACTATTTTAACTGAGTGATGAGTTATTGTAAATTTACATTTTCAGGATACTGTCAATTTGTATTTAATCATGAGATTATTTTGCAGTATAGTCCTGCGTAGGTAATTATTATTGATAAATTTTACTTTGTTTAAGCATCTTAGAAGTTTATTCATTTGATTGTGGAGTAATTATTGATGAGTTAGAATCATTAGCACTTTGAATTTAGACAAATCTATTTTGAGCAAGCTTTTTTCCTCGCTAAATTTTATTTTTTTTGGAAAAACAGCTGAACATTATAAAAACTATAGAAATGGTGAGCAGAACTATTATCCATCAATTAATTATAAAAAACTAATAATATTTTAATAGTATGGCCTCAGTATTGATAGAGATATTTGTAAATTAAGATAGCATCATCGTATATAACTAAGTTTTCATTAATATTTATTGATATTTTTGTCTTATTGAAAAGACAATTTAGCATCAAATATGTTATGGCCCTTATACCTATTTATCTTTATTAAATGGTTTCTAACATTATACAATTCATTGCTGACAGTAGTAAAAAAATATTTTATATCGAAAACAGCATCCTTTATCAATAATACCAATATTAATAGTGAATTAGTCTTATTCTTCGTTTAAGCATCATATTAAATGAAACTGCTTTTGAATCTAATTTCATATCAATTCATATGAGTCAATACGGAAAGGTTTAGTATTGGGAAGATAGGTATACTAGGTAAACTTTATGCCACTCAGAGATCCAGAGCCTTTCGACTGGTACCAACGCTTCAGTGGACTCAAGGATATACTCACAACTCACGTTGATAAGACCAGTAGACTGCTCAATGTTGGTGCAGGCAACTCTCGTCTCAGCGAAGAAATGTTCGAGGAAGGCTATGCCAATATCACCAATATTGATGTTTCCAACATTTGCATCAAAGCAATGAAAGATAAGTACAAAGACAAGCCCTAAAATTTTAAATATCTGCTGATGGATGTCAAAGTCATGGATTTTCCCTAAGCATCTTTTGATACTGTTATCGATAAAGCTACTCTTGACTCAGTCCTGGTAAACAATTATTAATCAAGTGTGGCTAGAATTCAACAGTAAACGCCAACAAAATGATATCGGAAGTTCATCGAGTGTTGAGCAAAAATGGAGTCTACGTCATCGTCTCCTATGGACAGCCAGAATTTCGTTTAAGCTATTTATAGAAACCAGAGTACGAATGGACAGTGAAGGTGCAACAAGTTCCAAAGCCAACAATAGCTTCTTCCATTTCGATCGCCTCAGACTAGAAGTAGACTCCAAACGTGCACTACATCTATATCTGCAGGAAGGGTGAAAAGCATTGATCATATCATCATATTGCTCAGAAATCACTATCATCATCTTCATCTTCGATCTATTCACCTGATTCTTCTTCCTCAGAGTTGTCTTCCCCCTCATCCTCCCCTTCTCCCTCGTCATCATTTAGCTCTTCTCTTGCTAATTTGTTGTTGGTGGGTTGTCCCTGAATTGTTGGCTCTTTTTCAGCCTTTCTAGAATTACCCCGAGCAAAAACCCTTTCCTCTTCTGGCTAATTTGGAGCATCAAGTTAATTTTCTCCCTTCAACACTTTAATTTCCTCTTCTTGCTGTTTTTTTCTTATTTTTTATAATTCCTTTTTCGCCTTCCTAAGCTTCTAATCCTCTATCTTATTGTAGGCTTCAAGTTAATTTTCTAAGTAATCCAAATTGCGATATTTATTAACGTAGGTTTCTTGAATTTGTGCAAGTTCCTCTTACAATCGTTCGTACTATTCCATGAAAGCTGGTTTTACAGTAACGAGATTTCGATATCGCTTTTCATTTCTTTCCAGCTCTGCAGTCTTTTTTTTGAGTTTTTCCTCAAGTGTTCTTTGCTCTTGTTCCATGTTGGCAACATACTTAAACATTTCATGAGTGTTCTCTTCTTGCTGCTTCATGATTGTTCTGATGCTTGACTCGATAAAAGCTTGATCATTTCCTTAACTCCCTCCCTGCATTCCATCCAAAAACTAGAGTGCTTGCAGCCGCACCTTACGCAATTCAGGTTAACGTCCAATAGCATCATATAATCGTGCCCCCAAATCGCAGATTTCGTTTGATAATTGCTTATGGGCTTTCAAATTAGCGACCTTTGCAGGTAGAGTAAATACTACTGCTTCTTACTCCTCTGTGGCCTTAGAAGTTGATGCCTATCTCACATAAAAGCTACTTTATAGAGTACGGAGGCAATTTTAAGTATTTCGCCAACTGCATCTGAGTCTGCCTGATAAAGTTTTTTAGGATTGAGCTTAATTCTTGCCTTGACGGCGAAAATGTTGACGATGACACGCATGAACTCAACTCGATCCTTTTCTTCATTGATATCATCAGAAATATCACTTTGTGGATCATATTTTTGAGCTAACCAATAGAGTATGTCCGCCACTAATTCGAAGTTAGGACGGGTAAAGTTTTACAGCGATACGATGCGAGTATAGTTGAGGGATCTCAACATCTCGCATAGCGCTCGACACTATCGGTAAGACATATGTTTAAATTTAAAATATTGTAATGCATCAAGTTCCATGTATCACCATGCACCTTAATTCATATATCATTAAACAGTGGATGCAAATCATCAAAATACCAATTTAACAACAAAATAAATAAATTATCAATTCTTATTTTAATAATAAAACTGTCAAAAATGTCATTTAGGTCTACATATACATTAAAATCAAACAGAAAGGGCGTCAGGATAGAGAGTGCCTCCGATCAGCAAATTTTCGTCTTTTAGAAATTGAAGAGGATATTGAACAGCATTACCGATAATTTGATCTTTATGCTTTTTGTATAATTCTTAATCAACTTTGTAGGTCCTTAAATAGGTAATATCATTGAGAGTAGGCACCTTATCATCAGGATAGCAGTGGAAAATTTTCCGATATAAATCTGTATTAATCTAAGTTGCAGCATATTTACCCTTGTGCGTTATTATATCAACTTAGTGCATTTGTAATCTAAGGGGTCTTCAGCTTCAACATCGCTACCAAAATGTTCACTGAACAATTTTCGCCGAAGGTCATGGATTGACCTTGTAACTTTACGATCCACTCCTCCGATGCGTCGGAATACTTTTTAGCCACCACCCACTAGCATACACAGTTCAGAGTCCCGACTGCCTCGCATTGACCGGTCGTTAATATTTGCTGACCCACAAATCACCTCGCAATCATCAACTATCATCAGTTTAGAGTGTAAATATATAATTTATGTCTAAATTTTACCACCTACTTGACCATGAGTACGCAATCCATAGAAGTTTATATATTGAGATGGATCTCTACCCAAGGCAGCAATTCGCTTAAGAAGGCTACCCTCGCTCTTGATTATCGTAGTAAGTTGCCAGTGCATGATGAGCCGAGGCATAATGGCCTCTGGATCATCTAATTCTCCTGCAAAGCCTGGTATCAACGGCAACATAACATATACTTTGAAAGGCTCTCTTTAAAAATGAGCCCTAGCAATTCTTTTGAAGATAGCATTTACAATATCGTTTTTGACAACTGAAGGACCCTCTAATGCTGATATGAAAAACTGATTTTCGATATAGATAAAATACTTGGCATTTTAGATAAGGTCAACGTAGGCAGTACAAATGGACTTCTCACGCAAACTGGGATCACATCCTATTGACCAGCCACCAACAGATCGCAGTACTTGGCAATGATAATCCTCCTCTTCTTCTTGTATAACATCTTCTAATGGAATTTTTTTCTTTGATACTGTTGGTATCTAATTCATGAACCCAATTTCTCCTCCTCCAACAGTATCCTCCATTTGTTATACTAGAGAGTCTATTTAAATGACGCTGCTAAATCTATGATGCCTTTTTTGTTTTTGTTTCGGGGTTTTCTCAATTTATATCTTATCCTATGACTTAATAACGGGGCGTTTATTTAGGGTAGGCGAAATTTAATCCTGCTGCCATGGAGGTTCTTCTTTCATTCGATTAAATTGTTTAGAAGTTGCTGATTCTGTCTAATCAAATTTAAAGACAATCTGAATGTCGTCTTCTTTGAGTTCTGGAATTCTGTTTTCTTCATTTGAGCCTCCATCTACACTTTCTGCGTTGCTCCCCTTGAAAATCTTTTTTTTAAGAGAACCAGCGAATTCCTTAAAATTGTTAAATTGTTTAGAGATGCGCTGCTATATGACCTTCATCAAAGGCTGTTTTGGTTTATCGCTTTCAAGAACAAGAATATAGCGATCCTGGTAATGGGTTTGAAAGCTAGCATAGTTCCAATATTAAATAAAGTGATGACACAAGTCCATAACGGATTATCCAACTATTTTTAGAGTCACATCATGCCAAGGCAAACGAGCCTGATTACGAGCAATACTATCCTTCCAGAATTAGC
>Ga0302188_10000637_pt1 | contig 29097 bp, 34 predicted proteins | sample II_Bog_E2_1_FD_198783 | JGI IMG/M metagenome (GOLD analysis project Ga0302188, IMG submission 198783) | Peat permafrost microbial communities from Stordalen Mire near Abisko, Sweden - II_Bog_E2_1 | ecosystem: Environmental > Terrestrial > Soil > Wetlands > Peat | place: Sweden: Abisko...
GCGTCGGAGATGGACAACACAACACCAACCCACTATAAACATAATCAACCCCCAAAGACTAACTCTCATGTGGTCCAACTTCCCGAGTCCCGTCACAACGCAGCGGTCGCGGGGGATTTGAAGTGATGGTTTTCTCGTGGAATGGTAACCGCTATGTTGAGAAGGTGAACTGGGAGATAAGTTATGATGAGCTGTATAATCGCGACAACCATCATGACAAATAAGCCTAACCCATCCCTGGAACTCCCACCTTTGGCCCTGCCCCTGTGCATGGGTGAGCTGTGGATGGTGTCGCTGAGTTCTAGACGTTGGAAGGAGGAATTATGAGGGCCTCGTTATTCACGCTCGTACTGATGCTCTGCATCGGCCTTGCAGAGGCTCAGGATATCCCTGACGGCGGACTCGGCCATCCTTTGGGCACTTATCTGACCATCGAAGGCGTCAGAGCACCACAGCAGTACATGACAGACACAGTCAATACGTTGCTTGTTGATACCGTGAACGGCAAGAAGCTGGACACGCCCGGTCGCATTTGGGTGGAGAACGCGGATTCCCTGCCGAAGGATACGCGCTGCATTCTGCGTGGATATGAGACAGGCTCAATGATTGGAACGCCACCAGCCGTTATCGAAGCAGCCAAAGAAGAGGGCAAAGATTTCACCCCGGAACAATTCGGTTGGCGGTTTCAGAGGGGTTTCATCGTGTTGTCAGTGGTTGAGCCGAAAGACCTGAAGAAGAAATGAAGACTTCCAACCTATCAATGGAGCTCCCTCCCTCAGCTCCCTCTCAAAATTTATAAACAGTGAATCTCCGCACTAATTAATGAAGCACCGTTCCCCTCTATTCCTTACTGTCGTACTGTGCTGCCTCATGAGCGCTGTCTATGGAGAGACGTCTCAAGTAAAATTGACCTCCGGTACCATCATTCTACCCTCATCCATCTCTCCAAATCTGCAATATGGAGTAAGTGTATTCGATAACTTTACCAACGATCTCCCAGATCAAATTGACGCGAACAGACTCTTCGATCTAAAAAATGGCAAGGCCATCACTGAGATCAGATCTGGGAGTGGTTACACCAGGAAAAACCATGGGTGGGTTCTGCCTGCACGCTGGTCGCTCGATAGCTCATTGCTTCTGTGGGAAGAGGAAGGGAAGTGGTCTGCGGATTCCTTGGAACTTTTTCAACTAAACCATGATAAAGTGATTTGGCACCTTGACCTGCTTGAGAAAGTCCAGAAATCAATTCTCTCGCTGACGCATAAGGCTGCACCACGGAAGTATAAAGCAGCGAAGAAATTCAATGAAGGGGGTTGTCTGGACGGCTTTACGGTGAATGTTCGTGTTGACGGAGACAAGTTGCGAGATGGTATGAGTTGTTCGGTAAAGGGGAAGCCTGTTTCACTCCCGCTGAAGGTTCATGCAGAACTCATTTGCAATCCAAAGGAGATTGATCGCTACCCTTCAGATGCAGTTTTAAACTCTTATCTGGATGGCGTTGTTAGCCCGAAGGGGAAGTTTACGGTCGAGAGTTTCCATCTACGCAGTCAGGAATTTACAAATGCCTTGTCAGCTTCATGGCTTGAACTTACTGATCCGTCTTCCGCAGCGGTAGCTCCTCTTGATTATGGAGACCGAGTGATGCTAGACGGAAAGACTCAGGTCAGAAAGAGGACGGACGGACAGCTAGTTGATATCCTAATTCTCAAGCAGAAAATCACCATCAGGGGCTCTAATCTTGGCCCACCAAAGCATAATGTCTCAGAAATCACCCTCCAAGATACGAATAAAGGAGAGAAAGCTGAGGAGTCTGATGCTAGCGACACGTATAACACCTACTGGGGGGTGCTTGGGTACTCTCCATCTGCAGGGGATATTCCCTCCGTTATAATCAAAGAGAATAGTGATTGATTCTCAGAGAACTAGCCTCACTTGCTAACTTCGAAGTGAAATTAAATATTAGATGGCCTCTACTGTTTGTGATGTTGATCTCAGGAAGTCTCCGAGCGTTTCCAACGAATGACTCTACTTCTCTCGTGGTTGTTGCGATCAGATACGTAAAGGCGTATGGAATCAGCCATGCCCATCTATATCTCTATGAGGAAAATGGGAAATTTCTCCGCCAGTTGACCAATTTCAAAACGGGGCAGGATCACAATCCTCTTTTTTCAGATGATGGTACTCTGATCGTATTCACCAGAACCAGTGATACAGATGGTGGAAAAAATGTTGTTTATGCGAAAAGCAATACACCTTCCGAAGTAGAATATTGGCAGGTTGGCGTAGATGGAAAGAAATTGCAGAGACTGCCGATTGCACCCGAGTGGTATAAAAACTCGAAAGATGCTGCCTATTTTACCACTGAAGTTCCAACAGGATGGCCCAAAGATCAGTTGCTACCTGGAGAGCCTAATGAGCAAGTTCAGCAAGACGGCGATTCGTCAGTCGCGGATCTCAAAAAGTTACCTGTGAGTAAATTTATTTCTCAGGATGGGAACTATGAACTGGTTTTAAAACTAGCAGAAGATGACCTAAATTCTGATGGTCCTGGAAATGGCAAATTGTACGAGCTGCGGAATCTTAAAACAGGAAAACGGTATCAACTTGGATCTCTTCCCAACTACTTAGGATTATATGATCTATTACATAGTTCCGAAGATCCCCATAATCTTTTTTAATTGATGGGAATCTTCGTCTAGTCTTTTTCCAAATTCACCTCAACAGTACAGATGGAGATACTGTTTATGCCCTTGATCTTAAAAAACCTCAGTTAGTTAGACTCTCCGACAATTATTCAACTCCGATTCCCATTCCTGAAGAACCCGCCTTTTTGGCATGGACTGATCAGAGATATGTACCAATACCATATAGTAAAAAAACTGCAAATTGCAGTTATTTAGCTCACTGGGATGCTAATCTTCAGGAGATAGACTATTTCAACCCCAATACGGCTCCAAATTGCTATGGCGCAAGCCTGTACCGTGAGGGAAAGAAGCCTTCGGTTTTGAAAATGAGCGAAAACATTTATTGATCCAGATACATGAGGAATCATAACGCCGCATTGAATTGCCTGTGCCGGAGAGGAACTTAGTGCAGATTACTTGCGAAGCTGATTGGAGCTTATATTTACCGCATGAAACTCATTAATCGCATATTCATCTGGGCTGGAATCGGGCTTCTAACCCTGATCCTGCTCTGTATTGCTTCCCTTGGGCTCCTCATCGGCTGGATGAAATGGTCGGGTGATCGCGATTGGAAGCGGGTGCAGGCGGAGCTCCATGCGAAAGGAGAAAAGCTTACTCTTGAGGAACTTGTTCCATCTCCGCCTCCTGATTGCGAAAATTTCTATGCTGACCCAATGTGGCATGAGCTTACAGATCTTGTGCCAGGTGAACCGGAGACCAGTTTATTGAATTTTCCAACATGGAAGCCGCGTCTCCCAGCAAATAAGCGTCTGCTTGAGCAATGGAAAACACCGCTGACCCCTTCAGAAATTCAAAAGCTACATGCTCTCATTCCTAGTTCCACCATTTCTTCTGATACCGATCGTCAAGCCTCACTATCGAACCTAGCAGCAGAATTTAAGAAGACTGACAATGCGGAAAGTCGCCGTCAGATAGCCCAGTTGACCCTTGATCTGATTCAACCGGACTCATCCATTCTGAGTAGAATCTCAGAGCTTACCGGCCGCCCATCAGCCTACTTCCCTGTCCGATATCAGGACGGTTTTTCTGCACCACTTCCCCATATACCGTACCTTATGAGTCTAAGCAGGCTACTGGCGTGGAGGAGTGCTGCCGAACTGGAACTAGGTAATACCCAAGCAGCCGCAACCGATATAATCACGATCTTACGACTCTCCAGCGTCGAGGATTCTGAACCGCTCTTAATCTCATCCTTGGTTCAAATCAGTATTCTGGGCCTTGGCCTCGCTGAGGTTAATTTCGGAATTAAGCATCACCAGTGGACGGAATCAGATCTAGTCAATTTTCAGGAAATCCTAAGAAAGAAGAATCTCTATGGGAGGTTAACCTCGTCCCTGAGTGGCGAGCGTGCTGGCTTCTATAAAATTGCGCACTTAAAAGACTGGTCTGATCACCGTATTTTTCTCTTCTTGGTAAAGTTAGATGCACAATACTGCGTAGGCGACTATTTCATCCAACTCCAACATCGTATAGATGCTGTGAAGAGTGCTTCTCAGGGCATTAATGAATCAACACTCCCAGCCCAAGAAGGCTTGTCCTGGTACAGTCACCCAACCATCAAAAACGCCCTTGATACAATGGAGAACCTGGCACTGCCTGCGATTAATGGAGCGATTGAAAAAACCGTCGAAATCCAAACCCAGCTCTCCCAAACGTTCATTGCCTGTGCTCTGGAGCGCTATCGTCTCGCACATGGTTCATATCCCGGATCTTTGGATTTCCTCGTTCCTGAGTATCTGCCCTCAATTCCCAAGGAGCCGACGACAGGCAGCCCAATGCATTATGCTCTCCAGAGCGACGGAACTTTCCTCCTCTGGGCACCGGATTGGAAGCTCAAGACCCTTAATGGCAAGCCAGGTGAACACAGTGGAGAGGGGGATATTGTTTGGAATCAGCCGATTGCTAGAGGCTACTGAGATTACCCCCAGTTTTTAAGAGCGTGGTTCAAGAGAGGGAGGTTTACCAATCTCAAACCCTACCACTGCCCCTAATTCACCAGTGGTGCAATGATTTCAGGGAGGATCCCAACAGGAGGGGTTTCCAGGGACTCAGCGATGTACAATCCTTCGCCAGCCTTCTTCACTCCTGCCAGCTTACCGATGCGGACATAGAGGGTCTGACGGGGATTCTTGGCTGTCCAGACATAGCCGTCGTGTTCCAGACCAATGAGGATCTCAGGAACCTTCAGGGCCCGATCATAACCCTTAAAATAATTACTTGATCTCAATCCGGATCAGGAAATTACTAATCAAATGAGTATCTCCTCGTTCACCAGTACATCCCTGAAGTCCCTATCCAAACTGATCGGCAAGAAGGAATCCCTCATTACTGAAATCGCTAAAATTGAAGCTCAGATTTCCTCTTTCCTTACCGGAAAGCCAGCAAAGGCACCAGGGAAGCGCAGAGGCCGTCCTTCTAAGAAGAGTGCAGCAGTCAAGAAATCCGTCGCTGCAAAGAAGGCTCCAAAAGCAGTTAAAAAGCGTGCTGTTCGTGGGGGACTCGGCGCAAAGATTCTCAAGGCTCTCGACACCGCAGGTGATGCAGGAGTCAAGGTTGCTGATCTGGCGAAGAGTTTGAAAGTGAATGGCACCAACCTACATGTCTGGTTTGCAACGACCGGCAAGAAAAACCCTGCGATCAAGAAGGTAGGCAAAGGACACTACAAGTTGGCGAAGTAGTTTGGAATCGGGCAGTCTAGTATTGACCCACCATGACCACGCCGCTCACGGCATTAATCGCAGTGGTGACCGTGGGTTTTCTTCCTGCCGTAATCCGTGCAGACAATTCGATCTATGGGCAGCCTTTGGATGCTCCCGGACCTGGTTATCGCCAGCAGGTGGTTCAGCATACAATTCCTACTAGTAATACCACATACTTCCACTCGGTGGTGCCCCAGAGCTTACCTGCGCCGGATCAATTGACAAATATGGGAATGGACGGTGCAGTCTCAAATCAGGCAGTGATCCTGCCATTAAAACTAAACCTTATTGGAATTGGAGCCAGAATTCTAACAGTGCACGGAAAATGTACTATAATGGAGGTTTTAAAGGGCTCGGGAGCAGAAGCCGCAGGACTAAAAAAATCAGATGTCATCACACAGATTGACTCAAAAAACATTGAATCTCTTCAACTTCTAGAGGTTGTACCATTGATCCGTGGTGAACCTGGCACAACTGTTTTGTTAACAATCCAACGGACGGGAGAAATAAAACCACTCATCGTTACTGTCACCCGTCATATTGTGAAATTCCCCCCCCCAGAAGAGCAATGAGATCCAACCAATCACTGAAGCGAACACCATTAGGTCTGCGGGTTTGTATGGGATTACCGTGCATGGTGTCGCCCAGTTCCAGCCGTTAGATACTCAAACACCTCAAACCAATAACCACACAACTCACATGGCTAAATGCACAGCACCAGTAGAGGGCCATCATACTGCGAGCGCTGCAGCGGCTTGCCCGGCGTGTCGTGGCCGCTCTCGCAGCTACAGATCGTATTCGTATCCTTCTTACTCGTCATCCTACTCCCTACCGCAGAGCACCGGCGGCAGTGGGAGCAGTGGCGGTGGGGCAGGCAGTAGCGTAAGGCCGCGATGGTCGCCAGCAGTATCGACCTTGGTATATACGGTTACCGAGGTGCGCGCACTCACGCCAATCCGCGAGTCCATCGAGAAGCTAGCGTCTCTGCCTGACCCTCGGGATGTCTTTCTCTGCCATGCATGGGATGATCGGGGTGGGGCCGCCAAGGAGCTACACGATCTGCTCGAGTCTCGCGGCGTCAAGGTCTGGTTCAGCGAGAAGGACGTTGGCCTCGGCGTACCGTTGCTCCGCGCTATAGACAAGGGATTGGCGAACTCGCGAGTCGGGATCGTGCTGGTGACACCCGCTTTGCTGCGATGCCTCCCAGCAGAGGGCATAGCCGACAAAGAACTTTCGGCGCTCCTCGCGGGTGAGCGGCTCGTTCCCGTGGTGCACGGGACGACGTATGAAGCTCTCCGCGAAGTCAGCCCCCTACTGGCCTCTCGAAGCGGTCTGAGCACTACAGAAGCGCCGATGGCAGACGTTGCGGCCAAGTTAGCCGAACTGGTCATGCTTTAGCTCTATTGCCACATCGCTGAGCCTGTGGCGTTAGTCTATAACTACTGGTCATGTCTGATAACACACAATTACCTAGCGAAATTCCAAAGCGACGGTGGGTTGGTGTACTCCTCAGCCTGCTCGTGCCTGGATTCGGCTTGATACGCTGCGGGAGGATCAAACGTGGGGTAGTATGGTATCTTTTATCCTATGTATTAGGTTATACCATTCTGTTAATTGAAATCTGTAGAAGTATCCCGTTTTGGCTAGTCGTAGCAGCGCTTATTTTTTCGGTCGCTCTTCATATTACGATGCTTGTAGATAGTTTCAGGCCGGGAAAAATGAATAAGACCCTCTGGGTTTTTTTCAGTATCTTGCTTATTGCTGACCTGATTATCCCTTCCAAAAAATATACTATCGGGCGTGCATTCACAGTCCCGACATCTTCAATGGAACCGACCCTGCTTGGAAAATCTCACGGTACGGAGGATCATATTATTGCTGATAGACTCAGCTACATTTTCACAAAACCAAAAAGGGGTGATCTCCTTGTGTTTAGCACAAAAGGTCTCTCCGGGATTAAAGAGGATACTTTTTGGGTGAAGAGACTGGTCGGGCTTCCCGGAGAGAAAATTGAAATTCACAATGGGCATCTCTTTGCTGATGGCAGGCAACTGACAAAGAACGACGGTATTCCTGACTTCAACTATACCCTTCCACCTGAGTATCTCGCTCAGCGCTCTAAGATGCAGAATGGATCATTTTTGGTCCCGCCCAACTCCTATTTCGTACTTGGGGATAATCCAGATAACAGTTCGGACAGCAGATACTGGGGGGCTCTTCCCAGCCCGAATATCTATGGACGTGTGGCTAGGATTTACTATCCATTTGCTCGTACCGGAATTCGTTTTCCGTAACAAAGGGTAGGGTCGGGTATCCAAAGGCCGGGGCAAACAATCCATAACCATCCAAGTGAAAGCAGCGCGTCAGAAAGATCATGTGGACACTCTTGCGAAGAGTGATCCGAGGGAAGCGCTCTCTCAGGCTCGCAAGAGAATTGACCCGTGGTTCCGAGCGATGGGGTTGTCTTGGGTAGCTAGATTTACGAATGACAATCCAGTTTCAGTAGCATGTGAAGCAGCGAAAGCCGCTTCAGAATGTGACGACGATTATAAAAAATCAGCGGTACGGGCTTGGGAGGTGGCCGCATTAGCAGAGAGAGGTTTTACAAAAGAGGCCAGAAAGTGTTTGAGGGAAGCAGTCACGCTCGGCAAAAGCGTCCAGCCAATTTCTTCTCGAAGCGAGTCTCTTTATCTTCTTTTTCAGGCTGCATTTAGGATTGCCAAGGAAGAGGCAGAGTATGCTTATGGGATCATAAGAACCTCATGTCCGATCGACGAACATTGGCGGTGCAAGCGTGCCGTGCGTGATGGGGAGAAGATGCTTTCAGGGCAGTTGGATCCTCGGCCCTTCTTTTGGTAGCATGATGAAGAAGTTATGCTCACCCGCTTCGTCCGATGGCTAACCATCAGACTATGTCAACAAAACGATTAAATAAGCTCATATTTTGGAATGCCCGGGCGGGCTGCCGCCACCCGAATTCGAAGATTCGGTCGCAGTAACAGATTTGCTTCTGAATGAGTATGACCTGCCAGGATGGTCATAGTTGCTGATGGGAATACCTTGCTCATTTCCCAGAGTGTGAACCCAAGGGAAACATTGGTGTAATGGGGCTGGAAATCGTAATTGCATAACTTGCCGTTCCACGAGGCTGCTTGTGTGAAGGGCGGGACGTGGGTGACCACCCAGACATGGCAATGGCTGCTTAACGCTCGGGGAAGTAGCTTTTCAAAATAGCTGCCAGATTCTCGGCCACGTGCTGCCATGAACTCATAACAAGACTTCCAATCTCTTCCCATGAAGTCCTCAATACTCCAGAAGTCGGGATTGCGTGCTTTGGATTTCACACCATGACCGGCTCTGCCATCAGCCCAACCGCCGTGACCAATGAGAGCTTCATGATCACCCAAAGGGATAATTTCACCGTGACCCAAGTGGTGGAGATTGCTGTGCTTTTTGCAGAGGGACGACACCATGTCATGTACCCGTGTAAACGAAGATCCAAAATAGTCATGGTTGCCGAGAACGAAATAAAGAGGACGCGGAGCGCATGCTTCAGCCAGTTCGCTCAGATGTCGTGATAGGTTTCGTGCATCGGAGATATCACCAGATATCACAACGCGCGCCCCGTTTGCCTTGTGCAGGCGATTGTAAAATTTTACCCGATGTTCCTCCTTCACGGCATCAAGGTGAAGATCAGATAGCCAAATAATATCCTTCATTGCACCTCCGTGTCAGAGATGACGCTCTCAGTAATCCGATAGATCGAATTGAAGGTCTCAACCAGATTTTCGCCTCTGAACTGCACGACCGGAGTGCTGCGAAAATAGCCGAGGCGTTCGACTCCATTGCGATGGGTGCGCAACATTTTAATCGCTTCACCAATATGAATAGGGGTGAGTAAAAACCCATGCAACGTGTAGTCGATAGGAAGCGAGCCATTGTTTTCAGATGACCCCATGTCCCACTCATCCCAAGTGCCGGGTGAAGTAACCGGATTCGGGGCGGCGGCAAGTTTCTCGAGGCTGACACGTTGAAGGCGGTGGAAGATTTTCGGTGGGAAGGTCATGGGTGTTCATGGGTAACACCCACCTGAACGCCGATTGTTAAGGAGATTTTTATCTCATTTTATTTTTTTTGATTCTCCCGACGCCTGCCGCTTTCGCGGGCGTCCCGAAGATGATGGTTGTGGCTTTTGCCATGAGCACTACCAACAAAAAGACAGCCGAATGCCCACATTCGGATCACACAAAATCAGCCTTAGCCTTCGCCTGGAACTTTCAAAGGAGGACACCTCGATGGAGTGAGAGATTTGCTTCCCTCCTTGATGAGCGTCTCAAGCAGATGCTTCCAGAGGGGTGTCTGAGGGAGATTCTGCACGGACAGGAATCTGAAATTCGACAGCGGGCAACACTCTTGTTGCTCGAACGTTTCTTAATGGGGAATCAGCATCTTCAAAAAGCCTCGGAAAGTGACGATATGGAGGAGGTGGCAAACCAGATTCAGCGATCGATCAGTGCGTCCTTGAGGATTGCTAGTTATAGAGTTCGACGTTCCATTCAGCGGGATCGAGGGAGATTCACGGAGTTTGATGAGGCAGAACATTCCAAGCAAAGCCTCCATCCGGCAGAGATCAAATATGTGAGGGAACTCCCCCTGGAGGCACAGCGACAGCTGTTACTCTTTCTCCTTGAGGAAGGGGTGAGAAGCAGCGCCATTTCAACGGCTAATTCTCAAATAATCCACCAGATGGTGGATCAAGAATTGAGTCAGACTGAGATGGCGAAAGAGCTTGGTATCTCACGTCAAGCAGTGAATCAGCGAATCCGATTCGTGGCAGCAGGACTCAATGAGGCTCTGGAGAAGGCTGAATTTCCAATGCAGAGCACATGATCTCGACAATCATCTCGATACTCATTGCCCTCTGGCTGATACGGTCAATGGTCGATATCCTGGCGGGTATTTTCCAAATCTTTTTTGGTCTGGGGGCCGCATTAATCGGGGCGGCAATCTTTGTGATGATCTTTCTGATAGATGTCCTTGCTCGACTCTGGAGGATCGCATCCTAAAAAGTTTGAGTTACTGATTGGATGCCGAACGGAGAATTCTGTTCATTTTTTCCGAGGGATCTTCCTCGAATTCAAAAAATCATCTAAATCAGCTTCGTCGATTCGTTGATCTCCGCCTGGCAACACAATGACTGTGATTTGCTTTCTGCGGATGTAGCGTCGCAAGGTGCTGACGCCAATAGGGATTCGTCCAGCGGCTTCCGGGATGGTGAGAGTTGGTTTCATCCGACCGTATTGGGTTGCCCAACAACTCCATTTCCACTTTTTCTTTCCCCGCATTTCCCCGCATTTCCCCGCACTTAAACGGTCTTTATCGATCACTTTTGATCACCAACGATCACCAACGGCTTTTTGGCTACAGAGAGGAAGCCCTTTTTCAGTGTAAAAAGTGGCGACCCTAACGGGATTCGAACTGCGACTATTTAACAGTGAAGAACTGGACATAAATGTCGGAAAATAGGCAAAAACCCAAAAAAAACCCAAACTTTGTATATCCGCCAATATACTAAAGCGATAATGCCTATCTATAACATTCAATGATGTTCAGACTCTTCATCCTTTTTCCAATCTTTGTCACAAACCCCCGAAATTGGTGATTTTGAGCGCTTACGCAGCAGTAGCCGTTTACATTCCGAGTAGTTCCTTCGCTCTCGGAAAGCATTTGTGACATAAATTTCAATGAGGCAAAAATGGATACTGCATGACGAAGCCGTTTTTGAATAAACTCATCTTGAATATCAACGAAGCAGAAAAGTGTTGGCCCATCCCCCCGATAAGTTCAAAGCTGGTATAATTGTCAGTTTTTTTGTTTTGTAAAACATGCCCTCACCCTCAAAAAAGATAATTCAACTTAAAGCTGTAGATTTTTTCTGCGGTGCAGGTGGAATGAGTCTTGGTTTGAAGAATGCGGGAATTGAAGTCCTGGCCGGAATTGACAATGCCGCTGACTGCCGAAGAACCTATGAAGCAAATATTCATGGGGCAAAATTCATAAAACACGATATCAGTACTCTCTGCCCGACTTCACTTGCACAGAGACTTTCCCTTCGTGTAAACGACCCGAATTTAATTTTTGCAGGATGTAGTCCTTGTCAGTTTTGGAGTAAGATCCGGACAGACAAGACCAACTCTGCTCGAACAGCCTTTCTCCTAAAGCAGTTCCAGAAATTTATCAGCCACTTCCGCCCCGGTTTTGTTGTAATCGAGAATGTACCGGGACTGCACAGCAGGAAAGAGCAGTCGATTCTTCCCGGTTTTATCGAGTTCCTATCTCAACTGGAATACTCTTTTGATGATGGCATCATTAATGCCAATCACTACGGTGTTCCCCAGAATCGCATGCGATATCTTCTCATTGCGACTCGCTTGTCAACGGAGGTATCCTTGCCGCTAGCAGATCCAAACTCTACACTAAAAGTTAGTGATTTTCTGGGGGTGAGGAATGGATTCCACCAAATCGCAGCGGGCTATCGAGACGACTCAGATTTTCAACACTCCGCATGTGGTCTATCCTCAGAGAATCTCAGGCGAATACAGATTACGCCGAAATCTGGAGGAGACAGATCATCATGGAAGGACAACGAAAATCTCCAGATCAACGCTTATAGAGGTAAAGACAACATTTTCCGAGATGTTTACGGACGAATGTACTGGGATCGCCCTGCTCCGACGATCACGACCCGTTTCAATAGTTTTTCAAATGGGCGTTTTGGTCATCCAGAAGAGAACCGCGCGATCTCAATTCGTGAAGGAGCTACTCTCCAGACCTTTCCAAAAAATTTTGTTTTTTATGGCACAAACCTCAGCCACCTAGCTCGACAAATCGGCAACGCAGTTCCTCCAGAGTTAGCTCTAAAAATCGGGCAACACCTCATCTCCATAGCATCGAATGGCTAAAATTCGCACCAGAGCACGGGCAGTAGACATGCTGGGGCGTCAGCAGATAGCGACAATCCAAAATGCCCTTAGTGAACTTTTCAAGAATGCACACGATGCCTATGCCGAGCATGTGCGGGTTGACTATTTTGAGGATGCTGGTCCAGGAGAAAAAGGAATGCTCATCATCAGAGACGATGGTGTTGGGATGACTCGTAACGACTTCGAGAACAAATGGCTTGTTTTGGGAACGGAAAGCAAACTCGGAAGTTCTCGTTCAGAACACTTCCGTCCAACTGGCATAGAGTTGAGACCAATTACAGGGGAGAAAGGTATCGGTCGTTTGGCCATTGCTCTACTTGGAAGGCAGGTCTTAGTCTTGACGCGTGCCCGACGAGATGACGGACTCCACGATCTTGTTGCCTGTTGGCTTCATTGGGGACTCTTTGAGATACCGGGTCTTAACTTGGAAGACATTGATCTTCCTGTGGAAACTTTCAAAGGTGGAACCTTGCCTTCTAAAGCCCAAATCACAGGTCTGAAGAAGCGCTTAATTGAGAGCGTTGAGGCAATTGAATCCTCTCACCCAGAAGTAGGCTTTAAGCAAATTCTCAAGGAGATAAAATCCTTCGATCCTGACCCATCCTATCTCGATTCATTTTTCAGCGAGCGAGATGGGGCCGCTCTTTCTCTCTCTAACAATGGAACAGGAACTCATTTCCTTATCGGTCCGGCAAATCCAGTGATTAAACTTGAACTACAGACTGAAGACAGGGAGAAGGATTTCGGTTTCCGAAAGCAACTTTTGGGTTTTTACGATCAGGTTTTTGAAAATCGTACGACTGCTCCAATTTCAGTGTCATTCCAGCGTTGGCTTCCCGGCTCTCCTGTTGGTGAAGAATACCTGCCTCCAGAAACATTTTTTACATCGGATGAGCTCTTAAAATCTTCAGATCACTACCTATCAGGGGTGGTCGATGCTTTTGGCCAGTTCAGCGGTGCGATTCGTGTTTACGAGAAAGAATACAATAATTTGGTAATTCCTTGGCCCGGAAGTCGCGGACGCAAGTCAGCGTGCGGTGAGTTTCAAGTGTTGTTTGGCTATGTTCAAGGAACACAAAAAGAGTCCACTTTGGACGCGGAAACATGGAGTAGCATCAATAACAAATTGGATAATCTAGGTGGCATCTATGTTTATCAAGACCGGATTCGGATTCTACCATACGGAGATCATTCTGTTGATTGGCTTGAGGTCGAAAAACGCCGCACTAAAGGAGCGGGGCACTATTTCTTTTCGTTTCGTCGGATGTTTGGGGCAGTCCTCCTCACAAGGAAACAAAATCCAGACCTTGAGGAAAAGGCCGGACGCGAAGGATTTCAAGCCAATGCTGCTTATCGAGACCTTCGTGAAATCCTCATGAATCTGTTAATTCAGTTGGCTGCTGAATTTTTCCGAAAAGGAGGAAGGAATACTGCGGCATTTGAGCAAGATCAGGCAGAATCCAAGCGTCGAGCAGAAGCGCTAGAAAAACAGCAGAAAAGATCAAATGAACGGCGAAAGAACTTTGGCTTGGCGTTACAGACATTCGCCGACCGAATTAATAACAAACTTCCTGAATCCCAAATCGCCAGCCTGCGAACTCAGACTCGGAATCGTATGGAGGCGGCATCCAAGATATTAGATCAGGATAAAGCGGCAGCCAGTCTGATTAGGGCAGAACAGGAGGCAACAACTGCACTCCATGAACTTCGGAAGGAGTATGAGCGAAAGAAACCATCGGGTGTAGCGCTTACAAAATCATTAATTACGGATTGGGAAGCCTACCTCACAGAAAGTTCAAGACTGGAGACGGAACTATTTTCTCCATTTGAACAAGAGATTAGCGCGAAACTTGGTGAAGTGGCGCGGCAGGCGAGAATTTACATCGATCAACGAAAGAGGCTGGATGATAGAATCAAGTCATTAGCATCTGAGCGCCGAAAACAATTGGATCAGGCTTCCCAAATGGCAAATGAGAGCGCTTCAGAAACGCGAAAAACGGTGACTTCAATCACAGAGAAGGCTCGGTTGGCGTTGGACGAAACAATCCGGAACATCCAAGCGGATATGAATCGAACTCCGATACAGGATATGGAGCCAGCGCAGGTCGAAGCGCTTCGAACGAAATGGGAAAATCAACTGACGGAGATCGAGATGAGGCACAGGGATGGGCTTATGGCTGCACGCGATATGCTGGCATCTCTGGCAGAAAACCTGCGCGGCTCTGATGGCGAGCAGCCTGCTGAAATGATGGAGGCATTGGAGGAGCGAATGCTAGCCTTGGAAGATCAGGCTGATCAGGATTTTGAGATGGTGCAATTGGGGCTAGCAGTTGCAATCATCAATCATGAGTTTGGCGCAGCCATTAAACAGGTGCGGCGCAGTGTTCAGAATTTGGGGCAAATTTCCCGGCGAGACGAAGGCCTCCGCTCTATTTACGAGTCGATCAAAACCAGCTTTGAGCATCTTGATGGACATCTGAACCTTTTCACGCCGCTCCAGCGCCGTCTCTATCGCAAAGCTATTCCTATCACGGGAAAGAGTATGAGAAACTACATTAGGGATCTGTTTGCTAATCGATTTGAGCGACATAAAGTAAAGTTAAATTGGTCCGAATCTTTTCTTGCATCCCAAGTTGAATGTTTCCCGTCAACGCTCTATCCGGCACTGATCAATATCATTGATAATGCTATTTACTGGGTGTCCTCGCTCCAACGTGAGCGAGAAATTTATCTCGATGCCGAGAATGGAGCCCTAATTGTAGCCAACAATGGACCTGCAATAGAGGAGCGAGATCGCCAAAGAATCTTTGAAAGAGGATTTAGCAGAAAACCCGGTGGTCGTGGACTTGGATTGTTCATTTCTGCTCGTGCTTTGAGCGCGGAGGATATGGCTCTATCGGTTGAATCGCCACCCCAGAACTTCGGAGCATCCTTTCACATCCGAGTTCCAAATCTGAAATTTATCCCATGAGCGCCCTTCATGAATTCGTATTGAAATCTGCTACCAACTACCTTCAAAGCGTTGTTTTCGTTGATGACGAAATCTATCTCAGCGAAAAATCATCTGAATCAACTCCAATTCGGCTTGGGAGTTATGGTGGGCTAATCCCTCAGTTTACTGCTGAAGTTGATGGTGACGGCACTTCATTGTCAGAGGGAGAGTCCTCAGATAAGAGCGAAAAATCTACTGATCCCAAAGATCTATCGAATGGAGAGGCAGATGTTTCTCATAAACCACATGCCGTTGAGTCCCCTTCATACCACCCGAGGGAGTTGATGGAGAGTTTCGCGAAAAAAGGAATTGTCTGCGCTCTGTATGAACCTAGACAAGGCTTCACCACCGATACGGAATCCGTTCTGTTTCGCCTCTGTGAGAGGGCTGATGTAGTCATTCTCGATTGGGATTTATATAAGGACGATGGTGATGGAGTTTCAACACTTTTGACCGAGCTTATCAAGAAGAGTGAATCTGAGCTTCCTCATCATGTCCGACTATGTGCGATATACACAACTCGGCCGAGCCTTCAGCCAGTTATGGATAGCCTTCTCTCAAAGCTCAGAAGTCACGGTTGTTCCGTTGATGTCGTTCCAGAGAAGTTGCAGTTGATTGCCGGAGCTACCCGAATTTCTATTTTTGGAAAACCTGTCACTGTAGGACGACCCGCCCAAGACAAAGATTACGAGATTACAGAGTCCAATCTTGCTGATAAAGTCATTCAGGAATTTTCAGATATCCACAGTGGTTTAATGCCTGCATTTGCGCTTCATGGCTTGGCAGCAGTTAGGCGAAATACCAAGCGATTGTTGGACATGTTTAGTGCAGATTTGGACGGTTCATTTCTATTGCACCGTGCGTTGGTCTTTGGGGATGGCGATGCTTTTGATGAATTGCCAGAATTATTGAGCGACGAGATTCGTGCGGTACTCGAAGATACATGGTCTGGCGATAGCATTAACGATTCAATTACAAAAGATGCAATTAAGAAACTAACTCTTGCTAACCCAAGCCCAACTTGGAAGACAAATACAGGACTGGAATTCGATGCAAAGCCTGCGTTCGAGGAATTGCTACTTCGCGGTGAGAAAGGACTTTATGAAAAAGGGGTAAACTGCAACGAAGTCAATGAATTGAAAAAAGAGGGATTGAGACGTATCAAGTCTGCACGATTGAAGGATTTTGAAGCAATGCTTACTACCAGCGGAAAGAGTGGCCCTGAGTATCTAGCCGCTTTGTTCTGCAATCGGACACAATATGGATATGATGGCCGCACACTGGGTTTTGGAACTATCGTCCGGCATAAACGAAATGTGCAAGATGCATGGAATTATAGTGTCTGTTTAATGCCAACTTGCGATAGCCGGAGGATAGATGGACTGTGTTCTTTTCCATTTTGGAAACTTAAGGAAAATGCTAAAGAAGCACTTTCATCAAAGCGAAATGGCATTGTTGTTATCGATCCCGAGAAAAATGCACACTGCCTAGCGGCAGGAGGAAAAATTCGCGAAATGTTGTGGCTTCACGAATTTACCCCTAATGCTGGTTGCTCTTCAGTTATAGCAACGCAAAACGGAAACACGTTTCAGTTTGCCGCCGAAAGAATGATTATCGAGTGGGTTGCTGAGTTAAAGCCTCTTCACGCACAACGGATCGCTGCCTATTTGGGGGCCGAAGTTTCCCGAGTTGGGCTTGTAGAGTCTGAGTGGTTAAGGCTGTTTTGTGATCGATAAGCGCTGACTCCAAGAAGGAGATACTGATATTTCAGTTGGGCTATAGGTGATACATGGATTACATCCATAGAGGACTGGCTTGAATTCCTAGATAAAGTCAGAATAACCCAGCCAGACAGCTAATCAGATTGGTCGCTTTAGCCGCCTGTTTTAATATTTTTCATTCTGGGCATCTGATTAGAAGGAGAGGGCAAAAAATATTTGCTCTGCGCGACCGAATGCATGTGTTCGCTGTATCTTTTCATGATGAAACAGGTTTTAACGAAGGATGAATGGCCTAAAACAGTTCGTTCGGGTGCGGCAACGGTCAAAGTATACCGACGTGTACGGAAGATTTCGGGAAAGGAGAAAGTTGAATTCCCCATTTATTTCCGCCTGGCTGGCAAAAATCACCGGATTTACCGGAGCACACTAAAAGCTGCCCTAGCGATTGCTAGGAAAAAGGCCCAGGAAATCGAACGCGGTGAGGTTAACACCATCACTTTGGCCGGTGCTGAATGTGCCGCCTATCGGAAGGCGTTGGCGATGTTGGATACAGAGGGGTTGGGATTCGAAGCTGCCGTTCGAGATCTCGTTGAGGCTTACAAACTGGTAAAGCCGACGCCACTGGTTCAGGTTGCTCAGGCCTATTCTGAGCAGATGCTTCGGCCCATCCAGCACCGAAAGGTCAGTCAAGTGGTTGCTGAAATCCTTGAGGTGAAAAAGACACTTTCATACCGTCATCTTCAAACGTTGCGTAATGACCTCGCTCGGTTTGTTGCTGTTTTTGGAGAGAAAAGGATTGCGAGTGTTCGATCTCATGAAATCGAGGCATGGCTGGATTCGATTGAGGGTAACCCGCGTACTCGGTTGAATATTTTAGGCAGTCTCACCAATCTCTTTAATTTTGCAAAGCGCAGGGAGTATTTACCGCGTCATTTTTCCACCGAGGCTGGTTATGTGGATCGAGTGAAATATCAGGATGGGAAAATTCATCGTCCCCGGGTTTTTACTCCGGTAGAAATGGAAAAACTTCTCCGAGCCTGTCCGAAAAGACTCATCCCCCCGTTGGTTTTGGACGCTTTTTGTGGGATTCGTCGGGAGGAAATCTTGCGGCTTGATTGGGCGGACGTCTTTGGAACGGAGGCGGGCGCAATCGCAGGGCATGTCACAGTATGGGCTGACCAAGCCAAGACGAAACGGCGACGTATCCCCCCGATATCGGACAATGTAGCAGCATGGTTGAAACCGTTTCACGAATCCAAGGGGCTTGTCTGCCCGGTTCCGGATCGATTCACTCAACTGACAAATCTCGCCAGAAAGATTGGGCTAACCTGGAGCCATAATGTTCTTCGGGATTCGTATATCTCACATCGCGTGGCCGTTACACAGAACGTAGCTCAAGTGGCCTTGGAAGCCGGAAACTCTCCAGCAGTCATAAGTGAGTCCTATCTCGAACTTGTTTCAAAGGCTCAGGGAGAAGCATATTTCAGCATCATGCCAATAGGTGAATTCTCTCTGGACTAGGAGACGCAGATCTATTCTTAAATCACCCCCATGGATATAAATATTCCCTTACGGTAATAAATAAAATTTAATGATAGGTTGATTAATCGTTATTCCCGATCGGGAAGATTTGGCTTGTCTTATGGAGTATTGTTTTATATCTTACCGATCGGGAATAAAATATGAAAACCGAAGAAATCGGAGCGCTGATCAAAAAGAGGAGAAAAAGCCTGAAAATGAATCAGGTTGATCTGGCATTGGTCTCTGGAACTGGCGTACGTTTTATTAGCGACCTAGAGAATGGCAAGGAGACCTGCGAACTGGGACGCACCTTAAAAGTTTTGGAGAATCTTGGAATGAAGATCGATTTTCAGCCTCGGGATCAAAAATAACAGTATGTCACACGGCATCTTGAATGTTTATTTTGGGAGAGAGCTGGTTGGAGAGCTTGAGCAGGATGCGTCCGGCATAACACGGTTTCAATACACTCAGAGTTGGATTAATTCTCCTGATGCTGTACCGATTTCAGCTTCGCTGCCTCTGCGAAGCGAACGGTTCAGCCGCAATGAAACCCGTCCTTTTTTTGCGGGAGTACTGCCAGAAGAGGAGAGTCGAATGCTAATCGCCAAGTTGTTTGGTGTGAGCGAGCGGAATGACTTTGAGCTGCTCGCGCGTATCGGAGCCGAGTGTGCTGGCGCGGTTAGTCTCTTGCCCCCAGGCGAATCTCCTGCAGAAGCCGATCCTCAGTATCTTGAAATAAGCCTCGCACAAATTGGGGATAAATTGGCTGAATTACCGCGCCGACCACTGATGGCTGGTGACCAAGGAGTCCGTCTTTCCCTTGCCGGTGCCCAAGGAAAGATCGCCCTAAAATTAGAAAATGATCGGTTTTATCTATCGTTGGATGGGGCCCCCAGCAGTCACATCCTCAAGCCAGAAAACCCCCGCTTTGCCGGATTGGTAAAAAACGAGTATTTCTGTATGCGCTTGGCATCCGAGGTTGGATTGGAGGCTGCTCCGGTGGGAATTGGTACCGCCGGAGCGATCCCCTTCCTTCAGGTGAAGCGTTATGATCGCCGGATGCTCGCCGATGGTCGACTGGAGAGGATCCACCAGGAAGATTTTTGCCAAGCATTAGGGGTCCCACCCGATCTGAAATATCAGCAGGAAGGAGGTCCCGGCCTCAAGCAGTGCTTTGAGCTGATTCGTGCCGTGTCTACGGTGCCGGGTCCTGATCTCTTGAGACTTTTTGATGGAGTCGTCTTCAATGTCTTAATCGGAAATTGTGATGCCCATGGCAAAAACTTTTCCATTCTTAGAGAAAACCATTCGATCCGTCTTGCGCCGTTTTATGATCTGCTGAGTACACAGGTTTACCCAGGGCTTGCTGCAGAGATGGCAATGAAAATTGGTGGAGAAAGGAACGTGAAGAAAATTAATGCCAAAAACTGGCATTTATTCTTCGAGGATGCCGGCATCGGTCAAGCTGTGGCTCAACAGCGATTGCTTACTTTGAACGGGCGGATCCTCGCGGCAGCCAAAATGTTGTCTGAAAAGGGATGTCCTGGAGCCGAAAGTGTCTTATCCATTGTAAAGGAGAATTCCGACCAGCTCGTAAAATTGCGCTGGTAGGCGGTTCAGCCGCCTCTGTGTTTCCGCGCACCCAATCAGTGCTTGGGTGCTCGAAATCGCCAACTATTTTGCTTGGTCAATTGGCAGTAGACATCAAAGCAAGAGGTGTTGATATGTAAGTTGTTGATATACAATAGATTGCTTTTCATGGTATGAACTCCGCCTGATTGCAATTAATTGAATTAACGATCTTTTGAGTCGCTTTACCAGGGGGTGTATCCCGGCTATTAATGTAGTATGGCTCACCACAAGGCAAATAAAGGTAACCCTAACAAAATCCTGCACGGCATTACCCTTGCAGCTACAATTGTGGTATATGACCGACTCGTTAAGGATCAGCCCACTGATGAGAGACTATCGGCAGCAGAGGCAATAATATACATCAGATGGATGTTATGGTGGATTAGCCATGATCCCGTACACTGGGGCATTACTGATGCTGATATCCTCACCGCGAAAATTCCGTGTCGCAGTTACATGTGCCGGCTATTTCAGGATCCTGATCGATTGCTGTATCCACTGATCACAGCAGAGATCCATAATCTGACACAACATCTTGAGGCGTTATTGGTAAAAAAAACAACCTCCTGCCATGCGTTGTGGCAACTGGACGGACAATGGATCACAAAACGTAAGTTAACCAGATCACTCAAAAAAGCGGGTTATAAGGACAAATCTATCTCTGATTTTTGCTCGGTAGATGGCAATGGTGTTACTCTACTGTACCTGCTGCGGGCTGTCGACGCAGGCTCAGGAATGATGCTCGGATTTGTCGTGTTGACTCTGAGGGCCAACCAACTAGATATCGCGCGTTTTATTTTATCACTTTTCGACGAGTGGGGACTGCCACTTGAACTGCGAGTCGATCTCGCTGGAGAACATACTGCCATCCAGATTTTTACGATATTAACCCAGCGACTGAATGTTGGAGTCCAATATAAGACAAATTTGAGTGCCAAGCTAAACTCATCTGTTGAGGTACTGCATCGTGATCACGCTGCGCAAACCGCCAAAATTATCCTAAATAATAATGTCATTTTTTGTGATGTTGAAGGATCAACAAGTAGGATTATTAGGGTCGAGGATTACGCAATAGCGGCTATCAATGCGGCTGATGTCCATGCTAATCGCCCCATGAGGAAGTCCGGAAAAAACCGTCTAGAGTTGTTATCGACACTGCCAGACTGCAGTAGGCATGTGAGCCACGAGACACTGCATCGTGCATTTTTTCTGGAGTGGACAAAAATGGTGGACAGGAAAAACCGTGAACTTGTTTTTGGTGAGTATATCTACTCACATCACTCACTTCGCTTTTTTTACAAGGTCAAAATCCGAATCTATCCATCCTACGATGGAGACAGGATCGAGGTCAGGCATATCACAACAGGGGAGGTGCTTTTCTTATGCAATTAGACGAAAGTGCAGGGTTCTTAGCGAAGGGCAGTCCATTCGAATTATGCATAATTAACCCCTTGCCGGCTAGATTTTTAGACTTTGCCATCCGAGAGGGGGGTAAGATATTACCTATTGTTGGGGACAGTAACGCTGGAGCCGATATATTGTTGCGAGAGTGTCAAACGTATGCAAGCGCACACGATATTAATTGCCTCACTATCACCGTGGGCGCGAGTGTAGCCAAGGGTGACACTATTATTGAAGCAATCGCACAAAAAATCGGACTTCCCGCACATATCAACAGCTACTTAGATTTTTTTGGTTCACTTTCCACGAGAATAATAGAGGACGGATACCAACTCATCCTTATCGACGGTGCCTCGCACATGTCCCAAAAAGGTCTTAACGAGTTGGTTGATATGCTTGTGAGGATGCGTGAACAATCAGTGGATGATGGGAAAAATCACTCCTGCCCGCTGATCGTTTGGCATGCACTGCCGAACTGGGAAAGCGAATATAGTAGTAGAAATGATAGCCCCCCATTAAAATATTTTTGGAAAAGCATCTATCTACCGATAGCAGAGCAAAAATGCTCGATCGAAAAAATAACAGCAGCATTCCCTTCTTTGGGTGCCGCCGTCGCCGCAGCCGGAGAGACAGCCTGGGACCTGGTGATCTCAGCCACCGATGGCCAACTCGGGATAATCGACGTTCTCAATAGCAGTCTACAATCTCTGCCGTCAAGTGACATTCCTCTCTTTGCACTCTCCGCCCTATTGACTTTGACGCATGGGGTAAAAATGCAACCGGCCTTAAAAGTATCGGTTGCTCCAAAACGTACTACATCAACTATGGTACCATCGCCGCAAGGCGAGTTTGCTCCACCTAGATCGATTAAAAGTTGCTCAAATCCGAGCAAAAAACGAGCTATGCGAAAAAAACGGAGAAGTACGGTTTGATAATTCCCGATCCGCAAAAGTTGTTATTTTTCAGTGTAGATAGGGCTGATCTCATGAACTTCATCATCCAGATCCGCGCTTCCGCATACCCGTTTTCCAAAACCACAACTTTCGCTAATTCCTGTGGTTTTGCCAGTTTACATAGGAGGGACTCGCCCTGACGACAAGTACTCTTCGATGATTCGATAGCACTCATTGGATCGCAGCATGAGAGGGTGGGCCAGAACCCACACATAGTGTGTTTTCCAACCAGAGATTTTGGAGCTTTCGGCAGGAATTATCATCAAGTCCAAAGGAGTAAACAGGCAGCTACAGTGAACTGTTTGAAGTTTATCCAGATTGTTGTTTAAGAGATCCAAAAACTGGCTCTTTGGCCTCATCTCGATACAACCTGGATTGTTATTCAGAAATGCCGTCAAGGTCCCATGATTGGGAGTTGAGATAAGCACCAGATGGGAGACCTGTTTGCTTCCTCCAAGCATTTCCAGATAGTATCTGCTGACGAGTCCCCCCATGCTGAATGCCACTAGATCAAAAGGTTGGGAGCCGTATAGCTGGGTTACCTTTGTCTTCACTTCCAAGGCAAGGGATTCCAGTGTCTCCGAACCGTCATTTGGGTTCAGAGTGACATAACTGACACTCCGTCCATCTTTTTTAAGAAAGTCTCCCAGACTTCTCATATCCTGCGGTGAGCCCTGAAAGCCATGCACCAGCAAGACGGGAAGTTTCGTATTGTTTGGGTCACCAGCCTTGGAGGAACTCTCTGAGAGAATAAGGGCAGCCGCCATGAAGATGATGCATCTAATCATTGTCGGGGAATTTGGGAGTGGTGTCTCGGTGCTGCTGTTCCTTTCCAATCAAATTATCGAATTAATGGGCAGGAATCCAGAAACTTGACCTTTCAGCAATTCGTCAAGTTTTAGTCGGCTTACAGAGAAATCACGTATCATGGATTTCGTATCTTCGAGGATGAATACCAGACCTCTTACCGAATCAGAGTGCGCAATGATGCGTTCTTCTTTTGATGGGAAATATGCTGCACGCGACGCTGCGTTATTTGAGCTTGGGATTCGAACCGGATTCCGAATTTCAGAGCTTTTGGCAGTCAACGTCGGCCATGTTTATCAAAACGGAAAAATGCTTTCTTCTGTAACGGTGGCCAAATGCTGGATGAAAGGTAGAAAGCGGTCGCGCACCCTGCCACTGAATACTGCTGCTTCTCACGCCATGCTTCGATGGATTATGAATGCGGGATTTAATGCACCAGAGTATGCTGATCAGCCACTCTTTTGCCGTCAGCATACAGCAAAGAGGCTGTCGCGTGCACAGGCATGGAACATAATCAAACAGGCCGCTATGAAAGCTGGCCTAGATACAGATCGTGTGGCCTGCCACTCACTTCGCAAGACATTCGCTACAAAAATGTGGCATAATCCGTTGATTAACAAAGATATGGCAAAAATGGCAAAAATTTTGGGGCATCAAAATTACAACAATTGCCTGAGATATTTAGAGTGGCTTGATGGGAGCCTGGAAAATGCTGTGCTGGGGTCTGATGAAATTGGGGAGGGGATACAATTTACCAGAGCACAAATGATAGGGAGCCACACTGTATGAGAAACCCCCTGACAGACACTCATATTCTCCTGGTAAATCGAAATTATATATCGACGTATTAATCCCTTTATCATAGGACTCTACCCCTGAATCGCATTCAGCCTTACTTCTGAAGAACTCCAGTAAGTGCCCTGAATCCCACGTCTCCATCACTCCTTATCATGCCCATCCCTAACGCCTCCACCCTCCGTCAGTCTTCCAAGATTGCTGCCAAGATCGAGCGACTCATCGGCAAGCTGCACGCCCTTGTTGGAGATACCCTGGTACTCCCTGTTGATGCATACACTCCTCCGGCTCAGACCGTGAAGGTACGACGCCCCCGTGGTCGCCCTCCTGGCTCAGTCAATAAATCCAGCGGCACCCCTTCCAAGATTGCCGGCATCCCCCGCCCTTCTTCCCCTTCCGGTCCTTTGGCCCCTGCAGTAGTGAAGGTACTGCAGCGCTACGGTCGAGCACTGAAGGTTCAGGAGATCCTCATCGGACTGGAGCACGACGGCTACATCTGGACCGCCAAAAATCCACGCCAGACTCTCTATGTTCGGATCGGCAAACTGGCGGGTGTGAAGAAGGTTGCTGAGGGCCTCTACATTGCTGAGTCGCTTGAGACTCTTCCTGTTGGCATCCTTCCTGAGATCATTGCGCCACCGGTGAATGAGGTTCAGTGGTAGGGGTGGGGGCTGAGCCCCGTTCACACCTCTTCAGATAAAGCAGGAAGAGAATGGCAATCACCAAACCGATCACTCCTCCCAGGTAGCTTGCGTTATGGATATAGGCGACGCGGACAAAAGAAGGAACGTCAGTCACTCCAAGAGTAAGGCAGAGATCCTGCCAATTGGAATAGTCGGCAGTGTGATGAACCCCAAGTACGCATCCAACGGTGCCAGCCGTGAGCCCTGTGATAAAGATGATAGCAAACCCAAGAAAGCACCGACGAAGCGCCAGAGCCTGCGGCCAGGAGGGAACAGCGATCCGAGCGAGGAACCAAGCGGCAAAGAATCCCACCCACCATGTTGCAAGAAATCCCACCTCGGAGACAAAGATGCGAACGGGGAATCCAAAGTTCGCGTACCGAAACTGATCAAACTTCAGTTTGGTGAAGTACTCCTGAGATATCGAATAGGTGATCTGATCATGTAAAATCCCGTACACTCCTCCTACCAGAGCACCGAGAACGGCAATCCCAAGCATTCGAGGCAAAAGCCGCCATGGAAACCTCGGATAGAACAGATTCATAAATCTAGACGCCCAAGGTTTAACAACGAGAGAATCGGCTTAGCGCCTGTTCACTCCATCGAACTGTTGGAAGTCTTCATTTCTTCTTCAGGTCTTTCGGCTCAACCACTGACAACACGATGAAAACTCGGTGAAACTGCCAACCAACTTGTGGGAGGCTGACATCTTTACCATCTTCTTTGGCAGCTTCGATAACGGCTGGTGGCGTGCCAATCATTGAGCCTGTCTCATAGCCACGCAGAATGCAGTGCGTATCCTTCGGCAGGGATTCTACGTTCTCCACACAAATGCGAACGGGCGTGTCCAGCTTCTTGCCGTTCACGGTATCAACAAGCAACGTATTGACTGTGTCTGACATGTACTGCTGTGGTGCTCTGACGCCTTCGATGGTCAGATAAGTGCCCAAAGGATGGCCGAGTCTGCCGTCAGGGATGTCTTGCGCCTTAGCGGCTGTGATGAAGAACACGAAAGCGAAGATAAGTATTGAGGCCTTCATCATTCCTCCTTCTAACGTCTGGAACTGAGCGACACCATACTTGATCTACCCATGCAAACCGGCAGTCCTAATGGTGTGCGCTCCAGTGATTGGTTAGATACTTTTGCCATGCGCGCTAAGAAGCTCAGAAATCAGTATCCCATGTATCTTCATGCCGCTTATGTCGCAATCATGGATTTCTACATTTGAGAGATTCACATTGCTGAATGTTGAATTGCTCAAATTGATGTCGGTGTACTTGCACTCTGAAAGATTCACATCGGTGAATTCTGCCATGTGAAGGCTCACATCCGTGAAGGTAGATCCCGATAAATTGGCGTTTGTGACAATCAATGTCTCTTTTGTATCGTTGATATTCATGGGTGGTGATTTTGGTATCTAACGGTTGGAACTGAGAGATCCGTATTGTGGTTTTTGCGCCTGTAGTTGGTTAGCCCTCTTTACCTCTCTGGTACGGAAGCTGACCAAACACGATGGTATGTCCATCCGGTGTATCGATGACAAAATCTCGCCAATTGCCTTTTTCAGTGAGGTTCTGCCTAAAGATCGCACCATTTTCAGTATATTCATTTTCCAGTTCTTCAATGTTTTCGACGAGGATCGTTGCAAAGCAGTTGTGACACCCGATCTCGGATACCGGAAGATCGTTCGGACAATTTCCGAGATGAATTCTTGCGCTGTCTCGCTCCAGCATAATCCAGTCATGGTCTGCATGAGTTACGGTGAATCCCAGAATATCCTCAAAATAGATTCGTGATTTCTGATGGTCGCGCACAGCGAGAACCGAAATTAGTTTTGCAAGCTTTGGAGTGGCAGTCATCGGATGGTGTATTTTTGGCTAGCTGCTCTGGCGGTACTCAGCGTTGACCCTAGGAGTTGGATAGCTTGGTTTTTTGACTATAGAATCTATATCGCTGTATTTTTGTCGGTTGATCGTTCAATCAAAAACTCACTTTCCCATTCGCGGAAAAACTTAATGGCTCGATCAAAATATGCATCGTTGAGCCATCCAATCCCCCAGTCGTGCGAATTTCCGGTATGGAGCCCCAGGATCCACAGATGACGGATCGCAACAAAATAAGGAATAGATCGTAAATCGATTTCGCTCAGGGGACGCTGATCGGTATACCCACGAATAAAAGACGGCCATCTCTCCTTTTCCTTTCCGCGGAGCCGCGCGCTCCAACGAAAAACGGCAATATCGTAAGCTCGCCAACCGGCACCACAACAATCGAAGTCGAAAAATGTGAGCGCTGCATTTTTATCAACGTGCGCATTCCCACCGTGGAAATCGCCATGGCAAAAGCCAAATTCTAAACGGTCAGAAGGAAAATCTTGAATAATTGATCGCAACCTTCCCGCAAAGCCCTCGATATACTTCCAATCCTCTTTGCGATGGGCCAGGAATGGCTCACATGCTTGCAGCGGAAGAGTCAACAGATGATCGAGGTCGAGGGTAAAGCGGTGGTGAGAACTTCGGAATGTGTCGGTCGCAGCGTGGATCCGTGCTACTGACTTTCCGTATAAGTAGGATTCCTCTTCCGCTTCATCTTCGTAAGTCTGAGGTTCCCCCTGTGCGTATTGAAAGAGGACCACGTGGCGCGGGCCCTCGGGCGCAGTGACCCTACCAGCGATTCGGCCATCCTTTCGCAGAATCGGTTTTGAAACAGACACTCCTTCACGTCCCAAATGCAGAAGGGCATCCTGCTCAAACAGGATCTCGGACTCAGACCTCCATTCGTTACGATAAATTCGCAGCGCGTACTTGCCGCTTTCAGAGACTACGACATACGTGTCATTCAGTCCACGTGCGAGTAGTTTGCACTCGGTAGGTATTCCCACTTCATAGTGACAAAGGACATCCGTCATCAGGGAACTTGCAGAGAGTACCGACTGACTCACTGGAAAGATATCGCTCATTAACGTGGGAGTACGTTCCTTGGGTTAGCACCCCCCCTCCCTTCCACCTTCATTACTTTACAGATTGACACTTCTCATAGGGGTTAACCCAAAAGGTTTGCAAATGTGTTGTTGATGGCCAACCATGAATCGTCGTTTCCGGTGGGTTCATCGTCATTTTCTTCTACATCCGGATATCTGTCCGCGACATCTTTAACTTCAGCACGGGTTAGTCCGAAAAGGGTGGAAAATTCCCACTCAGGAAAGAAGGGGCCGTTGGCCGCTGCGCGAAGGCAAGCGCCCACGATCTTGCGCTCATCTTCAGTGAGATTATTGGATCCCATATTTATTCTGCCGAACGGCCCGAACTGAGCGACACCATGCTCGGCAACCCCATGCAAACCGGCAGACCTAATGGTGTTCGCTCCAGTGATTGGTTCGGCAAGGCAAGTTTCATCTATAATCAATTCATAATAATTGAAGAGTTAACCTCTTGATATGTATTTGATCGAGGGCCAAGTCCGCCACGTGCCTGAATCAATTCTGAAATCTGCTCATTGCAGTGACTTAACGCATGATGCCTTTGAAAGTCGTAGGCTGCATCAAAGAACTCTTCCCCTTTACCATGCGGCTTGAATCTTAAGGCTATCACAGATCCATCACGGCTCCAATAAACACCGGAAGAGGCATAAAGTTTTTCATTACCAAAAATATCCCCAAGTACATATGGCTTTGTGAATGTATAGGGCCAGTCAGAGGCGGAAACCAGTAAATCGCAGATACCAAAGCCTCCAATATCAGCTATGAATGCTCGGTTCTTCGGACCAGAGGGACCACTGATCGGATAGTAATCCGATGGATGAAACCAGCTCCAAGAGAGCAGAATCCAGAGAGCAATAATGGGTGTTCCACACACACCTAAAATCCATGGCAGAAAGCGAAGCCAGGCTGACGGTTTTTTTGTCGGTATCGGAGGGGGGGTATTCATGTCGCATCTTCTGCCGAACGTCCAAGATCAGTGACGACCGAAGGGCGTTCGCTGCATCGCTTGGTTAGCCATTTTTTAGATTCTCCAGGAAAGCGATCATTCGAGGTACACGAAATCCAAAGCGCTTCATATCTTCGGTCTTGGTTTCTTGAGTCTTCAACCATTCATAGTTCTTCTGGATGTGCTGAAGCGGTGTTCTGCCGTGAGTATTCGGAATGGATGGATCGGCACCATGAGCAAGCAACAGCTGGACTAGCTCCATGTGAACCCAATCGACG
>Ga0302188_10000641_pt1 | contig 29010 bp, 32 predicted proteins | sample II_Bog_E2_1_FD_198783 | JGI IMG/M metagenome (GOLD analysis project Ga0302188, IMG submission 198783) | Peat permafrost microbial communities from Stordalen Mire near Abisko, Sweden - II_Bog_E2_1 | ecosystem: Environmental > Terrestrial > Soil > Wetlands > Peat | place: Sweden: Abisko...
TGGACTTGGTTGGTTGAGGTGGAATCTCCAAACCCCTGAGCAATCGCCTGGGCTGGATGGTTCAAAGGGATTAAATGGCGCTACTTGAACCTTGCCCAAAAGTGCGCCAAAACTCGGTATGGTTTTTGTTGCTGGTAGGCAGAATCGTAATATCTCCCAATCCCCCTACATCCTCCTACATGGCGACACAAGAGCAGTCACCAACATTGCGCCAAAATCTGGCACGATACTTGTTCCTGATAGGCAAAATCGCACTATTTCTCGATCGCCCTACATAGACTTACATGGCGATACAAGAGCAGTAGCCACAAGTGCGCCAAAATCCGGCATGATACTTGATGCTATTAGGCAGAATCGCCTAAAGTGCTATCTCCCAATCGCCCTACATAGACTTACATGGCGACATTAGAGCAGTAGCCAACCCTGCGCCAAAATCTGGCACGATACTTGATTATACAAGGCAACTATTGCATGTCTTATCTCTCAATTGCGTAATGTTCCCATAGACTGTCCGTCTATCTGGGGAACGTCATGCAAGGTTGCGCATGAGCTTCAAAGACTGTTCACTCGACTGGTGAACGTCATGCAAGCGTTCCCAACCTGTTCACCCCTAACCTTGCGAGGTGATCCAGTATCATGCTTGCCCTACATAGACTGTCCGGCCGGGCAGTGAACGTCACGCAATGCTGCACATGAACTGTCCGGTTAACCGGGCAGCATCGCGCAATGCTCCACATGACTGTTCTATCAATAGGGCCGGATCATCCGAACATGGGGCAAACTCCCGCAAGTGCTCCACAGACTGTTCAGGCCAGGCTTGAACGTGGAGCAAGCCTTGCACGTTCTCCCATCTCGGTCCCTGCTACCTCTCTATAGACGTTGAATTAAATAACGTCATGGAGTAGTAATGGCTGATAGTGGTATTAAGAAGAAAGTAAACTTAGGTGGAAGACCGCAAGGGCGACTAAACAAGATTCCAGTTGCTATTAAGAACTACATAATGGAAGCACTTGAAGCAGGAGACGGAGCTACAGCGTTTTTTACAAAGCTTAAAGAGAATGAACCTAAAGCCTTTGCCAATGTGGTTGCAAAGCTGCTTCCAAAGGAAATTAGAGAAGAGATTTCAGGAGACAATACTGTTAATATTAAGGTAGTATATGATAATACCAGTAGACAAGATAATGTTATAAATGCTAATTTGGTAACAAATGCACTACCAGACAATGCTGATTATGCTGTTGGTAGTGATTATGAAGATAGCGAAGATGAAGTAGAAGAATTAGAATGTAAGCCAGACTATAATGCTATGCAGAAATATATAGAAGAACAAAAGAGCCTATCTACAGATGCTCATAGGAAAATGATTTAAGTTTATGACAGAAATAAAGTTTGAACTACCACCAATTGTAGCACCACTCATTACTAAACAAATGCGGTATAAGGTGCTGTATGGAGGCAGAGGGTCAGGGAAGACTGAGAGTATAGCCAGATCCCTTATCCTAATTGCCTCAAATCCAGCTATTTGGAATAAGAGCAAGACAAAAGTTCGTATCCTATGCACCAGAGAAGTCCAAAACTCGGTTAGACAGTCCGTTCATTCAACATTAAAAGACATCATCATGAACTATGGTCTAACTTCTATCTTTGAAGTTACAGATAAAGCAATTAGATGTATTAAGAATGGTTCTGAGTTTATCTTTACTGGTCTATCGTCTCTGACGGCTGATAGCATAAAGTCCATCTCAAACGTAGATATAGCATGGTTAGAAGAGAGTCAGACGCTAACACAATACTCTCTTGATTTGCTACTACCTTCAATTAGAGCTAATGATAGTGAAGTATGGTTTTCCTTTAATCCACACTTAAAAGATGATCCAGTTTACAAGATGTTCATCACTAACGGCCATATTCTGGATAACGCAATTATTATCAAGATGAACTATACGGATAATCCATTCTTTCCAGAAGTCCTACGGAAAGAGATGGAGAGAGCAAGAAAAGATCCGGCTGGACATGACCGATTTAACTGGATTTGGCTTGGGGAGTGCTTAGAACATTCACTCGCTACGGTCTTTGCTGGAAAGTTTGCCAGTTATGACTTTACTCCGAATGAGAGTCTATGGAGTCCAATGTTTGGCTCTGATTTAGGCTTTGCTGAGGACCCAACTACGCTAATCAAGTGTTGGGCCTACGAAGATGAACTATATGTGGAATATGAACTCTTTGAAAAGGGTCTTGAGATAGATAGGATGCCAGCAGCTTTTGACTTCATAAACCCAAGAAAACCAGCAGAAACACGTAAATATATCATCTATATGGATTGTGCCAGACCTGAAACCATCTCCTACATGAAGAGGAATGGTTATCCAAGATGTATGCCAGTTAAGAAATGGTCAGGCTCTATTTTTGATGGTATTGAACGTCTTCGCTCATTCAGCAAGATTATTATTCACCCAAGATGTATTAATATCTTAAAAGAGTTTGAAACATACTCATACAAAACTGACCATCTGACAGGGCATATTCTTCCAGACGTTGAAGATAGAAATAACCATGGGATTGATGCTCTAAGATATGCCATCCAGCCTCTAATTCTCGGTCATAAGTTCAAAAAGATTGAGGATAGAGAGAAAGAGCCAGAATTAGACTCATTTGGAAGACCAATTAGAGGACAGCGTATCAGTTCAGCATACCTTTCACCAAATTCATTTATGTTATAGCACTTAAATTATAGAAGAGATATACACTAATGGCCAATAAGAAGAGAGTAGTAATACCAAAAGATGATGTAGTAGAAGAGTTAAAAGAACGCTTTGGACTCGCCTTTGAATCCTCAAAAGAGCAGAGACAGAAAAGTTATGATGATTACCTCTTCTGCGACCCTGAGAAGCAATGGGATCCGATTATCAAGGCTCAGAGAGAGTCAGAGGGTAAGCCAGTCTTCTCCTTTGACCGTATCAATCAGCAGGTTAAACAGATCACCAATGCCCAGAGAAGTAATAGACCAGCAGTTAAGATTAATCCTTGTAACAATGAGGCTGACAAGGATACTGCTGAAGTATACGAAGGTCTAATTAGACATATTGAGTATATTAGTGGTGCTGATCAGGCTTATGATACTGCCTTTGATTGGTGCGTTAAAACTGGTGTTGGATACTATCGTCTAAGAACTGCCTACTTGGATGATACTACCTTTGACCAGGATATCATCATTGATAGAATTGTTAATCCATTCTCAGTCTACATTGATCCAGCCTATAAGACGGCAGACGGTTCTGATATCTCATGGGCAATTATCAGCGAAGATATTACGGTAGAAGATTTTAAGGAACAGTATCAAGAGTCTAAGCTGGTCAATTTCAACCAAAACTCTTGGATGAGTTTGGGAGATGAGGAGCCAGATTGGTTCACCTATGGCAATAGTGGTAGAACTGGTTGCCGTATCTGCGAATACTGGAAGAAAGTTACACAAAAGAAGACACTATGTAAGCTGGAAGATGGACGATCTTTATATGAAGATGAGTTAAAGGAAGAAGATAAAAAGAGAGTAGAAGCCAAGAGAGACGTTATCACTGAAAGTATCAAGTGGTATAAGTGTAACGGTATCGAAATCTTAGATGAAGGTGAATGGGCTGGTAAGTATATTCCAATCATTCCAGTATTTGGAGAAGAGTATCATTTAGATGGTTCTTCTGTCTACTCTGGTATGGTTCGTAACTGTAAGACTGAACAGCTTGAGCTAAATATCGTCAAAAATAACATGTTGGAAGTTATTGCTCTTGCTCCAAAGGCTCCATGGGTTGGTCCTATGGGTTTTGTTGGAGATGGAGACAATAAGCGAGCATGGGAGACAGCCAATCGGGTTAACTATCCATACCTTCAGTATGCCTCTGCTGATGACCAGGGAAACCCGCTTACTCCACCAGAGAGATTGAATCAGGAACCAGCCATTCAAGCCTTCATTGAAGCAACAAATATGGCTGAGAACGATATTAAGACTACCAATGGTCTGTATGATCCATCTCTGGGTAACAAGATGGCTAATGACCAGTCTGGTTTAGCTATCAAGGCGCTTCAGAATCAAGGTTCACTTGGCAACTATAACTTTTCAGACAATTTGAGTAGAGCTATTCGTTTGGAAGGTCTAATGTTGATTGACCTGATTCCGCATATCTACGATACCAAACGAACTATCCGTATCATTGGCATAGATGAAGAACATAAGATGGTTCAAATTGACCCAAATGCTCCAGTAATGTCCCTATATGATGAAAGCTATGCTGATTTAGACGGAGTTGAGCGGATTTTTAACCTTAAAGCTGGGAAATATGATGTAACTGTCTCTTCTGGACCATCATATCAGACTAAGCGGATTGAAGATGCCAACATTCTCTTTGAACTGATTGGGAAAGATCCAAATCTAATGGCTCAATATGCTGATATCGTTTTCCAGGCTCTTGATAGTCCCATTGGCTTACAGATGACTGAGAGAGCACAGAAGCTATTGCCTCCACAACTCCAGCCTAAGAGTAAGGGTGGTAAGCAGACCTTAGACCAGCTTCAACAGCAGGTTCAGGAACAGCAGGGCATGATTCAGCAGCTAACCCAGACTCTCCAGAAAGAGACAGCCTTAGCAGATAAGCAACAGAACGAACTACAGATTGCCCAACTTCAACAGCAGACTGAACTACTGAAGCACAAGACACAGATGGAACATGACACTAACAAGATTGTCTTTGCCTCTCAGATGGAAGAACTAAAGATGAAGGCTGAACAGTCCCATGAGGCACTGACAGCCATTCAGAAACACCTGCTGGCAATGGATATGGCTACCCACAATGCCTCTCTGGATACCATCCCAGCACCACAGAGCACTCCAGCCCCAGGCACAGACCAGGCATCAAGCCAGGCTATTCCTGAAGGGCAGCTATAGCAGTCTAATTGACTATTTTAACCACAAGATGAATTAAATAACGATTAGTAAGTTTACGGGAACTGTAAACCCGGCTTAACCTTGGGAAATCCATGTCAGAAGAAAATGTAGCAGAAGTAGAACAAGCTTTAGTGTATGACCGATCAGAACGTTTAGCAGCAAAAGTAGCAGCAAGGGAAGTTCCAGAAGTAGAGACTAAGGCAGTAGAAACATCATCTGAAGAATCTAATGATTCTGAAAACAATGTAGATCCAGAAACTACAGAAACCAATGCCGATGGCGACTTAGAAGAGAATGAATCTGAAGACTCTGGTGAAGAGTCTGAAAATATAGCTGAATCAGAACCAGCTACTAAGAAGAAAACCGGGATTGAAAAGCGTATCAATAAGGTTGTGAAAGAACGTGAAGAAGCTAAGCAAGAGGCTGCATTCCTACGTGGTCAGTTAGAGGCTCTGACGGGTGGACAGGGAAACCAAGTTGCTCCAGAGATTCAACCTGTAGCAGACCCAAATATGCCAGATCCCAGCAGATACACCGATCCAATCAAGTATCAAATTGACCTTGGCATCTATCAAGCTCTTGAACAACAGAAGTTTACCGCAAAGATTCAAGAGGCTAAGACTAAACATCCTGACCTCGATGAGTTGCTAAAGAAGAATCCAACTGACAATCCAACACCAGAAATGGTCCAGCTTATCAAAGATTCTGAGGTAACTTCAGAACTCTATTACTACTTTGCCTCACATGCTAATGAATACAATGAAATCAATAGAATGAATACGCTAAACAAAGCTAAAGCTATTGGTAAAATCGAAGCAAAGTTAACAGAACAAGTATCTAAAACTGAAACCAAGGTTGCCGTAAGTAAGGCACCAAAACCTATTACTCCAGTTAAGGCACAGAACGTAAAGCCTATGCTGGAGAAGAAAACAAAGTATGAAATATACTAAACATAAGGATATATAATGGCTACTATTTTACAGAATGCATTTAATAACATTGGAGATATTGCTCCTGAAGCAATGGACGTTCTCCAGAATAACCTAACTTTCTCTCGGACTGTATCTCACAAATATAGTAAAGCCTGGGAAAGTGCTGGTGGTCGAATTGGTGATACCTATAACATCCGTATTCCAGGATACTATGGCCGTGTTGCTGGTTCTGCTGCTGTTCCTACTGGATATAATGATGTTCCAGTTCCAGTAACTCTAAAGCAGTATAACAGTTCAATCTATTTCTCTGATTTTCAGATGCGCTTAAACGTTGATGAGATGAGAAAGAATGTTCTGGAACCTCTCTTAGAGCCTCTTTGGGAGGGTATGGACGCAGATGGTATTGCTCTCTACTCAGGTATCAATCAGTTTGCTGGAACTCCAGGAACCGCAATCGTAAACCAGACTCCTTTCCTAAATGGTAAGGCAACTATGGCTGTCCAGTCTGCTAAGCCACAGGGCAGAGATTGTAACGGCCTTCTAAACCCCTTCATGGAAGCCTCTATGGTCGGTGCTTTCCCTGGTATGTTTAATCCTCAGTCACAGTTAGGTGAGGATATCGTAAAGGGTGAAATTAGCGGAACCTATTCAGGCGTTAAGTATTTCTCAACTGCCAATCTTCCTACCTTCACTCTTGGAACTTGGGGAACCTCAAACCCTGTAGTTGCTGTTACCACAGGTGCAACTGATGGTGGTTCATCCTTCAATACCACTGGTTGGGCCTCTGGTGCATCTACTCTAAATGCTGGTGATTGCTTTACCATCGCTGGTGTATATGCCTTCAACCCTGCTAATAGACAGGCTACCGGAACTCTAAAACAGTTCACCGTTCTAAACAAGGTGTCTGATACTGCTGGTGCTATCACTATTTCAGTCTACCCAAACATGTATCTAACTGGTCCTAACCAGAATGTAACTGCTCTACCTGTTTCTGGATCTTCAGTCTACATGTGGAGTGCTGACGGAACCGCTCCTATCCTAACCTCAACTGGTAAGGTCTCTCCTACCTCACTTCTTTTCTATGAGGATGCATTTACCCTTGCAACTGCTGATTTAGAGTCAATTGATGATTTAGGTGGTAAGAGTGTTCGTATCAAGGATAAGAGAACTGGTATCAATCTTCGTCTCTCTAAGTGGTGGGACGGTATGGGCGGCCAGCAGCTAATTCGTGCTGACATCCTCTATGGTTGGGCTATGCCACGTCCAGGCTTTGCTTGCCGGATCGTAAGTTAAGAATTAAAGATAAGAATAATAGACTAAAAGGATATATATAATATGGCTACTTTTAATGGATATGCTGTAACTGCTAAGTTACCAGAGTTTCCACTTTCAAATAACATTACCGCTGCTTCAACCGCTACTATTGCGGCTCCTGCTGGCACCACTTCTCTAACTGCTGTAATGCAGGGTATCGGTGGTTCAATCACTCCAACTTCATACAATAACGCTCTGATCGCTGTTAGTGGTCAGATGGTAAATGCCACTGTTGCCGATGGTGCAACTGTTGACATTCGGTATGGAACCGGAACCGCTCCTGTGAATGGTGCTGCTGTAACTGGCACCCTTGTAGGCATTGCCCAAACTTCAGGTTCAATCACTGCTGGTCAGAAATCAGGTTTCTCTGTCGTAGCCGTGGTAAATGGTCTGATCCCAGGCACTACATACTGGGTTGATGCCTCTCTGATGGCTGTAACTGGTGGAACTGCTTCAATTTCTGGTATTACTGTAACTACTGTAGAACTTTAATAGCATTAGTCAGTATTTGACCATCCATTCTAATGTTTGGGTGGCCATTTCTGTATTTAAGTATAGAGGTAAAAGATATACATGATATTTCCAGTATGGTTATACCATCCACAAAAAGACAGTTTCTATTGTCCAAGTGAAGCCTTTTTTAATAGTTTACCTGATAAAAATGAATGGTCAGATGAGCAAGTTAAGAAGGTGGAACTCAAAGAAGATTGTAGTAAATGTATTGAATACAAAGATGAAACATTTGATGCTTTAAGACTGCTAAAAAAGGCATTAAAAGAGATTGATGACCTCCAGAGACACGTTAGAACTCTTGAACGCTGGAGAGATGCCCATAAGGTTAAGAGAAAGCACAGACGATCCAACACACTACTTACAAGACTCAAAAATGACGCAGAAGCAGCATTAGCTAAAAAGATACAAGAAGAAGAAATAAGTATAGTGGAAAAATATAATGATCTTAACGGCTAAACAGATAATCCAAAGTGCTCTAATGATGCTCGGTGTTATTGACCCTGAAAATAGCAACTCAGAGCCAGAATCAGGTTATCAGAATGCCCTAATCGCCTTGAATGACATGATTGGATCTTGGAACCTTGAAAATCTGTTGGTATATGCCGTCAATATCAACACCTTCACCTTCGTAGCTGGTCAACAGGTCTACCAGGTTGGTTCTCAGAATCCCTTTGTGGCCAATATCCTTGGCTCGACCATGACAGTCACCGCTGGTACTCCCATCGTGGAACCAGGTGCAACCCTGATCGCTGGTGGAGTGCCACCCAGCACCACAGTTACCGGCCTTCTTACAGGCAATCAGTATGGCTTGTCCTGGACAGCTCCTAACCCAATCACTCAGGTTCAGGCCGGTCTGTGTATCGGAACCAACTGGAACATTCCCAGACCAACCCGTATCCAGTCCTGCTCAGTCCTCTATCCAGGTGCAGCGGGCCAGCAGGTAGAGATACCCATCTCAATCATTGATGTTGACCATTGGCAGTCTATTTCAGTCAAGAGTATTGAATCAATCTTTCCAACTGCCGTATATAACGATACTAACTATCCTTATATGAATCTCTATTTCTATCCTGTTCCAGCTACATCTTGTAACTGTGTTCTGTATACATGGGACCAATTAGAAGAAGTAACAGGATTAATATCATTGATAGATGTTCCACAAGGATATAATGAAGCTCTGAAATACAATATGGCAGTTCGTTTGGCTCCATATTATGGTGTTGAACCAAGTCAAACAGTAGTCCAAATGGCTATTAGAAGTAAGAGCAACATTAATGATATCAATAGTGGTATTCCCATTATGACCATTGATTGCTTTGGTCGGAATGGTACTGGCTCTATTGGATTAAAGAGCAGAGGTTTTAATGTCCCATAGTGGAGATAGATAAGAGATATGCCGATTTACGATAGACGTTGTTTGAACTGTAAGCACCTTGAAACAGATTTATATGAGAAAGTGAACGATGTAGGAGCTAAGGAATGTGCCGAATGTGGCAAGGTAGAGCTTCAGCGTCTTCCTTCAGCACCACACATTGATTCACGCTCACTAAACATCACAAATCACTGGATTGAAAAAGAGAATGAAAAATGCCTTGCCAGTGGCGGCAAAGTTCATGAACCAATCAGACTTTAACAAATAACCAAGAAAGAGAGAGATAGATAAAATGTCAGCAACATATTTTGGAACAAGATCAAGCGTTGGGGATATGAGCAATGACCCTCTGCCTAAACCATCATCAAGTGTGGTCCATTTTGAAGCATTCTGTAATAATGCCGGAGCAGCAGCAACAGTAACCTTCTATGGATCCATTTCAGGTGCAACTAATGCTTGGACTTCGCTTGGAACCATTTCGCTAACTGGAACAACCGTTGGAACATTAGTTGTATCAACTGTTAACTATTCATACTACAAAGCAACTGTAACTGCAATATCTGGAGCTGGTGCTGTAGCTACTGCATTTATGGGTAATTAAGACGATAAATATAATAACAAGAGTATAACGCATGACATATAACAGCGCTGCAACTATTGCTACAAATCCAATTCTAACATTTACTGATAATATAACTGGTCTTCCTCTTGCTGGTGGTAAGCTTTATACATATGCCTCTGGAACTACAACTCTACAGGTAACATATACAGACAACACTCTAACAACTCAGAATCCCAATCCTATCACACTCAACAACTATGGACAGGCTACTGTCTGGCTTGGACCTCTAAACTATCGTTTCAACCTCTTGAATGCTGCTGGGGTGACTCAGGCAGGCTATCCCATGGATAATATCCAGCCTGCGAGTAGCACAAGCATTTTTTCAACCCTATCGAACAATACTCAGGCTTCAAGTGGTGCTGGACTTATCGGGTTTAATCCTTCTCTGACATATCCATTAGGGACTGTTGGCTACAATTTAAGCTCACTGGGCTCCTTCCCAAGTAATCTTGCCCTAAACACCCTTCCAATCAATGGTTCTGGATTGGTTGGGTATGCAAGTAGCAATGCCTATGCTTATGGAACGGTTGGTGGTGCATTAAACGCAAGTGCTGCTAATTATTCTAATCTGGCTCTTAACTCAAGTGCATCAAATGGTGCTGGTCTGGTTGGGTTCTCTGCTCTAAATACCTATAGTGCTGGAACAGTTGGATATGCCTTGAACAATGTTCCAGCATTTGTTGGGCAGAGCAAGTTCAATTTTACTCCGTCAACCAATGCAGCGCCAAACGTTGGAGATGTTTGGTTTGATTCAGCACAACATAGTTTAACTTCTGCGGACGGAGCGGCTGGTAACCCACTGAAAGTAGTGAATGGTGGTGTCATCGCAGTTCAGACGATATACCCGGCTGGAAATGTCAGCGCCTCTGTTACTCCAGCTGCTACCGGAACTCAGTATCCACTATATACCAGTTCTGACTACTCTGGCACCTTCACCCTCCCGGCTAACTTCTTCGTGCCTGGGAAGACCATCGACATTGATTTCATCATCCAGGCTTACTCCACATCCGTATCCAACACTATCTCGATCTGGTTAGATGGTATCGGAGCTTGGGGTGCTGTGGGTGTTACTATTCCTCTCAATTGCACTACTTTCTTGCAATACCACGCCACTCTAACCTGCAGTTCGGCTGGAGGTGCCGGGGTAGCCTCGATATTCGGAATGCACTCTCTGGTAAATCTGGGTGAATCAAACACTGGATACGTCCAGCCTAACACCCAGAACCTCAACAACAACACCAGTTTCTCGACCCTGGTAAGCCACACCATAACCCTTTTTTACACAGAAACCCAGTTGTTTCAGGTCTACAAACAGTGTATGAAGATTACCTCTAACTACTAAATGATTGGAATAAGATGACTATTGCAGCTTCAGCTATAACTTCACCACTATTCAGTGAGACAGACACTAACGGAAATCCTCTCGCTGGTGGTCAGGTGTTCACTTATCAGGCAGGAACTAATACTCTTTTGGCAACTTATACAGACGCTACATTGACAGTTCCAAATACCAATCCAGTCATTCTTGATGAGTATGGTAAGGCTATGATCTGGCTTGGAGCTTCAGCCTACAAGATTAACGTTCTTGATATAAATGGAGTCCAGCATCCAGAGTATCCAAGAGATAACTTGCAATCTCCATCTGCAATTGGCCTATCAACAGCTATTGCAAGCGCCTATGCTGCCGTTGAATCCGATCTGTCCAGCACAACCTCTAATTCCCTTGGTGCTTCTCTGATTGGCTATAACCCTGCTCTAACCTATCCCGCAAATACTGTTGGCTCTGCATTTTCGTCATATGCTTCTTTAGCCTCTTCTCCTATATTTACTGGTTCAGTGACATGTCCAACAATAAATACATCTGGAGCCGGAATAAGCTATGGAACTGTTCCTATTGGTGCTCTAAATCTGACAGGAACTCCAAATAATACAACGTATTTAAGAGGTGATGGTAGTTGGGCTGTCCTTGCTAATGGGTATGCAATTCTGTCTTCTGCTGGAGCTTTGGCTACCCATACCGCAGCTTCTCCAACTGGAACAACTTCAACTACAGCCGTCATGATGGGTGCTGGTGGAACTATAACTCCAGTATTGAGCACAAGAGTCATTGTAACAATTAGTGGACAGATGGCTAATGCTACTGCTGGAGATGGCGCAACAATAGATATCAGATATGGAACTGGGACCGCTCCTGTCAACGGTGCTGCTGTTATTGGAACATTGGTTGGTATTGCACAAACAGCAACCAGCGTAACAGCGGCTCAAAAGTCTGGATTTAGCATCTCATATCCCATTACAGGGCTAATTGTTGGAACTACATATTGGTTTGATATTTCATTAATGGCTATTACTGGTGGAACAGCAACTATTGCCGGAGTAACAGCTTTTGCAAGAGAAGTATAAAAAGAATAAGACTGGAATATAACTTGAAATACCAAAACTTTGTTGGGCCTACATACTCTTTACAGTCACTGAATTATGATTGTGAGCGGACAATAAACCTCTATCCCGAAAAGAATGAGATTGGAACTGGAAAAGAGCAAGAGGTAGCAATGCTCTGTTCAACTCCAGGTCTAACTCTTCTTCATTCACTGCCACGTTCACCAATCAGAGGTATTCACTATACAGCTAATGGCTACATCTATGTAGTAGCTGGCAATGGTCTATACAATCTAACTACAACAGATGGTATCAGCTATACGCACACTCTGCTTGGGTATCTTCAGACTTCAACAGGTCCAGTATCAATTGCCGATGGCGTTCCTAATATGTATTTGGGAATTGCCAACACTGGACTAATCAATCAGGTGGTTATTGTTGATGGTTCTACTGCTGGATTGTGCTTTGAAGAAGGAACTATTAAGATATACCAAATTGGACCAAGTAGTCTAACTATTGCTGCTGGTTCTTTCGTGTCGGGATATGAGTATACCATTCTTACTGTTGGAACAACCAATTTTACTACAATTGGAGCCGCTAACAATAATATAGGAACTTCCTTTGTTGCTACTGGTGTTGGAACTGGAACAGGAACGGCTACTTACTACACTGCTTCAGGCTATGCGGGTTCTGCTTTCGTCACTTTCCAGGATGGCTATTTCTTCTTCTCCCAACCTCAGACCATCTCTGGTTTCTATGCTGCTGACCCTCTGAACATCTCTGACCTGGACGTTTTTAACGTGAATCTGGGTTCTGACCAGGTGTCTCGGGTCATCTCTGACCATGGCATCCTCTGGGCCTTTGGAAATCGGAGCCTGAGTGTATGGCAGAACACAGGTGGTAGCTCAACCTCCAATACCTTCCAGCAGATCCCAGGTGCAGAAGCAGAGGGAGGTTGTAACGCTCCCTACAGCATTGCTCAGGTCGCTGGGCAACTCATCTGGACCACCAATGATGATCGAGGCTATGGAGCCGTCTTTGTGGCTCTGGGCTATCGTGGCGTCCGTATCTCAAACCATGCTGTAGAACAGTGGCTCCAGTCCTTTGAAGACATCTCAGGAGCTACAGCCTGGACCTATCAAGAGGGTGGACATTCCTTCTACTGTCTTAACGTTCCTGGATCTACTACAACTTGGTGCTATGACACTGTCGCTCAAATGTGGAGTGAGAGAGCCTACTTTAGCTCAGGTTCATACTCACGTGATTTAGTGTCTTGTCATGCTAACGCTACTATTAGTGGCATTGGTTCTATTCATTTAGTGGGAGACTATCAATCTGGTAATATCTACAAGCTTGATGGTGGCAACTATACACATAATGGAGTGCCAATTAGAAGAATGAGAACCGCACCACACGTTAGCGGTTCCTATAATCGGGTATTCTACTCTGCTCTCCAGGTTGACTTAGAAGCTGGTGTTGGTTTGGGTGGTGCTGGATATCAAGTATTAGATGGATATTCAAATGCTGTAACTACAACTACCGCTACAAATACCTATCTTGCTGGAAATGGGCCAACTTATACACTGACTGGAAATGATGGACTTCCAGCACTTCCAACAGGGACAGTAACCGTCACAGGTAATAGTAGCAACTGGTCAAATAGCTACACGGTAAATACTGCAACGGGAGTGGTAACTATCAATTCTGCTGCTTTGCCCGTGACCTATGCAAACTTTGGAACTGGGAACGGAACACAGACTACCTTTTCTATCCCTAATTTCTACTCTGAGAGTGTGGCAAGCTATTCAATTTCAGTGACTGACTGGAGGGGGACCTTCACCCCTGCAATTTATCCCGCGTATCATGAGAATCTATGCCAGTCTTCCTATGATTTTAATTACGCTGGAATCTGGACATTAACAGGTGTCAATGCTGTTCCTTCTTCCTGGGCTCCTGTAATCGTTACTGTTGCTACTACGGCAAATAGACCGTCATCTTACAGCACAAACAATCTAACCGTATCAAATCCAGCCTATGCCTATGGAGCAACTGGGCTAACTTGTGCTACATCAGGTAATGCTGCTACTGCCAATATAACCGGAACTGGAACGATAACGTCTGGTTCGATTACATATAGTGGTTTTAGTGGTGGTGCTTTTACTGGAACCTTAAACATCGGTGGCCTTTTTGGGACCTATTGGGGTGCTCTGCCAATTACTCTTTCAATTTCACATGATGGTGGTGGGAATCAACAGATTACCAATTTGGGCAATCCGTTAGGCTCTGCTTCTGTTGTGTCAATCTTTATCTCTGTTGCTTCTCTGTCAACATTAACCGTAACTCTAACTTTATCATCCACCTTTATTCAGTCAAATATAACACTTTATGATATTGTTTGCTTGAACTACAGTGTTGCAACTGGAATAAACACAATCTATGCTCCAGATGGTTCAAATACTGGAACATTCTTGACTGAAGATAGTTCTCTTGCCCTACATCAAATCTCAACAACATATCCGCTCAATTCACCAGGATTCAAGGTGTTTTCTGTGTATGCCTTAGCTGGTGATGCAAACAGATACCTTCAGTTAGGAATGGGTGATCAAGCGGAATACGGAGTCTATTCAAATACTGTTGTATATAATATATCATCGGGTTCAATCGTAAGTGGATCAGGTGGAACTATTACACCAATCGGTAATGGCATTTATAGGTGCTCAATTTATAACTATGAAGGTGTTGGCTATTCTCCTACTGGAAATAGTAGCACCGGAATTGCTACGATTTCATTGCTGAACTCTGCCTCTTCTTCTGTTCCTTCATACTCTGGAAACGGAAAGAGCATGATTGGAATCTGGGGTGCTCAGATTGAGACTGTTTCAGCATCTCCATATCTACCAACTCCATACCTGTCAACTGCTGGTGGGACAAGTATAGATTATTGCTTGCTGTATCCTCAAACTGGTTCGGTTTCCTTCAACAATGCTCCATTTGCTGCTGTAACTCAAAATACTACAACTGGAATACCTGTCTCATACATTTCAATTCCAGCAGCTACTATTTCAGCAACAGTAACGGTGAACTCTCCACAATCTAAACCAACTGAATATCAAGCATCATTCCAGTATCAAGAGAATGTGCCGAATTATGTTAATATAGGGACTGACCCCCATATTTCGCTATCCTATTCAGATGATGGCGGGCATACCTTCTCAAGTGAGAAGAGTGTATCAATTGGTAAAATTGGAGATAGATATAGACGTGCTATCTGGAGACGTTTAGGGCAGTCAAGAGATAGAGTGTTTCGTGTTACATGCTCAGATCCAGTTAAGTTAACGCTATTAGGCGCAAGGATAGATGCAGTTGTAGGAAATAAGTAAAATGACAAATATAATCAGAATACCACCACATAATGTTCCGGTCGTTGACTCTAATGGGCAGATGACTCCGGCATGGCGTTCCTTTTTTAATGAACAGGTAGTTAGCACTGTAAATACTGTTGTAGCAAACCAGGAAACAGCACTAACAACTAATGATACAACTGTAGCTCAATTGCTACTACACAATTCTTAGGTATAATATGGGATTAACAACTGTAACACCAGCACATTTAACAAATAGTCAACTTACAACGGCTCCAAAGTTGCTCTATACTTGTCCAGCTAATACATTTGTAAAAATAACTGCCGCAACATGCACTAACATTCTTGGTCAAGCGTCCAGCGTTACTCTCCATTACGTTCCTGCTGGTGGTGTAACTTCAACGGCTACTCAGGTTGTCTCTGGAAGTTCCGTAGCTGGTAACTCCAGTTATAATGCCCAGGAGCTTGTAAACCATATTCTAACTCCTGGTGATCAGATTTGGGGAAATACTGGCACTGGTGGTTCTATTAATACAAACATTTCAGGGGTCCAATTTAGCTAATGTATTCTTTTGAGATAGAATCAGATATTGAGATAATAAAAAAAGTTATAACAAGTGATAATAATAGAGCGTGGTCGTTTGAAGATGGGCAAGTGCCTGAAGGATGGCAACCAAGAATGGATGGCATTCTGTATATAGCCAACTACAGACATGATGTATTTGCCGGTTTAATTGGTTTAGTAGAAATAAGTATAGATACAGTTGAAGCACATGTTTTATATCTACCAAGTGTATATGGTCATGCTGTTGAAACTGGGAAGCATTGCATGGAATGGATTTGGAAGAATACAGAATACAGGAAGCTAATGGCTCCAGTTGTTGATAATAATGAGTTGGCACATCGGTTTCTTGCAAAGCTTGGATTTACTAAAATTGGAACTATAGAAAAGAAGTGGAAGAAGGATAAAAGAATGCACGATTTAGATATCTATTTGAAAGAGAAGGAGTAAACCATGGGAGGAATTGCGTCCGCTGCGGGCTCAATTGCAGATGGTTTCATTGGTAACAGTGCAGCTATTACTGCTGCTAATGCTGAAGCTGGAGGCTATGATAGTGCTATAAACACTGCTCAGAATGTATATAATACAAACTCTGCTAATTATACTCCATATATCAATTCTGGAGCAAAGGCTAATCAAGAGTTATCAAATGAGACTGGAACTAATGGTGCTCTTGGTCGTCAATTTACACAGACAGATTTCCATCAAGATCCAGGTTATCAATTTGATATGCAGCAAGGTTTAAGTGCTATCTCTAATTCAAATAGTGTGAGAGGTGGTGCTTTATCTGGTGGTTCTCAGAAATCAATGAGCAACTATGGAGAACAGCAAGCATCCAATGAGTTTAACAATGCTCGTAACTACTTTACACAAAATCAAAACCAGAATTATAGCCAACTGTCTGGATTATCCCAACAAGGTTTATCCGCTACACAGGGTTTAGGTCAACTTGGCAGTCAATATAGCACTTCTGTTGGAAACTCTCAGATTGGTATCGGTAATGTAATGGGACAAGAGGCTTTAGGTAAAGCTTCTGCACAAGAGGGAGCAATCAATGGTTTTACCTCTTCTTTAGGTGGACAGCAAACAGGCTACTCTGGTTCAGGACTATCACAAATCGTGGGATTATTTAGCTCATAAAAGAGGATATAAGAAATGGCATATGGTAACTACGGATTAGGTGGACTCGGTTCAAACTCATTAGAGGTTGTGCCTACTGTTGCTCCTTACAATCCTCTTGTTTCTGCTCAGGTTGGGCAGATGATAGCAAATACAAACTATACAAACACTAATAATGCTGGACTCCAGGCAACACAGGCTGCACAAGCTCAAGCTGCTACTGATTCTGCACTCGTAAGAGCGGCTGCACAGAAGGCTATCAAGTGGACTCCAGCCGGTTCCAATGTGGTCCAGGCTCCAGACCAAGCAGGGCAGGGCACACAGGCTCCAGCAGACCAGGCAGGGCAGCCTATCAACTACAACTCACTATCCAGTCAGACTAATACAACTACTCCTGCTCAACCCGTCAACTACAACACACTATCCAGTCAGTCCAACCCTGCTGCTCCTCAGAACAGCCCAAGTGCCTATGTCGATCCGAACAGTGCCAGGGCTGGAAAGTATGGCATCTCAACTCCAGCGGCTCCTGTGGGAACTCCAGTCCAGTCCTATCCACCTCTAACTCCTGCTTCTCCTTCTGATCCAAAGGTTCTATCTGATCCGGTTCTATCCTCTATTGCTGGTGCTCACAATACCAGTGATACATCTATGGCTGTTGGTTCTAATCCTACCTTTAATGCTGTTCAGACCTATTCTGGTGTTGGTCCAGATGGTAAGGTCGGCAACTTCACTGTTGATAGAACTTCTATTCTCCAGGACTTGCTTGCTAATGGTCGCGGAGACTTGGCCGATGGATTAGTTAGTAAGTGGACAGATGCAGACTTACAGAGTGAGAAGGCGAAACAAACTGCTCTGGTAAACCAACATGCCCAGTTGGCCGGTATGCTCTCTGCATTTCAGGCACTTCCAAATGCTCTCAAGCCTGGAGCGTATCAAAGTTATGTAACACAGATGAAACAGGATGGTATAGACCCTTCTGCTTTTGGTCTTCCAGCTACTTATGATCCAACAAATAAGGATAGCGTTGCTGCTGTTTCTTCTTTTGCGGAACAAGCTAAAACTGTTGCAGATAGAGATAAGGAAAACTTTGAAGCTGTAAATGCTACACTAAATCAACAGAAGGATAATGAAACTGCAAGACATGATAAGGCGGATGAATATCTAAAGAGTCAGCAGAACAGAATTGAAGCGTTTAAGGCGTCTCAGGCTGTTAATGCTCTCTCTGGCTCAAATCTTGTCGGTCCTGCCTTTGTTGCTACTCTTGATCCAAGCGTAGTGAATACATTGAAAGGTGTTGCTACTGGAACTCTTAAGCTTCCAGGAAGAGGAGCCCAAACTTCGCAACTTCTCATTGCTGCTCATCAGGCTTTTCCAGATGTTGATATTGCTGGTGCTCAGAAGTTAACCGCAGATTTAGGAGCTTCTAACGCTGGAACTTCTGGTGGTATTGCTGAAGGTTCTAATAAGACTCTGGAACACATTGGAGTAATGATGGGAGCGGATCAGGCTGCTGGTGGTGCTGGAAATTGGCTTCCTAACTGGGCTGGTAGCGCTCTGAACGCTACTGAAAATGCCGTCACAGGAAACAATGCTCGGAATGCTTGGGATGCTGCACATAGCGCAACTCTAAATGAAATGGCACGTAGTTTTAAGGGTGGACCTCCAGGAGAAAACGAAGTTATCAGAGACATGAAGACCCTATCTTACAGTGATACTCAGGCTCGTAAACAGAGGGTTTATCAAGCTTACTCGGATCTTCTTCAGGGTCAGACTGGAGCGGTAGAGAGTCAACGTAAGGCAATGTATGGACAGCTTGATCCAGGAACAAGTCTCCTTACAAGCAAGGCTCAACAGGTCTATTCAGCACTTCATGGAGGCTCCACCAGTGGTCTTCTGCCTGCCTTTGATGCTGCTGGAGCTGGTCAGGGTGGACAGGCACCAGGTCAGGCACCATCTGCGCAGGCTCCAGGTGCTCTAAACTCTGTTCTCTCAGATGCTAAGACAGCTATTGCCCAGGGAGCACCAAGAGCAGCAGTATTAGCAAGAGCCAAAGCACATGGATTTGATTTAACTGGAAAGTTGTAAGATATGGGTTTATTTGATGATTTAGTTCCACAACAATCTAAGCAAGCTGGCCTGTTTGATGATTTAGTTCCGTCAAGTGGTGCTGTTGGTGCTAACAATCCACAATACAATGATGCTGGTGCTGCAAGATTGGGCACTTCATACGGTCAGTCTCAGGCAAATCAACAACCTTCTGCCTGGAACAGGGCAACAGCTATGGCAAATCGGCTCTCTTCTATTGGTCTGATTGGTCTTACCGCTCCTGCTCAGGCTGTTCTTGGTGCCTATTCTCACACTGGCCTTCCTGGTGCTCAAGCTGCTGGACAGACTGTAAATAATCTCCAGTCATACGGGAATGAGCTTATCAGTGGTGCTCCACAGGCATTAGGACTTCCATCAAATCAACAGGGTTATGATTTAGGTGGTGTTGGAGATGCTATTAAGACTGCTGGATCTATGGTTTCTGGTGCTGCTTTAGGTCAGGCTACAGGTCTTAACTCTCTAATTGGTGGTATTAACAGCTATCTGCCTCAAGCAAGTTCCTATCTTGGTCGTGCTGCTTCATCTGGCTTGGGTGGAGTTGTAGGTGGAACTGGCTATGGTGCTCTGAATGCTGCTACTACTCCAGTTGCTCCAGGTGATACATACGCAAACCACTTAGCACAGAACCTTAAGGGTGGTGCTCTGACTGGTGGTGTTGTGGGAGCAGCAATTCCAATGGTTCTTGACGCTCCTGAAGCTATTGGAAACGGTATGGACTCAATCAAGAGTGGTGGTTTAGCTGCTAAGAAGATTGCGCTTGGAACTTCTAAGGTTTCACTACCTGGTGAGATTCTGACTGGTGAAAGTGTGAATGATGTAATGGCAAATGCCCAGAGTAATCCAGCATTTGAAGGGAAGACCATCCCCGAGATTCAGCTTATCTCACAAGGAACTGGAGAGAATGCTTCTAATGCTAAGTCTATCATTCAACGTCTAACTGTTGCTGCTGGTAATGAAAATAGTGTTGGTCTTTCAATCGGTGATATAAGCCAAGATCCAAAACTACAGATAAGGGAGCAAGGCTTAGAAGGTGCTCCAGGAAATGTCGTTCTAAATGCCCGGCAGACCCAAGGAAGTCAGATAAGACAGGCAATCATGGATCAACAGAGCAAGTATGATGGTGTTGCTCAGTCTACTAAATATGATTTTGACACTCCATCCCCGTATACTCAACCAATGCCAAATCGTCCACTCAACCCTGAGATTGACGATATTGACAGTATGACTCCTACTGTGTCTGAAGCTGCTGGGGCTGGAGACAAGGGAGCACAATACCTCCAGACTGAGATGGCTAAGGCCAATACAAATCCTAAGATAATCCAGGCATCTCTTGAGGGTCAATTCTGGAAGAATAGACAGATTTCAAGTGCTGCCTATAACTCATTTAATGACTATCTGAATGGTGCTGCTGATGGTGAACTTGTTGATGTAAGCTCTACCGTCCAAGACATTAAGCAGGCAAGAGCAGATAACAGAACGTCTCCTGGGTATGATCCAGCTATCGAAGAACTGCTAAAGCGATACGAGACAAATCTAACAAATCCTTCTGCTGACATGAGCTATCCAAATGTTCAGAAGTCAATATCACAGATGGAAGGTGAGATTGAAGATTTGAAGGCAAGTGGTAATCGGTCAGCAGCAAGAACACTATTTCAAGTAAAGAATGGTCTAAATGGTAATGTCACTAACTTTGTCCAGTCTACCCTTGCGGATGACCCTGGAGCACTCGCAACATTTGGAAAGGCAGATACTTACTATAAGCAGAATGTTCTACCTTTCCAGGATCCAGATAGCGGTATCTCAAAGATTATGAATGGTATTGATGCTGATAAGGCTGTTTCTCCACTCTTTACGGATAGTAGCCCAGACCAATTTTCGCGTATTTTCTCACAACTGGACAGTAAGGGTCAAGCTGCTGTTAGGGCTGAGATGGTAGGAAGAACTGAAGATGCTGCTACCAGAATGAAGAACTTTCAAGGTATCAATATACCTTCGGTAGCCAGATTTCTTGAGAATAGGTCGGATCAGGTAGCAACAGCTTTTGGCAATGATAATAGTATTTCTGCTCTATCGAATCTTATTAGAAATATACCAAGAGCAGGATATCAGTCTAATTTGGCTAAGTCTATGAGCTTTATTCAGCCCGGCAATATCTTAAGAAGTCAAGTTGCTGGAGGTGTTGGGGCTGGTTTGGGTGGTCTGCCTGGTTATGCGATGGGTATTGCTGCGGAAACTGGTGGTGAAATTGGCTATAACAACATGATAGGAAAGGGTTTAATGGCTCCAAACTTGGGAGAATATACCAGACCTGTTCAACCTGTCTCTCCATCTGCTCCTGTCCAGACAGCTTTGCCCTTCAATGTGCCAACCCTGGCAGACAAGAGCACTTCAGTTCCGTCAAGTGTCGATCCTGGGTTCCAGTCTCAGTATCAGCAGGCCAGACCCATGCCCTATCAGATGCCGGCACTCTCAGATAGCTCTACACTTCCCACACAACCTCCAAGAGCAATGCCATACGTCCAGAGATTAGGCATGTATCTTTCATCTTCATCAACTGGACTGGCAACACCTGGACTTGCTCAACTTCCCGAATACAAGCCTCCAGTTCCTTTAGGTGGTCCTGTAGCTCTCGCTCCACAGACTCCAGCACTTCCACCCTATCCAGAGGCAGTAGGACGGCTCAATGGTCCTGTCTATCCACCAGCACAGACTATGAAGATGATGTTGAAGGGCCGTGGCATTCAAGTCTATGAACCTAAGAGTATGTCCGAATATGCTGCTATCCCTTCTGGTAGTGTCTACAAAAGTGTTAGTGGTTCATTTGGAATTAAACAATAAGAAAGAGTAAGAGATAATGCTACAACCCTACATGCACGTTCCACAATCTCATCAGTTAGCCTTTAAATCTGCCTTTGGAGAGCCTAATGCGTCACAACTCATTCCATCTGCTGAAAGTGGAGTTGTGAATGGTCCTCTAATTCCAAGTGCCGTCCTCTCTCCAGCTATTCATGAGAAGGTAAAGCCAAAGATGATGCACTCCCTCATTCACTCTGCCGTCAAATCGGCCAATCCCGATGCAGGGCAGGGAGGTGGACAGCCTTCTCTTGGTGGTTTGGCCCAACTTGGAAATATAGTCAAATCTTAGAAATAAATGTATGTAGATTGGGACAAGACATGATTGATGTAGTAAGTTCGTTAATGATTATTGGAACTGTAGGTGGTTTCTTTACTGCCGGTTATAAGGTGTTGGATAGTAAGGTTGAACCAATAAACAAGATGCTTTTGGATATACAACTACATCAAGCAAACATTGAAAATACATATCTAAAGAAAGATGTATACAACGCCGAAAGTAAGCAGGTAGATAGTAAGATTGTTGATATTGCTAATGAGACAAGAGAAGAGTTAAGAGAAGAAATTAAAGATACTGAAGAGAGACTAACCAAAAGAGTTGAAAAGATTGAGCAGGTAGTTTTTAAGTAGTAGTCCAATGATAGAAGATAGTAGAAGACCCACCAGTTACATTAGTGGGTCTAATTTTGTCTGAATGGTGTTTCTTGGGCTCTGGATGGGTTCAGGAGATGCTGGATGAGGCTGGAGGTGTCACTGTCTCTCTGTGCTCCTGAGATGCCGTCTCAAAAGGGCACTCTGCCAGGTATCCAACTCCCAAGCGAATAGTTCATATCGACCCAGGAAGGATTAGGGAATATCCTGAGAAGCATAAAAGCACTGGAGAAGATATGAGGTTCCCAACGTTCGTTGTCGTGTCCGGCGTCCTTGTGATGCTGACCCTTGGTTGTGATATGTTCAAGAGTAACGAGACTCTTATCACAGAAAAGGCATGGGCTGAGTTCCGAGAAAAGCTCAAAAGCCCATCAACGGCAAAATTAGTATCCGGTCAAGTATATGAGTCAAAAGATAAAGCCGATAACCTGAAAACTTATATAAAGTCTAATTTTCTTATAGAGTCATTGGCGAGAAACATTGATCTTTTGAAGATTGCCAACAGATCACCAACCATCAATGATAAAAACATTGATAAAGTTAAAAACGATATTATTATTGAAACAAAACAATTTGATGATAAACATCTGTGTGCTGGCTTAGGTGAAGAACTGTTTAACAAAAAGACATGTAAGGAAGTATCTAAGGTATTGGTGGCAGATTTGAATAGTGTAACCAAACAAGAAACTGATAATTTAGCTAAAAATGCTACGCTCAAGTTCTACACTGTATGTATTGATTACGATGCCCAAAATAGTTATGGTGCGGTCTTACGTGGGGAGACTTTTGGTAAGGTAATAGAGACTGATTCTGGATACATTAGAATTGTAGATTTTATTGGTCAATAGCTTTAGTCCGTATCAGGGATAAGGGAAGATGGATGATGTTGCTTGAGGATACTCCAAACTTCTGGTCTTCGTTTTGGACTGCCATAGGTGCCTTGGGTTCTATCGCTGCGGCGGGTGGTGCTTGCTATGCTGCGTTCCAGGCCAGGGCCACAGTTGGAGAGATGAAGAGTGAAAGGCTGGAACGGAGAAGACTTGAGGAGCCGGAACTGTCAATAGACGGTGCTTCTATTTTAACTCCAGACAGCATTGATACTCCAATTTTTGTTTATCATATTAACATCAACAATATAAAAGAGAGTAAGATATTGGATATGAAATATGTAATAGCATTATTCTATAAAAACGATAATGGTGATAATACTTTAGGCGTTTCTTTAGTGGTTTGCGAAAGGTGCTATGGATCTTGTCCAAGAACGCTACATGGTAGTTGCACTATATTTAATGCAAAGTTTTCAGAAAGAACTATTAGCAAATCAATAGGTTTTTTTGTTGTCAAAGATATATATTTGAATGAAAAAAGGATTATTGGTCAATTGAACCATATGGGTGAGTGGGATGACGTTTTTGAGAGTAGATTTGCGCATTCAAGACCAGTTGAGTTGGTCGCAATGGCTGACGGCGGTAGAAAAGACTCTACCGCCGGTATCACCGTATTGGAAGATAATGTTAAAGAAGAGATTATGAGTTCCATTGTGAGTAAAATTAAAGATAAAGAGACATTGGCTTTTGTTAATTCATTTGTGAAGATAAATAAAGAGTCACCATGGTTTATAAAAATCTTTCGGTAGTTGAATTAACAATTTGTAACATTCATAGTGCTGTAGACAAGGAAAAGCCCTTCGATTACTCAAAGGGCCGTTTCTTGGGCTCTGGATGAGCCTACAAGCTGTCAAATGGTCCTTATCGACTATTGGCCCATTCCATCTTTTTGCTTTAACCTTGAAGGCCGTTATAGCGTTTCGTTAAATATCCTCTGGGTAGATACGTTCAAAGAGTAGTGCTTGCCTAATCTCTTCCTTCTCTCGCTCAAGTTCTTTGATTTGCTGGAGTGCTACCGCTAATGCCTCTTCAACCTTATGATTTCTACACTTGAGAGATGCGAGTATTAACTTTCTGTCTACCATTTATGCCACCTTCTTTCTTGAATACTTTGGAACGTAATTTTTACCATATCTGTTATATTGTATATTTTTCTTAAAAGATATCAATTCAAGATTTTCAAATCTATTGTCTAACTTGTTCTCGTTGATGTGGTTCAGACACATTCTTGTTCCATCGGTATCAAACTTGTCATAACTTCCATTGAAGGTAAGCCAAACAATCTGATGAAGTGGCAGACTCTTCTGAACCTTATTTCCAAGATAAAAGCAGATGTAGAGATACCCATTCGGTGCCAGGGTCTTGGTCATCTTGTGAGGTTCTGAAGCCTTGAACGAGTAGACTTCATAAGTTTTTGTATCAAAGTAGTAGTTTGTTAAAGTAGGAATCTGAATTAGACGTTCCATTGAAAGCTCCTTATTGCTTATCTACTGTTTAATTCATAAATAGTGGACAAGGTTTGGAGCATAAAAATAGCCCAGATAGTGAAAAACTGGGCTAAGGTGTTGAACGTGTATGAGAAGAATTATTTCAGTATATTTGAGTAGTCATGAGAAGTTAGCCAGCCATGTTTTCCATCATCTCCAGGTCTTCAGTGTCGGTCTGGTCGTCAGTATCGATGTCTTCCAGAACCTCCAGCAAGTCTCCAGAAACAATCCACCAGCTTGAACCATCTGCTTTCAGCCAACCCTTGCCGAACATCTCTGAACAGGTCTGGTTTATCACTGAGGTAGCTGGAGCATTGGGAACGAGTCTGAAATCTACCTTGACCTTCATCCCGCGCTTGTCCTGGGTTTGAGTCCAGTTCTGGAGGATGTAGGCAAGTGGCTCTCTGAATCTTGGCTTGAACTGACTCATCAGCTTGTCCAGTTGGCTCTGAGAGATGGCGGATAGGGCAGGGCTGGTAAGCGTGGCTGGTGGAACTGGTGAGACTGTCTGAGGCATTGGAGCGGGTTCTGTGTGGGCTGGAGCATCATTCTTCTCTTCTTCCAGTCTGACCTTTTCCCGTATTGCATCGATATCAACAATCTTTCTGGTTTGGTAGTCGGATAACTCTTGCTCTAACTCAATAATCCGCTGTTCCAATCGCTGAATCTTGCTGTCTTTCGCCCAATTTGACTCTTTTAGCTGGTTTAGCTCTGTTGTGTCAATGGTTGTAGTGGTTATAACTGGAGGAAACCAAAGATAGTATAGGCTCTTGTTTTGTGCTCTGTATCTGGTCGTTCCTTTGCTCCAGTATAGAGTTAGCAGTGACTTTGAAACTGTCCTGTTTGTCTCTTTGTTAGGGCGATGACCAAGAGCAATAACAAGGTCTGCAATCTTGATACCATTGCTTGTGTCCATTCGCTGTAGTGCAGCCTTGATGTTGTCTCGGTCAATCATTATTATATTCCTTACTTGCTAAGATACGCTTCAATCGCTCTTACGATAGCTCTTGCCAGTGGCTCATTGTTTTCCGTTGCTATTACTTGCAAAGCATCCCGCTGTTTTTGTGTGATGGTAGTTTTTACTTCAACGTTCGGCACTAATAGTTTTGGTCTGCTCATTGTAGCTATTCCTTAAAATGTAGTTCAATCGTGACTACATATATAATTCGTCCGTTTCGGTGGTCAACTAAAGCAACTTTGAAAATATATTTTCGTGTATCCATAGGTATGGATACAGGCTAATTATCCGCTCTGTATTGGAGTTAGCGCGATTGAATCTGTATAAATCAAGTAGTTCCAACAAAATTAGCGTGTATCCATACCTATGGATATACCTGTATCCATACCATAAAGATGGAAAGTGCTGGCAATGTTAGAGAAAAAAATGTCTAACTATTTTGAATGGATATTGTCTAAAATCGTTAGAAGTGCTGGTAGAGATGAAGAAACACAATATAGGCTAAATATGAATTAAAAGATGTGAGCAAAGCGAACATCTAATGAAAAGTAGTTAGATATGATAGTGGCAATACTATATCATTGATAGTGGCACTATATACATGATGAAAAGACTGGACATATACTTTTCTTTGAGTTGGTTAAACTTTCACTTTAGAAAATGGTCAGTTCACCCGATTAAAACCTGTAGGGTTTGAAAATAAAAGTTACAAGCTACTTGGTAGAAGCAACTCGCTAAAACAGTCCAGGTTTTATATATACAGGTCAGGTATTAACCCTGATCTGTTATTTTGTATGGATGAACTAAGTATTGGAGCATATTTCATGTTTGACTATCTGAAACAAGTTATCAATAAGGACTCTAACGTATCGTGTTCTAATTTTTGTGGTGTTGAACTGACTACGGTAATAGCGTTCTCTATTCTTCTAATCGCTATTTCTACCGTATTTTTCCACCAGCCGCATGATACAGCACTCGGTCTATTGCTTGGAACTAATCTGCTTCATAATATCTGGGGCAAGAGAGATTAAAGACTATGACAATCAAGACTAAGTTAATAATAATCTCCAGCGTTATTCTGATAGTAGCTATTTCTATCTTATCATTCCATATCTATGATAGGCACAAGGCAAACCTTAAGCTAACTCAAGATAGCGCCATTGTAGCTCTTGCTTCTACTATCATAACCGATAAGCAAGCAACAGTGACCCTACAGACAAAGTTGAGCACAGACCTGGCACCGATCCACCATCTCCAGCCCATCGCTCATGCTGCCAAGACTGAGGCCATAGCAAACGTGCTCCAGCTTGAGACAGACCATCCGGCAGAGAAGGCAGACATAGACCTGGTTGCCCAACCTCTTGAGCAGGCAATCACTGACCAAGAGCAGGTCACAGAGGCCACACAGACAGCCCTGGATGATGCCCAGTCCGTTGATGCCTCCCAGGATAAGACTATTGACGACCAGACAGCCCTGGATGATGCCCAGTCCGTTGATGCCTCCCAGGATAAGACTATTGACGACCAGACAGCCCAACTCCAGAACTACCAGGCTGACATAGCAACTACTGAGCAACAGGTCAAGACTGAGACGACAAGAAAGGTTTGGTATCGTAGGTGTTTCTTTGTTGTTGCTTCAATTATTCTAATTCATATCGCACTATAATACCTATAAAGACGAAAAATGACTAATCTTAACTATCAAATTACTACTGGTAAACTTACAGACGATAATGAGAACCTGATTGCTACTGGCTTCTCTGGAAACAATAGTAGACAGAAGGTTAATCCTAAGCATATCCAGGGCATGAACAATCCAGCATATGTAGGACTGCACTGTATCGGTGCTCTGCCTCCAGGTGTCTACACTCTTGGAGCCTGGGGAACTCATCCAGAAGTAGGAGAGGATAGCGCAAGCCTAACTCAAATCGAAGGTGAGACATACGGCCGGAACGATTTTTACATCCATGGGCCTGGAACTAATGACCCTCAGAACTCTTCAGAAGGTTGCATAGTTATTCCACATGACCAGCGACTTAAAGTAATGGCTCTTGCACCATCAACTATCACCGTGTCTGTCTAATGCATTTCACTATCTTAACTCCACCAATTTCTGTGAACAAGTTATACATCTCTCAGGGCCGATTTAGAAAGCTGTCTCCAGATACCCGAGCCTTTAAGCTGAATGCTGGGACTGAAATGCTCGAACAGCTTCAACACCTATAGGTCTGGTTTTCTATATCATTTGAGACTAAAGATTTTAAGAAACGTATGAACCTATTTTGATAAATCCGTTTCAAAAAGCGTTTACTGGATGGGGTATTCAGCGATTCTTTGAGAATGCTATCAATTCCAGAACTATGGTTCTTCTTTAATAGTGCTCGAATATGTTTTATTAGAGAAGTTGGTATCTGTGGATGGATGTTAGCGTATCCTATTAAATTATCTTCGATCGTTAATCCGTGTTGATTCACTTCTGAACGTGGTAAACTATCAAAATCCCATTCAAGTTCTTTATCGGTTGGAACATAATTACGACTAATGAATCTTGTCGTATATGAATTAAAACCTATATTTCCGAATACATCTGTTGTTTTGGTGATCAGCACAATCTTTGTTCTATTCTCAAAGAATCGTAAGATTGGGCATCCCAATACAATATCTTCTGCTTCATTTCCGTGTCTAAAGGAAAAGTCATAGAAACAAATGTTTGTATCGGGAACATCTGGGTATATTAAAAAGGTAATCCACTCTATCATGTGGAGCTTGTTTTGTTTCGTATTCTTGATATCAAATAAAATACTTGATGTATTGTGTATGTCTCCAGCTACAAGAAGGCTTATTTCTGTAAGCTGCAAATCTGGTTTTGACCTTGCAAGTTCATCTTGTCTTGTCTTGTTAGCGTTATGAATACTCACGAATGATGCAATAGCAGAAGCACAGGCTCCAATGCCAGCGAT
>Ga0302188_10000649_pt1 | contig 28773 bp, 26 predicted proteins | sample II_Bog_E2_1_FD_198783 | JGI IMG/M metagenome (GOLD analysis project Ga0302188, IMG submission 198783) | Peat permafrost microbial communities from Stordalen Mire near Abisko, Sweden - II_Bog_E2_1 | ecosystem: Environmental > Terrestrial > Soil > Wetlands > Peat | place: Sweden: Abisko...
TTTCTATTAAAATAGTGAAGAAGGAGTTGAATATTTCAATATAAGAGTCATCTTAACAGTCAAGTGCAAAATAGTTTATTTGCAAACATATCGAATTATATATACAAATCATAATGATTTTGATACAGCTCATAAAATACTCTACCATTATTTTTATTTTCTTCATTCAATACAAAAACTAATATTCATTCACTAAAGTTACAGGATTAAAATCTTGATTGACGAACGCGGAAACATGCAAAGCAAATGGAAATATAAAGCTATCAATTCAAAAGGTTTGATTTTACTTTACAAATTCTTGACTTTCAAAATGAAAGACAGTTTCCCTTCTTTTAAGGAATTACGAAATTTAATTTAGAATACTTCATCAGATTTAAATTTAAATTTAGATTTAAAATGGAAAAGCTGGACTGCCATTGACGAACTATTTTATCTTTTGAAGTAGCACACAGAAAATAATGATTAATCAATTATGAGCCTGCCTAAAAATTGCTTGAAAAGTGTATGTTTGGGGTGTCTGCTAACCCCTCTCGTTTGCGAGATTGAGTTATTTTGAGATTGAACATGGAGGGCTAATAAAACAAAATGAAATAATAATAATAAAATGAATTATTTATCGAGACCCTTTTGGAACAGGTGTTTTCCAATGATATTTTGATTTTTTAATCTTTGAGGAATAAAATAATAGTCTTGTTATCAATTTTTCATGTTATCCTTGAATTTAGAATTGGAGTTTTTGCATTTTCGCGAAATCGGTTCAATATTCAATATTATTTGCATTATTTAGGGGTTAAACGAGCATCGGGATGTTCGGACGATATAGCCTATCTTTTTTAGATCATGTTGAGAAAATCACCAAATCAAAATCATAAAAAATAAGCCCAAAGACAGTAAAATTGAGGGAGTAACATCAAAAAGAAGTGATTTAATACGGTTTAATTGATGGATTAATTTTGTCAGTGCACAAAGCTGCCAAAAATGATATATATGTTTGTGAAATAGCATATGAAAATTAAAAGAGATATTTCGAATAATAGCCAATCGGCTGTTAAATCCAAAACAAAGTATAGTTATAATTAAATAGAAATGAAAGCAGTTCTCGTTGTTCTCCTCCTTATAGGATTGATCTCAGCGGCTCCTTTATCAAATATATTCACCCTCGTCTTCCAATACACAGCCAGAGAGGTTGGTGACTTTCTTGATTCCATAGCCATCGTCTCATGGAACAACTAAATTATCTTATCAATTGTTCCCACTGACTATAACCTTCATACGGCTAGCGTTCAGGTCACTGGTGTTGTGGGAGAAAACTTACTCGCCTTTGAAGGTGCAGGACACCAAGATACATATTCCTTAGCTTTTACTAATGTTGAGCTGATTAGACAGGGAGACAACACCAATACTAATTTGGTGGTTAATGGAGATTTTCAACAAGGTCCAGACGGTTTTACTGCCTATAGCATTCCCGGCTGGATCGGATCTCCTCTAATAGAAAAGTATCCTGCACTTATCTATAATGGTAATTGGGGGCCTTCTGACGTTGCCTGTGAGCTTAATGCTTATGTTAACTATGAAATTATTCAAAAAATTACCTTTGATAGCAACTACAATTTAATCCCTAACATTGTCGACCTCCCAGCCACTCCCTGCAGCTCTTCTAGCACTTTAGGCTCTTTCACCCTTGAGTTTGATTGGGCAGCTACAACTGCAAACAATGCTCCTCTTTCCACCTCTCAGGGTAACGTTGTATGGAATAATGTTGTGATTGAAACTCTCATTCCTTCTGACGGATCCATTAATCATGCTTTATTTCAAGTGAGCCCAAGTGCCTGTATCATCAATTCACTACAATTTGACGGGGCCTCAACCCCCGATGGCATCGGTCTTACAATTTCCAACGTTCAAATTTTCTCCACTTCTTCCTACTTAAATGCTCCTACATTCAGCAATGGCAACTTTTAACAGCCATCTGTCGGGGCAGGTAATTATGAACTCTTCAGCGGAACTATTCCTGGGTGGCAAGTCGCAGGGGGTTAAATCGGAGATTGCACCATTTACAATGGTGCTTGGACTGGAGGTCAATGCATCACTTTAGATACAGGAAGTAATCAGCGGTACACCCAAGATATCCCTCTTGTGAATTCTCAGGCAGGTTATGATATTGTGGGTCCTTTGACTCAAACTGCTTTTGGATGCCTGCTGAATCTGAATTCAATCTTAGGTAATAGCTATGTTTATGTTCGTGCTGATACAGACTCTGGCACTGTTGATCCAAATGCAGCTCCGACTCTTCAAAATGCTCAAGCTGGAGGTCTTTCTACTTCTATTTACATGAAACTTTGTCGTGGAAGCGATCCTGCGAATCAAGTTGGTGCCATTTTGAGTGGAATAGATTCCAATCTCTATTCGATTCTATGGTTGAAAGCTGAGCCCAATAATGCCGTAGGATGCTCATGGACTGGCTACAGTCAAGCTGACAACTGTGCTTTCTTGACGGCTGCACTTACCGTGCCTCTTCAGAATGGAATTTTGCCAGGAGTATTCTCGACTTCATACATTTGGCATTAATTATTCGGCAGTACTTGCGATTCAATTGGATAGTCTGGCAATTTTCTCCTCTGGTATGCTCACTACCATTCCAACGGCCATGTGGATTCAGCTCACTCATTTTCTGATTTTACTTCTTTTGGAGGATTTGCTGAGCCAACCATGAAGCAGACCGGCGGAAATACTACTGTTTAGCTGTGCAACAACCCCAGTTGGCATTCGTTTATCGACTTCGCTTACCAAAATTCCTGGCAACCATGATTTCATTCGCAATAATTCATCTTAATTTATTCAAATAATTTGCTCTTAAAATTGAGGTGAATTTTTGAAATGATTCCAATGATGGAAATCAAAAACTAATTTAATTTTAGAAATAAGTATTCAATTAATCAGCAAATTATGGAGTTGAAGGATTTTTTCAAGTTTAGACAATCTTTCCACTGCCCATTATTGCTATTGTTTATATGATAAAAGTGGGATATCTACGCTGCTAATTTTCAAACTTGAAATTGTAAGGAAAAGAGTGAAATAGTCTTTTTGTGCTTCCGAAAAAATAGTTACTTATAAATTATAGTTGTATGAGAAAGCGGGTTAGTGGCGTCATTGATCCGAATCTTCTTACGTGGTAATAAAGTCCATTGAAACAGAAGATTGTGGTCAAGAACAAACATAACAGTTAGATACTGCCCCTCTTTATCATGCCCGATAACAGAATCATTGTGTTTACTCAGTCCCCTATCTACAAAAAGATCTATCATCACCTTAAAGCCATCTGTGAACCTATTCATCGGCCGAAACTCGTGCATGAGTATAAAATCACCAAATTTTCACTCTACACAGCAATGGTATTGCACTACAAAGCTTAGGAAATTATCAAAATTTTGGAAAAATTGAGTAAAAATTAAGTATTTCCGTAAAGTCTAGAAATAGAAATCAATGAATACATGAGACATGCGGGTCAGGTAAGATTCTCCCTGATTTAAGGCGAATACTATATTTTTACGACTGAGGAAATTAGCTGGCTGATCGACGAGTTCATTGAAAAGATTGAATAAGTAAAAATTAAAGAAATATATGATTATCATTTGGAAGAAGTAGCGGAGTAAATTGAAAATGTTGCTCAGAATGATATCGAGGAGTAGTAAATAGAGGAAGAAGAGTTTCAGTACGTGGAGGACGATTAAAGAAAGAATTTGAAAGAAAAGAAGGAGAAAGAGGGTAAGCATAAAGAAACAACTCTCATTAAGTTTAAGATTAAAGGGGATTACTTCGAAGTCACCAAGAGACTTATTGAGAAGAATATACCTATCGTGCAGGAGTTTGATTTTAATAACTGCAAAGAACTTCCAAACATTTAAATTTTTATGAACACTGATGTGCAACTCAGATACTATCAGGAAGCTGCACTTAAAAATGTATTCATTGGCGGTAAGGCAAGAAGTGGGCTCATTATCTTGCCTTGTGGGGCTGGAAAATCGATGGTGGCAATCGAGCTTATCCAACGGATTAAAAAGAAAGCAATTATCTTCTGTGAAAATCAGACCAGTGCAACCCAGTGGAAGGAGGAATTCATTCGCTGGACAACCATTGAAAGAAATAAAATAGTAATCCTCACTTCCAAATACAAACAAACCAATCTTAGTCAAATATAATCATGTTCCATTTTCATTACCACCTACTCAATGGTTGGCATCAAAAGGTAAAGGGAAAATCCATTTCTATAAAAAACGCAGACTCTTCCTTGGGGTGTTTGTGTTGCTGATGAAGTGCATAAGTTACCAGCTTAGACTTTCCAGATGGTGTTGAAAAAGTATAAATTCTACCTGAAGATCGGCCTCACTGCGACTCCCTACCGCGAAGATAACAAAATTGACAATCTTTTCTATATGATCGGTCCTAAACTCTACGAATAAAACTGGCTGGATCTTGTTGAGTAAGGTTGTCTTGCTAAACCCTACTGCGTATAAATTTTATGTTAAATGCCGTAAATGTTTAGGTAGTCTTACTAAAAGCTTAATCGGGCTGAGCTTATCCACACTGCCAATCCATAAAAATTCAAAATTTTACAATACCTCATTAAGAAACATACTCAGTTTGGAGATAAAATACTTGTTTTTTGCGATAGACCCAAGATACTCGAAAAGTACGCAAAATTACTTAAGAGACCGTTTATTCATGGATAAGTTTCGGAAGAGGAGAGACTTCATTTTTATGGAGCGTTTAAAACTATAAAATAGTTTAATGTTCTTTTTTTAAGTAGAGTGGGAGACACTGCTATTGATTTGCCATGTGCGAATGTGGGAATTCAAATTGGCATGCATTTTAAGTCAAGGCGACAGGAAGTACAGCGAATGGGTAGAATTATGAGGCCCAAAGATAATCCTTTTAACGAATTCAATGCTTTCTTTTACACCTTGGTGAGTCTAGATACGGATGAGGTGTCATTTTGCAAGCAAAGACAGAAAATATTGATCGATCAGGGTTTTCAGCATGAAATAAAGATGGGAAGTTAGTTGGATTATTCAGGAATGAAACTTCATGATCTGGACGAAAAGGAACACCTTCTTTATGTCTTGAGTTAGCATCAAGAAGGAGATATTATGTTGAGCAGAGGACATTTGAACGATCAGAGAGAAGGAACACGAGTCATCGAAAGGGGTTTGGGGATTGATAATGATTATTGCTATGAAGAGATGGAAGATGAGTGATTCTTTTGTGAACTACCATTTATAAGGAAGAGAGTTTTTAAATAATATTAAAATAGGATAATATTCAAGGATAGGGATGCGCCCATTTGATTAATTGAATTTTTTATAATTTGAAAGATAAAATATGAATTTCAATCAATTGCTCTGTTATACTTATTAAAGAATAATAATCTAAATATAAAATTTATAAAAAGTATTAACAAAATATAATGTCAAATCGTAAAGACTCTATCACTAGAAGGTAAAAAATATAGAACAATTTTCAATTTTCAAGTGACCAAAAATTAAAAACAGAGACTTCTTTGAATAAAATCCGAGTTGCAAACATATAAGGCCCTAGCGAAACAAAAATCATCACTTCTGAATTATAAAATTTTGTCGAAAAATTTACTAAATCTGAAAGTGAAGCTAATGATGGGCTCGCCTCATTCAGTTCACTGAAAAGCAAGACCATAAGAGATAGTTTAAAAAATATTATTAGTCTTTATTATAATAAAGTGAAAGACGGGAAAGACGGTGAACTCATAAAATCATTGATGAGTTTTTTGAGAAAAATGGTGACGAATAATGACATATTCAATCCAAATTATATTTAAAATGGTTTTGACAAAGAGATCCTTTTCCCTATTATTAGCATTATAAATGATCACAAAATAATGAATGCATATTTAGCACACTATTCTGATCTGAGTCCTCAGTGTGCCAAGTGGATGACACAAATAGGATTTTAGATGATGAATAAGATAAAAGAATATAAACAAAGTGCTGCTTATGATAAAGTATCGACTATAAACGATTTTCTATTATAGCTATAAAAGGTGCTTAATTAAGAGTACAATTAGTAAAAATCAAATGTAAGTCGGTATTCGCCTAAAATTAATTTAATATTCATTAAATTACATAAGCTCATTGAATCTAAAGGTAAATTGGAAGCGCGGCTCAAACGAATAAAAGATTTTTAAACCTCAATAATAAAGCAAAGTAGATCTACAAAAAATAAACCTTAAACGATAAAACAAATTGAGTTAGTATTTATTAAAGAATAATAGATAGCAATTAATTAAAAAATTCAAGATTTGGAGGAATTAATGATTAAATTAAAAAATACTAAAAAGGATATATTGTAATCAATATCCCTCCAATAAAATTCTTTGATAGAAAATTTAAAAGGAAAGCAAAAATAATTATAAGCTGCAGTTAATTAAATCTAAAGAATAAATTAATTCAATATACAAATGTTTTATAAGAAAGAGGAGGAACTTGTATCAATACTTCGAAGCAAAGATTAATACATTTTAAAACAATCTCAATAGGTTGACTCTATAAAAAAATAAAAAAATAAACTAGAAATTTAGACTAATGAAAGTATTGACAGTCTTCATCGTTAGTTGTAAAAATGTAAAGGATAATTAAAGATAGTCTTAACTTAAAATAAAAATGTAAAGCCTATTACAAAATACGAAACATCGAAATTAAAAATTTAAAGTATGGGCTTTCAGAAACAAAATTAAATTTTATTATAGGGAGTACAAAAATATTCGGAATAAATGAAATAAAAGGAAAGTTCGATGAAATTATTAGCAGATACGCTCAATTAAAAATAGTCAATGCTTGAGTAACTTAACATTAAATATGAAAAAAATATGAAAGATAAATATATTATCGATCAAAGATATGAACAAATAATTGCACAAAAATAGGCTGCATAAAACAAACTTAAATAAAAATATCAGTAAATTGATGAACTCAATAATGAGATTAAAGAGATGAGTAACATGAATAGATAAATTATCAAATACAATTAATAAATTAATAATAATATTAATGCATTATCCTAAGAAAATGAGGAGCTAAAATCAAAAATCATTTTAATGTAATAAAAATTAAAGAATTGCAATTTTAAAAACAGTGAATAATCAAAAAACATTAAGATACAAGAATAATAGTTCGATAGATCCTTGGATGATAGTTTAAAAGACATTTAATAAAAATATAAGCAGATTATCAAGCTAAAACAATAGCTAAAATCAGCAAATAATGAAGCTAGTAATATTTTCCATGGAATAATTCTCTAAAGTTAGATTTGTTATTAAAAATACCTCAAGTCGGTACTATAAAATCGAACCAATCGTAGTCTTATTAAAAATCGGTTGATTTATTCTTACGATTCAAAAAATAAAATAAATTTCCACGAATATCTTGATGGCATATAGCATTTAGTCCTTATTGTTAAAATGGCAAATGGAACTTGTATTGCTGCTTATTCTGAAGGCACGTTCGAAAGAAAATTACCATCGAAAAAAGATGGACTCCTCATTTCTCTCACTCATCAAAAATCTTTTACTTTGAAGCAATCGAATAGAGGAGCCATTACTTACGATAATCTGTACATTATCTTTGGAAATTCAGAGCTGAGACTTAAGTTTCTCGAAAATAAATTATTCTCTAATTTTGGCAGCAGCGATAGTTACTATAACTCGAAAGGTTAAAATGTTTCTATTTTATTGGGAGGATTGCCAACAGAGCGATAACTATAACTTTAGCATTATTAATTCTACCAGGTCTTTTTCGATTCTAGTTCATGATATCTATAATTTAGAAACATCTTTAACACTGCAATGATAATTTAACAATTGGATATTGATGATTGATTATACTATTATTTTATCATGAATACTTCAAATTGTGAGATTACTGTTAACAACTGTTTTTAATATTTGGATTTGGGAAGATGAAATATATTAGTTTTTTAAAGCACAGACCTTTCCCAATATCATTCGTCCTATATCCTCGAAGATTTTTATGACAGATGTTTCAATTTCTGTTGATTGGTTTTGTCTAATTTGGGATAAAGATCCTTTTCCTGACTCATCTATTTTTTCTGATTTTTTACGGAATATTCAATCGAGGCCATATTCATGTGCAAATTGATGGCCAATGAATACATTCCTAAAACTAACTGCAGCACAAGTACCCGTAAAAAATAGGATCGTCCATCACCAAAATATGTGTGGATGCTAAGTAAGTATATAAAATGAGTGGCAACAATAGCTTAATTAACTGAGACATATTGTCTTTCTCCCTCAAGTAAACCAATCTAGAAACTTTTCAATGCGGTTAATCCTTCTCCCTTAAATATAGATGCTTAATTTTACTTATAATTAACTTTTTAAAAATTGAATTGTTAGATGATTCTTATCATCGTAAAAATTGAAGAAGTTAGTGAATTTTCGACTATTTATTCATCCATTTTATTCCTTTATACAAAAAAAAAAAAAAAATTCGAATAACAAAAACGGATTTTAAATAAAAACTGCATTTAAAATAAAGCAAACAATCGGAGATAAAATTTAAAATATCTCAAGGCGATGCATGCAACTTTATCTTACAATATACGATAGAAGCGATTTGATTTAAGCATTTAAGCTCATCAATATGGTAAACACTTTGCCTTCACAACAGAGGTGATATTATCCAATGCTAGAGACTAGTATTTACCGCCTCACTTTAACTACTATCAAATGCCACTTGCCAATAATCAAGACTGAATAATCCTTTAAAAATTATTATCAACATTAAAGAATCGGCCTCAATCAACAGAGGATACAATTAATATTAGCTTTATTAAAGCCATGAAGCAAATAGAATAGAATAATGAAGCTAAATATGAGGTCAATTGATTTTAACAGCCAACCTTTACGCCGATTGACTCAAAATGCAAAAACTTAAATAAACTATCATTAAATCAAGACAAGGCAATATCTAACCAATTTATCCCCAAGAATATCGCCCCACTTGTCTTCCAGAAAGACAAAACTCCGAATGGCAATCTTTAATGATAATCAGATTAAGTCAAACCCTTGATAAATAATTTCCTATTATTTATTATTGCTTTAATTAAAATAAATATATATTGTTCGAATTGGTTTTATTCTATGGCAGTTCCAGCTTTTTTGTAGTTCTTTTTTAATTTTTGTTTTAATGGAGAAACAAGTAACGAGGCGATATGATATCATGAAAAATGGGATACTTTGCCAATACAAATCAATATCTTTATTCCATATTATTCATTGTAAAGAATCAATTTTTTAAAATATGATCTAAAATAAAGGTAAAGTCAACCCAGCTAAAGCTCAAATCCATTTTTAAGAGTGAAGATACATCAAAAAAATAAATTTTATCTGAATGGCATGAATAGTAATGCAGAATTGTTTGTTATGATTTATAATTATATTTGAAAGCAAACAAAGACTCAAAGAAGCAATGGATAGTACAAAAACCGCATAAAAAGACAGAGAGCAGTTTTATGATGACTATGATTCATTATCAGAAGAATAAAGCTTATACAAGCTTCCATCGGCTAAAAATAAAAATCATTATGTATCAGTTCGTGTCCGAAGATAAAAATCCAAGCGAAATAAACTATTCTTTAACCAATCAACGTGGACTCTCTAAGAAAACATCCTTTACAAAGAATTTCTAAACGAAAATCAAAATTTATTTGAACGAGATCAGAATCGTGTTCGCAAATTAATAAAGATTAATGTGTTGATGAGTCAATATGTCAAGACCCGTTCTGCCGACCAATGTCGCAGCCATCATCAAAAAATGAAGAAAAATCATCCAAGTGTACAATCAATTATTCAATACATTGAAAATCTGGAAAATGGAATTGTTGAAGATAAAATAAACAGAGCAGAAGAACCAATGCCAGAACAGGAGTTATTTCAAACGGAAATACCTCAACCCCCTTTGGAAACCCTCGTTGACATCAAGCCACTTCATGAAAATTAAGAAATCTGGCAGTTTGTTGAGAACCATGTGTGGTATGATTATTCTTAACTTTGATTATGATATCCATTATATGGCTATTAAATAATTTGGTATGAAAATTGACTTTGTTTGTTTTTTAGATATCGAAAACAGTTAAAGGGTGGCTACTTTTTGTTTTATTTGGGTTAGTTATCTTTTTCTTAAGGAATAATGGGTAGTTATGATTAGAACCGAAGAAAGACTTGTCAAATAAGTTGAGCTTGAGTTCGAAAGTAGACTAAGCCTATAGATTGATGATGCTTGTCCATCATATAATCTTCCGCATAGTGGAAGCAAACCCTACTATGATTTTTTAATTTCCATGATAATCATCACACATCTAAAATAATCAAAATATGGCGTCAACACCTATGCTCTATCATTTCTTTTATTGAAGTCTTTATTTATGTGAAAAATGGATAAAGAGGGATTACAATCAATATTTATCGATTATAATTTGCAAATAAAATCTTTCTTTTAATTACATGTTAACAATAAACCATAAACCATAGATTTATCGAAGAACTAAAATTAAAAATTATTTATGGATATCGCACCTTTGTACAGCAATTTTTTGTATTAGAGGGGAGGAGGAATTAAGCCAATATTTTTTTTTTTCAATTGGTTGTATTCCTCATATTCAGTTCATTCAAACTATTTCTCTTATCTGAATATCCATCAAGTTAGATCATCCAGTCTTGATTTATGATCGCATTTTTTATTATTCATTTTAATAGTCAAATAAATCACACTGATCACTCCTGAATACTGAGATATCATTAAGCATGCTTTGGTTAAGTCAATCAGGATATGTTTTGCAGATTTTTATTCGAGAACAAAGTCAAATTAGTACAGGATAAACCAAAAAGTATCTGATGAATTTTTATCATGCGTGCGGAAGAATTCTACCATAATTTTTGGGACGTAAGTCACTGAGCAGGCTTGATTGAAAGGAAAAGCTGACTTCCTTGACTTATTCTATCATACCCAAATTCCTCATGCCCGGTGTCCTTTCCTATTTGAGAAATTATGAAAGAACAAATTTCTGTTTTAAATTGGCCTATACCCAAAAGTTTTAAAGGAGTTAATGCCTTATTGAATTCTAATATTTTATTAGATGCGTGAGCAAAGATTATTGACATGAAATTCCGATATTAATTTAAGCTTTGCTCAATAAGATCAGAAAAACAAATAAAATAAACTATGAAAGCCATTCAACATCCATAATATTAAATTTATTTATCGAATGAATTCGAATCTCGAGGAAAACAGACCATCATCTGAGAATCTCATCAAAGATCAAAATATAAAACAAAAAATTGATATTAAGTAGATTTCCTTCTTGGAAATGTTTAGATTTGCAAACAGAACAGACTATGTACTTATGATTGTTGGGGCTATCTGCGCCTCCATTGTTGGCACAGCTTTTCCAATCTTTGCACTCCTGTGGGGTGAGATGACAAATGCTTATGGGAATACCGATGCTATGGTATCAAAAGCTCATGACGTTATGCTCAAATTTATCTACATTGGCATTGGGGTCATTTTTGCAGGGTGGGGGATGTTTGGATGTTGGATGATCACTGGAGAGAGACAGGGTATCGCCTGCAGAAAGCAGTATTTAAAAAGTCTGCTAAAACAGGAAATTGGTTGGTTTGATATTATAAACCAGTCGTAGCTAGCAACAAAATTTACAACTGATTGTTTTGCATACCAAGGAGCAATTGGTGAGAAAGTATCTACCATGATAATGACGTTGTCTATGCTCGTTGCTGGATTTATAGTTGCCTTTCTGAAGGGTTGGCTCTTGACTTTGGTTAATCTATGCACAATGCCAACAATTGTTTTCGGAGGATATCTGTATGCCTCAGCCATTACTAACAAAGACAAAAATCAATAAAAGGATTATGAGTCTGCTGGTGGAAGGGCTGAGCAAGCAATCTCTGCCATAAAAACTGTGAAACAGATGAATGGATAAGAATTCTAAGCTGCTAGCTATGCTAATATCTTGAAAGATGTTACAGCTAAATCATTTAAATATGGAGCTTATATCGGCATTGGCTTGGGAGCTATGTACTTCTTTGAGCTATGCTCATATGCCTTAGGATTTTGGTATGGCTCTGAATGCGTGGAGGACACTGTGCACTGTCCCTCCAGTCAAAACGGAGGATTTCCCTATTCAGCAGGAGATGTGCTTATTATTTTTTACAGTATATGGATGGCTGGTTTTAACTTAAGTCAGCTTACACCCTCTCTCAAAAAAATCGTTGAAGGAAAAACAGCGGCTTCGAGGATATATGCCATCATTGATCGGCAACCTGCCGTGATTTCGTCGCCCAATGCAGTTAGGCCTTCTTAATTTAAAGGAGTTTTTAAGTTCGAAGGCGTTACCTTTGCCTATCCGAAAGATAAATTAAAGAATATTCTATAAGACTTAACTCTTGTCATTGATTGCAAATCTGTTGGTCTGGTAGGTGAGTCTGGATGTGGTAAATCTACAATTTTTCAACTAATGATGCGATTCTATGATCCTGATAGTGGAAGAGTAACTCTGGACGGTACTGATCTTAGATAAATTAATTTATAATGGCTGAGAGATCAAATCGGCTATGTGGGACAAGAGCCGGCTCTATTCGCAGCCACCAGAGAAAATTTACTTTTTGGAAAGGAAGATGCTACTGAGTAAGAACTCATCAATGCTTTGAAAACAGCTTAAGCCTTCTCTTTTGTTTAAGCGTTAAAATAAAAAATGTAGACTTACGTGGGCACAGGGAGGGCAGATTTCAGGAGGACAGAAGCAAAGAATTGCCATTGCTCGAGCCATTCTAAAAGATCCAAAGATACTTTTGCTAGATGAAGCTACTTCTGCATTGGACAGACGAAATGAAAAGCTAATTCAAGATACATTAAATAAAATTGCATCTGAAAAGATCACTCTAACTATTGCTCATCGGGTTAAAACTATAATGAATTGCGAGCAGATATTTGTATTAGAGAAAGGGAGAATTGTCTAAAAAGGAAAATTTAGCGAATTAGTAAGGCACAAAGACTATATCATCGATAAAGAGGTTGATAGTGACCGTGAGGAAAAAGATGTAAAATAGGCTGAACTGTGGTAGCCAGCAATAGATTCAACAGTAGCCATGATAAATTAGTCTCCAATTTAATGCATGTAAAATAGTGAGCCAAAAGATAAAAAGCCCCTTTAAATCGATGAGTAGGTAGTAAAGAACAAATAACAGTAGTAATTACTCAACAAGTACGAAAATGACATATTTGCGCGCTTGTTTTCGTATTGTAAAGATAAAAAGCTCTTATTTTGCTTTGGAGTCATAGCGTCTATATGCAATGGCATGATTTACCCAGTTTTCAGTATTTTTCTATCAAAAATACTTGCCATTTTACTAACTTTTAGTACAGATCCCTCTCAAGCCAGAAAAGATGCGGATGAATACTCAATTATCATTGCTTGTATTGGTGTTGCTGGATTTATTTTCAATGTCCTTCAGTATAGTATCTTTACTCATATCGGAGAGACAATGACCGACCAAATTCGCAATTAAACATATTTGAAAATCCTTAAAATGCCCATTCCTTGGTTTGATAAACCGAGAAACAGCAGTGGGGCTCTTTCAGCCCGATTAGCATCTGACTGTAAAACTGTGAATGGATTAGCCACTACCTATATAGCAGTTATGATTCAAAATGTTGCCACTTTTATTTCTGGTTTAACAATTGCCTTTATTTATGAATGGAGAACTTCTTTGGTCGCTTTAGGTCTGATTCCATTCCTTATCCTTGGAGGGGCGGTTCAAATGATTGTGACAACTGGTTACAGCGAAACAACTGACGCTGCTTATAAAGATTCATCAAATCTAATCACTGAAGCCATGAATAACATCAGAACGGTCACTTCCTTTGGAGATGAAGATATTATCTAGCGTAAGTACTCGAGTCGCTTAGTTGATCCTCTGTCTGTGGCAATTAAAAAGGGAAATATTTCTGGTATTCTCTATGGATTAGTTCAGTTTATCATGTTCGTTATTTTTGCCATCATCTTTTATCTTGGCTCTATTTTTATTCGTGATAATGGACTTGATGTCTCCAATGTCTTTACGGCTATCTATGCCATTATGTTCGCAGGAATGACTGCAGGAAGTAACGTAAATTTCATGCCGGATGCGGCTGCAGGTAAAAACTCAGCTGCTAATATTTTCTAAATCCTCGATGCAGAGGATGAAGATCAAATACAAATCAGACAATAATCTAAACTCCTCAAAAATCCGATTAAAGGACGTATTGAGATCAGGGAAATTGATTTTAAATACTAAACTAGGGATGATTATATCTTCAAGAGATTGAGTGTAACTATTGAAGAGGGTTGGAAGGTTGGCTTTGTTGGGGCTTCTGGTTGCGGAAAGTCAACCATCTATCAATTACTTCAGAGATTCTATTAGCCATTAAAAGGGTAGATTTTGATTGATGGTATTAGTATAAAGGACTACGATATTCATTATTTGCGGTCATGCTTGGGTGTGGTCAGCCAAGAGCCTGTGCTATTCAACGAAACTATCGAAAATAACATCAAATATAACAAATAGAATGCCACTCATGAATAAATTGTTCAAGCAGCAAATGACTCTAATTTCAACCCGTAAATCTAAAAAATAGAAGAAGCAATAGTTGAAAATGAACAAATCAATAAAGCCAATGTTATTAAAAAATAGGAACAACAAATTCTATAAAATAAAGGATTCAATAAAAATGTAGGAGTGAAGGGTTCGCACATTTCAGGAGGACAAAAGCAGAGAGTCGCAATTGCTCGAGTTATATTAAGATAGCCTACAATTCTTCTCCTCGATGAAGCCACATCAGCCCTTGATAGTAGAAATGAAACAAAAGTGCAGAACTCGCTTGATCGGATGATGATCAACAAAACATCAATCAGTATCGCTCACAGAATTGACACCATTAAAAATTCAAATCAAATTATGGTCTTCTAAAAAGGTAAAGTGGTCTAAAGGGGAACCTATAAATAGTTGATTGACATGAAAGGATATTTTTACAAGTTGTAAAATGGGCTTGAATATGTATGATAACTGTTTTTTATAATCAAATGATTTATTCTCTTATAACAGTTGATTTTTGTTAATTTATTGATGCATTTATACAAAGAAAGGGAATTTTCATAAAACTAATCGATACGTCTCATGACAAAATAATTAGCATTTTTGCAATTGATTACTTGAAATGATTAATGGGGCAGCAAAAGTTTTATATTTTACCGACTTGACTAAATAGTTATTATTTACAGCCCGCTGATCTAACAAAAATTGATTCGACAAGTATCGAAGATCCTATAAAATCACAACTGATCTCAGCTTTAAAAACAAAAGAATGATCCTAAAATCAAATAATCAATCGAATTCAACTTTAATTATGAAAATTTAATAAATTGATAAACATTTGTTTGCTCCATGATATTTCAAATATATTCAAATTGATTGAGCGACAGCGAAAGCAACGGAATAACTGCGAAATAGTTATGTAATGCTGCAACAATAGTTAATTTTTATTAGTTTTTGAGTTAATGAATAACCAGTTGCATATAATATTCAGCCTATTTATGAGAGTATAATAATTTATAATTATGTTAGTCCCACCTCCAGCAGACTATCAACTACCCGTCACAAAAGATAAAAATTAGGGGCCAAAATGTCATATTATGACACCATCCACCTCTACCTGCTCCCTTAAAGCAATACAGACCATAAGATAAAAAACTCCCGAAATTTACAGCGACAGCAAAACATATTCTAAACTTCTAAAACAAAAAGATTTAAAAATAATAAACTTGACTTAGAGATTAAAAGCCACCCAAATCTAGTTGGACATCTGCAGAGCAAAAAGCAGCAGCTTGGAGTATGATCTCAATTTTTTCAAATCCAAAATCCAATAAGAATTAGATCAGAGTATTTGTAATGATGAGAAGCTTGAAGTTATCAATGCATGCCTCAAAACAATTATAACTCGGATGGATAAAATCTTATCCAAAACAGATCAGTCGACGCAGTATTTTGCTAAATCTATTGAAACGCCAAAATAGTGTTCAACTTCTGGGGAGGACCAGTTTTAAAAATCTAAATAGCTCATTTAGTATCTATAATTTCAGATGAATGAAATTGCTTCTGAACTTATTCGAAAAACAGAACAACTTCAGCAAAGGATAAATGATCCGATAAACCTTGAAATTGGGGACGAATCAATCGAAGAGAATAAGAAAAAGTCTGTCAGGAAATATATTGATGAGCTCATTGATTTTTATGAGACAAAAGCAGCTGATTCCAAGGATTGTAAAATTAGCATTGATAGCTTGAGAAAATAAAGATAGTTTGCCAAGCAAGTGACGGTTTCTATCTCGGCATCGAAAGCTTCGTTGCTAAATTAAATCTATGAAATATGCAAAAAAGAGTATAAGGTTGATCTATAGATTATGAGCAAGTAGAAGATCGCCATCTTTTGCATTAAATTATTTTCGAAGGCAATAAATTTAAAGAAATAAAAAGCTAATCTTTAAAATAAGGTTAGGTTATTTGAATCGAAAGAACGGGAGAAGTCACAAAAGATATTGAATATTGTAAGGAATATTTAATAATTTCCTTCGCATAAAACCGTTAAACGCTTGGGAAGCCTATCTGTCTTAAATAATTGATAATAAATATTTTATTAAAATATATTTGATGCATTTTCAATCAGTTGCATTTTACTATTTTTATCATGCCTATCAGGTCAATATTTCAACATCCAAATCAATGTATTTAATCCAGCACAAAGAACAACTTCCTCCCTCCTATAATTTTCCTTTCTTTATTTCTTAACTTAGCATATAATACATATAGATTATTAAAATTGGAATTATATACAGAAGAAATATATTTTCATGGTAATCCATGACTGGAATAAAATAGTTTTGAGGACTATCCACATAATTTAGGCAGAGTCATGTTCTTACTGTCTTTCTTGTCATCCGATTTCGGTCTCTTCTTCTGAAATACTGAAATTTTGCTGGATTGCTCTGTTTGCTAGTCCCACTCATTTGATTTTAGTTTGGGCTCTTCTATCTTCTACATCTTAGCCCATAGATAGCTGCAGGCCCCCAGTTTATCAGGTAGTCCCCTGTTCATATCACGATATGCTATAATCTATCGAGTAATTAACTGCTGTATATTTAAATTTCGATTCCCCTACAGAATTATTCCTACCTTTTTATCTTCGAGGGTAGTGATAGCAGTCCGAAGACTCTGCACTAGAACTTGCATCTTTGCATTACTTAAACGCAATGAATCGATAGATTATTTATAGATTTAGTCTTGCAGCGTATGCAGTACGCTCTTTGAATATTTTGGTTGTTCTATCCGCTTTTTTTTGGGGGATCGCACCTAATCTTCAAGAAAGACTGGTTTGACAAAGCCACATCGTGGCTAGCAGCTCCTACATCGATAATATTGCTGATATTTGGATTTAAAGTGATACCTTTCGTATTTAAGTTCATCTTTCTTGCAGTTTACAAGCACATTATTACCCATTGAACTATCTATCTGAATTAAACGAGAAGTTAAGTTTAGCCTTTACTTGATTTGCTCCTTCACTCGTTATCGCAAGCTGACATATTATTCGATGTTTTGCTTATCAGACTCGCTTTTAAAGGCCACGTTCATATTTCCTTGTAAGAACTTCGTAGCTTTTTTGTAATCCTCACCTCGTTGGACAAGTTACTCAATTGTTTGTGTGCGAGCATCTAGCTTGTTTGCTGTTTCCTCATAGCATTGTCCGATGTCTGATTCAAATTTTAGTCCATCTTCAATCTACAACAGCGTGCACTCACGGCGTATCCTAATTATTTGATTCTCCAAATCTTTGTTTGTTAGATTGACCTTTCGACGTAGTTTAATAACCTGTGTGGTGAGGTCGAGAGTTGGTTTTGCGAGTTGATGCAACACCTCGACTTGCTCTCTGAAATCACAATGAAAGTTGACTTCTTGTGAGAGAAATCGTAGTTTGGTGTTGCTGGCTGCTTCATTACCAATTTTATCGTGATGTGATCGCAGATTGGCTTGCGAAGCAGACTGCATTAATTAATAATTAATAATTTCTAAATAATTAAAATGTATAAAACCCATTGTTGGCTGAAAAGATAGTTCTGCTGACTTGATTGAAGATATTTTTTACTAATTACTAATAAAAATATCGTTTATATCTCTTTGATGATGTTCATATCGCGCAAATATAGTATAAAATTGATTTTTTATTAGCATTTTGAATTTATTCATGCTTACAATATTGATAATAAAAAATCAGTCAATTCTCCATCGGCCTTCGCTAATATTTCTTCTAAGTTATTTGTGTATGTATCGAGACTTTTATATCTCTAATATTTCTTCTTTAATTCTCTTTGAAGTTTATCGCCGTACTAGAAACGGTCTTTACAACTCTCCCAGTACCATTTTAGTCACTACTGATAGCGGAGATGGACGGCGTGTGGCAATTGCCTACAGTTGAGGTACTGTTATAAGAAAATTATAGGCGGAGGTGCGAATTTTCTTGAGAGGTAGGTCGCTGTCGATATAAAAATTGGACATACTAACAATTATTATAATTAACAGCTTAATGCAGATTACAATAGTAAAGGAGAATAATCACCGAAAAAGGATGAATAATTAATCATTAATATTGGACAGTCAGATGATTTAATAATAATCAAGGGTAATTCAGACGGTTTCCCTTATTAAAAGAAGGACCCATCATGTATTGCTGATTTTTTAGCAGACCTTTCCCTTGATTAGCTGGAGGAGGAGGGTTTAAATTAAACTGGGATAGTTAGTAGTTTGCTTGGCATGCATTGTTTTTGAGAAGGCGAGAAGGAGTAAATCCACCATTCGAGGTATTTGACGGTAATTGCTGTGTTTTCCACGGCAAGATTGGTGTTTGTCCGGAAGGTTGGTTAAATTTTTTACTAACTTCTGCTGGAATGTTTAAGTGATGAGGTACGGTTTTATCATACTCTTTTTGTTTTTCATCCTATTTTCGCATAAAATTTTGCTCTTCCTGGTCAAAATTAATAACCTTTTTGGACTGAAGCTGCTGTCCTTTGAAAGTGAGTGCTTCATGCTTAAGGAGTGGACTCTCAGTGTAGGCAATAAGAAGATTTGTATTACCATTTTTGGTGGCCTTCTTCCCATTTTTCCTATTCATTTATCTGGGAAGAATATCTCTCAGTGGACTCTGCATGATGGCATTTGGAAAGTTTTTTTTATTTTCAAGCCTAAATAGGAAATGAGTTACTTGTTATTGCTTCCTTGCCTCAGTATGTAATCTTTGAGTGGATGTATGAAAAACTCATTATAGTAAGAAATAAGGTTGATAGGATCGCGTTACTCAATGGGTATCTTGTAAATGAGCTCCTCATGAATCTATTTGTTGTGAGGGTTGTTCTAGACGTAAGTTTCAATAATGTCGCTAAACCTTATCTCCAGTTTTTAGCGTCTGCTCATGGCGAAAATTACACACATTATCAACTGATCAAGACTGTGATTTAGCAGCATTGAAGTGCACTCACTCATTATATATTTCATAGTATCGAAGATAGATTCTTAAATGCTATCTTACAGTTTTAGACTACTACTCATCTGCTGAATTTGGAAAGCTGTTTGATGTAATACTCTCTTAAATAGACGTTAGGACAATTCATTACGAAGGTCACTGTCTCTCTATCCATTGGCGAAGCTCTTCAGTATAGATACCATACTTTAATGACGCCACAATTTATAGGAGATTAACCCAACTTATATATCAAGTAAATGCAGTTTGAGAGCCGAGGGCATGGCCTTATCAAACTTGAGGAAGAAATCACAAGCCTTCCACAGTTAGAAAGGAGATACATTTAATTCTTGCTCCACGTCCTCAAAGGTAAGAGAGGAATTGCACACAAAGAGAACTGTTTCCGAACTCATAGCCATGAAAGCACCAAAGATCTCTTCATTTTCCTTATCGATTGAATGCTGCCCGAGATAACCCTCAAGAGTGAGTTTAAACAGCGAGTAAATAATTTCCTCGCGAGTATTAGCCTTTTTATCAAAATCCTTTTTGGTCTTTTCCAAGAGAGTCATCATATGTTTAAGGACGTTCGGCTAATGTGGTCTGGAAGGTATATTTCCCTGTGCCAGCATATCTTTAAATTTGCTGGCTTTTTCATTGACGTAGTTGAACATTTACATACCGGCAGTGATGGGAGTTGCGCAAATCAGTGGTACCTTCATCGTGGAAGGAGACACAAGCACTGCCTTAGGAAGTCGATTGATCCCCACACTATCATTCTTGCATGTGGTCTCCAGTCTGTCTGTCAATTCATAGTTGAGTATACGATGACTACTAAAGGTCTCCTTAGAGGTTGTGCCGTTAATCATATCCTTCCGTCCCTTATTGGCATACCCCTGCCTTGCAAATGGGGTAAATTTGGAAGGAGTCAGGTTAGCTAATCTTTCTCTGAAGAAAATCCTTTCATCGAGGTCATTGGTTCCCATAGATTTTTCATAAAGTCTGTCGAGTTTGCGATAGTTTTGAGTCAAGAGTTCAGGTGACAGGAAGTCGTTAGCTTGCTGGGAATTTTTAATAATCCCTTTTTTGGAGAGTTCATCATCAAAGAAGTCTTAAAAGGCCTTAGCCACAGAAGAGAATATATCCATTGTTTTAATGGAAAACATTTCAAGTATTCTATCTCTCAGCACTGGTATAACATCCTTAAGAGATGACTGTTCATTAATACGCTTCTCCTGTCGTAGTATGGCCTTGGGAATGAGGTAGTCCCAAGCAAAGGTCAGCATGAACGCAAGAGTATGAGCTAGCATACAAGTATTCTAGATGAGATCTAATGATTTTCCCAGTATTTTGTTTTTAGCTTGGATATAAATTAGCCAGGAGAAAGAACTCCATAGTTTGAGATAATCACTGGCAGTTGTGTCACTGCCACGTTCCCTGAGTTCCAGTTTTTAAATACTCTTGGTAAACTTTTTGTGGAAAGTTATGAGGAAGGAGATTTAACGAATAATGTTGTTGAGATCAGCAGCTGCTTACTTGTCGTTTATCTTGACATGTCGAGAGAAGTCTTTGAGCGTGATCATTACTTAATCAAGTTGATGATTTTTGAGAAGTTGTCCGAGGGACAGCGAAGGTAGAGTCATCTTTTCTCCCTATATTAACTCTAATATACTTTGAGATTGGTGAGACGCTGCGATTTTTCAGCCATAAATAGTGCGGATTTGAAGACAAGTTGTAATTTATCTGCTGCGATATATCCGTTGCTATTATTGCGATACTCCAGGTAATATTTTAGACACAACTCTTGGGTGTTAGCGTCAATTCCGTTTTGGCTGTAGCGTATCCGGCTATACTCTTCCTGTTCTTCTTTATTTAGATGTTTCTAATTCTACATTGCAGTCAGTCGCAGTTAAAATTCAAAATATTATTGAATTAGACAATTACTGCTAGAAATCAATTATAATAATATCCGTACAATCCGAGCAGAATCACCGGAACAATCAGTCAGTAATGAATTCCGTAGTATTAACTATCTAGACCATTCTTATCACACAATTTCAATTATCAAAAATCGCAGTCAAAGCATAACCGTGCTAATTATCTCTATAAAATTAAAAAATCTATCATTATAAATTCATATTCTTGAGCGACTCAGTCCCGAGTTCAGAACTGCGCAAGTTGAGATTGTCTGCAACACAGGATGTTCTCAAAATGAAATCAGTTTCTATTTTTGTTTTTTTGTTCCTCACCAACCTTGTTTCTACTTTAAAATTCTCCTATAAATTACTTGGATTCTGCGATGGAAAATATTATTTATAATTCTTCATCTTGTCGCAATGAATAATCCACACCTAATCTTCGTAGTTCTCCGTTCTGGTAAATCGATTGAACTCTTGCTTAATCATTTATGAGGTGTTTTTCATGAAACACTCCACCATTTCGTTGGGAGCGGGATCATCCAGTGTTGGTTCACTTTTGAACTTCATCTTATCAATAAAGGAAGTTGTTAACTTAGTCGAACTCTTCAGCTTATTTGCTTCCTGTTTATTGAAACTTTTCATCAGTCTATTCATCTTCCGAAAGTGTTGTAGTGCGTTTAGTTAAGGCTCTTGAATACGAAGTTTGCTATCAATATTTCTCTCGTTTGAGTTGGTCTTATCAAAATGCTGCGCCTTGTGAATGACGTGTTGTTGAATTGGTATGAAATGAAGTTTGGGGCAACTAAACTTGGTATGCTTTAGTTTACAAAATTAGCAAACAAACACTTCAAACTCATCAAGAGTAGTCTTGTTACGGTCACGCAGATAGCAATAGTGCAAGTAATCCATTTGAGATTATTTCAGGATGTTGATCAGCTGCTCAAATTACATGAAGTATATTACCGAGTATTCGGTAGACTTTATTTAGAAATTAGGCCGGATCCGCGAGATGAACTCAAGACCTAATAAACTTGGCTTCTGGTTGGAATGAACCTTAAGGCGATCAATCACCATGTCGTTGAATTTGCAGTTTCTCCGTTTGGTCACGTATCCGATCTCACCCTGCCGCAGTATCAGCAGATTATAATCATCATCTATCCGGCGTAGAATCTGTTAAGGATGACTAATGTGCATTTCTATCTTTTCAGCAAAAGCAACGAGAGTTCTGTCGACTAAATTGCCAAAGAAAGTGAGATCATGAAAGATGCTGCGATTGCTTTCCTGCAGATAGTCTTTGCGTAGATTTGGCGGAAGGGTCTTGATGAAGGTGTTCTCCTCTTCAAGATTAAACTTTTTGCGTATATTGACGCTCTCTTCGATGTAATTATTGATTCTCCACTCTAGATCTTCTGGCAGCTCATATTTATCGGATAGTTGCTTGAACATCTTCATGTTTCTGCTCTTCTCTCTATCTTGAGCGCGAATGTTGCTGATGAGCGTACCTAGCCAGTTGATGTTATAAGCTAGACAGATGACACTGACCATCTCAATAACGATAAGACATATGGCCTATTGATAAGTGCTGGCCACAATATCGCCGAACCCCACAGTTAGCATAATATTTGCGCCCCAATAATAAGCCCATACGTACTTCTCGAACCACCATGCGTTCTGGATATGCTTGACGGTTTGCCAGTTATACCCATCATTGATGTTGGCGATGGCTGTCAGTAAGATGGCTAGAACGTGAGCAAAGCAGAAGTTAAATAGAAATACCTTTATCAGTGACCAATACTGTTAATTATAGTAGTTCTTAATGAAGAATACCTACAATTTCTATATCTTATCCAATGATTGAGGTAATTTGGTTAGAATGAACAGGCGGAAGTACTTCATTGCGAGGAAGTTTGAGTTTACATCGATTACCAGGATAAGGACGCTCACTATGTCGATTAGCATACTTGTCTACCAGTAGTGAGAAAGTATCTGCGATAGAGTTGACATCTTCTTGCCACTTGCAGTCTTCACCGTCACACAGTTATACCCAATCTAAATGGAGTAGAAAAAGAGGCTAAATATTTGAAGAGTTGTCACCTCCGTTGCTGAAGCAATTTAATTGAAGACTAAAGCCAATGTATAGGCGAACAGAAGAAAGGTTATTTGGAGCACACTTAAAAAAGTCAGTGCATTGTCCACTAGAGTATTGATCTAAAGTCCATTGCGTTATAGAAAGGACTCGCGGTGGCGGATGTCGAACCCCAAGAAGTTAACAGGTTGCGAGAATATGTTATTGCGCTTGATTTTATCAATGAATTTCCCACAGAGAATCCTAACCTTTTGTCTGCTAATGATTTCCTTTAATTCATACTTCGTCTTTTTCTTTCCCCGAATAGAAATGTTAGTATTGGACCGCATGTGTTATTTTAACTACGAAGTGAGGCGACCGAGGGTGGGCTGCTCTCTCATTGAATCTCCATAAGAACCCTCATCTCTCTCAGATGGTTTAAGTTATTATTTTGCGGACTCAGAAAACTCTTCTCCTGAGAACAATTTAGAGGCGAGGCTGTCTTTACTTTTAGTCTTAAAGCGTGTAAGGGTGCCATTTTTCTATTTGTTTTTGTCTGTTAAATTGTTATCAAAGGTGATTGAATTTTTAGATTCTGGCATTGACTCGATAAAAGTTCGAGGATCATGAATTTAGTTATCATCAAGGTACTGATCCATCTTGATATGTCTTCGCCCTTGCATTTAAATAACTATAAACTTATTAAACTTACACTCTAAAGCTATCAGTTTAAAAATGTCCTTATTTCGGTATCCATGACTGCCAGCAAAAGTATTCCCTTTTATTGTTGCCGATTAAGCATTTAAATATAATTGGCCGGAAATAGTTACATGCTCCAATAATGTGAAATTGAGTACCCTATTATATTTTCATATAGGTTTAAGAAATAATAATAGATGGGAAGTCATCCCACATAATCGGCCAACCACGAAATCAAAAGGATTAAATGGGTACCCAAGTTTTAGCATTATCACTCAAATACAAAAGATCATCTGCCAAAAGAATCAACACTCATGAATGACTAAGATTTGCTCATCATCCAAGAAGTTATGAAAAAACATTGCCTTTTTTCAGTTTTTAATATGGAAACGCAAAAATAGTGTCTGCAGTTATTTACGAAATGGATCTATCGATATGGTGTTTATATCTATCGTCAGCACGATCTGCCCTAGTAATTGTTTATCATCGGAACAGGCAGTATCTCAGTTGAAATCGATTGCATAGTCGTAAAATAATTAGGCGAGCGATAATATTTCGGTCAAGACACTGTTTGTTTTGACTCTTCTCGTAGTGAGTCAATGCGAGTAATTTCTAAATAGATAACCCTCTACTCGATACAAAAATCCCAGCTATACCCTGCGATAAAAAAGACCATGAGTCTGTATAAATAGGACATCAATTCGATATTTAATCGTATCCACTTCTTTAATTACCTCAACAACAAATAGAGGAAGTTTATGATTTAAACCACCACGCTGTTTCGATTCAAGAAGGGGGAAGTATTGTTCGAACAGGAACAGGACGCCAATTCTTTCTATATTGTTAGGAAGGGTACTGTACTCATATAAATTGAGAAGAAAATCAATATTCTCATAAAATAGGGTGAGTATTTCGGAGAATCAGCCTTTCTCTCACTCCTCAACGATAAAAACAAAAGTCAGCGTATGGGAAAGGCCTTATCGAATGATGTCGGGGTTGAGGTTTATGCAATAGGATTGAATCCAATCAAAAAATGCCTGGGGTATTATATCAGAAGCATAGTATTTTTTAATCAAGAGAAGTGGGCTCTCTACAGGGACGAATATCTAAATTCACTACCCTAAATAGACTACAAATATCTTCTTCAGCTCTTCCACGTCAAGTAAGGAAAGAAATATACCAAATTGGCGTAGAAGAATACCAAACTCTCCTATATTTTCATCCCGTTGGAAGGAGAAATCAACACGAGTCGTAATTTGAAAATTTATGGTGCGTAGTTTCTCAGAAAATAAAATGAGAATAAATTGTTAAGCTATGATATCATCCTCACAGATGAGGGACACTACGCCTACGCGCTTATTGATGACTTTAAATAGGTGTTATCCCTGCATAAAAACTCAGTAGTGACATCTTAATTATGTATAAAGTTACTGAAACAGCCTTTGTATGTGAATATGACGTTGACTTTGAGAAATGTCAGCAAATTTGGCAAAAAGATACCTTCCACTGGTTTTACTACCATCCTAGTGGTGGAGGATATGAAATTCGGGAATGAATTCCTGGTTAAAATATATAAAAAGTAAACAACAAAACAGATAATAAGTTCTCCAAACATCTTCTCGAATTCAATAAAATAAAACTGGAAAGAGATTGAATCATTAAAGATAGTGGACGAGTAGTAATAGTTGGAGGTACAAATATAAAATACAAAAAATGTTCATTTACATCACAATCTTCTTTGGGAAAACCTTAGATGCAGGGTAGAGGAAAAGAACAAAGCCATAGTTTTAGAAGAACAAATCAAAAACGAAAGATATCTCCTCTCTCGTTTGTGCAACAAATATATTTGCGGATATTATAAAGCCCAGCACGATAGCAATAACTATTATCTATTTATGGAATACGTCAAGGGCCTTACTATTTAAGAAACTCTCGATCAATTCGGAGTGCTGCCCTACAGCCTAATCAAATTTTATTTGGCTTCTATTGCCTCAGCCTTAGATTATCTCCACAGTGAAAGCCTGATCTATCGAAATTTAAGTAGCCGCAATATCTTAATCAGCATAAGTGGCTATTTACTGCTTGTGGATTTGAGCTGCGCCAAAATGATTAACAGCCAAGCCAAAACCACAACTCTAATCGGTAATCCTTATTATTCTGCTCCTGAAATGATTAGCAAAGGGGGATACTCTTTCAGCGTGGACATCTGGGCCTTGGGCGTCATTTTGTATGAAATGATTACTGGTAATCTCCCCTTTGGAAATGGCCTATCTAATCCTCTATAAATTTACTAATCAATTCTCCATGACTAATTAAACTTGAAAAAGATATCGCACAAAAAATAAATTAGCATTATCAAAGCCCTCCTCGAAAAAGATCCCAGCAAACGATTATCAAAACCTTTAGACATCCGCAAATTCGACTATATTAACGATCTATAATTTGAATGGACCAAATTCGAGAAATAGGAACTCGACCCGCCTTATTTTCCCAAGCAGAGTTGCCGTGCCTCCATCAAGGTAAATAACTATGATTATTTCGATGCAGTTTCCATCGAGGATTGGGTATGATTGTTATAATTCTGCAAGTGTTAATGATAAATCAATTGCAGTTATTGATTACTCAAATAAATTAAATTTTAACTGCGTACCGTTAATCTGTCTTTTGTAAAGATGAGCCAGTAATCATCTCGATTGCCCAATTATCCAATTGACCCAATTGACCCAATCTATAAATAAATTTTATTATAATTTCCTAGTTGAATACAAAATATTTCCATCTTTGTTTTATTCCAGCTTCGTCCTAAAAATTTATTCATCAAGGTGTATTGAATAAATATCGAGTAATTTGTACGATAATTTTAATTATAGACAATGAGAAATTCGTTCTAAATAAAGTTACCTTTAGATTACGCGCAGAAAGTGCTCGAAAGGGAAATTGAGGTCACACTACTGCGATAACCCTTCCCTAATAATATTTGCGAGTTGCTGGGTCTCTACTCGCAGGGGTTTTAGTATTACTAATCAATTGGCAGCTATAAATATGGCTATTTTCAGATCAAAATGGCAGAGCTTTTTAAACTTCAAGAGCAGTAGTATGCGAAACAGCAGTTGAATTCATCAAATGATAAGAGTTAGTCATAAACTTTGCCAGAAAATATAAAGGAAGAATTGCAAATCAGTGATCTCGCTAAAACGGAACATAAAAGTGAATATATAAAGCATATTCACGAAATGACCAACATTGCTGTAACCACTCAGAACATCAACGATATCATGCTGATGGGAGAGTATCGAGCAATATAAGTTAATACTCGTATGAAATACGAAATTGAGATCCAGTCCAAACTGCTTGAATAAAAGCTACGGCTCAGACAGTTGAAAGTGATGCAGAACATAGCATATAAAAAAGATGCGTTGAAATGTAACTCAACCAAAACAAGTTTATTTTCTCAATCTGGGCAGAAAGGTGAACTAAACGAAGGAATTGCCAACATATTCGCTAACTTAATACATGAAAATGAAGAATACAATGAAGGGTTAATACAACTGGCTCAATTTAGCTATAGCAAGGACGGACTGCAGTTGAAAAATAGAGAAACGCCTATGATAAAGGCGAATTATTGATTTAACTTCTTATTACTTTATATGTATTCAATATAAGGTGAAAGAAGATGCTATCAATATTTAATTGATTGGGTGCCTAAACTATCTAATATTTAATTGGATTTAATATTCTTTTGTTTAATTAAAATGTGGTGGCGTTCCGGAATAGGACACCACGCACACGACCAGTTATACTGGTCTAGACTTGGATAATAAAAAAGATTAAAAGTCTTATTTCCGAATAGGAATAATGTAATACTTTTGCCAGTTATTAAGTAGTATTGCGAGTATGTCATAAACATGGGCCTTTGATCTCTTTGAAATATTCATAATTAATTATCGCTCAAGGGGAGTGTATCCATCTTGAGGTGTTGATGTGTGTATCTTTAGGCTTTTAAATAATGTTTTTTACTGCCGTAGTCAACCGTTAGTTCTCCGAAGATTGTAATAAATAATCTCCATTGCTTGATAAAAATCATGATGATCAATGGGTTCTGCTATTTTCATCAAACCTCATAATTCATAATAATTTAGAGTAATTTAGGTCGGCAGTAACTTTATTTAAATATTTTGGCCATCGGGGCGATATGGAGGTTCATCATAAGCCCATTGGTCTAATTTTCATTAATAAAAGAATTAGCTTAGATATTAAGTTAATGAGCAAAATGACAAAAAATATGTATTTGATGAAATGAAGTGGTTATTCATTAAAATTAGTGTGCTTCCCTCTCATTTGATAATTGTGTAATTTTGATATTTAAATTTTACTTGATGAAGATAACTGCATTCAATCGTGATGAATAAACTACATTTAATTATTATAT
>Ga0302188_10000655_pt1 | contig 28697 bp, 37 predicted proteins | sample II_Bog_E2_1_FD_198783 | JGI IMG/M metagenome (GOLD analysis project Ga0302188, IMG submission 198783) | Peat permafrost microbial communities from Stordalen Mire near Abisko, Sweden - II_Bog_E2_1 | ecosystem: Environmental > Terrestrial > Soil > Wetlands > Peat | place: Sweden: Abisko...
GTTTTTATGGCAAATATCAACATATTTATATCAGATGCTGGTTTCATTCGATCATATGAATATCTTGACTCCCATCGACTCAATAGTATGCTCGCTTATTTTGCTACAGTAGATCGGAAGTTAGGTGTAATGACACCCGCTTATAATGGGGATCACTGCAAATTTTTGTTTTAGCTTTAGTCGAGCTTGCTTATTCATGTAGAGCAGCTGAACTTTCATGAAGAGATTAAGCATCTATCTGAGCAGGGCCTGATTTTGGCTGGAAAACTTTGATTAGTCAAAGATGAAACCTGGATAGCTGAGGAGACAGATCTATAAAAGATGATTGGAGACTGGTGGATTTATAACCTTGAGTTGTTGTTGCTGTACGATATCAGAGATGAGAGTCAGCCAAGCATCAGTTATTTGGGGAGTAATTTGTGTATTATCAGCATTTCTTCGGTATATATTGACTATAAACGCTCTAAAATGAGAGCTTTTTATCATTCTAAAGGTCTATTTCACGATCCAACGGTACTGTGCTTGCATTCTTATTAATTAATTAGCAAACGTTAGCATTAATTAATTACTGCATATTATTAATCAATATTCATCCATCTCACCTATACCCTATTTTGGTACCACTTGAAATAGATATCTAAAAGCAGCAATAAAAATAGGCCAAAATCAACATGTTTAGAAGAGCACTTGATAGTTATTCCAGATTTCTTTCATGTGGGGAGGAAGGCAGTCCTTCTCCACTGATTATTATTGGCACAAGCCAGGCATATACTTTTATAACTCTCCTTGCACCTTTTCTAGTTGGATGAGCTCGTATTTGACGACGCTCAGCACAGGCAGCATCTCGATATCATCCAGGTTGATTTTCGTATAAATCTTTTCCAAGACTTTCCTCACTCCTATGACTATTCGTCGAACCAACCCGTAATTCTTCTTATCTTTTTTTTCCAAGGTCTCCAAGGAACCTTTCAGGATTTGAAGGCAAGTTTCGTGCTGACTGACCATTTGATTATAGCTAATCTTGCTCTATTTACTCTTTTCCTTCTCTTTTTATTTGGATGATTCCCGCTTTCCCACAGTGGATCGACCCTTATCTGCTACTTTCATGTTTTATATTTTGTGCAGGGGAGTCTGAATATCATTTTTGATGCCTTCCGTTTGCAGTCGACTGTAGTTTTATTTATAGATCTCATACTTTGATTTGCTTTGGTTTGCATGGCTGGTTGACTTTTTATTAGCGGTTGATCTATCAATTGAATCTTCAAGAACTGAACGGTTGTTTTTCATTGTTAACTTCTTCAAACTATCCGGGAATATCTGATGAGAAGAGGTCATATAGCTCTGATTTGACTTACTAGTAAGCTTACTAGCTTATTAGAAAAGGTTCTACCAGGTCATGCGCGTCCTACAATCCTTTTGAAGGCATTTAGTAATGAACTGGCGAATGTTGGGTGACATCTGCTTCACTGGATCAAAACTCAGGTAATTATCGTCAATAGCGCTAATGAGAGACGCAATTGAGTTGGATTGAAATGGACAGTGACCTTACAACATCTAATATAGAATTACCCCCACCGACCACACGTCAGCGTTCACCGAATAGGCCTCTCCCCTTAAAACTTACGGAGCCATATACAGGGGCGAACCCAGCATCGTTCTGGTCATACTTTAAATCCCCAGTTCTTTGCAAAATCCAAAATCTGCCAGTTTGAAATTCCCTTCTTTGACCAGTATATTTTCTGGTTTGAGATCTCTATGCATGATGTTATGCTTTCTCAGTATTTTTAGTCCATCCACCAACTGTAAAAAGATATCCAGTGCACGTTTTTCATCAAGAGCGCCCTCCCTTTGCAGAAGCTCATACAAATTACCTCCTTAGCAGTATTCGTAAACGAAATAGCAATTGTTTTTCGTCTGCAAAAGCTCGTAGAAACGGACTACGTGCAAAGAGGGCTCTAAAACATTATGAATGGCCAGTTCATTGCTGATGCACTCCTTGACTTTCGCATTCTCAGTGAGGATGCGGTTGCTCATGACCTTGACGGCATATATCCCTCCCTATTCGAGGTGACGTGCTTTGAATACCTCGCTATAGGCTCCTTTGCCAATTAACTCACCCAATTCGTATTTACTGACTATCCTGCGAACCTGCACATCAGCCGTTCGTGATCTGTTTTCCATTTTCCAAAAAGAATTTATAAACTTCGATTATATATATTACGGAGTACTGTAACTTTCAGTATTTGCAGGCAATAGCTTAGATTATTATTAATGCTGTGCTATAATAGAGTTAAATCAGTCTTGCACCTTTAATAGCTTAACTTGATGTGGTTTATAGTTGAATTCGGTAGTTTAGACAAATGTCAAATCTATATAACATCGCTTAGTTCTCAAATAAATGAGTAGAGGCGCCACGCAGAATGAGATGCGCATGAATCCCTTGATTCAGGCCTCTCAGCCTGTTCTCACTCTGTAACACATCAACAAGACTCTTAACCGATGGATGAACAAACAATAAAAGCGAGACATCGAGTAAGACTCGGATTTCCTGCTGACAGATGCTTTGGATAAGGTGTTTAATCTGCTCAAGGACATTTTTTAAAACGTGCTGGAGGATAATTACAAATTCTAGGACGTACTCAGTACCTACATGAGTCTGTTCCTGTCAACAGGCAACAACCAGCACAGGTACCTAATAGAGCAGCACCTGAAATAGTTGTTGTAATCAAAAAATTACGACAAGTATAAATTCAACAAGAAGTACTACAAATTTTTATGTAAAATGTTTAGATGCTACCCTTTCCTAGTGTTCAGATTACTGCAGTCGAAATACGACACTGTGTTTGCACTAAAGTACGACGAAGTTATCAATCTTTATGAGTTGTATATCTGGTTCGCTAATACTCGCAAAAATGGTACGTTTTTACTGATGCAGAAAAACTGTTAGAGGAGTACATACAAAAATAGATTAACAACAATAACAATAACGATAGTGATGAGCTGGACAAGCTGAACATACTGCTGCGATCGTATAACAACAATTGCCGCAAAATTATTAACGAGACCATTCTAAAACAGATACTGAAAATCATCGACAGACGAAATAGCGGCTGGAAAATAAAGGAGAAGGAGGAATCGAAACTGAAGATCCTCAATTTCTGCGAGACGTTGTTTCATATCGACTGGCCTCCTTCCCTGAGCACTAAAAAGGCAAAGAAGATGTTGGACATGATCAAGTTTTGGGAGTCGGCCATTAGAATGTCTGTCAAGCAGAAGAAGGGCATTAACATGATAGTCACCTCGCTGGAAATTAAGGAAGATGTGGTTTCTGAGATCAAATAGGCCATCAAGAAGAAGATCTGTTAGAAGAGCTCCAATGCTGAGAATTTTGCACTCAACTGCGAGTTTTCCAAGATTATCCTCTCTAAATTCGACACTGCCCAGTCATAAACAGTCCTAACTGAGAAGTAGTACACCTAGATGGTCAACCAGATCATCAACAGCGAATACAACTGTGAGGAAAAAATAGAATTACTGTAGGTCTTACGCGCCAAGAAAATATACAACCTTCATCAATATATCTCCAAGTAGCTGGGTGAAATCATCAAACTGAGATTTACCTACGAGTTTGATACTTCCTCAAGCATGTGCCGTGAGACTCAGAGTAATGTAATTTTTGCTCTGAAGATCTGTCGTCTCTACAAATTCTAAAACGATGATTTCATCTACTGCGAATTCAAGAAGCACATTTTAAAGAATAGGCAGAATAAGCAGTGCCCCATGTAATTGAAGAAGGAGATTCTCCTTGTCTGTCTGTATTTTCTCAAACACAAGAAGTTTAGCGGGGCTTAGGATGAACGGCACGCCTTTACTGACATCATTGACTTGATAGGCCAGTAGATTGAGTTGAAAATAAATATGATCGACTACTTAGTGGAACATCTCAATGAACGGTTCTATAATCAGAGCGAGATCTACCTGATCTATAAGGATAGCAAGTATGAGTATCTGCTCTATGAGGACTACGCCACCAACCATATGAAAATCAAGATATTCAGCATCAAAACCATTTGCTACCTCGCCACTCACGTTCATAATGAGTACACCTTCTTCCTCAAAAACGCCTATTATCAGATCTATGACCGTATTGCCATCCAAGCCCTGATTACTCCCGAATAAAAGTAGACTTGCCTCAAGATAATACATGAGATTATGCGGCATCGAGCGGAGTTATTTGATAATGAGTCATAACAGCTGGCGAAATTACTGCTGCTGTAGCTTCATAAATCAATTGAGTTTCATTCTCCCCAAACTAACACGATCTCTGTCTTTATCCTGAAAATATTTCAGGATCTGATCAAGAAAATGCCGAAGAAGATGGTAAGCTATGTCCACTCTCTCGGCCACTACATCATCAACATCCTCAATTTTAAAATCATAAAGAAGGAGTTGAAACGCATTGCTCTGGACACCTTCTGTGAAGTGATCTACAACTGCAATTACGTCATCCTGCCCTACTTCCATTTTCCCAATTTGTACGGCATCATTCGAGAAGTGCTGCGTTCGGATGATCACTATTACTACTACCAAACCGAGCTGCTGCGCCTGATTGGGAGATTGGGGTACATCAACGAGTAATAGTTCGTGGGATTGCAGGTATTGATAACTAAAAGTAATAAAATTGATGAAAATTTCGTGCATATCTTTAAGGAAATCACGTTCCTGAAATAGATCAAGGACATGAAGTATTTGGATGTGGAGATCAAGGGAACTATGATCGAAGATGCATTCTATAGTGAGGAGAAAGTAGCAAATAACTGCATAGAAATCGAAAACTACCGCTACAACATTTTTAATAAGATTATGAAGAACATCAGCTTAGCCTCGCTGGATATCAGCCTGACCATGACTTTGAAGACCATTCTCAACATTATCCCCGTGCTTACAGCAGATGAAGACCAACAGAGAATGCACGAGTTATTATTTGAGCGTATTTTTGAGATAGAGAGTAAGTACAGCGGTGAAGTACTGAACATCATGATGCAACTACTATGTTTTCACAATTTGCACCAACGTTGCAAAATAATCATGCAATTTTACCTGCCCAAGATTTATAACCATCGAAGGGAGTTAGATCTCATTAAACTGCTGTGCGTGCTGACTGATAAGTATAATTAGTACATTGATACCGAGCTGGTCCACATTATCATTGTAGTTAAGAAGATCATACTGGATAATTTGGAGGTGCGAGAGGAGGAGTACAAGGTCAAGCTGTGTTTCAGCATCATAATCAACCTGGCCGACAAGATCGACAGCAGCCTTCACCTCTTCTTCGTGGATATCAACAAATTCTTCTCGAGGAGCCACGAAAAGATAGAGAGGGAGGAGAAGGACGATAAGGAGGGGAAGAACAGCAGCCGTTTGGCAGTTTACATTCCTGAATCTATCTCCTCTCACTACTTTACGCTGATGGTGAGTCTAGCGAAGCACTGTCCTTCCATCCAGTACTTCCTGCCTTCGATTCGGCAGTGTTTGATTGGTTACTTTAACCAAGAGATCTAAACCATGCGCAGCCAATGCAAGGAAAAGACCTACAGCAGTCACAAGTTTCTGTATAAGATAATAAACACGATGATCTGCATGATGGTGATCTACGGCAAGCGGTGCGAGTCTTTCATCAGCATCCTGCAGTGGAACATCAAGAGTAACGGTATTTATCATATTTTCTATAACATCAGCGAGGAGTATTTCAAAAAGCATTCCAATCTGGATTACCTGCATTGCGCCTTCACTAAGGATTAGATTGGAGAACTCTTCTTTAACTAAATTAAAACTTTTACCTTCGACAAAAATTATAGATCGTCTAAAGGGGAGGGCAATGGCAATTATAAGATCATCAAGGAGATTGAAAAACTCAGTATTGATAGAAATCTTACCGAGGAACAGCAAGATTTATGGCTGGACAACTTGGCCTTTGAGTTGTTCAGTAATTCCAGTGAAGAGATACTGAGGGCTTGTTCCGACCTCGTCGAGTACGATAAACTCTTTTCCTACGACTTGTTCGACGTTCCCTTCTATTTCTTTTGGAAGAACCTGTCTTCGGAATAAGTTAGTAAGCTTACTATCAAAATTAAGAATATACTGGCGAGGAAAGACATCTCTCTGAGGATACGACAGAAGCTGTTGGATACCATTTATTTCCTCGAGAGGAACAGCATACCTTTTCTGATTAAGGATAAGATACTTTCGGACGTGGCTATTGAAGTTGAAGATCAGGTTAAGGCTCTCTTTTATCTGGAAAGGGAGTACGAAACAGATCCTGAAACCTATCGGTAGGCTCTGGTCTATAAATATGCGTAAATCGGCGAAGAATAGTCATCGCTTGGTCTCTTAAAGGTCATAAAGCTCAACAACGTCCGAACGAAGCGGCTCTACCTAAAGCTATCCCAAAAGCTGGGCACAGTGGAAGAGGTGATTCGATAGGTGGCCAACTCGATCGAGAGATAGAAATAGAAGTAGAAAAAGGAGTACGATATAATCTACATCGAGCTGAAACGAGACATATTCGATTGGTAATCCATTAACAACCTTATCAATAAAGAAAAAGGAAAATCACAGGCCAACCCAACCAATCGCACAAGATTCGCCCATCTAGCCATCGAGGCTTCCATAAATTTAGGCAAGTGGGATCAAGTCAAAGACTGGATGCAGTATCTGGATGAGGAGCATAGTAATGAATAGACAAGTCTTTGGCTGACGATGCTAAACATCTATGAGAAGAAGTACGAGGAAGCTGAAAAGCTGATTGTGGACATTCGGGCCAATATATACTATAAAATACGGCAGATGTTTAACTTTTCCTATGAGAAGAGCATGAAGGGAGTGCTGATACTGCAGCAAATCTGCGAGGTTTAGGAGGTACTTGAGTTCAAAAAGTTTGTGAAAGCCAAGGAGGCGCAGCAGGGACACTTCGACAATGGTGACTAGATTGCCAAGAGGAAGAATCAACTCGTTGACTTGTGGAATGACCGTCTCGAGGGATTCAAAAAGAATCTGTACTCCATGCAGAAGATTTTGTTCATCCGCAGTCTGCTGCTCACCAAATCTGAGGATATCGATAACTGGATCATCTTTTGTAAGCTGGCCCTCAAGGAGAATAACAAAAAACTGGGGATGAATACGCTGAAAATACTCAAAGATTTGAACATTAAGGATGAAATGAAAAAGTTGGAGTTGTTCTCGCTTGAGAAGGAGATTGAAATTGCCGAAGTGATCATCAAGCATGAGTAGGCGCTGAATCAAATTCAAGAGCTGATTGATAGTCGCAAGTACTTGGATGACAAGCGTTACCACGGTCTCATTTTCGAGATTTACTACAAATACTCTCTCAACATAATTGAGGACGACGGCTTTACGGTAGAGAAGGGCAACAACCTGATTAAAATCCTCCGCTCCTTCGTCAAGATCAAGGATTACTACGAGTTATCGCATATTATGGGTTTAACTCACATCAAAATACTCGAAATCATCACGGAGGAGGACAAACGGAGAGTGCGAACAGAGCGCAAGATGAATTTGCTCAACATTGAAGAGATAGACCACTCGATCCGTAGAGAGAAAGAAGAGAAGAGCATGCACTAGCGCAGACAGGAGCATATCCTCGGGGCCTTGCGATGCTTTCTCAAGTCAGTGACTAACAGCATACGAGAGCATAAATTCTTCCTCGAGGACTGTCTAAAAATCCTCAACCTTATATCAATGGGCAACGACGCTGCTAAACTCATCGAGTAGCTCAACAGTAACTACAAAAAAATCCCTTCGTAGGGTTTGATCTAAATAATTCCCCAGATAATTGCGCGATTGGACAACAACATCGACCAGAATAAAAGCTACGTTGAGATAATGAAAAACCTGCTGATATACATCGGAGTCAAGCATCCTCAGGCCTTGCTCTTCCCTCTGATTTTCCTGAGGCGGGGCAATAATTAGTTCAAAAAAGAGCTTGCCACCAATATATATGGGGATATTTCGGACAGCAACTAGTCGTTCGAGGCTCTGTATAACGATGGAGAGCTCATTGTCGAAGAGCTATGCAAGATTTCTCTGAAGTTAAGTGAGAAAGTCTTTATTTTTATGAACAGAATACTGAAAACGTTGGGCGAAAAGACGGAAGTGAACCTTTATGTGATTTCATGTAAAATCATAAGCTTTTGCGAAAAGATTTTGGAGTAGACAGAATAGCTGTCGTCCCAAAGCGAGTTCGGGTTTATTCAAAAGGAGAAAGAAAATATCATCCTAATTATTGAGTATCTAACCTTCTTCAAGGAGCTCAACGAAGCTCACTACTTTAAGAAGTCGATAGACTTGATCAAATCAATCATTAACTAGACCAAAAAGACTCTCAACTTTATCAAGATGATCTACCTCGAGTAGGCTTCTGTCCAACTCTACCGCATTAAGAGGTCAAACGTGTGTCTTTTTGGAACATACCTACCCAGCGGCAATAACGTAATGATAGATTCGTTCGAAAATGAAATTAAGATTATCGCTTCAAAGCAGCGTCCCAAGAAGCTGGTGATCATGGGCACTGACAACAAGGAGTATAACTATCTTCTCAAGGGGAAAGAAGACCTCCGCCTGGACGAGCGCATTATGCAGTTATTCTCCTTCATCAACAAGATGTTTCACAGTCCCTCCGAGAAGGAGAACTACTCCATACAGGGCTACTCCATCACTCCAATAAACTTTGAGATAGGAATCATTTCCTGGGTGGAAAATTGCGATACCATTGGTGATCTGATCATGAACTACCGGGTACTGAACAATTCACTCGCCAATAACGCATCCATCAAATTTGAAATTGACCTTTGCCACCAAATGTGCCCCTCATATGCGAGTTTGGATAAGTATCACAAGGTTTAGATTTTTCGGGAGGTTGAAGACAAAATTTCAGGGGATGATCTTAAAAATATATTTTGGAGGAGGTCTGTTTCCAGCGAAAAATGGCTGAAAAGCAGGTCGTGCTTCACTAGGAGTTTGGCTGTCATGTCGATAGTAGGCTACATTATCGGGCTTGGAGATCGGCATCCTTTTAACATTATGCTGCAACGCGACACTGGTAAGATTGTTCATATCGATTTCGGGGATTGCTTTGAAGTCAACAAGATGAGAAAGAACTTTCCTGAGAAAGTGCCCTTCCGATTGACGAGGATGCTGGTTAATGCGATGGGAGCCTGCAAGACCGAAGGAATATTCAAGCAAACATGCGAAAAGATCATGAAAATTCTGAGGAGCTATAAAGAATCGATTTTAGTTATTGTGGAGGCCTTCCGCTACGATCCGCTCATTGGCTGGAAAATCACTTCAAAAGGAGACAAGGGAGATGAGATCATGCTGGAGCACTTGGACATTGGAATTTAGGGGACTGAGGGTATCGAGGATGGCCTTGATGAGGATAAGAAAAAAGTGTAAATACCTTTTAGTGAAACAATCGAATCGGAAAGCACCAAGCATATCTTAAACAATATTAAGGACAAACTTCATGGGAAGGAGAACAGCGAAAATAGTGACAAAAAGGCATTGCAGGAGGCAGACCAAGTGGAGAGACTTATCAAGGAGGCCATGTCGCCCGAAAACTTAGTGCAACATTGGGAAGGATGGTGCATCTTCTGGTGATTTTAATAAAGTTCAAACTCTCGCTAAATTGATGGATTTGATGGATGTATGATATTTTATATATCAATGCTGCTGAAACACTCGCAAACCCTTACTCTCAAAGAAGAAGTCCGAAAGGTACTGTGCTTTTCCGTTGCCTACAATAACACTTTTGTATTTGTGAAAGTCAGCAGACCTGGGGAGTCGGAGAGTCTTGTGCACGCGGATTCCGATGGCAATGTCCTCTTTGAGTTCAGCTATAACAGCATAATCAATATGTTTGGCATGCTAAGTGAGCGAGAAGTCATCGTTTTAGACGTCTCCTCACTCAAAATCGACATTTTCAATCTCGAAAAGAGAACTGTATGTCACATAGCTCACTTATACTTATTCGAAGACGTGGCGCAGATGCAAATACAAACATTCTTCGATCACAAATACTTTGCTGTCGTTGAGCATGGCTCATACGGTCAGCATAAGTTGAGGCTGACCTACTATGATTTTTAGGAGATGACTGAACTGATAAAAATTGGGAAAATAAAGGAGAGTAATCCCAATTAAAAGGGCCAGGAAGTCAGTGAAGTCAAGCCCATAAGCTAGTATGCGTCAGAAGGTGATGTCTGGACTTACTAATGCCCCATCAGAAAGGCGAACAATCACTCGATGATTGCTTGGTTTAAGATTCGGCATCAGCAAGAAATAATTTTTTATACTTGGGATTTGAGAGAATTACAAACAGGCAAACTCACCCAGATAAAGGTAAAAAACACTATTGGATAGCAGTATAACTCCAATAACATTTAAATCGAGATTTCGAATATATGGGAATCAGTACCGGACATATTTACGCTGGTTACCAGAAGCAACAAAAATGAAATTAATGCCGTAAATCAGGACGGAGTCATCAACGATATCTACATCCTTGATTAGAAGATGGGCACATTGAGAGAAAGCAAGTTTTGGTTCAAAAATAGGTCTACTGGCTTTTCTTGGAACAGTCAACTGCTCCCAGCCTATTACTTGGGCTCAGTGTCTGTATTCTATACATTTAGCTTCTTAAGTGGAAACCCGCTCTAATCTCCAGTTTATTACGTCAACAATTAAACTGAAGAAATCATTGCTGAGTAAACTTGGAAAGCGAGTTCGTATGTAAAATTCTTTGTGCCAGGGTTCGATAATGCGGGTATTGTTTGGGCTGAGCATGCAAATGGTGATGTAAAAAATTTGTAAGTGACCTATAAAAAGGTGATGAATTCCAAGGAGATTAGTCTGCACTTTATGTTGCACCTAAACGAAGATTTTGATGATGATTTGCTGAAGGATGCTATTGAGCTCATACATTCGGATTGATTAGTAATTCAATATTAGATAATTTATTATTAAACTATTTAGATTGTTGCTTAAAAATATATTTTGATAGATTAAAATGAAGGATAATGATATTACGATATTACATGTTGATTTATATATCTTTTATATCAATCATGGCAATATTTATCTTATTAAATGCATCTATTTCTAAGACATACCTCTGAATAGATATAGCCTTCATTTTAAGTTTCTCTTTTCTCATCAAATGTCCAAGTTAATATTTGCACAATCAAATAAATGATTTTGACTATAAACAATCACATATAATATTACTAACAACTTCAGTTCAATAATAAATCATTAAAATATTCTTCAAATTCATCAATGTAAATTATTTTCAAATCTCTCCAATTTTAATATATCTTCCTCAAGTTTCCCGATCTACTGAATAATTGTGCGATTGTTAGAACATTTTACTCCCTCATAAATCCCCATGGCAATTGTTCCCACAAAAAGAGATCCAAGCGCTCCTACCCACCATGGAATAGGAGTCTTAAAAGCATTAATTAGCAAAGTAAGAGATTCAATTATGATACCAGCTATCCAAAATACCTTCTCACGACTCATCATATATGGCTTTTAGCATTTCAGCTGCAATACTGTTTTATAGTCTTCTTATCTGAAATTTCTAAGTTAATTTTTGAGGCTTGCAATTAATCTGACACAAATATGTTCCCCCTTTTTGACTATAATTTTGGTTTTCTCCAAAGTCGATTTATCTTTCTAGTTATTAAACCAACCAAGTTTTATTTGATCCAATTTACTGTGGGCTTCAATGAATTTGTTTTGTAGTCTTTATAATGCTTGTTTCACTTTTGCTTGCGTAATGTCACTATTCTAGATAATATCTTAGTTTTATTAATCCATTTGCAAACCAACTCTGCCGGAATAAGATGGTAGATAATTTTCCATTGCTCCTCTCAATGATTATAATATAATTAATTCTTTCGAATCATCATTTATTTTTATTTATTAAACCGAATACTAAATTCTTCTCGTTTAACTCTCGATGAGAGTTCCTTTATATCAATCTTATAACATTGTTTGGTTGATGATGGGTACGAATATAGAAACTTTAAATGTAAAATAGGAACTCAAAGGGAGAGGGAGAAAAAAATGAAAATATTGCCTCATAAACAATAAAGAATGAATAGGGATACAAATCAATAAAATCAGGCATTTTTCATGATCCAAATTTGATTAGATGTTCCATACAAGGGATATTGAATAATGGGAGTTTCATTTGCTTGATTACTGCCACAGAGATCTAAAACATTGCCAGAAAATGTTTTAATAAAATATTCTTCTGATCCATTTGCATGTTAGAGGGCAAAAAATTGGGAAGAATAATTTGCGGATTGTTATGCTTCAAAAATAGCTCCTCCGTCATGGGGTCCTGCAACAGTTAAATATTTCGAAGAGCCAACATTTTGGATTAAATACCAATTTTAATTTTGAGAAGGGACGATGCGGAAAACTTGATTGGGACCACCATGATGCTGATATAAGATTAACATTCCTGGAGCTGGTAGATATTGACTAATGTCTAGCACGCTATTTGGAGCTAATTTTGAATAGAAGGTAACAGTTTGACCTGATTTAGTGGCCTATTGATATACCTTCATGGCACTTTGATCTGACTTGGTACTTTTGTAGGGATTCGTGGAGCAGTGGCTTGGTTGCATGCTTGTTGAACTTTTTAAAATTAATTATAATAAAATTGGCTCTTGTTAAAAGAATTTCTTCGTAAATTAAAATTAAGGATAGGGATAGGGATATCGTCTGATTTATTTATCACCTCTATGAGAGGTATATCTATCATAGCATTGCTGTGCTGATCTGCTTTGTAAATATCCTTAGAATCGAAATTCTTATATTATTTTAAAATTTTATAAATTATCAAATATTCAGCTAATATTCACCGAATCTTTCGATTTTTTAGGCGTGGTTATTATTTGCAGCTACTTCTCAACCAAAGGAGATACTAGGAGCGATTCCCCCTCTTTGGATAGCATGCCTACTGCCCTGAGCTATTCCATGAATAAAGGGAAGAGGATGATCGCTGCGATGATGCACTCCAGCGAAAACAAATAAAAAATAGAATTGAAAGGAATATAAGGGATGAAAACCATCTCCAAAGCAGTAAAGAAGGCGGCTGACCCTTCAATCAGAGACGATATCTTTGTGGTACTGCCCTTCTCCTGTATAACTTTGCCTATATCCATCGCTATTACTGTTCCCATTATACCATAAGGGCCTCCAATACAAATCCCAAGTACTAATAGCATTATGTAGTAGAATAAGGGAGAATTAGTGACTGAAAAAGATATTAAAAACATTACGATCGAACTCAACAAAAGAAAAGGACTGAGTAAAAGTGCGCGTTTATCCAAATAATCAGATAGATAGCCAACAGCAATACCTCCGATCAGAGTTCCGATATCCATCATAGCGGAAATAAAGCCTTTTTATCTGCCTATCACATCTCCTTTGAAATTAAGGAAGGTGGGTAGCCAAAATATAATTCCATAAATGCATCCCTTAAGGCATGAATAAGCGATGAGATAAGAGGGCACTTTGGGTAGAAAAACCATTGAGAAAATACTATATTTTGGTGGGGAATCATGACTAAAGTTATCTCTATTCCTTTCTGACAATTTACGAGGACTATCACTTTTACTTTATGAGTTTATTCTATTTAAATACTATTCCTAATTTTATTCATTCTAGGGATCTGCTTTCAAATAAACAGTCATAAATAGCACAACAGTTAGGGCGAGCAATCCTGTGATGAAAAAGTTCCAGACCCAAGAGAACTAATTTTCTTATAAGATGTTGCAGAGGTAGGAAGCGACAATACTCCCGAAATTTGAGTTGATTGCCCAAACTCCCATGATTGCAGCTCTTTTACTCTTGCTAAACCAGTGACCCATAATAGTCACGTTGCCTGGCCAGCCTGTCGCGTGGAAAAAACCAGTAAGGCACATGAACACCGTCATCAGAAAAGAGCTGAAATAGGAGGTTAGACTATAGACGAAGGCAAAAAGCATGTAGTTGAGACTGGAAAGGAGAAGGCCGACAACCACGTATAGTTTTAGCGATATTTTATGAATATAGCTGCCTAGCACTATCATGCCTAAGGAATAACAAATCAAGTAGAGAAAATCGACAATTCCAAGGTATGTCAATGAAACTTGCTGATCAGTATTGAGCTGAGATTTGGAGTAAGACCAACCACCGCGAAGAGCAGCCAGACTGGCATAACCCATAAAAGTCAAGATAAAGGTACCAACTTTGGACATTATATCAATAATATATAGACAACTTTACACGAACTTAAGTAAGATATTATAAAGATATTAAGTCCCCTTATCAGCTAATTTCAGACTACTCTTCGATGATCTTTTTTATAGTTGACATCAACCCTCGTTATTTTTGGAGATACTCAGCTCGAATATCGATATCAGGCTCGTTGCTATTGCGACCAAATAAGGACATATAGTTTGTCTAACCCTGCTGACGGACCGGAGAGTGTTTCGTTTGAATCGGCCTGCTCATACTACTGGAGTGATTCAGAGAAGAGCCTTGCATTTCTCGAGTTAAATCAAAAGGGGTTGTCATTCTTCCTTTTTAATCATAACTGACCTCTCCCCCTTTCTTGGTGACTGCACTTTCGATAACATTTTGAAAACCAGTGCCAAATCCACTGTATTTATCTTTATTACTGTGCTCCTTGACTGGAAACACAGACCAAGCCTTATACTTATCTAGCTTCCCTTCATACTATCCTAAATCCTTCGAACATGATATACATTTCAACCCCTTGGCAGTCACAAGTCCATCCCGATCTCCCTTATTATCCTATACATTGGAATTGAAGATAATCGAGTTAATCTTTTTTTATAGGTACACTAACGCCTTTTTAGTCTCAATTTTACTAGCATACTTTTTAGTCACGCTTTCATATGAAAAGTTGACGATGTTTAGCAGCATTTCCTCAAGTTTAAGAGTGTCTGTAACATTGGTTTTTAACCTAAATTTTGATTGTATATTCGCCAACTCGTCTTTTACATCCTTATCTATTCTATCAATCATGGTCCTGAACTCCTCCACTCTCAAATTAGACAGTAACTCAGTCACTCGATTCATTTCCTCTTTTGTATGTTCGACTTCCTCTTTGAGTTCAGCCAAAGATTGTCTAATTGCTTAGCCTGCATCACCATCTAATTACTCTAACTTCTCGGTGTGAACTTATTCTTAATAAAGTAAACTTCGGTTTGGAGGGATTATACCTTTAATTTGCTGCTTTCGTGATAGGTATATAATTCAGCTATTTTTGCATCGTACTTCTTGTATATTTCTTGAGTCTCCTTCTCTTTCCCCTCCAAACTGCTGTTTAATTCCCGAGTACTATCAGTCACAAATAGTTTCAACTCCTTCACACCTTTTTTTATATCGGCCACCTCCTCCTCCAAAGCTCGATTATTGCCCTTTGAGATACTACTTCGACTATCCAGCACTTCATTCATCGTGCTGAAAGTATTCGTCGTCGACATTTTGAAGTTAGCCAAGTCATGAGCAGTTGCCTTCTGACCTTTCTACACGTCAATCAATTCTGCATCAACCAATCTCTACTTCTTTGAAACTGCCCAAAATTCTTAATAAAAGAATCGATGGTTTTGAAATTGTCCATGAGGGGTGCCATGGTGATGGTAATCAGATTGTCAACGTAAAGATCTTCGTAGGTAACTGTAGTCATGATAGTTTTATTAATGCAATCAGATGAGGATAGTATAAGGGCATGAGATTTAGATTTAAATTATTTTTGTGTTTCAATATTAAGATGTAAACCACGAACGCACCTCAGATTATCGAACATCTCAACAGAAGCGTTAATTTTACACCCTACGATGTGAAATGGATACCAGATAGCAGCAAATTTATGGTTTGTGGAGAACGACCGAGGGCTACGGGCTTGATTGAAATTACGCAACTGACGAAAGGATAACTAAAAGTCATTTCTACCATCGAAAATACAAGAGGAATCAAATGTGGTACTTTCGCTGCTAGTCCCTCCTCACACTCTTGCTTTGCCTTTGGCGATCTTGAGGGGAAGTTAAGCATCCTCGATCTCGAAAAGTAAAAGGTGTTTTGGCAGGTTCAAGGACATGCGAAAGTAATCAATTCTGTCGATGGAGCGGGAAGTGAGGGCCACGGATATGGTCCATGCGAAATAGTTACGGGAGGGCGAGATGGGTCAGTAAGAATTTGGGATCCTCGTCAAATGACGCCTGTCATATCTTTAGACCCGGTGGAAAGCGAAGTGCTGCCTGATTGCTGGTCAGTAAGGTACTCTTATTACTATTTAGTTTTGGAAACGCTCATAACAATGAACAGAGAGTGGTAGCTGCAGGCTATGACAATGGAGACGTCAAAATATTTGACTTAAAGAATCAAATGTTTATTTGGGACACCAACCTGAAAAACGGAGTTTGTGGGCTTGAGTTTGATAGAAAGGACATCATTATGAACAAATTGGGCGCTGCTACTCTGTAGGGGAAATTTACAGTGTTCGACATGCGAACATTTAATCCTACCTCAGGTTATGCTTCGTTAACAGAATGCGCTCAAAAAGCAACACTGTGGGGGGTGAAGCATGTTCCTCAAAACCGGGATTTGATGGTTACTCTCGGTGGTAATGGCGCTCTAAATCTTTATAAGTATCACTATCCATCCCAGAGATCAGTCAAAAACACCTAAGGTCAGTAGGTGGGAGTGGTGGGCAAATTGGAGTTGCTCAATCAGCGAGACTTATGCCAGCAATGCATCAGTAGTTTTGACTGGAACAGAGACAAGCTTGGGCTGGGCGTTCTGTGCGGGCTGGACCAAACCATTCGAGTGATCATTGTCACCAAGTTAAATTTATACTGATCTGCATCTGATTATGAATGAGGAATAGTCCATTGTGAGTATATCAGTTTTAAGAGATAATCTATTTTTACAAATTGTCCAGGTACTCGAAGGCACTGGCCTACGATTCAGACTCATCTTCGATCTATAACTGCTTTTCTCTCTTCGAACTTAACTACTTGTCAGTTTAATCGTAGATTTCGTGCTGAGTCCCCAAAAAGGCAGTTTTGAGAGCATTGTAACTCTATTCCTCAATTTGCACAGCCAATCGCACCTCAATATCGAATTTGGAATCCAAACTGCAGGAGTTATCCGCGCTAAAGTAGTCTTTATAGTTCTTCATTCGATCTAGATCTAACAACCAAACTTAGTCTTCTCCCGTCTCCAGATCAAGACTATTCGAGATATGAACTTTGATGATCTCTGTCATGTTCTATAAGAATTTGGACTGTGATTTGACGATATCTTCGATTTCGTTTTTAGTTCGAGCACTTTTCTCTCTAAGAACAGGTTAACTTTAGTCGTTCTCGACTATTCTGAATTGATCAAGGATGAATTTTTCTTTCTTGATCCTTTTATTGGTGTTCTGCACTATTATTTGCTCTTGCTCTTTCTTCTATGCGTAGATTTACTTGTTGAAGAGGTAATTCGCTAGACATGATTCTTTCTATAACCTCCTCCTCTCGAAGGTCGTCAATCTTTCGTTTTTACCAGCCTTTTCTCTGCAAATCTAACGATAGATCACGTATGACTTCAAAGGCATAAAATGTAGTTTGGGGCATGTAAATTTAGTATGTTTAGTCTTGCAGTACTGGCAAGTAAACACCTAAAACTAATCCACTCGATAGGCACACTTATCCTTCATCTGGCAGTAGAGTTCATAGTCCAGCTTATCATTCTTCAGTATATCAATGACAGATTCATAGCCCAAAGAATAGATCACTGAGTAAATAATCGATTTTATATTGTACTTAAGCCTTGATTTAGAGATGAAGTTAGTATGCAGAAGGAAAGGCTGCTCACTGTCTTTTAAGGACATCCGGTCGATTACATATTTGGAGTAGGACCGTCCCAGTCGACTCGATATGTATCCAATTTATCCATTTTTCAATATCAAAAGATCGAGGCGACTTTATGCATTCAGAATCACCTCCTCTGGATGTGTAATCCTCATTTAAATGGCTTCTGCAAGTGAGAAGAGGGTTTGATTTTTCATATGAGCGAAGAAGAACAATTTTTGAAAGATGATCTTGTTGGCTTCTTTGAGATAGTCGTTGCGAAACGATTCCGGTAGTTTCTAAACAAACTGCACCTCTTCTTCGATGTTAAACATTTTGTGGATGTTGGCATTTTAGGAGATGTAGTTGTTCACTTTCCAGGTCAGCTCGTCAGAAATTTTGTGCTTGTCTCCGAGCTTTTTAAAGATTTTCAGGTTTTTACTCTTTTAGATGTCTTGGGAGCGGATGTTGGAGATCAGACTGCCCACGCAGTTGATGTTATAGGCCAGCACGATGCAGCTGATAGTTTCTAGAAAGATCAAAACCAGTGCTTCCTTGTAGGTCACGGGTACAATATCGCCAAATCCAATGGTGAGCATCATTGTAGTGGCCCAGTAATAAGCCCATATGTACTTCTCATACCAGACAGAATAAAATATATTCCTAGTTATCATCCAATTATTCTCAGTGTTGATATCGGCCATTCCAATCATGATGACAGCTAAAAAATGTGCAAACCCGAAATTAAAGATGAACACCTTAACCAACGACCAGTACTGTTCGTTATAGTAGTTTTAAATAAAATAGACCTCGAGTTATTCGATCTTCTGCATGCAGTCCGAAAGCTTGAGCACCACAATGAGATTAAAACAGTTTACTACGTTTGAAGTCGTGTTTAAATTTATTAGTATGGCGATTATGTTAAATAAGTCGATGTAGAATTTGTCTGAGACGTAGTCCTTGGCGATTTATCTCAAGGTTTAGAGCTTACGGCCTTGACTGAAGCGCACTGTGGTCAAGTTTAACACCAGTTCAATACAAAACAGAATTCCTCCGAATATTTGTACTAATGCCATAAAGGTACTGCTCTGAATTTAATCAAAGACAAGACCGAGAGTATAAATAAAAATGCCAGTAACAATGTTCAAGATACAGATAATGTTGATTACTTTGTGGACGCCTTATTTTAATTGAAGTCCGTTGTTATCCAGAAAGGTAAATTCGGAATCTTCCTGCAACCGATGATCGACAGGCTCACAAAAGGGGTTTGTCCTTTTTAACTTCTCGATAAAGTTTTAACATAGAGTTGCGGCCTTTTGATGCTTCACTACATCTTTTAATTACAACCAATTTTTACGCTTTACACCCTTTAAATCCGATTTACTCTGACTTCGACTTAAACGTTTTGTCAGAGATTTTGATTTGTTAAGGACGAGGTTTCTCACTGATTAGTCTCCTTGCATGAATGGACTGCTTATCGCAGAGAAAGGCTATTCGACATGTTCACCCTCCTCTTCCTTCATTTTAATATCAGGTTTAAACTGTGAGGGCGCCATATGAATTGCCTTCTATTTTATTTTGGTCGATGATTTTTTCTATCTAAAAGGTATGTTTTGGAGGGTATGTAGATGGCAGGATATCTATTCGATATTGACCTCTGAACCATCGGCCAGTTCTTTGGACAGAATCAGCTTTTTCATACTCAAATAATATATATATTTGAAAAATTAGCCTACAAACTGGTACCAAGGTTCATCACTATTAATTGAACTCGCAATGGATCAAATGATTGCATCTGGTTTGTTTATAATATCCAAGGTCAATTAAAACATGTATTTTAGGCAGGGATGATCAGTTATGATCAGATTGTTGAATTATTAATGTCCATTGATTTGTTAATGCTCAAACATTCATTCATTTCATGAAGAAAGCATCCAACTACGCCTATGTAGCTAAAAAGTCCAAAGAGGTACATTCAGCACCCATGATGGGGCTGTTTGGAGGGATTAATAAACCCGTTGAGGCCGATCTCAACGTCTTCGTGCTTACTTTCGACGGGATGAAGGAGGCATAAAAAAATTTGGCAGGAGGTGACCCCTATGGTTGTAAAAAATGCGGAGCGATCCTTAACAAATTTTCAGTGTTGCAAATCGGGACAGAAATCAAGGAGAACACCTACGAGGTCAAGCCCAATGAAACTTTATGGCTATGCGAATTCTGCAATTACCCGAACAAGATCCTAATAGAAAAAGAATAAATCCCAGTAAAAGATGACGTGGTCTACATGTTGGAAAGTGCACTGGAATATGGTGAAACTGACAACGACTCTACTGTTATATTCTGCATTGATATATCAGGGAGTATGAATGCTACTAGTGAAATCGTGGGCAAGGTTGAGTTGAAATTTGGACTGACTCAGGAGGAGATTGATATGCTCAAACAGTTCATGGAGCCTGGGGATGAGGCGCAGTTTAATTATCTGCCTGGAGCTCAGAATCATAATAAGACTTTTATCTCGAGAAAACAGTGTGTGCTCAGTGCTATTTAGGCTCAGCTAAAGGAGCTCAGGAAAGTAGATCCGCATAAAAAGGTAGGGTTTGTGCTGTTCAACAGCGAAGTTACTATCATTGGCGATGGGAAGGCATAAAGTGTGAGTTTAGTTGGAGATCGACTGAACAGCGTATAAAATATTATCAATGCTCTGACTGCTTTCAAACTCACCTCTCCATTAATCGAATGTTATGATCAACTTCTGAATAAAATCGAGAAAACAGAAGCGAAGGGGCAAACAGCTTTAGGTCCTGCTTTGGTTGCTGCGATCGAAGTGGCTTCTAAAGGAAGTAAAGGTTCAACTGTGGTTTTATGTACTGACGGATTAGCTAATATTGGCGTTGGCGCTTTATAAATTGCGGACTAAAGCAAATCTCTCTTCTATGAGCAAGTCGCTAATGAAGCGAAGGCCAAAAATGTATCAGTCAGTATCATTACGATCAAGGGAGAAGGATCTAAGGTAGAGATTTTGGGCAAAGTTGTAGAGGCAACAAATGGCAACATTAAAGTGGTTAATCCTGAAAAATTATCATAGGATTTCGCAAATATCCTCAAGGATGAGGTGATTGGACTCAATGTTTCCGCTAAAATTATGCTGCATAAAGCATTGCTGTTTCGTAATGAGGAAGAGACATTCCTGAAGGACAATAAGACCATATTGATCAAGTAATTTGCCAATGCAACTGTCAATACGAAGATTTCCTTCGAATATGAGGCCAGGGACGAGGAAGATCTTAAATTTATGGAAATTGATATTGAATCCTTGAAAAAAGTGCCCTTCCAGGCTCAGATTACTTATACAAGCCCCAAAGGTGGCAAATTTTTACGAGTAATCAGTTCGTAGTCAAAGACCACTACTGAAAAGAAAGCTCAAATTTAGAAAGAAGAGGCCAATCTCGGTGTAGTACACCAAAGAATAGCTTCAAACACGGCTGCTATGTACTCGCGAGGGCAGGTAAAATAATCAAGCTCTTATAATGAGGCATGGTCAGGCTATTTGAACAACAACTTCCAGGCTGTGGAGTATTCGGCGAAGCAGGAAGCGTTCAACACCAAAAATCGAAGACTAAACGAAGCCATTTCCAATAAAATTCAAAAATCCGACAAAATGATGATGAAACCAGAACCGAGCATGATCAAATAGGAGTCGATGGATGTTGAGGAGTCTGGAATTAAGCAGTAAAAATAATAAGGATTCTTCGCAAGTCTGTTTTCTAAGAAGAAACAAGCTCCTCCCCCTCCCATGGCTTTGAATAAAAAATGTAAGCCAAAATAAAAAAAGCAAATGAAGGAGGAGAAGTAATAGAAGTCAGTGGATTCGGATGAGGACGAGATGGTTTTAAAAGGCTGCATGATGGAGAAGAACGACGAATTCCTTTGATTGATCAATTCATCCTATCAGCTATTTCGATAATTATATAAAGCTCTCTGTGGCTAACAGATTATTTTGTTGAGGTATAATCAAAATTTAGTCATTATAAATATGAATATGTCAATTCTACTCTTTGGGTTAAGGATGATCTTCGGATTTTTACTCTTTTTGTTGAGCCTACTTTTTTTATTCGCTTTATTGACTTGGCATTTAGTTCTGCTCTTCCTCTGCCATTTCCTCTTCAGTCTCTCCTTTCAACCGCCTGAGTTCTTGCTGATAGGTCTTTTGCAGGTGCTGTAACTGTTAAATTTTCTGCATGCGTTAATACAGCATCTGTCTCTCTTATAATATCTTGTTTCTCTCATCCTGTAATTGTTAATATTCCCTAAGCATTCCCTATCGCCTCTCCTCGAGCTCCCCAGCCTCGCCTCTCAACTCCTATTTTTCCTCATGTCCCTATCTTATCCTTTGCTCCATTAGCTGTCTCTGCAACTGCAGTTGTTGCCTTTCTTGAATCAATCTGAGATTATCCTCTCGTTCCTTTTCGACCTGTCGCTTATGCTCCTCTAATCTCTCCTTCTCTTTAATGAGTTTTTCCCTCTCTCTGTATAATTCCTCTCGTTGCCTTTCGGTATTGGCAATGTCCTCATATCTAAAGCCGATTGTTGCCATGTCCTGCTGAATCATGCTGCTGATGCGATCTGCCTGCTTGGAGTGGTCCTCTTCTAGCCATCGACACACCACATAAAAGAGTTTTTGCATCTATTGATATTTAACTTGTAATAAGAATAAAAAGTTATAGTAAATGGCATAAGCATGGACATATAGACATTAGCTTTAAATCAACAGTTTTCAATGTATTTTTTAATATGAATACAACAATATAGCAATATAGGCTAGTATGAATAGTTATGTAAATAGGCTTGTCTTTCATTTCAAATCGGTAATTAATAATGAACTGGTATTCCTCACTGCTACTCATCTACTTCATAATTTTGCTCGTTGTAATCCACTCCAGTCTCTTCTTCAATAGCAAGCAAATCACGACAAGTACTTATTCATTGCTTCTTCCTCTGCAATATATGTTGTCTCAGGCCCTAAGGATCATTCCTCTGCCCTTCCAAGCCATTCAGGCAATTGCGAGCATCCTCTTAATCGGTGACGTAATCTTTCTCTTTATACTATTCCTCAACATCCTGAAATCAATTCTCAAGTACGTTTGCTACTCCATAATGATAATATTTTTCGTTATGCTGGCTCTATATATTTTCAATGAGTACCAAAGACAGCAGAAACAGTATCGTGTCGATCGAGAAATGGAAAGCCTAGTGGTTCAAGGCGGAAATATGATGGGATAAATATTGTCTACAACTAAAAGGTACTTTAGCAGTTTGATTAGATGAAAACTGTCTCAATGATTTGTATTATCTTATAGTTGTATTTGCTAACTATTGATGCTTTGCATCATCAACTCAGGTTGCTACTTATAAAAGAGGAGCAATACAAATTGACTATAAAAAATCATTGATTATGGGAAATAGTGTGACTAAGCCATTAGAAACCTTCTTATAATCCATATCCAGTCAAAGCACAAGTGGACTGAATGTGCCACTTGATGCCTTTCAAGTTTAACAAACCGAGCTTCTAAACTGTCTACTCAATCTTTATTTTATTTTGATCTTGCTTGTTGGCCAATACTAGTAGTACTGCATCGCTTAAATCTTATTCTGCCAATATTTTATGTAACTCCTCTCGGGCAATTTCCATTCGATCATCATCAGAGGAGTCGACCACGTATATAAGAGCGGATGTGCCTTGCAAGTAGTGAATCCAGAGATTTCTCAGTTTTTCTTGTCCTCCAACATCAAAGACCATAAGCTTAGCTTTTGAAAATTTTAATATCTCGACATTGAATCCGACAGTCGGCATGATGGTAACAGTCTGTCCAAGTTTGAGTTTGTACAGTATAGTGGTCTTACCTGAGTTGTCCAAACCCATCATCACTACACGTTGATAGGGTTGAATGTTGAAACAGTCTAGGATCCGACTAAATTTTTCTCCCATCCTCCGTTTAATGCTAAATTTGATTCCAAATATAGGTAATATTTTTTCAAAGGGAAAAAAGATAGATTATAGTTCAAGCGGTAAATGGATGAGAGAGATCCTTTATTTGCGGCATCAGTGGATGGGTTTCTTCTTAGCTCTAATTGTTATGTCTTTTAACAGCAATGGCTCAACATCTTCGGCTTTCACTCTCTCCTCCATACTTGAAGAGTAGCTTTAGAACTGAATTAGCGAAGGTTTGGGGTATATTACTATGCTAATTTTGCCATTTTCAAACTGTCTGCTCACATCCCGAGGGTAAATCTTTAAAAACTGAGCTTATCCGTGGTAGAGATCCACTTCTGTCTTTCCCTGGATGAAATAGTCGCCCTGCTAACTCTCGGGAATCCACTCTCCATTGATCTGGCTAGCTGCTACGCAAAGATTGATGAGATTGGCTAAATAAAGTCAAATCTACAGTTCATAACTGGTTTTCCGTTATGGTCGAGAAGGACCAATGTCAAAGCCATGTTGCGTTATTTGTAGATGATGGAAGGAATTCTGCTGACCAGTTTAAGTCTATACTGGTACTTCTTCTCCCCGAAGAGTTTATTGATGAGGGCTTCTTTCGACATCCACCCTGTGTTGTCACTCTGATTAGATTGTGCCAATTCTTCCTATTTCTCTTATTCCATCATATTGTAAGCTTGCTAAAGCTGTTATTACGATTTTCCAACATCCTGTATAAGTAAAAGTTTACCTGTTGTAGTTTTAGCAGTAACTAGGAATTATAAATAACAGAGGCAAGCAAATTACTAAACAGCTGGTGATCATCGTTATAGAAATTTGGAAAAACAGTCATGCTGTTGCAGCCATCCAGAGAGGTTTAGGAAGAATAACTGTCCTTCATTGGAGCAAAACTGAAGAAAGGGCGGGAAGGTTAGTTTCTGCCACTGAAAAGACTGCGACTTCCGACGCAGGAGGTTTTTATGAAACACATTATTATCAAATTATTATAAACTCGAAATTTAGGACTACTTTTAAATCGGAGAGAATTTACATTTGGAAAAGAAAATATAACGTTGAACTTTTTAATTGGACGCGGGCACGTCTAACCAATGGAAGCAAACCTGCCAAGTTTCGCGAGAAAAGAAATTTTATGCCCATTATACAGAGTATATTTTGGATTAACGCTTTGGATAAGAGAAGAATAGCAAATTGAATTGATGGAAGGAAGGGAGACTCGCTTATTTGGCAATGTTGAGCCATTATAAAGTGACAGGACGCTAATCATTGAAAAATGGTGTAAAAAAGATGATTTTAAGTTTTGGTTAATTCTTGGATAAGTAATGATAATTTTAACATCAATTTTTATACAATATGCGAATACATTAAAAGCAATCACCCTGCGTAATTTATTTATATATAAAGGTAAACTCCCAAAATAATTTGACTGCTCGCATCAAACATTCGATAAAATAGATCCTTGTTTGGAGAATAAAGTCATGTCCTTAACTAGTGCCAATCCTGATAGACTTAACAAATACAGTTTGGTCAGTGAGAGCGCTAATCTTGTGGACTTCATTAATTATAATCTAAATATACGGTATAAAGCTTGCTCTAGTTTAGAATTTGCGTATGTTCTCTTTGAATGATTGTCCTCGCCCTCACTGCGAAGCATATCTCTGCAAACGAACTTACAGATCATTTTGCCTCTCGAATTATGATAACATACAAAAACTAGATGATTTCTGAATTGAAAAAATAACATTAAGCATAAAAGATGAATTCATATTTCCTGCTCTTAGATATCGAAGTATGGCACAGGATCTGGACTGGTTTCCAAACTGATCTTCCGGAGGATCCCCTTTTTTTGGAAGGGAGGGATTGCGGCCCTTGTTTTCTTTTGCCTTTTGTAGATTTTATAAACATTGTCAAGGTAGACTCGATATTAGAGTCCGTTCATTTTGATAGGGATGTACTTTTTTGCCATTGGTCTCAACAACTATGTGCTTCTATTGATATATTATAAAACCACAACGTTCAGCAATAAAAGGCGAATTAGAGTCATCTTTCCCCCGAAAGAAAAGACGGAGCGCACTGCTAGGGTGGAGCTGCATAGCCAACATATGCAGAAGGAATTGGTAACAGCATCTCCAAACAGAAGTTAATCAACGGTTAGTAATTGATAATTCGTTATAGCTAGAATAAAAACCTCAAAGTAATATCGGCGGACAGTCGACTCCTTCTCTCACTCTAAGGAACATCTTCCTACAGATGCTAGTCTTAATTTCTGCTACTACTGCTATGACCTTAAACTAAGTTACTGATATTGTCAATCAATAGTAATGTATATGGATGGCCTGTTAAGAATTTAGAATCCATTAATATTGGTTCCCTCCAAAGAAGCAGAGAGATAAGCCAATTCTGTTCGCTTTCAGATTAGAGAAGGCTCTTTTTGGTGTTGTAATTTTGCCATTTTGTTTGGAGTGGTCAAGATTAAAGTAACAATTAAATTGAACATAGAGTCCTAAATTCAAGCATCTACTAAGCTCTATTAAATCCATATTCCAAAGAAAACCACGCATAAAGTGAGATAAGGGATCATTTGTATCTTTTCATCTTCTCCTTTGATACCTCTTTGAAATCTTTAGCGAACGAAATTTTCAGTCCCTGCTTGTCATGCTTCTCAAATCGATAATCCTGGAGGGTGTTCAGAGCTACTGTTGACTGAAGGACGTTCTAAAAATCAACAAAACACAGCAGATACTCTCGACCTGTTGAAGTGCTTTTCTTGATGAGGCGGATGCATTGGAAACCTGGAAAAGGGCGAAAGATATCTCAATAATAATATATCTACGACTCACTTCTCTTTCAGACGCGTCATTGGGTATCCCATCTACATAGAGACTGTTGGTGGCATCTTTAGGGATATGAAAAAGCGCGATGGATGTCCCAGGGTTGCTGCTGGAGGTGGGGAAGACTCCAGTGGAGCTAAACTGTTGTGGGGGATAGGTGGAGAGGGTTTCGTAGACTGGACGTTGGCTGCTGGTGAGTAGGTGACTATACGACATACTATTAATATTTATTATTTGTAATTTGTTTAAATTATCGTATTTTAGACCGAGCTTTGATCTGTTTAGCTCAATAGAATATTTTCTGTTTTAATTTGTAACATTGCCAATACTTTAACTAATAGCCATATTTGTAGTCTTGATGATTTCTGTCAAACGGGTGTCTGCCTTTTCATCTTAAACCTACAGACTAGTATTTTCTGAATATACTGCCAATATAGATTGAAAAAAGCACAATATACATTTTATTCCAATAGTTAATTCAAAAATGGAAAATTAAGCTTTCGGTTAGCCCACCACTCCACAAACCAGCATTCCACAACGCCAGCGTTTCTAATTCAGCGAGTCACACGAGCCAAACATATTTTTTAGTAGTGAATTCGACTCCGGCAACATGCATACCGTATGCAGAACGGCATACGATCACTATGATATATGGACTGCCTGCGATGCACAAGGCACAACCAATGAAGGGTACCCTAAAAGTTGGTTCTTCTTCGAAGCGGGCGGCTTTCTTAATCGAAGGGTGACCTTTTCAGTCCATCGCCTTCATTTTCTGTACGCAATGGTACCTTCCTACTCATTTAGGCTAAAAATCATAACCTCTATCGTCCTGTCTTCCGTATCAGAAACGAATAAGGAGAACTCTCGTCATGGGAGCGTTTGATTCATCCTATTTTGGGTTTATCCCTAAATGCTGAGGAGGATATGATTCTTACTTTTGATTTTTAGTTCGGGAAAGGAGTACAGAGCGTGCAATTCGCATTTACGTACCCTTACTCCTACGAGCAATGCAGGAAGGATCTAGTAAACCTCAAATAGGAGTATGCTAATGATAAGGATATATTACTGAGATAGTACGAGCTGACTCTGAGCTATGAACGAAGGATCATCAGTATGCTGATGATATCATCGCATGAGGGGAAGGAGGGTTATGAATCAATCAAAACTAACTCTTTGACTTAACAAAAGATATTACGATTCAGAAGCAGTAAACCCATCATCTTCATTTCTGCCAGGGTACATCCCATTGAAACTCCTTCAAGTTACACCATTAATGGGATAATAAAGTTCTTGCTCAATAAAAAGGACATGAGAGCTCACCTTCTTCGCAAATACTTCGTGTTTATTCTCGTTCCGATGCTGAACCCTGATGGCGTCTCGAGAGGCCACTGTCGCATGGACTACCTCAATCAAAACCTCAATCGCTATTACACTAGTCCTGATGAACAAAAGCAACCATCATGCTATGCTGTCAAAAAGTTATGCGAATACTATCAGGCAGATAGAAGACTATTCATGTATATAGACTTGCATGCCCACCCCGCCTGCAAAGGCAACTTCGCCTTCGGAAATGCGATCTATTAGTTCGTCGAACAGGTCTAAAGTCAGCTTTTTCCTAAGGTTTTGAGTCAAAACTGTATAAATTTTGAGTTTTAGCAATGCATCTTTTCTCGTAAACATATGAAGGCTCGTGACAGAAACGAAGATATCACGAAGTAGGGCTGTGGAAGAGTGGTGCTTTATAAATAGCTTGGTATAGTACATTCTTACACTATCGAATGCGGATATCATTTGAACACTTTTGACAATCCTCTCGAATCTGAATCAAACACGGAAGTAAAATATGTGGTTCGTTACAAACTCAACGACCGAGGAGAAAAGATATATGAACCAAACGAAAGAGTATACGAAGAGAACAAATTACGAAAAGTCATGGAACCT
>Ga0302188_10000656_pt1 | contig 28692 bp, 19 predicted proteins | sample II_Bog_E2_1_FD_198783 | JGI IMG/M metagenome (GOLD analysis project Ga0302188, IMG submission 198783) | Peat permafrost microbial communities from Stordalen Mire near Abisko, Sweden - II_Bog_E2_1 | ecosystem: Environmental > Terrestrial > Soil > Wetlands > Peat | place: Sweden: Abisko...
CAACCCCAACCCCAACCCCAACCCCAACCCCAACCCCAACCCCAACCCCGAATAATTTAGAAAAGGATAATAAAATAAGTTGGTTGATATAAAAATATTATCCGTGATCAAATATGAATATTGAAATTCTGTAATAAGCAAAGACTGATAAAATGATTATTTTTTAAAAAAGCAATAAAATATTATTTGCTGCTGCAAAAAGGCGCACTTAGTTATCCTGTGCAACTTCACCATTTAACCCTTAAAATATTTTATTTATTTAACTAAGTATTTTTATTTAAATAGTAATGATTCTAAATTATTAAGCCAATTTCTCATCATATTTACTCATCCTTCTCGTTTTACAATTATTTTTTGACAGTTTGGTTAGGAGAATCATTTTAATTTTCGTATTATAATTCAGGATTAGAAACCTTATCAAACACTTTTTGCCTTTTCATCACTTTATTCAGTTTTTAATGATATATTGAATAACCATTTGAAGTAATTTTACGAGGGGAGTGATCATAATAATTAGGTAATTTGCCAAAGTAGCCTGGAAGATTATAACTGCCCACTCCTGGCTGAGTTAAATTAAAAATACATGTTAATATGGGTAGAAAATCTATTTTCTATCACTCTTTCCAATTTTCCCGAGCTAAATAGATTATTTGGAACTTGGAATATCATAATAACCAGGACCTATTGGGCCTGTTATCGTCCGACTAAAATCAATGCGATTACTTTTAAATACTATTGTTGATTGTGCCTTACGATTAGTCATGTTTTCTTTAGGAGAATAGTGACCACTACCAGGAGAATGCTAATGAAACTATTAAAGTTATTGATGTTTATTGATGGCTCCTCCAATCTTAGAAATAATTTTAGGATAATCATATGCTGCTGGGCCTGGTCCTGGAGTAATCCACTCGGTTCCGAACAAACGCTGAAGCTGACGAGGAAATGATATTCCATTTTTTTGTTTTTCGTGACTTAGGCTGTTTATATTTATAGTATCATATTTATCTGGCCCAGGAAACTTCAATAAATCTTTGTTCTCTTGAGGAATTCTATGAGATTTTTCAAATATAATATTACGTATGTGATTTGGCTTTAAATTATAGGCATTGGGAGCAGGATTTTACTTTCGTGCTGAAAGATTAGCCTATCGATGAATTTCATCATCGTAATTTCTGGCAGTTCTAATAGTCTTCTTTTTGGGGCTCAAATTATAAAATGCAGCAAGAGGTTCCTTATCATTACGAAGTTCACTGTCTTTTCGAAGACTTTTTGGAAAACTATATTATATGTTTTTTTTAGAATTCATTATAGCATATTTATTTGGCCCTGGATTTTTACCTTCCTCTCCATATGGTAAGGGCCTTTAAGAAATTCCTAATATGTGTTAATTTCTTATTTAATTAAAATATACTTATTAAAATTCTGTTGCTTAAGAGAACAATCGTATGTTCCTGGCCCTGGCACTCCAGTGTTAAAATTTGTATCTATGGTATATCCAAAGGTAAAACTAGGTACTTGGACTTTAGTGACAAAATCATCAGCATTATAAAATGTGGAACTAATTTAATTTATTTTGTTAGAGTTTCCTTTTGAAACTGTAGCTCTAGGGCTGTGTTTCTAAATAGTAGTAGACTTACTTAAATGGATTTTAGATTGCTGTTATAATGGGAGGGTGATGGGCGTGGTTCTTTTTCCAATTCTAAAAAACTTTGTCTGTTTGTATCTGCACCAATAGGCCACATTGGGCACTCAATCCTATCAATCCTTTTACTATCGTGCGACCCAGGGCCAGGATTAATGTTATTTGCTTCCTCAAACCAACACTCTGTTTTAATATAAATCTACTTTTTTTCTCCGTCCCAAAACTTCTTGGACCTGTTGTTCTGTTCGTCATATTAATTTTATTGTCGCTTTAATTTCTTATAAATATTTCATGCGAGAAAATAAATCTAATTTTGTCAATTAATGATAAAATGATACATTTTTATAGAGGATAGCATCAGTCAATCAAGCTAATAAAAGCTAAATTATTTATTGCCATTATCCAGCCAATTTTCTTGGAAAATAATGTTTTTTTCACTCTAACTCTATTTATTTGCTCGGTTGATAGTTGAATCCAAGATTATTTTCCTTTTAATTAAAGTTCAAATGCATGAAATTTTGTTCGAGTAATTTTCATAAGTTTCTTAAACAATTTCTTCATGAAATTAAATTCTTCTTTGTTTCAACAAAAGTATTTTTTATTTTTTAAACTTTTTTTTTGTTTTTACTCTATATTTAAATTGGATATTTAAATGAATTATTTTATCTTTAATATTTGCTTTTAATTTGATAATAAATAACTCGTTCAATACAGTCTTAACTATTAGAATATTCTTTATAGTCTTGTACATCATTATAAAAATCAAACTGATTCCAAAGATTCGGCAATAGAGTATGGTGAGTATGGTGTTGTTAGTGTTGGACTTCGATATTGACTATAGTCTTTTGATTTATATTTGCTTAATTCGTGATAGACTTCGGGGTTGACTTTGCCTGTCCTGTCGAAAAGAAACTAATCTAATTTTGATTTTTTGGGCTTGCGGATAGGCTTTTTTGGCTTAGATTGAAGATATTCAGCATAATTTTGACTTTAAGGAGGCAAATTTTCTATACGAAATAGTTTAGAATAATATTCTCTGTTGAAATGATGAAAATATTTATTTAAGAATAAATTCTACATTTCTTCATTGATTTGACCCAAGTGATCTCTAAGTAAAAACCTGAGCATTTCTTCATTTTAAGGCTTATTAGCACGAATTAATTCTCCTAATATAACACGAAATGAAGAATATAAGCTTTGAGCATGGCAGGCACAGAGACTAATAAAATCATTGAGGATTGATTTATTTTACTTGGTTTGGATAGATTCATAATATCGTGCTAACTGTGAAATTTTACCAACGGCCGAAAATAACAAATTTAGCATCTTTATGATTAGGAACAAGTTCTAAAATGTTATGTCGAGCACTCCTTGGGGGATTATTTGCTTATATTGTTCTTCAGAATAGACTATTCTCTGCAAAAACAATTGGTAGGGTCCTATCACATTTTTATTTAGCCATGGATCATCAGATTCTATTTTGAAATTTAACTCTCGAAAGAGTTAACAGAGATTTGGATAGTAAATAAGACAGTGGTGAGCTATACTCAATTTTCTAAGTAAGGATAATCCTTTAGGCTCTTTTTATCCCATTGCCTTGATGAATTTGTTTAAATGAGTACTATTTTGAAGTGATTTGGCCAAATCTTTTGGAGGAACTAGAGGGTTGATTTGATAGTCCTTACCAAAGCAATACAAATCGGAGTCTGGTGTCTTGATACACAGAAACTGAAAAATTAGGCTCTTCATCTTTTAATTTAAGTAATTATAAATCTGAATTCGATAGAAACAGATATCCTTTGTAAAATTGTCTAATAATATATAAAATATAGTTTCTAGAGGTAATCTGAAAACTTTATTGCTTTGTCATTGTTGATTTTTATTAAAGTCAATTTGACAATAATAGTTTTAGGATCAAATATGGCACTTTTGCTTTAAAACTTATTTTAATCAGATTTTTCAAAGTAAAATCTTACTTGTTTAATGGATAGGAGAACAGCATATTGAATTAAGCAGATTATTTACTTTTATATTTTGTTGTAAATCATATTTCATTTCATTTATGAGCTTCATATATTTCCGAAACAGCTTTAAATGAAAATTTACCAACAAATATCACTATATCTAAAAGAATAAATGACTAGTAGTTCATCTGTTTTGTAAAAATAAATCAATAACAGATACAACTTTAAAATAACGTTCTGAGAGGGTCTAATAAATCCTTTTTCATTAATTAGATTGCAGGAACATGCTGACATAAATAAAGGATAATATTTTAAGCGTTCAAATTGAATAATAACTCAAATCAATAGTAACGTAAAATTGCGTGGCAAAAATTGTAAAAGGTAATGAAATTAAAAAATAAGAGAATTTATTGATCCTAAAATAAGTAAAATTTTTAAGTTAAACTTAGGGAATAAATAATTAAAAAGATCATATCATATGAAATATTTTATAAATTTATAAAATATTACCAAATTTAATTAACTAGCTTTATGATTTTTTTAAGTGATTTATGAATTGACTGAAAACATATTTAATGCCAATATTAATAGCAATTCTTATATTTATATAATTAAAAAATCATGTTTGTCAAATTTATCGCGAAGTTCTTCTGCAATTATCAGACTAAAGAACAAATTAGATTCTTAGAATCTCTGAATAGGATGCAGTATAAAAATGATGAACAGTTGATTGCCAACATTCGATCAATCTACTCCCACAGGGTACCACTCCCTAACCTAGTAATTTTTAGAGGAATGCTAAGCAGTGTCGAATACGATAAACAACATAGAGAGCTATCTACTAAAAAGTTCCAAATGCTCAGTGGCTTATCTACAGTGCTACTATAAACTCAAGGAGATGAGACTTATTTCTGTTCCCTTTAGACATAATCTACATAGAAAATACTACAATTACTTACTAGACACCAATAAGAACATCAAAAACTAGCATATGGAGAAATATTTATGGTTCTTGTATGATGAAAGTCAACTTTAGCGGCAAATGTTTAATGAGGCAGCAGAAATGCACACTTTAAAATTGCATGAAATCTATTAGTACATGAACACCCTAGAAGATTTACCCACCTGGTAACCGTATATTCGTGTGTATACCATGTTACAGTCACTAGGCCATGAGGTGAAAGGACATAAAGGTTTGGCCACCCGAAAAAACATTGAGCGTATCAGCCACAACTATTATCCCTATATATCTACTATGTTTAATCAATAAGAAATGATCGCTATTACTGAAAAAAATTAATATGATGAGCCTTTCCTAATGATGCTATGCAACGAGTATTTTATCCGCAATACGTCCAGATATGACAGCTACTTGCAACGTGTGGAGTAAATTTAGATATAGAAGCACTATGATAGAAGTATAGAAGTAATGGTATGGAGTTAACTACCACCTCTTCTTCATTTATTACTGGAAAATTATCAAATTAACGGGGGACATGAAGATATTTAAAACAATTTTAGCGACATGTTCTTTAGGTATATTTTTATCAATGCAGACTTTGCGAACTTTAAGATATCAATCTGGAAACTTCTACATTGATTTTAGAGAAATTTTTGAATCATTCTAATTTTATGTATTCTCGTAGGTACCCAATTATAACCCGCTGCACCGACTCCATCTTTAATAAGAATATTTAATAGTTTGGCTACTTTCCGGCTGAAGGCTATCTTAGTTTGCTGAACTCTACAAAAAAATTAGCCATTGACCAGGAATCTAAGGATTATCTACAGCAGTTTATCTGTAATAAGGTTACCAATAAGTTAATTTGGAACTCAGGATAGTTGAATCATGTAAAATAACAAATTCAAAAGGAAGAGTATTCTGGTGGATTTGATTTAGTGTAATATCTTTCTGAAAAAGAGATGGATGGCAATTAATGATTGTTTGATAAATAGAACTTGATATCTTGTGACTTGATTTTTTAACAAAATTAATACTAAGGGCATTGAAAATAGACAAGGTTCCTTCTTTTTTATATCTTAAACAAACGAACCAAGTAATTTTATCGTCAAAATAAATTCAATTTCATCTTAAATATGAATTGGCATTATTGCATTTGCATGCATCATCTAAATTTAAGCTATTTATAGTGAAAACACTCTCCTAACAGCCTTAAAATCAAATATGAAGGAAAAAATATGTAATTTATAAAATCCATGATTATAAACAGTATTTCAAATTTATCAAATCCTTTTTGCCTAATTTTTTAATAAAGTGAAAAAGAAAAGAAAATCCATAAGTCTTCAAGATAAAAACAGCATATACAAAGCAATTGAAAAATATTTTAGCCTGACTACCATTTTTAGTAGTTATCCAATTTTATCCATTATTTGAAGAAAAGAAAAAATACTTACATTTAAGACAGCAAATGCTGTGGGATTTGAAAATATTATCCTTTTTGCAAAACATAAGGCAAAAACGTTTAAAAATTGTTTAAACATCAAGAAGCATTTTTCTATATTAGTAGCATATCTATTATTAAATACACATAATATCAAAACCAATTATATTAATATCAAAAGATATATTCGTAAATGTAACAATAAGTTGAAATTAAAAATGATGAGCTATCAAACTTTGATTTCGACAATGAAGTTGAATTTGATTTTTTCTTGAAATAAAATAGCACATAAGTATTAAAGATAAAAAGAAAAAAAGAAAGGAGAAAATGCAAATAACAAAACTCCTCAAAGTGGACATTAACAGAAAATATTGCTTATAAAAATTTTTTGAAATAGAATTAACTTCTTTTTAGAACTGAAAATAAAATTAGGCGGTCTGTGCAGATAAACGTGCTAGTGAGTTAAGCAGTAAAAACACGTTCTTCTGATCAATGCCGAAGTCACCATCAAAAAATGATGAAATGTCATCAAAGTATAGATAAAATAATTAAATATATATAACAGCTCTCTTTAATTTTTATTGAGAAAATGATGAAAAGACCAGCAAAATTAAGAAGTTTCGATGAATTACCTCTTTAAATTACCAATTGTCCTTAAAATAGAATGTAAATTGTTCAAAACTAAAAATTATTGTAATTGGTGGGGTAAAATATCTGGTGGGATGTTTTATCATTTTGATTGTTTTTAAAGATTATTACTGTAAATATCATTTTTATAGAAGTAATCGCATTAAACAATCAAATAATACAACAAACTTTTATTTTTTCAGTGCCTTCTAAATAAGATCCTATCGTACTTTATTATAATCACTCTTATTTAAAAATCATAGAAAAAGGTTTATATAGTATATTCCTTTTAAATTTAAGCAATAATAGAAATGGAAAAAGATGTTGTGTCATTACAATTAAAGCTGATACAAATACAATCCAAAATCTTTACAAATGCCATCTTTTGAGTTCTCTTTTAACTTTTTAACTTAACAATTTATTATGAATAATATTTAATAAATTTGTCAACATTTAACTGTCTATCTACAACATATCTTAGGAATAGGCATAGGTATGACCTTATTTTATAAGCATCAATGGATTTAAACATTTTCCCTGATTCAGAATAATGAAGGTATGAGAAATCAAAAATAACTCATTTCAGGGTTTTCATTTGATATTTTGCTCTTGAACAGCGAAGCTCTCGATAATACTCTTTATCCATTTTGAAAATAAACTGGTTGGCAATGAAATCCTATATTCAATGTTCCAGCCCCTTCGGGTTTGCCATTTTCCCAATTGATCTTTAAACTAAAATTATCGTTATAGTGCATTTGGCCTTATCCATGGCGAATTCCTTTTACATACATCCCCTCATAATAAGGATATTATTGTTGTGTATTTCCAGATCGAAAAACATATTTACCATAGCCATGAGCAAGTTCATTTTAAGTTTCACCTAAATAGGTATCGAAATTAGAGTACTCTATAAATTTGATGTTCTTTTTATTGGCAATTTAGCGATTGACTTCCAAATATCTTTTATTTCTACTTTCATTTATTTCTATATGTCCACATATTCTATCATCCCATTTTCCAGTAAATTTGACGTTATTGTTGGTATTGCGCACTTTAAACTAGAGAAACCCATGACCTCTAACCTATCCATTTTTAAAGGCTCCACTAAATATTTTATCGCCAGGAAATACAGCAATGCAGCTTTCTCCCTAATACTTATTTTAACTCATGGTTCCCAAAAAAAATATGGAGTTTTTTAGATAAGAAAAGAATTAATTGTTGCCTATATCTAGACTTCCACCTTTTTTGTTTTTGAGGTAGAGAGCTTTCAATTTGGATGCGATCATTGATTATTATTGAATCATAACAGGAGATAATTTTCCATTTTTGCGAAGCAGCTATAAGCTATCCTCAATAAAACTACTATCGTTTTTTTAAAAGACTGATTACTAAAATCGGCGTTCAGGAGAGCAGTTGCCCATCTTGTATATTAATAATATTACATTCCAACAGTGAATTTAATTGTAAAATAATAAAGCTATAGGGTATTCAAAGCTATTGTTATTAATTTAAGGAAATACTCTTTATCCTGATTGAATTATAGATAGGTTAACATGGAGAAAAGTCATTAAGCTTGTATTAATTTAAATAACTGTTAGAGCTACTATTATTAATCTAAGAAATTAAGATAGGAATGATTAATTAATTAATTTATCCGCTATTCTACATTACCTATTGATCTTTGATCGAGACCAAAAAGATATTAAATTGGTAAATTATTTAAAATAGATTTAATTGTTAGTATGGTTATTCAGCAGCGATAAATCTTTCTTGATTTTAGTTATCTCGATTAATTTAATGATAAATATTAAGCTATCTGCAAATGTGGGAAGAGGATAATCATAATTTATAGTTAATATATAAATGGTACATTTTTACACAATATTGGGCCATTTCTTGGTGGGCTTTATGGACTCCATTGACATTAAGTGTATTATAAACGTCTTATTCTATACGAATCCACGTACTGGGCGCATCCTTAATCAGAGTATATAGTTACAAAGGACTCTTGGAAGATCATTACTACAAGCTGGTCTCATTACTACATTTCTACCCCTTATTATTAAATATTTAGGCTTCGAAATCCTGTATTGGATACTAATGGGACTATCACTTATTTTCACCTACGGTTATCTTACGTTCTATAACATGGATGTCACAGATCAAACCATGAATATTATGAAATGGCGATACTAAAACGATCGTCAAGGTATGATAGAGTTAGATGTTGTTGAACGCACTGGTGTACTAAAAAGAATTTCTAGCTAAATATAAAGCTTTATCTTTGAAATGGTCTATTATACTCCAATGAATGCCATAATTATATTGATTACTTTCTTTGATGAGACTTTCTCTCCATGGGTTCTCGTTATTACAGACTGCTTCTTTAACTCGTGTTTCTATTATTTTAGGAAGTGGCCTTATGACAAATATAATGTGGCTTATTTGGAAAGAAATTTGCCTTACTGCATGGGATATGGACTATTCGTTAGCCTTGTAGCCAATATCATTCTCCCTAGTACTATGGCCATCGGAGGGTTTTTACTCATCAGTCAGATTATGATAATCAACGCCATTTGTCATGCTCCAATTGAAATGGAGTTTCACTCTTTTAGCGAAATTTTCAATGTGGTTTTTCATCGTAGTGTAAGAATGGGCCTTGCAAATGCTTATAATAATCATCGTAGGCAATTAAGAGATCGCACCTATCGTTAAAAGCTGATGAAAGATTGCTTTTTTATGAAATCATATTTCCTTTTTACAAATAAAATGAATAACTGGCTGTCAGGATATCTTTACCCTCAGATACCAGTAATACCTGCAACGGTATCAACTGCATAGAACGTGGATGGTGGTGAATTCACATAATTAAATGAAGGAAGAGCAGCCGATCCAATATTAAATAATTCCAAAGTTGAATGATTTCACAATGAAACTATAAATAATTTAATTGATTATTGAATAATCTCGAATATTCTAGAATGATAAATGGAGATAATTCCTCCAATTGGTCATTTAATTTTATTATTAAAATTATGCTTAAAAATATATATTTTTTTTTTGGCTTCGCTATTATGAAGGTCTTTATATTTACTGAATGACTCTTTATTTCATATCTCTATTCGAGGATAGATTAATTAAAAAAAGAAAATTAAATTAAAAATACCAAATCCAACTATTTTGATGGAGGCTTATCTGATCTCCTTTTGAACAACGTTATCTTACAGCTAAATATTTTTTCTATATAATATTTATTTAAGGGCATGAAGAGTTTGCTGCAGAAGGAAAAGCTTTCCTGTGCTCTGCAAGAGGGGACTTCTACGCGAGCACTAACAATACCTGATGGTGACGAAAGAAGTCGAATGGCCGATCAAATGTTTATCAGCTTGAAGTCAATTGGTCACCGGTACTACTATCATCAATTAGATAATTCCAAGTCCATCAGGAGAGGATTACTTTTAATACCGATCGACAACACTTTACCCCTGCTTTTCTGTAACTCTCAGAAAAAGTATCCCTATAATGACTCAGGAAATGCTTGGATGTCAAGGCAAGAAATTCAGATAGATTTTTCAATAAAAAATCACTGAGGTTAGGCAACCAAAAACATCGCTGGTATGATTTTCATCTAACTCCTAGATGTTGCCCAAACCCACCAGCGAATACTGCATGGTTTGCAAGGAAAAGTTCGGTGACTATTTAAAAGTACAATGACTTTTATCTTAGCATATTGAACATCCAGTTCACGTTAATCGTCTTAGAGAATCATTTGGCAATAAGCTTATTGGTGATTTGACGCGAGTTATGAAAGATAACAATAAGAGATCATGTGGGCTGCGGGGATAGTTGGATTAAGCTCCAAAAAAACGGAGAAAGTAAAGTTTAATATTATTCAGGACGGAGGGTGATGGATGTGAGCTGAGGTCGCAAATTGCAGGCACTAGCAAATCTTTGTTTTAATAAATTACTTTCAAGTTGGTCAAGGCCGAGTAGGTATGATCAGTACTAATCTAATTTCACATTATCATCAGATTTTATTAAACTTTGGACTTTTAATATTTTTCACTACTTTTGCAAATCTAGATTTAAAAGCAAATCTATCTAATGATAGGACTGGGAGACTTACATATGATTTACGCATCAAAATTAATTTCACTTATCTAGTCTTCGAGTGAGCTTCTATTAAAAATATTCTTTCTAATATCAATAAAGAACAGATTGACAAATGATTGGAACCTAATCAGTTTTTGGCATTACTCTCTTCTACATTATAAGCAACGTTGTCTTCGATAAGAGTAAACACATTTTGAAGCTGATCGAATGGATTTATTCCCACAATTTCTGTATGATCGGCCTAGAAATTGACAAGATGTTATCCCCTACATATATGAGGTCATACCATAGGCACTCATCGTGTCCTACTACTCCATCATTCTCGTATATGAAATTTTGCTGGGTAGTCGTGCGTAGATGATTACCTGTTTCCCTGAGTTAAATAGTCATGTTGTTAGGTAGTCTTTCGGCACCAATCGAAAAATACTAAACTAATTGATAAAATACTTCTACTGGAGAGATATTTGGAATATCTTTATTTATATGCTTCATATTTTCCTTGTTCACTTCATAGAAAGGTCGTAAACCCACTCCCAACAATCGAGCAATAGGCTCTATTTTCTTGTCGCTAAATACCTGTCTTTCAGCAAGCCAAGCTAGTTTGCAACCTAAATGAGGAGTGGCAATAGTTGTGAGTGATTTAGTATATTCATCCATACCTAGTTTGGAGATAGCAAATCTTGCGTCGATTCCGCTGAGAGAATATCCAATTAGATGGCATTTTTCTACATTCTTAGAGTGCAGAAGGTTAGGCAAAAGTTTACTGATGGCTTGTGCGCGCTACTCGATGTAGTAGTCAAGATTATTGACAATGGGGAGGAGGTGAATTTTTCTGCCGTTATGCATAACCAGCTCCGGTATTTGTCGGAAGAGAGAAAGTCCGAACATTTAAAATACTGATCGACGAAGGTTGAAAACGAAAACAAAGGGAGTGGTCATATGATTATATTAATATCCATATTATTTATGGCCTATATTAAAATGGATAACCAAAATCATTAAATATCTATACATAAAAACTCACTTTTTCTTGCGAGAGGCAAGGATTGTATCAATCTCTTCTTCTTTTTATTTTAACATTTAATTCTCCTTTTTAAGGATGCTATTTTGGATGGTAAGCGCCTTCTTTATTTCTGTCATCATAACCATCTTAATCACAAAAAAATTACCTTTTAAACGTATCCCTTTTAGTTTTGAATTAAATTACCAAAGTATTCGTAATCATGGATTAGTTTTTATAGTTCGATGAGGTGTTATGACATCTGTTACTCGACATAATCCATCTTCAGTTTGCCCAAACAGTTATCTTTTTTTAACTATATTCTCGATAAAAGTCTATGTACTTGCTGTCCAATGACGAGTTATATTTCACTTTTGCTTCGAATTGGTTAATTATTTCACTTACCCAACTATCTAGTTCTACATCCCTCTGTGCACTAAGCCTGGCTTGCTATAGATGCCTGAATCTTTCTATCTGAGGGGTGGGCGGGTAAATGGTCTTAAATTTATCGATTTTGGACATTTGCAAATTGTTTCTCTCTAGATAGTCTACTTAGGGAATGAATCACGTTTTAGCATGCTGGGCTAGTTAAGTAATAGCTTTAGCTTTTGCTCAAATCGCTTTGCCTACATTATATTTATTAATATACATTATCACATGATATATAGAATCAACAATGAACTCCCAAAGCTTAGATTTCCTTAACCGTTTGGGCGAGACGGTAGCGGAGCATTAGTGATTTAGAATCTTCAATGTGCTTTTTGAGGGCCATTGCCAGTTTAGCTTCGAAAAGATTGAGTGAGATCATGCTTTCTTCATGTTTCAGCAACAATTTTCGTGGATCTGATTTATCTGTAAAAATTAAATCCTCTTCATATTTGCTCTTCAATTAGATACGATTACTCTTCACGAGCACAAAGTATCCAGAAAGGAGAATAATTTCGCATCCGCTGTACTTCTACTGGTTATTTACTTTATACTCAGCAGTAATTGTCTACTAATCGATGGTAGAATATGATTTACCTTCCTCGTATTTGGCCTTAGTGGTTTCAGTATGAGGTAGCTCTACATGGGCGAAAAAATGCTTTTAATTTATTAACAAGAAGAGATCTCGCATCAATACAAAAATCCAGAAATCTCTAGCAATTTGTTGATTGAAGTCACGAGGAAAATGATCATAGACCACCTCACCTAAAGATTTGTTTGGTTCAATTGTTTCTTCAGAGGGGACGAGACCATATGTTTGAAGTGTTTTTGTTCTTCTTTTATTGGCTTGCTTTTGTATTTCTTGGTAAATCTGAAGTGATTTTTACCATTCCTTCCCTCCATAAAGATAGGGAGTAATTCTATCGATTACGATTCTCAGGCCTCGCTTCAAGCTATTTATAATATCACTTGATAATGCTAGTTATGGCAACTAATAAATAGAAGCTAGTTTTTTCACCAGTTGCTGAGATTACAGATAAGTGCATATTCTATAGCAGGGGGGATCTACCTGGAACACTCTGATGCAATTAATTATAGTTTTTTCGATTTTTATGATACTTTCAAAGTCACTGCCTTTAGGCTGTACACTAAGCTTGCAGAAGTGCGCCACTGATTTCGAAATTTTATTGGTTTGAAGAAAAGTGCTAAAAAGATCCAAGGTGAGCATCATTAAGCTATCGTCTTTAGACTAGGATCATCAGTAATTTACGGTGAGGTAGGATTGAATTGTGTCACTGATAGGATTGACCTCACATTCACTGAGATTGAGTCCTGCTTCTGAATTTATTCCTTGCAGCATGGATCTTATGACTGTGCTACCACCTACATTAAAGCTGAAGTACTTGGTCTATGCAGATCTTTAGAAATTATAGGAATGCCAAAAATAGTTTCAATCTATCTAGAGATATTTGTACTTTTTATACTTCCCTCTCATAGAAGTTATTGGTGACTCCAAACACAGAAAGAGTATCTATTTTTTTTGTTATGGAGGTCATAAGGCTTTATTATTCCTTCTTGCTTGACTCTAGAGAGTCATTCACATGATAGCATTACATACAATATTTATTAATTTTATCCTAGTGACTATCCCAAAAACCTTTAAACTTCCACTTCTTATCATATGATATCAGCCTATCAGCAGGTGAAAAAAGGCAGTTCATCAAATCAGGAGTATAGTACTTCCCGAAAATCATAAGGGCTATAGTATCCAATATGAGCTCACTATTTAAATTCTTTAGAAGTATACCCAAAACAAATAGGATAATCTTAATGCTAAAACCTTCCTTTTGTTGAGAGTCTAAAGCAATGGCCAGTGGACTCAAACATTCATTAATGAAGGCGTCACAGAATTTATCTAAAACTCCTGGTTGCTTGAGACTGAGGAGGTCATCTATAAAGATAAGTATTTCCTAATGATCCTGAACAAGCACATCCAAATTATCCAGTTCATACTTGTTGTCCTCCTATGAGTGGAGAATAGCGTCAATGATCGTCCAATATTCCTTGATGAAGTTGCATTCATGAATATAGTAGCATACAAATGGGAAGCCCGACATAAAATTATCTATTTTTGGCTGCTTTAACTTCGATATTGATAGAATTATATTTCGACTGGTGGTGCGGACAAGCGATTAAGGGTTGTTGAAAAATCGCGAGCTTTGTGTCAGCAGTGGAAAATTGGGATACCTCTATTTAATACTAATTGTACCCTGTTGAAGAAAATATGTAGATTTTGTCCGGTTACTTTTCGTGATAGCACTTTCAAAAAATTAATGTAGTAATCGGCAACTTCGTTATTCATATTGCCAAATTTGGTCAGCATAAGACTGGCAATGCAGGGGTGTGACAGTAAATAATTGACAGCAGGTTGTTTCCCTAAATTTGTGAGAAGGGTAGTAAAAAATCCAATCACTGAGTTGATTACATCTTTATCTCGACTTTTGCTGAATATCTCTAGTAGAGAATCCAACATTTTGACTTCACAGACAAAACTGATTGAATTCAGATATACTCGAAGATGTCACTTTGGTTTTGGTCCCCCCATACAATCATCCGGCTAATTTGATTGAGCTGTTATTTAAACTGTTGAGGTTGCAAATTGGTTTTACTGTTTGTCAGAGATATGTAAACCTTTCTAAATTGAAGCGGATGTACTCTATATCCCCTATGGAATAGGCTTAAGCTTTCATTCTCTTTTTTATTAAATAATCAATTGCTTAATGACACTCAACAAAATAGATTTCTTTCAGTTATACACATATTTCATATCGCTTTTTTTGTCGTGTGTTTAACAAATTTCAGAAATTAGTTTCATAATTAATGACAATATAATTATATAAATGAGAGCAGTCAAGCGCAGCAAGCACAGTATGACTGGATAAATTGAGCCCATTACCTTTCAATAACTTTAAAGCAGAGTTAATGTCATTAGGGGTAGAAACAAAGTACCTTCCGCAAAATATACAATCGATGGCTTCGCTCCCAGTCGCCCCGATCAACTTGTGCTAAACAGAAATGCTACAGTTGATTTATAAACAGATCAATAATCAACTAATTTTAACCCTAAACAGCCGGAAGTGTATTTTTCTCGCACTGGAACAAAATCCATATCAAGACCTTCAGCTTTTGTATCGAGGAGAAGTGTACAATTTTCAGCAGGATAATCCTAAAAAAAAAGACCTCTCACCTCATATAAGCGCGGCTTCCGATTATCAAAAGAAAACAATCTGCCCACTACATTTACTGAGATTAAAGGAGAGGCACATGCATTAATATTCAAGCAAGAGATGGAAGAATTCAAAAATCTGTACGAGCATCTGGCTGCAATTTTAGGATGCATCCAATAAGGAGATTTAAATAGAGTGGAAGACGCCATTTCTAACTATGTTACTTTTATACAATCCAAACGCCTAACTTTTATTGATGATTTCATCGAAGGAAGGGAGAAAAAGTTACAGAAAGTCATCAGGGAGAGCAGATTGCATTAAAGCTTGTCTATTGCATATTTGTTTCTGTAAATGGCTCAAGCTAGAATTTAGAATCACTAAAGTTATCTGATCAATTTCATTGGATACTGTCTGTCCAATGTTTTGCTAACTGCCAGAATTTATATTAAAAAAGAAGGAAGGTCAGTATTTTAAGAGAGTGACTTTGAGATTGCTCTTAAGTAGATTGAGATTAGTTCCTTCGGGCAGCTGCTGACAAATTTGTAGGATGTATTTTTACGACTGCAGCATAACAATTAAATCATTACGATGATGCATCGTAAATTAGGAAAATTTAACCCTAAGTTCGAGACTTGCATCCAAATTTTCTTCAAGACTGCAGAACGCAAAAAAACTTCATGCGTGCAGTGCACCTACTATATTTTTGAGTACCTTTCACTCCATATCCACGAATCTTAATTAACAGGCATATCAAAAAGCTTGCAGATAGCGCCAGTGCCATATTGTCCACCTCCTATGAAGCAATATACATTGGTTATCTAGCCTTTAGGAATTTTAGTAAATGAAAGTCATACTAGGCCCTACCTATTTCAGTTTTTATAGTGGGCAGTCAAATTTTTTGATATAATTCTATGGACTTGGGAAATGCCTTATGAGTAAGAAATTTAAAAGATATATAATAAGCTTGATCCTTATCTCATCTCAAAGCTTTATCGTTATCACTGTATTGAAGTAACTCTCAATTAAATTAGTAAAATTAAATTTGGGTCAAAGACTTAGCAAGACTAGGCAGAAGTAAAGAAAAGACGATTATCATCGACTACGATAAAAGAATATTCAATCGCCAGCCAAAAAATGGCATTTAATTAAGATGGCGGTACAATTCCCGCCAAAAGGACAAAGGACTTCTTTTCCTATCTCAAATTCTGCAGGAAATGGTCACGTCTGTACAATTGCATATTATTTAGGAGAGCATAGTAGAAGATATGGTAACCATATATGCGGAGGAACTCTTCAATATTCGTGGATATTGATTTGTCAATTTTTAACGAACTTATTTTCTCTTTTAAAATATTATTGAAGCTGAGCCATACTTTAATAGTTGATCCAAATTAATTAAGATAAATCACATTTTTACTATCATCTATCTTAAACAGAAACATTTGCTCTAAATTGTCTGAAATTGAAATTTAATGAAGCTGTGACTTCCTTTATAGAGTTTAATCTGTTGATAAAATTCAAAAATGAAAACAAATCACCATATTAACAGTTTCTCAAATACCTTTTTGTCGGCAGGCATAGTTTTAAACTTATAGAGGATATCTTCTGATTTTATTGGCGTCTGAAGGTGGATTAGCTGGTCGGAACTGCTGTTTTCCTATAGTTCGTATAATATTAATAATCTTAGACCAAGCTGTCTAATCTATACTTATCTGAGTCAAGACCATTATGGATAACTCTTAAATTTGTGATTCCTAACTCCATCATAGAGACAACTCTACAATCCTTCAATTTTTGGATAGCAAACAGTCTCGACTTCCTTCCAGAAAATACTCGATAAACTCCTTTGATACAGACATCTGCTAAGAAAAACAGACTAAACTGCTTCCTACTTACCAGTTCTCCATCACTGGCTATCAAATTGGATAGCACGTGGAATATACCATTCTTCTTAGAGAGGAATTCAAAATTCTCAGAAGGAAAATTGTCAAAGAGTACGGATTCATCACAAGGTACTCTATGCTAGAGGCACTGGACCGCAAACTAGGAGGGAGGGGACTACCTGGGAAAAAGTTATTTGGGAACAAGAACCGTTAATTCGTGGAAAAAAGGAAGTTAGAGCTGCAAAGATATTTGAATGAGGTGGCCCAGTGTGGAGAGGTGGAGTTCTATAGATTCATCAAGCAAATAAAGGACTTCTCGTTCAACCTCAGTTTGAAGCAGTAGTTCAGCTTGATCCCATGATCATTTACAAGATTATCAATTTTATATCTTTTCTGGTAAAGGCTAATATATCATTATATTTTTCTTTTGATTACGCAAACAAGCACGAATCGAAACTAATCATCTGCTTAAATACAATCATTGGGGCTTATCTTTCTTGAGGCTATAATCTAAAGGAACGATCAGCTGCAGGGTATTATGGATGCGGTAAGCATTTGAACTATAGATATAAGCAGAAGCAAGGCTCGCCAAATTATTATAAATGAACAGAGAAATATTATCCTTTCCGAGAGCAATCAGCATGGGTGCCAAAAATACAAATCCAGATATAAAGAGGACAATCTCAATTGCATAGTAAGCTGCGTATGAAAGTGGAGTCCATCCAAATCTTTTATTAAATTCCCAATGCCCACCTATGAAAAATTCAATCTTCTCATGTTGTGTTGTTTTCCAAAATCCACACACTAGCCCTGTGATAGCACTGACGAGAACAGAACTAAGGTTAGCCATGAGAAAGTTAAGATAATCCTCGTCGATCTATTTTCCACATTTCTATCTATAGTTTGTCAGCCATATTTTAGCAGCTTCTTCATGCACTATTTTTTTTTAATGATTAATGTAGTATCCAAGGATATAGAGAGAATGCATACAGATAATGATGACAGTGAATAATATCTTGTATCTGCGCTGTTTTGTTAACAGCAACTAGATAATAAACTCCTTTAAGCCTCCTTGAGTATACAGGATAGATAGGCTTGTTCCCATAAATAAACCTTGTACTACTTGATCCAAACTGTGAGCTCCAAGGTATAACCTTGACATTGATACTGCTATCATTAAAAATGCAGCAAGGAGTCCATATTTTTTTTGTCTTTTCGTATCCACAAATTAGAGCATAAACACGCATGCAACAATTGCTACAAACTCGGCATGCCCGCTTGGATTTCCATAATCCTTTGGACAGTAATATCCTATATTTCGAACATTCTAATGTGTCCAATAAGGTCTTGGTGCAGCGTAAAAGGCCTTGAGGGTTGTGAGCAGGAATGTATTAAACAAAATAAAGATAACAGTACTATATGCGAGTATTTTACGTTTCATGAAGAGCATAAAGAGGCAGCAGGAGCCCATTATGAAGACAGGATCAATAAGAAAGGTAAAAAATATGAATATGTAGTCGAGGATAGGACTGGAGAATTGCTGCATGTGGAGTATGAGGTCTACTCCCATATCGTAGAGGGGTTGCGAGTAGTAATGATTTAAAATTATATCCACAGGAAGGGCGATTGCGACTAACCAAACAACTATTCTCTTCAACATGTTGGAACAATTTTTTTAAGATATAATATCTGGCAAGGCTTAGTCAGCAGATGGGTCGTGTAGATCAACGGTAGATCGCAAGATTACGGGTCTTGAGGTTGTGGGTTCAAATCCCATCACGATCGTATTTTTATTGCTTCAAGCCATAATGGCTCTTTTTGCTTCCATTTCTTCTTCTGCTATCTTCATTTCGATGGTTTACAAAAAATGCTTGGTTTGATTCGATCAGTCTTCTTCTGCTGAAACTAATAAATATAATATCAAATAAGTCCTTCATTGATGTAAATAAAGGCCAAATTGCAAGAGTTTGCTCTCGATAAGCAAAACTTAACTATCAGCGAGTTCAAGTTTTCACCGAACAATCGCCATGCAATCATGAGTGGACGATCTAAGAAGTAATAGCCAGCTATGCCTGCTCTTTCCCGTACTTTATAGAACTGGCGTAAAAAAAGTGTGTATCGCCAAGACAAGGAGAAACGAAAATAGCGAGGTTAGAATAAGGTGCTATTCATCTAGTCAATTCCGACTGAACGACAATCAAACATGTTTCTTACTTGGCACGACCGCAGCTCTTCTACTCGTCATTTTCAGACAATAACGTAAAGGATAGTTCATGATGTGGCCCATATGAACAGCGAGCGTGGTTACTCATAGAAGAGACTGCCTTCAATATCTCCTAGTATTGAAATGCGCAAGCTCAAGTGGCATAATACAAACAGAGTAGTAGAATAATCTCCAATGGAGTTAGTCACTAGGAAGCTTGAGTGGGAAGGTCGTGCTACCAAAAGAATAATTCCATACTCGATCAACAAGCTATAATTAAAGACAGTTTCAGCGAAATAGCCATAAGATTAAAAAAAGGCTCTGCAAAAATTAAAACTGAGCGGATGGTAGCGCCAGAATATCGATCATATTGAATAGATGTAGTTCTGATTTATTTATTTTTAATGCTCATCAAGATGTATGCTTATAATTAATTTCCCTCCACATGATGAACGAGTTTGCTCTACTCAAGCTACAAACCATCAACGGAGAAGAACAGTTCATCCACTCAGTACCTGCCATCATTGCTTCCAAGAGAGCTAAGTAAACTGTACCTTCTCCTCCAGATGTCTCTGTCGAAGTGCTGCCCATCACCAGCATTATTGGTACCAATCCCTATCATGCGCTTATTTATTATCAAGACGGAAACTACAACCTTATAGCCATTACATCACTCATGGTGAATAGTCAACCGCTAACTGGCAGCCAGACGCTTATTGACCGACTTAAAACCGGGGATAAATCTGTGCCTCGAATAGTCCGCGAGTTTCTTGAAGAGTTATTATAGCCTAATACTATGCTAAACTAATCATAATCAGTGATTTTAGGGAGTATTACAAAGTTGACAATTCAATCGAGCCATGAATCATAGATCTATTACATCTGTCAACCGTCAGCCAATCAACAACGTATCTTGCCAAGTTCCCAGAAGCAGACCAATAATAATTCTCAAGCAATAGTTAAGCCTACAAGCACTCCAACTGTCAATGGCAGTAAGTGGTCGACTGATGATCATTAACAACTCAAAAAATTACTGCTACAGTACGGTTATGGTAGGTGGAAACAAATCCAACGATCATCATTAAGTATTGGTGGTAAGCTATAAAATAAACCTTTACCTGAAATACAAGCATACGCCAACAGTTTTCTACGGGCATTAGGTCTTTCTCTGCCTTAGGACGAAACAAATCTTAAGATATTCCTCCAAAAGCTTATTGAATAAAACCAATAGGAATATCAATAATACCAGCCATGCCTTAAAGAATGGGACCAGCACATTATGCTGCCACAACGATCAGTACAGTACACAAAAAGATTACAATTGCTTTTTCGAGTGAAAAATCTCATTCGAAAGTATCGCTAGGATGCTCTTAAGTACATGAACCCACCTGATCGCAGAAAAATTAGCTGGGATGGTTTGCTTAACTTCATACCTTTGGGACTGCTGTTTGGACAGCGTCCAGCTGTGTGGTGGGCCAAAAAGAATGATATTGACCTCTTGCTCGGGGTCTATAAATACGGATATGCCAATTATGTCTCCATTAGAAATGCAAGAGAATACTGTTTTGCATAATTATAGAAAGCTCAAACATATCAGGATTTTCCAGTGGCTGACAATTTGACCCGGAGGTTAAAGAAACTCATCAATACCATTGTCAAAATACAGCAAAATCAAGGAGAGATAGATTTCGAGGATGAGGCTGAAAGTGAGGAAGACGAAAAGAGCTGGACAGACAACGAAAAGAAAGTGCTGTTTGCTATAGTGAGTGACTATGGTGTTCCTATTGGCACTGACAACAAATCAAATTGGAGCGAGTTAAAGGACAGAGTGAAATTGCAGATAAAATAATTCGGAAAGACTCCCAGTCAGGTTGAAAAAATGGTATCACGCATGCGATGGAACTGCCAATAAATTATTTCTGACTAGAAAATGCGTGATTAGCCTCAAGGGACAGGTAGCTTCAAGATCACCTATGAAATGGCTGCTAAGTTCAGTAAAAACATCAATCTTTTATAATTCGTGCGTAGATCTATTATGTTAATGGAACCCGATAATCTTAAAATATTTCTTAAGGAAGTGTAGGAGAAAAGTGAAACACTTGGCAAGGAGCACCCTGCACAAATGGATGGCAAAGTTAATGATCAACTACTGCTAAATCATGTCAATAAATCAGGAATTATCTCAGTTCCATCAATGAAATTGGGAGATGCTAAGGTGCTAGCGAGATTGGAGTGGCTGTGTGAGGTCTACAAGGTCATCAAAGAAAAGGTGCAGGATAAAAAAAAGAAGTACAAAACCTTCGATGAATCAACGAAAAAGAAGGCTAAATTTTAACTTAACCGCGATAAGGAAGGGAATATTAAATTCCCTATTAACATTAATCCCTCTCTCATATTAGTAGCTACTGGACAAATTAATGTTAATCCTAATTATCATTCTGAGCACAATCTCTTCCCTGTCGGTTATATCTCGATCAGAACCCATGCGTCTATGTTTACTCGGGGGGTACGGGCGCGTTACACATGCGAAATAATTGAGGGAGATGGGAAGCCCATATACAAAGTGACACCCGAGGAAGACCCTACCAATGCTATCATAAAAGATTCAAGTACAGGATGTTGGGTGTATATATGCAATAAAGTCAATCAACTGCAGGAAGTAAAGAAAGAGAAGGTGACAATTAGTGGAACAGAGCGATTTGGTCTATTATAACACAATGTTGTGCGATTACTGTAGGACCTGCCAAACGCAGAAAAATGTACAAAGTATAAATTCAAAAAAAATCTACCCAAAGAAGCAGAATGACCTGATAAAAATCATATTAGATTTATTTAAAATAAGATCATCTCAACAATATATATAGTCACAAATAATATTAATGCAGTTTCTCGAAAAGGTTTTGAGCTTCTTCGCTCCCACACCCTTATCCTGCAACGAAGGTTATGATAGCGATTTGCCGCATGATCAAGCGTAATTTTCACTATATGCAGTGCTACCGAGGAAGACTACTCTCCTATACACACACAAAAGAGGAAGGTTCCTGGATTTGACCACTTATTGAACCCTGTCCTGGGTATCACAGGGGATCACTAATTCATCAAAGGCTTTCGCTTCGATCTTGCAGTTCCACTCTCAGAGTACTTTCAAATCTTCCAGTCATGGGAGCTTCCCAACTCAGGAATCAAGGAATAAGGACAAAACCCAATGATGCAGGCGATGATGGGAAAGGGACCAGCCAAACCAACCTATACTTTCCTGACCCAAGTTGTTAGGGACGTTACCAGCCCTATGGAGTCTCCGGGACTTATGTTGATGGGCAAATTTGATACAGAGGGACGAGTAGACAGCGTCCTCATGAAGAAACTTGGCGGTGGCTGGAACATGAAGCTTTCAGGAAATTTTATGAATAACAAAACAGAGGATGGTGCGCTTGGTGCCGATTTTGAGTATGAAGATTCTGAATCTGCAAGTATTTTGCGCTTTCAGCATCATCCAATGCAGGGATTGGTAGGATCATGGAATTTCATGCAGAGAGTGCATCGAAACATCATGGTAGGATTTGATTTTACGCACCTTGTACCTTTTTATTTATTCAGTTTGCTCACAAGAAACAAATGTTCAGCTATGGTACTAAGGTTTTCTTGGGTAATCAAGCCCTGTACGCCTCTTCAATTCAAGGTGGAGTACAATACCATTTGGGTTACATTGTCCCCATTCGCAAAGGTACCACATTCGTGTCTCACTATAAATATGAGCCTGAAGCCGGATCAACTACAGTACTGGGATTACGACAGCGTTACGATACTGCGGAAATTACGGCTACAGTAAGCTCAAAATATAAGTTAACAACAGTAGTGAGTCTAAAAAGCCCTTTCTATGGGCTAAAGCTATGCGCATAAGCTGACTACCTGCGGGAGCATTACACGTTTGGATATGGCATTTCATTTGGTCCCCAGCAATGATTGTCGATGGGTTATTGACCTGTTAATCAACATAAATTTATTCCCATATTGCAAAGATCAAAGATTTAACTTGGCTATTTCTTTCTACATGTATTCTTGGATTTTACGCTACTAAAGTTCGAGAGCCATAGTGATTAAGTTATCTTATAGATTGTTTTCTCCCCAACTTACGATGCTACGGAGGCTTTTTATGTAATATTCCTCGGGAGTCTCCATGATATTGGATATCATTGTAGATTTGTATTTGCTCATCCGAATTGAAAGCTATTCTCCCTTCTTCAGCAGCAGATGGCCTGCAATTTAATCGATGTATATCTCTGCAGTATCGGAGCGGCAATTGTTATCGATTGTGATAAAAATAAGACAACTTGCTGGCAGGCAAAGTGTCCTAAACTTCATGGAAAGAGGGCACATGGCAGTGATCATAATGTTTTCCATGCTGCGTTCCATGAGGGGGCCGTTCAGGGCCATACTTTTGCAATAAGAACCTATCGGGGTGGAGAGCAGTAATCCATCTCCACGAAACTGACTGATTTTAATTTTTTCCTTGCTGCAACTGTTTTGAAGATACAAATTTAAAATTAAAATTCCTTGGTTCATGCCACGGTGAATTTCTATCTGGCAAGTGGCTTCCCCTGAAGGTTGAGAGTCTTTGCGAATACTTAATTTCATTAGATTCTGTGTCGGAAAGATTGTCTCAAGCTTCTATCCAAACACTAATTCTACTATCTCACTAAATTGTAGAATAGTATAGTTGTATAAGATTGGCATACAATCATTTGCAATTCCCAGTATGGGAGGACTATTCATATACGTGAAGTAAGAGAAAACTTAAAGCAGAGTTTAGTTATCACCAATTACAACTACGAAAGTAATCTTCTTGAGCATGTCTCGATCACCTTGATCAATCTGTTTGACCTTTGGAAAAGGCAATTTTTGCAGAGAAAAAAATGTGATCTCCTAACGTTAAGCGCATAAATTGTATATTTCATTTAGACTCTATAGAGAGAATGACTCATCTTGTTTACAAACCAACAACAAAGAGTGTTTGATGTTGAAAGTTTGAGGAGGCTACATCTGACTATTATTAATTAAAAGATGATATAAATTTATAAGATTTTATGCATCTATTATTGCGATTAACGATTGACTATAAACATTTGTAATTTAAATCATATGGATCCCACCAAACCCATTCTCGGTTATGTTTATCTTATTCAGATCTCTACTCAGATTATAACAATCAGAGCGCACAAAGGGCTAGTAGGTCCGTACGTTCTCCACCAACCACTAGCAAATATTCAAGGGTGCCTGCTCAAAAGGAAGTTTCCTACTCATAGCTAAAAGCAAATCTATAATTATCCAGTAGAAGTATCAGGAGTTGTACCAGGCTTATAGCGAAAAAGTTGAAAAAGTCAACAGTTATGAGGAACAACTCGAGTTGAGTCGAAACTAAAACAATGAGCTCCGTCAACAGATGAGACGACTGGAAGACAAAAATGAACAGTTAAATGCTTCATTACTCAACAAAAATGTGGAACTATAAGAGGCCTATCGACAGCTGCAGGAAGACATCAAAAGAGGTGGAAAGAATCGTAAAAATGACGAAGCCCTAGACCGACTCTAAGAGGGCTTGCGAGAAGCAGTGTCCAGTAACTTTAACCTACTCCGAGAGGCTGCCCTCTCATAGTTAAAGCACTATTGACATTAATTTATGGGATTTATTCAATATTAACAACTAATCATTCCTGTCTGGAATAGAGCTGTGTTTGCTCTTGTCCGCTTTGCCCAAATTGCTACACATTGAGTTCATCGCAGCCAGGGGGAAGTTTGGTCATTATTTAACTCAGAGTTTGACAGCTTTTAAGGATATAGAAAAGATTATTAGACGCTGATAGAGTGCTTGTGTTTAGATATCGTGTCATTTCTAAGAAAATTTATTGAAGGCTGTGTAAATTGAGTTGCTATATGTATGCATCGCTACTCTACATACTAATCTGATGAGGAAAGAGTGTGTGGCTATGAGGTGAGTACGGTTCATATTATTTTGTAAGAGTATTCAAAGAGTATTTTGTAGTGGAGAGATGTACTGATTGATAGAGGAAATACGTGGGGTTGAGGACCACTTTTCCCTGATCAGCAGATACGAAAACGTTTGCTAATTAGATTCTGTAGTTATCGATTTTCATCTCTGTCTATTAACGTGATTACTTCTTAGCGCCAGCATCGCTTCCGCTAGGCTATGGATCACGAATAGTAACTCATCAAGGCTAAAAGATATACCATTGGTTCTCAACGCGCTAAGGTAATTCTGCAGCGAGTGATTATAATACTCCATGTAAAGGCGTATTAAGGGAGACCCGCACTCATAGGCTTTTTCTTAGTTATACCAAAAATACCTTCCAGTAGGCGCCAATATTCTAGTTGAGTTGTAAATCCTGTTTGAAATTTGCGAATAAGGGAGAGCTTATCCTGTAAGAGGGTGACGGGGGATTAGTTATTGCTGTGAAGGGTAAATTCTGAGATAGGCTTTTCTGCGACCATGATATAGTCAAAAGAAAACTTGTTCTTGCGATAAATTTTGATGGTGTGAAAAAGGGGATCATCTAGAACACCAACGAAGTTGTACAGTTTGTAAAACTGATATTCGAATTCCGATTCTTCATTACCCATTTGATTATTATATTAACAATCAATTATTCATATTTTAGCAAAATTCTTATTTTTAAAAGAGTCTATTTTTGGTTGTTGATTTGTTAATATATTTTTGGGAAGGTTAATCCAAAAATGAATTATTGATTTTTGAAGATTTCTTACCTTTCGTTTAAAACCATGAAAGTTTTAATTGCCAAGGAATAAAGAAATAAAATTATAAATCTCCTTTTATAACTTATCTATGCCTTTTAATAATTTATCTATGCTTAAATTTTAAGTGTTTGCGAACCACAATTATTATTATCAAATAAAAACTATAGATTTTAAAGCTCTGAGCATCTGATATCAATCCATGATTAATGTGAGGCCATTATTTATGATAACTATTTGCAAATGTGTAAATTTATTGTTGTTTGATTCATCGTTGATCATAACATTTTTACTTAAATTTAAATATGGTAATCAAGATCTTTAAAACCTTAAAAACAGCCCATCCAAGATAAGGATCTAACAAAAAAATGGGAATTAATAACAAAAATCATTATTTTCTCGCATTTTTATGAATGACGACTGATGTTTAATTAGATAGTTGACTTTCTGCAAGTTGTGATTCCCTCATCACGGCAAGCAAATAAGAGTATTCTTTAAATAGAATTTAAAAAGTCCTTTAAATTTTCTTTAATGCACGAAATTATTGATTTTACCAAAAATATTTAATTTTTAAAATATCAACACGGCTAACAAAATGTAGAAAGTTGGGGGAAAACACGACAAGTTTTATGATTTTATATCTGGACTGATCACTGGCTTCGTCGTGTCACCTACCAACGCCATTTTGGACCGTTCCGTCATTGAATATGCGAACGGTAAGGAGAGCATTTAAAATGGAATGCGAGGTGGGCTGAAGCGGCTCTTTGGCTCCCCTCTCTAATTCTTCACCTCCTACAAGTTTCGTTGGATGTTTTTGGTCTATGCTCTTACCTACTCTACCAACAACTTCACAGACCATAACCCCATCAGTCCGAAACTATCAATTCCCTTACAAAACCTAATGATCACTTTTGGTGTGAACACCATTTCGGGAATACTCAAAGACAAAGCTTTCATTCAACATTTTGGTGCTGGCTCACCAAAACATTTTCCAGCTGTTTCACTGGGATTGTTATTTATGAGAGATATAATTACGATGGCCTCAGCCTTTACATTTCCTCATATAATAGCCAAACAGCTGAAAACAACAATGGGAATGTCTTAACGGAAGGGACTGGCTATATCTCAGCTATTCAGTCCATTGGTCGTGCAGATTCTGGTAACTCCTCTACATTTATTGGGTCTTGACCTGTACAATCGATAGGGATTAAAGTTGAAAGAAAGAATAAAATATATCAAAGTTTTGTTCCCCAACGCCCTTGCCCTTAGGATGATCCGCTTCCTTCCTGCCTACGGGATTGGAGGAGTCATCAATAACGAATTACGCAGATCCCTAAAAGGTTGATATCAATAGTATAATTTATTATTATTCTCTACAACAACAGCTTAATTACAAAATGTAGTCCAAAAATAAAAATACACAAAAGAAAAGCTGGCTTCTGGGAGCTGAAACTTTAGCAGGAATATGTGCAGGCTTTATGGTAACACCCCTCAACGTTGTTGTCGATAAGTCCGTGATTCTTTACTCTAACGGTACTTCGGAGTTGTGGCCAGCTGCTGGAGCTGAGCTAAAGATGATGGTATCCACTCCCTGGCAGTTCCTGAAAAGTTTTCAATTTAGATGGATGTACCTTGTGTACGCTCCTACGTATACTGCCTCAAATCTGGCTGACCACTACCATCTTGATATTTAAATTTCTCAGCCTATTCAGAAGCTACTGGTAGTCTTTGGAGTTAACACCACCTGCAGTTTAATCAAAGACAAAAAATTTGCACAGTTTTTTGGCAAGGTAAACGTTAAACCCTTCCCTATACCGTCCCTCGGGCTTCTTTTTATGAGAGATATCGTTGCCATGGCCTCAGCTTTTACAATTCCTCCTATTTTAGGAGAAATTATCAGCGATAAATTTAAGATATCTTCCGCCAATGGATAGAGAATTGCTCAAATAGGCAGTCCTCTTGCCGTTCAGGTTGTGTGTACACCTCTGCACTTACTGGCTCTTGATTTATACAACCGAGAAAATTTGAAATTTGCTGAAAGGTTAAAACTTTTAAAAGTTCAAATTTCAGGAGCTATTTTAATGAGAATGTTGCGATTCCTTCCAGCTTATGGACTTGGAGGTATCGCCAATATTGAGCTTCGAAAATGGTTAAAGAGTCAAGTACCAAATTAAATATGATGTTCAATATATTCATGAATTTATCCAAGAATATCAATTATTAAAAACATTTTTGAGATAAGTAATTCAAGTCCATCCTTCCTTTTATGACTAATGATAATAAGCTCAAACTTTATAATTTTATTTTTTCTATAGTGAGCAGATATTATAGTTGTGGAGGTACTTAAGTCAAATAGGAATCAAATCAAATCAAATATCGTCGGAATTATCCTTGAATGTATTGATATTTTATAAAGATAACAATATTTCTCAATTTT
>Ga0302188_10000657_pt1 | contig 28652 bp, 15 predicted proteins | sample II_Bog_E2_1_FD_198783 | JGI IMG/M metagenome (GOLD analysis project Ga0302188, IMG submission 198783) | Peat permafrost microbial communities from Stordalen Mire near Abisko, Sweden - II_Bog_E2_1 | ecosystem: Environmental > Terrestrial > Soil > Wetlands > Peat | place: Sweden: Abisko...
AATTATAAAAGCGATAAATGATGCTCTTTTATGACGTGCTTTTCATTTGAGTCCAGAAGGACAATTACTATATTATAGTTTACCATTTTAAATTCAATCGTATTATTCTTTTACCATTACTACATTTCTCGAGAAATCTGGGATATATTCATCTCCATCTTATTAATAATAAGAATATGCTAAAAACATATGCATTCCTAAGATTTCTTTGAGTCTTTAATCTAATAACAAAAATTATGAAAAAATCAGTATGTTGATTGTTTTCAAAATTTTGGCAAAAACATTCAGATGTCAATTTGATGATGAGGGCCTTATTTTGTGAATGTATCAGGCCTAAAAAAATGATTTTTAGGACAAACATCGAAATTCATATTTTTTAATGATCTTATGTAACTTTTTGTGAATTTATATTCTCATCTCCATCAATTCTATTAATTATTTCTTAACTTATCATATCATGTGTTTTCTCATAACTTTGAAATCGCTCGATGAAATTGCGAGCAAACAACAAAATCGACAGTTAGAGGCTTTCTGTCCACAGGAAAATGATTCTAATTTGGAAACTTGCCGCTCTAATAGCTTGTAGATGACTTTGCCTTTTGTCTTAACAAATACTCAATTCATGTTAAACAGTATTATGAATTTGCTGGGTAATAACACTCTCCACCTTGTAGATCTCGAAAAAGTAATGATGTGATAAAATCAGAAATTGATGGAAAGTTTGCAACTACTCAATCAGTCTCATAGTTAAATGAATATTTAAGAGGAGGATCTCTCACCAATTGAATTTTCTTCGAAAGTTCCTGAAATTGACATAGAAGAATGCACCCATGATCAAGAGGAAAGATTAATGGATCCATTAATTCTCAAAGTGTTTGGTCCAAAGAAATATCACTATAGGCTCCAAATGAAGCAAAACCTTCCTTCTATTATCTTGAAGGAAAGAAATTTTGACATGACTTTTGAACTTGTTAACGAGAATGGACAAAAAATTTTGAACTGTAATTCTATTATAAATCAGCTAATATCATTCATCTCGGTCTCTTGGTTTGTGATGCTAATGGATAGTGGATCACAGAAAAAAAAACAGGAGAATCATTCATGAAGGGCAAAACAGAAATTGAGATGTATCATGGAGAGGGCTCTTTCTTAAAGGTTTACCCAAAAGATGTAAGCCGCAACTACTCCCAAGGCAAAATTAACTTTATCGTCTACCCTAAACCCTCCTTAATAAAATTTGCAAGCAACGCCAGTGAGGTTGAGGAAATGGTGGACTTCAGCTAGATTGAACCAATTATTATCAAGAACATTTCTATCAAGAGCAAAAAAAATAAGTGATAAAATGATCTCATTATCTAATACTATTTTCTAATTATCCTTAACTAATATTTGTTTAAATATAATAATCACTTTGGTGATAGTATACAAAAAATAGGCTAAACAGCCATTTGAATTTCACATAAGTTAATCACACTATTTTAAGGTCATACTTAGCTGATTATCGAAACTAATCGTTGTTATAATTTATAATTAATGAAATATTTAACAAGACTTGGTATCTAAATTTTTAAAAGCACAAATTTAATTATGCAGATAACTAAGGATTTTAATTTTATAAAACAAAAGTATAAAATCAATCAGTTATAAATTAGAAGTCGATTTTCTATCGGCTGGGAATTTCATCCTGCTTTCCGCGAACTTAAACGAGCTCCAATTTGCTTTAGCCCAGTTTTTCTTTGTCAATTTTTTGAGGAGACTCTCTCTTGTTGAAGTCTTCCAAATACATTGGATCGATGCCTTCGAATATCTTTTTACTGATGGTGTTTCCCTCTTCCATTTCCCTGCGCAGTCTTTACAGTTGCTCACTTCTGCTTTTCTTTTTGATTCTATCTTTGTGTTTGCTTGTGTTAGGAAGCTCCCCCATATTGTCGATTATTATGGTCTCAATGTTGTTATTTTGTAGGCTTTTCATCATGTTCATTGTATAACTCATCGACGTATTGTTGTCAGGCGGTTTTTCCTTCTCTGAATTTTACTCAGATTAATCATTTTTGTTTTCTGATTCAGTAGAAAGGGCTTAATTTTAGACACCTCTCTGATTTTATTTTCGTTTATATTTGATGATATATTTCCTCCTGTCTTTAATTGTATCCAGCGAGTCGAACTTTTGCAAATGTAACCCATAAAGCTGATTTTCTTAAAATAAAGTGGTGATTGCTCTTTCTAAGAAATTGATTCTATTTAAAAGCGTTTAAATATCTAACTGATTTATGATTTCTTATTTGCATTTATCGTATCTTATCATTTCATTCCAATTTTTGCACATTCCAAAATAATTTAGGACTTCATATACGAGAAACTTGCAATAAGTCAGGATATTGAAAGCCTTCAAACTTATATTGTCATTATCTTTGTATTGAAATAGTTTAGTCGATAAATCTAACTCAAAAGACATTTCAGTATAGGCTTGAACAATCAGCATTAGACCTAATATAGTGCCAACTAAACCTCCTACATAAGAGAAGAAAGAGTCAATTTTATTGAAGGAACGCTGGTATTGGGTACTAGAGCTTGCTTTCAATAAATAGAAACTAGCATAATTGTCATTAGTAACCTGATATACAATATTTTGAAATAGTTAAGGTATGATTATTCCATCATCTTCATTATTCTGAGGGAAAGGCAACAAACTATTGTCTGTTATTATAGAATAGTCTTGAATAAATCCGTTACTGTAGCTGCCCAGTTGCTTGGTAAATGTAATATAGTTGCGGTCTTAGAGGTAGTAATTCAAATAATTCGAGTCTCCTGGATTAATCAAAGGATTAACATAAAAAAAACTGAAGGTAAATTGCCCCAGCATAGATATGTATTGATCTATCGTGGCATCAGAAACACATGGCCGAGAAGGATCTGTAGAATTATTACATTTTTTTACGTTGATTTCAATCATTTGCATGCTTGGCGAAGTATATTTGCCATAAATTGTGTAGTTATACCCAATAGGGGGACACATCCATTTGTAAGCAGGCAAAGTTGTATAGCTTGTGTATAGGTCATCGTTAATATTGAAATGCTATTGAGTGCATTGGACCAATTAAATTGTTTCGTTGTAGAGCTCTATACCCCCTCGAATATAGTGGCGTTGAATTAAAGAAATGTCGAAGAATCGTTGTGTTTTATCGTTGAGATTAACTCCCATTATTCCAACTGCAAACATGAACTTGTTGGTTTATGGTTCGACAGAAATAGTGGTGGACACTGGGTCGAACAGGGATTCACTAGTTGATGTCCAGTTAATGATTTGCTTATTGATTGTCAGCAAGGCTGTGTTCATGAATAGGCCAATGAAAACAGCCACCACCAATATTGAACAAATACCTCCCGATGCAGTTTTGTACTCTGGTTCCTACTAGTATCTAAGAAATTGAGTGGTTGAAAACAAGTCGCACTTTTTAAAGGCCAATCTCGCGTAATGCAGGATTCGCATTTGATGTTTTTGAAGGGTATGAATTTCATAAAACTTCAATAAATCCAAAACTTATATTCAAGGGATAATTTTCTGACCAGAATGATAAAATTTATTAAATCTTCAAGGTGTGAATGAGATAAAATATAAAATCCAGATATGAAATTATTGTTTTTTTAGTGTCAATGAGTATGTTATTTTAGTTTTTGTTATTATCTTCATACTAAGGATACTATTTTTTAGTCTATCGAAATCAATCAGTAATAAATTCGAAATCTATCTTCTCACCGTTGGCAATTTCATCCTGCTTTCCAAGAAATTAAACCATTTATAATTTGCTTTAACCGAGCTATCTTTTGTCAATTTTCTAAAGAGACTCTCGCTTGTGGAAATCTTTTAAATATATTGGATCGATGCCTTAGAATATCTTTTTGCTGACTGTATTTCCTTCTTCCATTTCCCATCGCAGTCTTTACAGCTGTTCTTTCCTGCTTTTCTTTTTTGCTCTATCCTTGTGTTTGCTTGCTTTCGGACTATCTTCGATATTACTATTGATGATAGTGTTAATGCTACTGTTTGTCATTCTTTTCATCATTGTATAATTCATCGACGTATTATTATCAGCCGGTTTCTCCTTCTATGATTTTTTCTCAGATTAATCGCTTTTGTCTTCGGATTAATCTTCATTGCTTTAATTATTTTTAATCTCTTAACTGCTCAATTTTTACTTAATGACATATTGTTTTCTTCGACGTTTTAACTTGATTAGAGAATCAAACTATTGTAAATACAGACAGTACAATTGATTCTCTTAAAATAAAACTTCAATTGCTCTTTCTAAAAAATGCATCTTGTTAATCATTAGTTAAATATCGAGCTGCTTAGTTATTTCCTACTTGCACTCTTTATATTTTATCATTTAATGCCAATTTTTACACAGTCCAAAAAAATTAAGCAATAAGTACACAAGGAAGCGACAATAAGTAAGCAGATTGAAACTATTAAAATTGTTTGGATCGCCTTCTTTGTATTTGAATAGTTTTTAAGAAAGATTAAGTTAGAAGGACATCTCAGTATAGGCTTGCACAATCAGCATAAATCCGAGTATTGTACCGACCAAACCTCCGACATAGGAGAGAAAAGAATCAATTTTGTTAAACGAACGTTGATAGGCCACACTGGAACTTGATTTCATCAGAAAAAAACTGGCGTAGTTATCGTTAGTAACTTGATATGCGATATTTTGAAATAGATCTGTAATAACTACTCCATCATCCTCCACGGTTTGTGAATAGGGCATTAAGCTAACATCAGTTATTATGGAGTAATCTTTTACGAAACCACTACTCATCATTCCTAGTTGAGTGGTGAACCTCATATAGTTACGATCTTCAAGAAAGTAGTCCAGATAGTTTGAATCTCCTGGATTGATAAGTGGGTTGACATATAGAAAACTAAAGAAAAATTGTCCCATCATTGCCATATACTGATTGATAGTCGCATCCGAAACGCATGGCCGAGTCGGATCAGTTGAATTATAGCATTTTCCAAGATATACCTATAGAGATTTCATGCTTTCAGAAGTCCACTTTCCTTAAAGGGTAAAATTATACCCGAGAGGAGGACATAACCACTTGTTAGCAGACAAAGAACCATAACTTTGAGCTATTTAAGAGTTGGTATTAAAGTGTTCTTGAGTACATTGAACCATTTGAATTGTTTTATTGGCGAGCTATACACTACCCCCTTGAGTGAAGTGACGTTAGACTAAATATATATCAAAGAATCTTTGGTTTATGTCATTTAAGTCAATTCCCATAATGTTCACTGCAAACATAAACTTAGTATTTTCTGGATCAACAGAAATAGTAGTTGGCAGGGGGTTGAAAGATGTCTCGCTAGTACTACTCCAGTTAATAATTTGCAAATTGACAGTCTGAAGAGCTATGTTCATGAATAAGCCAATGAAGACGCCAACCACTAATATTGAGCATATTCCTCCTGAGGCTGTTTTGTATTCTGGTTAGTCTTGGTAACGCAGGAACTGTGATGTTGAAAACAGGTCAACCTTCTTCAATAGTTATTGACTATAATGGAGAAGTCTCATTTTTTCGAGTATATTTGAAAGATATTCTGATAAATAGAACACTTAAATTAAAACATTCAATTTTCTGACGAATATTAATAAAAACAATTAAAATCAAACCAGATTAAGAGGAGTTTTTTAAGAATAGTTTTACATACTTTTGATTGTATACTATTGCATTTAATATATATGTAATTATTGGTTGGTTATTAATAAATTTGGAGTTCGATGAATAACCATAACAAAAAAGATATTGCTTTGATCAATGGTCTTTCCTTTTAAATCTCAAGTGAATCTTTCTTAACAATACTGAGCTGCATTTTTAATTTTTAAACTAAAGCTGCATTATTTGAGAACAAAATATTTAGTTTTACAAAAACTAAAGAAAATATTGCCCAAATAAGCTGCAGATTTAAAGCATTTTAATTTATAGAGAGACAAACCAAGGTTATACTTCATTATCGAAGATCTTAAAGAGATGAATGAATTCATACTATTTCTCAGTATTTGTTCAACTTTATAAAAATTGCCCTTCAGCTCAAAAAGTGTGCCAATAAGAAACACTGAAACATTTAAAAACAATTTACTCTCACAGAATATTCCAATTCCTGATTTTTTTATCTGCCTCAAATTTTTCGTTTTATTAAAAAATCATTTTCTTGGCTTTGGGAACATTAAGTCTGATATTTTCTTGTAGAGTTACTCGATCAAATGATAAAACTCCTCATTTGTTAGATTTTAAAAAATGAAGTAGTATTATGAAAATAAAGTTTTTTTTAGAGGAAGTACAATAATCAGTCTAATTTTTTTTAATTGAACTTGAAAAAAAGAAGTGAAGACAGAAAAATGAATTAAAATCATTGGGAAGTAAGGGCATAGTCATTATTTTTTTAGAATTTAAATTTTAGTTAAAATGATAAGAACTTTAAAATGAGCCTAAATAAAAAAATGTCTAACCTAGTTTTTTTGGTAAGATCATAGATTTAAACAAATTTGAGGCTCCCGTAGACATATTAAACAATTTAGCTTAATTATTCAAGTTCATATAATTTGCATTTCAAAAAAATTTATCAAAAAAAAAAATATGCCTCTCACCATGTTTCCTTATTTATAAATTATAAAACTAGTTCGTAAGACTCATACGTTACTACTAATCAAAATATTGCCATTAAAATCACCATGGACTACGGTAAATACTAATAATACTCTATTTTAATTCTCAATAATAATAATAATATAGAACACAGATAAAAGGGACTATCAAGCAAAATGCAATTTTAAAGAAAGTAAAACTCTCTGAATCAAGAAATGAATGATTCTACTATCTCTTAACCACAAGAAACTCGAAATCAAAATCACAAAAAAAGATATTATCGAAAGATGTTTTTGAAGAGGGCTTTAGATAAGTTGGCTCGTGCCCACAACACAAATTAGTAAAAGACTTTTGAATCACAAACTTTTATTTCTTAGCAAGATACAGGAACATAGTGGGAATTTAATTATTTTACTTTTCCCTCTCATTAAGAATGATTGTCTTTATTCTTATATTACTTCTGCTAAATATTCTTTCTGATAATATTTGTGATCAATTCACCTTTCCTAAAGCTTGGAAAGGCTTTTCTTATTTAAGATAAGTTTATATAAGTAAATTTCTAAATGGTTTATCCTTCATTTATGCTACATCGAAATTTGATCTTTTGCAAAAATATATTGAATTTAGAAGGCACTGATGGTAAAGTTTACTAAAAATAATGAACTTTTTATCATGCATGCTCAAAGAGAAAATTTCAGCAGAAACTTCAAAATGGTTAGAAAACTATAATTATAAATTAATATCATAATCATATTATACTCTTATGTAAATTTATTGACTTCTGTGAGCTAGAATTGAAAAATAGTCTTTTATACTGATACAAATGTCATTAAAGTTACCAATTGTAAGTTTTTCTTTAAAAGATCATTTAAAAAATCAAAAAAAATACCGAATATAAACCATGTTTCAGTTAGATGGATTGCCAGCGGCAATAATATAAAAAATTCATTCTTTTTTTAAGTTATTAGTTAAATTTGAATTATTCCTTTAGAATATTAAAGATAAACGATGCATAATTGAATTTAAATATAGATTTAGATGACAAAATAACAAAACCACGATATTAGTAGCAATAGAATCTGATTTATTTTAAATTAAAGAATCTTTTATTAATCTTAGCAGCATCTTTAAGATGAAGATAAACTCAAATAAACAAAATCAGTCAGTACTCTTCCAATTCTCTTAATCAAGACCATTCTTTCAATTTAATGAAAAGGCGTGTAGTTCAAGCCTGCTTCTTGATTTTTAATTTTAAGCATTGTTTAATATCATAAGTACCATTTAATTATAATTAAATGAATATTTTATAAACTTATAGTCTTATCACAGCTGAAATTATCTAAATTACTAATATAAATTCTATTAGTAAAAATAATCAGTTCTAAGTAAAAAATGAGCAAATTAAATTTAATTTAAACTCACACTTTTGTTGAAATTAGAAAGAAGCCATTTTATTGACAAAAATAATGAATTATTAAATATTAAAGCTTTAAAGAATACCTTTATTCCAAATTTAAATGATTCTTCATTTCATTGATAAGTAATTAGCTTAATATTAATGGAATTTTTATTTATCATGCGCTGAAGGCTTATTAGCTATGAAACTCATGACTTCCAACCATCCATGTTTTTATCATATCTATCTCTTACAAGCACACATTATGCTAGAGCTTTTTAATTATTTTATAGTCAGTGAATTCTTGGTTTGCAAGCAGCTTCGAATAAGATGCACGAGCTTATATCTAATGAACAACAGTGTCACGCTATCCGTGAACCAAGAAGAGAGGCATTTTGCCAAAGTTATGAAGTTTTGTTGATTTAAGGAGATAACCACTGAGAGATATTGCTCCAGCCAGGGTTTGCTTGGAGGATAAAGAATATTGGAGCGATAGTACTCCCCCTTGGCTGACTCCTCCAACATAAATACGCTTATAAGGGCTCAACTTTCCTTCAGGCTAATTTTATTTCCAAAATTTTATTTCTTCTTGAACATATTTATCCACGATTCGACAACTATCATTTATTTGCTAGAAATTGAAAATTTTTTCCTAAGGATCTGTAAACCTTTTCGTTGAATAAAGGTCATACCAAGAAGGCTTAGTGGTCTTAGCAAGTGTAACCCACCTTATAGGAGCCTGTATAAGTTTTATTCTGCCTCCATGGTAAAGTGGAGAATCGGAATGTGTAAAAAATGAAACAAAATTAATGGCCTCTCCTCCTAAACCATGCAACCATATTAAAGAATACCTGGGTTTTTAATCAGAAAGAATGATTGATCCATCTCTAACGGATTTTATTATTTTGGAGACTTTGCTACCAATCATGTTAATAAATTTATATATATGGCTATTGTTTAATAAGTAAAAGATTATTGAATTGTAATAGTCTACATAATTTAATGATGATGTTTGAACAAAAAGCACTGTAAACAAAGTTGTAGAAATAAAGATAAAATCAAAATGGCGAAGTATAATAAAGAAAATAATAAGTTTATTATCTCTATCAATTTAATCAATCACCTTAAATTAAAGATATTATTATCAATTATTATTTGAATGTTTGTTTCTCAACTGTCTCTATTTGTTATAAATTTGGTAAAGCTACCGGTAAATAAACAGTTCATTTAATAGTTAAATGATTTTACACTAATTTTTAAGTGCACCACAATCAAATAAACGAACTCATTTCAAAAGATTTACATCTTTTATATCTATAAAAAACTTTGTGGTTTGATACTTATTGATGACTATCAAATTCAGATTTATAGTTATTGATTTAATTATTTATCTGCCAGCTGAATAGAATGATAATGACAAGCATCATTTGTCTTTTTTGTTAGTGGATGGTTCCTCTTCCTCGCCAAGATCATTCATGATTTCTCCAATTGATTTTTCGATATCATCGATACGTTTGCCTGATTAAGTGAATAGTTACCCATCTAATCAACCCTGCCAATAATGTTGGAGGACATCTCATCAAATCGTTCCTGCATTTGTTTAAGCATGTTCTGAACAAATTGGTTAAGTTCCTTGGTGTTAGGGTCATCGTTTGATTTCTTATCCATTCAATTTAATTTTCAATTATAACTCCATCTAAATTGAGCATTAAAACAAAGCATTAAAATTAATCTATAAAAAGTATTTTCAATCGAACATTGATTTCTTATTACTTCACAGTATTAACTGCGTTTTCTTAAAGAATAAACTATAATATTACCACCCATGTAAGCGGAAGACAGAAGCCTAACCACATTCTAAAAAATTTGGAATATAGGCTTTAACCTTCGCTATGCAGTGATGGGTATGTTTTAATCATGGAGCAGCCAAAATTTGGTTCAAGCTGGTGACTCCATCTATTTTTTAGGAAGACAGATAGAAATCAATAAATACAATGCTGAGGAACAGAATAATCTCCTCTACAAGATATTCTCGGATACACCTTGGCTAACTTATCGGGCAGGCTTTCCTCAATTGTATCATCATCTCAAGGGTACGTATGTCACCGACACTGGATGGGGTTGCATGATTAGAGTTGGACAGATGGCCTTCGCATAAATGCTTAGAGAACATTTACAGATTATGACTCAAGATAAAATGACTGAAGTAATCAATTTTTTTAATGACTGCGACAAGACACAGCCGTTTTCGATTCATAATATTAGTAAAATTGCAAGGAAGGAGTATGGAATACTGCCCGGTGATTGGTATAATCCCTCCCAAATATCACTGATTCTGTCAACTTTGAATCAATCTTATTTGGAAAACAAGATTAATCTCAGTTTTTTAATATTTAATAGCGGCAACCTTTTTTTCGACCAGATAATAGAAGTAATGATGAATGGAAAAGGAGTTACTTACTGTAATTGCCCTGCTGTTAAGAAGCAGTTAATTTGTGATAAGTGCAACAACAGTGAGAGATCCATTGGTTTAGTTTTATTAACAAGAATCGGCTTAGATAGCCCTGAAGAAAAATATCTGCATGTTCTTGGAGAAATGATGAAATTTAAACAATTCAAGGGAGTAATCGGAGGAAAGCCTGGAAAAGCTTTATACTTTTTGGGTCTACATAATGAAAGCTCCTTTATCTATTTAGACCCACATTATGTGCAAACAGCAAATGGTGATATCCATCAAATCAAGCAAAGTTATTTTTGTGGATCTTTCCGAACCTGCAAAGCCAAAAATATTGACCCTTCTGTTGGTATAAGCTACTATTTGAGAAATTTAACTGAGTTAAACCAATTTTACGCCGAAATAATAAAACTACGCGAGACTTATCAAGATGATTTCTTCATTTGGGCAAGTAATGAAACTCCTAGCTATTTAACTAAGAGCATCCGCATTTCCAAATGTTTTTAGGTCGAGGAAGATCACTATCAATCTCTTTGAATGTTCAATTTTATCAATTTAAACATGATAATTATGCTTTATTAACTAAAATACTAAATCTTTAATATTATTCCCATGTCTAAAGTAATTAATTCGTTCAAAATATTGAATTCATTATTATGTTCTAAAAGATAAAATAGGAAGACATAACAATATTTTCTTCAATTAATTAAAAAAAACATTCTATGGCATTGGATAATCGTTTAAAGATGAAGTTCATGAACAAGGTTTATATCTCCATTTCAAATAAATAAAAAGTAATGATCTATTAATCTGCATGAAAAATCAGTTATATATAATCAGTTGATTACTATTAGATTATTTATTTTGTAATAGTTAAAGTCTGAATGATAAAGCAATGGTATGAGAATAGTGGATATATTATGATCGTTATGAGTCTATTTAAAATCAAATAATTTAAATGTCCCACCCAAAAATAACCAGCACCAGCAACATCAGAAATGCATTTAAAGTCAATAGCCAGAACAGTCTGATGGCTACACTAGATAAAAAACGACAGGAAAGATCAAAAGATAAAGACAAGTACAAATTACATAAGGTAGGGCAAAGTTTATGAACTTACTCGAAAATGGAGATCAGATTTAATCCAAAGGAGCTGCACTTATCAACTTTCGCAATATCAAAAACACTCAGAAGCCAAGCAAAGAAGGTACTCAACACAAAATTAAATCCAAACCATCATTAATATAGCCTTTGGGTGGTCATAAAATTCATACAAATCATCAAAATATGCCTCTGAGTCGCAAGCAGAATTTAATTGAAGTAGTTAAAGATAGGTCCCTTTCCCGCAAGAAGAGAGAAGAGGATATGAACAATAATCAAGTCAAAAAAACAAGCAGAGTTACAGTAAATAATTATGACTTTGACGATTTCGGATGCAGTGAAGAATTAGTGTACAAGATATAGCCTAAAACATAAAAAAAATTAATTTCACAAGGTTTAACTGACAAAAAAATATCGGACAAATCTTTAAAACCAGCAGCAAAATTATCCAATTCTAATATCATTGATTTGCAGCAATAATTGCTGGAATTTGACGCCCAATGTTTGGAGATAAATACTATTACACAGACTGAGTCAGTGAGTTTTCTGGATGGGCGAAATTTATGCTATATGATAGATTCGCAATATATAGAAAGAAGACAGAAAAATTTAAATTGGACGATGAGGGCCATCCTAATGGATTGGATGATGCATATATCTTACGAATTTAGACTCAAGAGATAGGTAAAACTTCAATTATGTAGACCCTACACATAGCACTGAGCTTGGTTGATAATTTTTTTCAATCTACATCCAACCTTGCCAAAGCAGATTTTCAACTAACTGGAGCAGCTTCTCTCTTCATTGCTGCTAAACTGTAATAATTTGAACCTCTCTCATCAAAGTAGTTTGCCAAATCAACCAAAGATCGTTATAATGCATAAGAGATAAAAATTATGGAGACTAAGATATGCAAGGTAATTTAGTAATAATTCAGTGTCTAAAATACAACTTGAATCCTCCTACTATCAATATGTGGGCTAATAAAATAATGCAACAATGGGATCTATTCCTGGAAGGTACAACTGTACTCCAATAGCCCTTCTTTCAAAATCATTAACCTCTCTTTTTTAAAAAGATTGATGAGGACTCTTATAAGAACTATCGTCAAATGATGCAGATACTTGACTGCGCCATCCTAGATATTCAAACAGTTCAGTATAAACCAAAAATGTTAGTTTGTTCCCTGCTCTACCTCGTTCTAGGTACATATTTTTTGATAAAGGCAAATAATCCAACGAATTTAGTAAGAAGAAGATAGTCAATGAATTTCCTCGCACTTCTCTTTTTTTCTTAGAAGAAAATGACTATAATAGTATGTTCCGCTACTTCTTGGAACAGAGTTTCGGATTGCAGATGTACGAATTGCTGCCCAGCGTACAATACCTGTCGACCTATTTTTTGCTGCCTCTTAGCTATTAGCGGCCATGTCTCCGCGCAGATTAGGAGTGTGTCTAGGATATGCATTTGTAGGAATACTGCTCGTACCAAACCTACAATCCAAATATGCTGGGGGCAGTACGCAAGCGTTATCGTGGCATTTATTAATGATTAAATAGAATCATTTCAATAGTAGAGCATTTTACCTATAAAGTTATTATCATAAAAATTGACTTTATGTTGTAAGATCATTATCTAATCAAATAATATTTTTGCCGCTAAATGTTTGAAGCAAGATTGGAAGAGTGCTCAGTGTTTAGGAAGATTATCGACTCATTGAAAGAGTTGGTGAAGATGGTTAACATCTAGGTTAACACTAAGGGACTGTCTATTCAAGCCATGGACTCCTGTCACGTAGCATTGGTCTCACTTGTTCTGAAGGAAAAAGCTTTTAGCACATATACTTGCCATAAGCCTCTCACTCTTGGACTGACCATAGAGAATGTCTCCAAGATACTCAAAATTGCTGGCGGAGAAGACAGCATGATACTGCAATGCGAAGATGAACCAACCTCCCTCAAATTTAGATTTGAGTCGAAACGTAAACTCGAACTCATTTAGGTGGCGAAAAGATCTCATAGTTCAACTTATCTTTGATGAACCTCGATTCTGAAAACTTAGGCATTCCAGAAACATAGTTTAGTTCAGTTTGCACAATGCCTTCAAGTGAGTTCAATCGTATCTGTCGTGAGTTTGGAGGCTTATCCGAGACCATAAAGATTGAGACAAACAAAGAATGCATTAAATTTTCAATTGCGGGAGAGATTGGAACAGGAAATGCGGTATTGAATCAGAGGGATACAGGAGATGAGAATGAAGTCGCTCTATAGGTGGATGAGCCAGTCTCTCTTAGTTTCGCAGCCAGATATCTAAACCTCTTTTCGAAGGCAGCAGGTCTTTCATCACAGGTGACACTAAACATGTCAAACGAAACACCATTAATGGTGGAGTATAAGTTGTCTAACGGTGGTGGTGAACTAAAATACTACTTGGCTCCCAAGATAACAGAAGAAGAATGATGTGCATGATATATATCAGACTATACTCAATAAATCAGTAATATATCGACTATTTAGCATAATATGGAATGATTTTACTTTAAGAATTTTATATCTTTTTACAATTTATTTGATATTTGACGGATTTCTTTCCTTTTACAAACATTCTGCAGATTATTAGTCATAGTGCAACTGATTATAATTATTATAATTAATTCAAACAAAAGTATGACCAATACCATCGAATTTGATGGAATGATCGAATCAATGTACACACATTATTACGCAGCCAGCAAGAACATAAAAATATTGAAGCAAATCGCAATGAGAGAAATGATAAATACGAGCACTGCATGAACTAATTCAAAGAGTATGCTGCTCTATAAGCAGATTTTTAAAGAAAGAGACAAAACAGCTTGAGGACAGCGAGCTCTAGAATAATCGCAATAAAGGATTGATTAGCAAAGCATTTGCTAACACTTTCGAACGAGTGATGAATTCATCAGATGTGACCCTTCGCAAGATAAAACATACCTATAGTGAGAAAAAACAGTTTTGGGACAATGTTATCAAGTTAAATGCTAGTTTGACTGACATTTAACTGAAAAAATAATTTTATCAACAAAAACACAGTGCTGCAGATGACTATTAGGAAGCTATTGAGTGGCAGAAAGATAAACATAAATCATATCAAGTACTTTTGGGCAAAAACTAAAAAAAAGAGCAGTTAAGAGATTATCAACAGACCAACAAAGCTTTTGAAGAAAAAGTCGTTCAGGGCACAAACACCATGAAGTAGTGGCGTAATCTCTTGTCCAAGTAATAAAAGCTCGCATCTTTTCCTTCTACCTACCACTACTAACCTAGAACCGTAATAAACCAATTTGCACAAAGACCCCCTCTCCCAAGCAATACCAATCCAAAGTACGCCTCCAATAGTTTCTAACTTGAGGGCAGCACCTTATTCCTCAACAACTTTACCAAAAAGCGTTGATTTTGATACTGTCCCGGAATGATAAAGTAATAAAATCATGAAGAATAAACATTATTGCACTCTATCCAGGTAGCCTAGCTGAAATTAAGGCAAAGAGAGGTGTCAAACTGAACTTTTCTAAGTTTAATCACCTTACTTTCGCTGAGTGCAGTGCTAGCATTCTGTTTTTCCTCAAGTGAATTGTAGTTAACTCTCATTGAAGTGTGAAACTACTATTCATATTCTTCAGAATAGAGATTTTAGTATTGATAAAAATCCTATTCATTAAGATTGAATATGGAGTTGCTGACATTATTGATTTTTCTGAATTCGTAGGCAATCCTAATTTCTTGTGTCATTTTTTATAGGATGGATTCTGGCATTGCGAGTATGCTGTTTTCCTCACTTACTCTGATATACTCTGCAGAATAGCCTGCGGGTTGACTTTCCATATTTCGAATATGATTCTCCAAATATTCGACGTATTGCCGTTCGATGATTATGAGCTCACTATATTTGATGCTGCCAAATATCTTTATCTTTGATGTGGTACTGGTATTTCTTTGTTGCTTTCTATAAAGTCGATAAAGTTGCGAGTGTAGTCTTTATTAAAGTACAGTATAAATTTGTGCACTCGAATAACTTCATTTTTGGCCATCTTAGAGATTCGTTCTGTCTTAGAGCACGCTTACTAAAGAGGATGCGAACACAAGTCGATACTAAAGTGTAGCAAAACAAGTAGGATTTTAGAAGCATCGCGTAGATCATCTGGAGAAGTTCCATCGATTTATTACGCCCTTTGTACTTGCCGTTAATCCCGTCTATATTACGTTGCACCTCAAAACACTTATCCACCAGTCCAAAAATTTCATCAGAATCACATTGCTATACAATTAATTTGCGGTCATCCTTCTTGCTAAAGTAGGCAGAATCAATTTATGAGTAAAACTCAGCCTTTTTCTTTATATACAAAAAATAGGCTGCAATAAATTCTCGGATGGGTGTAACTAACTTATGCGAAAAGTACTTTGAATGTTGGCTCCAGTTTTAAAGGTGAAAAAAACGCTACTATAATAGGATGAGATGGCCTCAAGAGCTGTGCGTTATTCAACAGCCTGATCTAAGATATATAGACTCTTCAGCAAAAAAATAGGATCAGTACGTTCTTCATCAGATTCCATATGAATCATAAACATATTGATTGCGGCTGTCTGCTGTATTTCCGGGTTTTCTCCCTTGAAGGAATTAATTAAAACTATATCATCAATTTTATACCACACACATCCTCTTCCGTAGGCACTTTCCAGTCAGTAATCATGGATCGAATTCTAGCTCTTTCAAATTGAGTTGTAACGCCCATTCCTCCCCAGCAACGACTCAGCCATCCAAACATAATAAAAATTATTGATAGTATAAACAAATTGTGGGAATGGAAATCGAAGATCGAGTAAAGATAAAATATTTTTTTATGGGTGGAAACTTTATCAAAAATTATTTTATTTTTATGATTTTTAGATATGAATTGTCAACAGTTTTATCAAATTTGCATAATCTTTTTACATAAATTTAATTATTAAACTCCATATAAAAGCTAATGATCAGCGAGTCGGCTTACCAAATTACGAAAATATATTACTGAATTAACAAATAAATACTAACTACCGGGACCAACCTGAGAAAGAGGGCGCATCTTCAGCTTATCTGCCACTCCAAAAGTTGAAACTGCTTTTTTATGCCTAAAACTTGTCTGGTTGTTGTTACATCCGTCTAAATATCTGATGTAATACATGCTCCTGGTCCAGGCACTTTATTATCGAAGGGCTGTAAATGAGACTTAGGATAATACTAAGTTTTCATGCGGTATGTGTTTCCCTCATTTTTGAAATTGCTAAGTTTATTGAAAGACTCATTATTAATCTCATAACTAAAGCCACTCATGTTATGCTTTTCTTGGACAGGTTCTACCCGACGCCCTATATAGAAGTTTTTTTTGGAATTTTCGAAGCTGCTTGGCACCCGATAGGCTCCTGGGCCTATCTCGTTAGCTGATGACTTTCCTCGATAATACTACTAAATAATTTCTGATTGACGTCGCGATTGATGCCGAATGAAAATCCATGCGCTTTACTCTTGTTTTGACAATCGAATTAGGAAGTGATAAGATATCTATTGGGTTCAATGGAGTCATTCTTCTCAAAACTAGCTTTATGACCCACTCCCATGGAGATGGTACGCTTACTGAGTGAAGAAGGAGCATCATAAAATTTGTTTGGGGAATAACTACTTCACGTCTAAGATACTTTTTTTCAGCCTAAAAGCGTGGTCCTTTTGGAAAAGAGAAGGCGGACTTACTCTTTGAAAAATTGAGGGGATGTTTAATATATTAAATCTTCTTTGTGGAAGGTTTATACATTCTTTAACTTTTTGCTATTAAAACTTATGCAGGGATTATTGATCACAGTCAGTTATATCTGTCTGCTATAGAATTAATATCACTAAATCAAAAATTCTTTAACAATCTTAGATATCACTCATCTCATCTGCCCAAAATATCTTTCCGCAAAACATAAAAAATATAGGATTTGTAAACGATAATATTTTGAATATCTTTACTTATATTCTATCAATTGTTAATTCCTATTTTTGAAGATAATGTTAGTTAATCATGATTTCCTTTTTTCCGCTTTGAGCTGCTAGATCTACATGGACAGTTGCTTATTTTTCTCTTTGTAGCACTCATATGTTTTAATTTCAAAGGAATATTCATCAATAAGTTCTGCATGCTCTTGTTCATAAGAGAGGATGTCCTTGTTGATCTCTTTTATTTTTTTCTTGAGATCATCTACTTTGCCTCTGATCATAGATAATTTCTGCTGGATGCCATTTTGATATTCGGTATCAATAAGTTTCTCATATTTCTTACGAGTTTAAGTAAGAGCTGTGAGCTAATTAATCATGATATCTTTTTGTTCTAGTTTTGACTTCAATTGCGAAATTTCCTTCTTGTTTTCCAGAATGATTTTATGCAGATAATCAAACTATGCTTCAATTGGCAACTGTGAATGTTTATTCGAGTTTTCACTCATCTCTTGAATGAGTTTATCTACTTATGCAATCTCTTCCTCGTACTGTTTGCGTTCAAGCAAAAGAGTGTGCTATTTAAGAAGCAATAAATTCACCCCATTCAATCTTCTGAAGTAATCATTGGAAGCATTGATGAACTCATCGTTTTAACTTTGCATAAGAATTAATTAATTATGTATGTATGCCTAAATTAATCATGACGTTTGGACGGGCCTTTTTAAATAGCTTAATGGAGTGTTTGAGTCCTAAATAGATGTTTAGCTTGGGCATTTCAGTGTCATAATCTGTTGATTTTTTAGACTGGCTTTCTGTATAAATTCATTTGCTATGTTGAGCCAATATTTTCGGGTTTCTGTGGGGAAATGTTTCCATAATGAAACCGCTGAAGATGTGGCAATTTTTCTTTTAAGTCTGAAAAAGCGGTATCCACTAATAATTCTTTTGGATAATTTGCCACCTCCTCCCCTTTTTAGAACCCTTCTTTCCTTATCCTAATTTTTTCTCTTCTTCCACATCAACTTGATCACTTTAGAAATCTGTGTTGCTGTCCATCTGCGATGCTGACTACTCAGGCGCTCATAGTAAAATTTGAAAAAGGAGATGTAGTTGGCTTTTTATTTTGTGATACTCTTTGTTTTAGGGACACCCACAATCAAAGCTGGAGAGGAAGATTAAATTTTGCTATCAATATGCTATGAGCCTCCACGGTGATAGTCTGAGTCTGATTTTGGTCCGGGATGAGCAGGGAGGATCCTGGTAGGAGTAAATCTATCAGTCTTAGAGATAGTGCTGAGAATGGCCTTTTTTGAGGCACTGAGGGTATCCTTGCGAACCTGTTAAGCTCTCATCAGTGCTTCTGAAGAGGAAATATCCTAATTAGTGAGGAATTTCTTTTCTTAATAGATCTTCTTAAGGTTATTTTTGGCCACCAAATCTAAAGAGTCCCACTCCTTGATAATCTTGGAAACAATCTCTGACTCCCTCATTTTTGGAAACTGATGCTTGTATTTGTTGTATTTTTGACGGGAAAACTCACGGTAGACTTTGCTCAAAGCTTATTTCTCCTTTTTGCTTTCCTACTTAGCCATTCAAAAATATATTTAAATTATAAATTAACCGCTTTGACCGTTAGAGCGAATATAGCATAAAATTTATAAAATCAAACTTATTTCTATTTATTCGCAATTATCAATGATCTCATAAGTCCCATGAGCGTCTAAGATACAATAAAACTCTCATAGCTTACATAAGGCTGTGCTCCTTTACATATTGTACAAATAATAAAAAAATCTTTAAACATAAACGGTATCACTAATATTTTGTGAGGCATGCTGATGATTTTTTATGATCTATATTATGATTAAATAAAAGGCTTACTAAAGTTCTGAAATGTTTTCCTTTATTTTGAATTATAATAATCAAGGATTAAGTTAATTAATATTTGGAGAGTTTAATATTTTTGCAATACAGACTGTTGTTTAGTCTAGTTATCTGAGAATAATTATTAGGAAGACTTAATTAAAATAAATAGTATTTTTGTGTGAATTTTATTTTCCAAATATCTAATCATTATGCGAAGTCAATGAAATGCTCTTACTAAATGAAATAATCATTTCTTTTTGTTATTTTTGGCACTCTTAGCTCCTTCTAATTAAGTTTTGGCGCAAGTCAAGTTGACAAATGAACATAAGAAATCAGAATCGTCAGAGCAATACTGATTATACACTTTTAATGGTACTCCTATCCATTTTTTGCATTTGCTACAAAAAACATAGCTGTCAAGTTCGAATTTTCTTCTAAACTTCGGAATATAAATCGATTTAAGGCCTTTCTTTATCTATTTTTTCTTTCTTCTGTTTTTCAGTTCTCTATTAATTTCCTCACTATCAGCTTGATTAAATTCTTATTCAATTTGCATTTCTTTTGAATTGGTTTTACTTGCAATAACTTTTAGTCTTAAAAAATTGGGATTATTTTTAATTTGATTGTAAATTGTACCTTAATAATGATTTCATTACTTTTACTGAGGTTTTCAACTGTGACTGCATTATTTAGATACCAATTACTTCCTTCTTTTTATTTACAGTTACGGTCACAACCCTAAAATTTGTTTATTTTATCCATCCAAGATAAAGTTCCATAATTTATAGCCTATGCAATGTTAAAACCCATATTGAATCCACAGTGGTATCCCTAAGAAAAAACCAGGCTAATTTCCCCTTAGTTGTGATACATTTTTGATATTCTTAATTGAGGATATCTCTCCTTTAGTGTATAGGGATTAATAACATTTTATTTGTGCCTCAAAAAATTTGAACATAACAGAGCCTTATCCGAAAACAGCTCCTTTGCAATCGATTCAAATAAACTTCTGTCTTAGGGATGGATCGAATACCACATTTTGGTGGCTCCTTCATGCAAGATATTGATGGCTGAAAGATCCATATCTTCAATGTGCCAATTAAAAAATGTTCTCCAGGCCCCTATGAAAATAAGTGAAGTATTCAAGCCAGACATTTTTTATTTGATTGTTTAAGAAAAAAGAGATTTTAGTTTAGCAAATTACCAAGATCCAGAGGTATTATCCATGAGAGAGATCGGAATATTGGGGCAATAAATCTATCCTTTTAATGATGAGACTATTTTCCAAAACTGATTTAGTGAATAATTACATATTTTTCTTTTTATTAGGCTGAGTGAATGTTGCGGATTTATTTAACTTTTTTCTGTGCAATTGTTTTGAATTATTCCAATGAGAGTTCTTTAAACTATTCACTTTTGCAAGTAAAATAATAGCCTTGGTCTTCTCCATCAAGAGTATAAGCTTGTGCTGTTTTAATACTCAGATTAGATAGCTTTTGCTAATATTTGGCAGATCTCGATTTCCATTCAGGTGGTGGCACAATCTACAATAGTTGATAGAGTTACTTTGACCATTCCACATTTCTTCTTATATTTTTATTAAATGGTTGATACATACGAAAAGAAATCTTTGAATTCTTCCCAGGTGGGCCTCTAAATTGGACATTATGATATGGATTTTTCCATCACAATTTTAAGATTCAATAAAAATTAATAAATGTTTATTTTTCAAAAATCATAAAAACCAGCACGAAGCTAATAATCTTTTCCGAAATGTTGTAAGTTGCGAGCGCCAAATGAGTTAATATGACCATTGTAGGCGTATATATCCTATTTATTTATTCAATTCGTATGAGATAAATTCACAGAATCAAAAATTAATACGTCGCTTCTTTCGTAATTAATAAAGTCATCTAAGCCTTTTCTTTGAAATATACCTATATATTGATAAAAGCTATGCTATCTAAAATATGAATTCCATATGTAATCTTCATATAAATTCATATTAAAAAATATGCAAAGGGTCTCACTTATTAAAGGAGATGTATTAACTGGACAAAGCTCATTAATATAGTTTATCATTGAAAGATTTATTAATTGGAAATTATTTTAATTTTAAAGCATTTCATTTAAATTTAAATTAAAGAAAAAATATATAAGTTTACACAATCATTTTTGAATATTAATGGATAAAATTATAATGTCTGAGGTTATCTGTGCTACGATTAAGTGTGTTATAAGATTATCTTAACATAGTAGCAATAATGAGAAAATATGTTTTTATAAAGAAATATAAAAACTTAGCAGATGTACCATAAATTCAATAATAATTCCTGATAATTATATATTTTTGGAAATTAAATTGAAAATACATGATTTAATATTGAAATTATCAGGTTTAAATCAAGAATAATAATTATTCAAAAAGATAAAGAATATTAATTGCCTTTTACAATCATGGTTGGTAATTTATCAATGCATTTAAGTCTTGGAAGAAGTTTAGCAATTATTTCATGCCTAAATTCATATTAATGAGTAATTTCAATTTATATGCTTATAATATTTAAATTAAAATATAAGAAGCAAGCATAGTTGGGCAGATGCAATAATCGTTAAATAATCCATAAAATCTATCATAAAGTTCATTATATAACTTTTTCGTCAAAGGAAAAGTTAATTTTGTTAATAGGGAAAATAATAATAATTTTTCCATTTTTCTCAAATTGATATGCAAAATCCTCTTTCTATTGCATATTATAATAGTGCAACAAATTATTTCCGGGTAAAATTATTCTTCATTGTCCACGAAAATATTATAACTTTTTCAAAATGGTTCCGGCTTGCAGATAACTTTTCAGATAATATCAATTTCGCTTAAAGTCTTATTGATATCGTCAGCATATATAAATGTAATAACTCAAACTGCAATAATAGGATTTGAATGGGTAAGTAAAAAGATTATATCTTCCTTTAACATAATAATGGAAGCTGACCTTGCCCTATCAGCTTATCTACTCCTTTTTAACTGGCAACAAAATATTAGTATCTTTGTTGTTTCATATTTCATTAACCTTTTCTACTCCATTTATATGCAAAACTATAATTGTCGGAAAGATATCATGTATATGACATCCACTCTATACAATCTTGTATTCAAAACATTCATTTTCTTGGCATATGCATTCAATGTTCTTCTCCTAATTTTTGGAACGTATCGATTGTTTTGCATACTCTAAATCATTCTTGGATTACTATTTTTTGTTTGGTTTCTGAAATGGGGGCAAAATCTGTATTTTCAAAATACTTGTAAAATGATGATGAAAATTTTTGTAACTCTCTACACGACAATTGTCATCGTAGTTTTAGAATGTATAGTGACTGGGTAATTATTTTTGGATCAAACATCGATATCTAAATACATTCTTTCTTTTATCATCGTGATGGTGATGTTGATAACGACAGACAATCGATAAAAAATATTTATCAATATAAAGTAAGGAAAATATAATAAATATTATGAGCTTCAAATAGTTAACATTTTGGACAAATCATTTTCAAACATGGAAGATGAGTTTTAGCTTATCAGTCTTTTAAGCTCTCATTTGCTCGAGTGCTAGTATGATTGCCCATTTCGAAAGAGTTAAATTTATGATCCAGTGCTTAGAATAAAATTAAAAAGCTGCTAATTTCTAAAACAAAGATAAATTTCTGGCAAATTTTATTTAAAATGTTTATACGAGCATTAAATTTTAATAAACCCCAGCAAACAGCTATTTTTAGATTACTGCTAATTTCTTTATAATTAAATGGGAAACTCAAATCTAATGACAACTCATCTCCAAAATGTATAGAAATATCAACTGAATTTGATGGATTTAATAAAAATTTCAAAGCTCAGGCTTTTAGCAGAATAGGAAAATGTCAGGCTAAACCGATAGATATATGATAACAAATTGCATATTTAAGCTATGATTCAATCAGAAAGATATTTTGCCCTTGTTTAAAAAGGTATTTGCGAATATCTGTAGACTAATCAGCTGATTTGGGATATTTTCTCGGCAGATCTTATCGATATATCAAATGTAACTAAAAGAATGGATGTAAATTTTGAAATAGTTGAATAGTTGAACAAAAATTGGAAAAATATCTCGAATTCTTTGATTTTTCAAAAGCAATGGAAATTTGTCTATCTAAATTATTTACAATTTATCAAAAATCAAAAAATAAAGCAGAAGGAATTCGATGAGATGTGTGCTTTACATTCTAAAGGTAAAATATTTCAAAGCAAAAAAATATTTTTGTAAAAATAATTTAAAGACATTACGAACTTAATTGTTGAATAGATCATGTATAGCCCTGATTCTTTTTGTATTAAGTGCATATTGGATTAAAATCAGCTGAAGATTGTCGATGTCAGCAAAAATTTCTATAAAAATACTCTTTATTTGATATAAGAAGTGAGGGAATCGTATTTAAGTAAGATGATGCCTGAATAAATTCGATAATCACACAATAAAGTGGTCACAGAGTGGGCTTAATCAGGTCTTATTGCTAATGAAAACTCATATAGTATTCATTTTACGAGTTTTATCAATAAAAATAGGGAGTAAATTTCGATATTAAAGTATTACAAATCACACTATAGCATAACTAACGGATTGGAGTTTATTTGCCTTTTGAAAGTAAACGAAAGACCAGAGATAGATATTAGCACCTAAATTCACATCAAATAAAAAAAATAGAAAGTTGCTTAAAAAGATTTAAGTACGAATAGAGAGAGAGTGTACATCTTACCAAGTTCAATTAGAAAGCATCTCAATTACTAAGATGATATGGCTAACTTTTCGCAACTTAGTAATATTTTTATTAAAGAGGAGATATTCCAACCCCCGAAACAACTTAAGTAAATTGCATATTTTAAAATATTCTCCAAAATGTTTACTGCCCTAATGCTTATTTCTATTTTTATCCTTTCTCAAATCATTCAATCCAACATTACAAGTTTGGCCAATTATTCAAGTCAATATATAAATTTCATGAGTATGTATCGATTTCCAATGAATTTGGCAACAAATTACATTAAATCATTCCTAAATGTTGGCAATCAAACTCTCGTCAATAATCTCATTTCAAGTTCTACTTCTGGCATGGAACTCTTATCATCTCAATCATTATCACTGCAAACTATATTTGATCCTACCATAAATATTCCTTCAAACTATGGGCCTTACAACATCTAATCTGATGTTGCCAATATGTCATATAATCAAATAGATTTATTTTATACCATTTTATAAGACATTTCTTCTCTAAACAGCCTACCTATTAATAGAACAGGTCTCTAATTCCGTTAATTCAATTCTTATATTAAGCCTTCTTTCGACACAATGATGAACAGTACTAAACTGAAGTTACACTAAACTTTTGGAACTATTTTTCACACTATGAAAATGACACAAATATATTTTTTAATTATCCAAATTATCTTATTTGTTCTTTCAATGATAATTATTATGGTTTATTTTCATAATTTCCATAAAAAAACAAGATTTCTTGTGAGTATAATTGGTTAGTTTGCAACAAACGATATGAATAAAATCATGGATTATTTAAGTCAAGTGAATAAATTATTTCAATATATGTTTTAACAAATTAGAAATTAATCAAAAACCAAATCTTAATGCATAAATTAAATAGTTTTGACTACCAATGCCGGTCTTTTATAGTCAAAAACGGAAAAAATAATTTTAAATAAAAAGACAAAGAAAATATTGGATGGAAACATTCTTTAAAGGGAATATGCCAAATAACGATTAATAATCATAATATCTATGGTTATAATTTGCATCCTGACAATTGTAATTTCCCTCAATATGATTATTGCCTTATCTAATTTACAGATATTCTAATAAGATGGCTTCTATTTTCTACGTTACTTTCCAGCGGGTTCCATGGTGGGCTATGGATGCATGCAAAAGTACTACAGCCTGATGTACCCTCAATAAATTTTTTATGATCCTTAACGTTTTCAAGATGTAATATCTACTATGTTTCTTTTCGGAAATTCTAATTATATTGGTGAGATAATTGATGAAACATCTCCTTACTATCTCAAGCAGAAAAATTATTTCTTTGGTAACCCCTGCAGTTATAACCCTTCAGCCTTGAGTTCTCAAGGGATAAGCGTCAGTCAGTGCTAAACCATCAGTAATGGTACTTTTAAAGAGGGGTTGTCGTCTTTTATGCGATATGCCCAGCAACTTGGATAAAATTATATGAAAGGCAAGATAACTATGTCTTCGGCTGAACTTGATGAGTATACTATGAGCATATCTGTTAATTCAGTCTATCTACTAGATGCCATCTCTACATGGTCATCGGAGTTTGGATCTCGAATCATATCAGAACAACAATTTATCACTCAGCTTTGTATTATAATGACTTTAATTATTATTCTTCTTCATTTGCTCATCTTCTAGTTCATCTTTTCTCAAAAAATAAGCTAAAATTTTAAATTCATATGCAAAATTTATGATCATTTTATGCCTTAGTACATTTTGCACAATGAAAAAATGGTTCGTCAAAAGTTTGTCATGGAGGGACTAATCTTTAGCTAATGATATTAATAGTTTAAGCTCTTATTTCTGTGGATTATTTTATATTTGTGTCTAAAAAATTAAGCTTTAATCTCCTATTCTTGATTAATGGTCATGAATTGGTCCTATTAATTAAAATTTAAAATAAATGTTCTAATTATAATTTTATATATTTGGTTTACTTACGAATAGCTTATCAACTTATATCATTAATCTCCTATCTATAATTTAAATTAATCAGGAAATGAATAAAAGTTTCATTGTTTTTTTAGCATTAGTCTTCCTCTCAACAAGTTTTCTTGTGAATAGTATTGAGATACAAGATTTGGCTTAAAAGTGCTGCACCTCATGTTCCCTTCCGACTGTTAAATACTATACATTGAGGAACAATAAATGCGGAGAAAGCTGTATTGATCCTAAGGACTATTACAAAATTAAGATTTTCTAACCTACCCTTACTCTAGCAACAACAAACACCCCTTGCGCTGACAATAAATTCCCCCATTATAACAATACAGTCACCCATGGAATTGGAAACCTCAAGGCAACTTTGGACATGTATCTTCCAGAGCAATGATTGTCCCATTAATCTCATCTATTATTCACCGAAATGACTGTTTATATATCTATTTAACCCTGGAGTAAACAAATTTTAATGATAAGAGAAGAAATATCCAAAAAAATATAACGAATTTTAACACAATTGTAAGAGGTTTCAGTTATAAGAACACGAAAATCCTCAATATCTGTAAATTTTATGTATTTTTACTAATAGTTTATGAAATTTGCAATTTTATTTTCAACTACAAAAGATATAAACGTGCCATAATTAAATTAATCTTAATATCAAATTATAATTGATCAATTAATCATAATTAATAATAATTTATCTTTTTTATAAATGAACAGGGATTAATTATGCGATTACTTATTAATCTTCCATTCTACTCAAATTATAATTTTATGGCATTTCAATATCAAATTTTTCAATGGCAATGATTTTGTAAAATTATTAGGATTATTATCAGTGAACTCAGAATTATTTTTTTTCAGTTTGGATTAAAGCGAATGACAAGAGTTCATGCAACTAATCCTTTAAAAATATTTCATCTTTACTATTGAGCAAATGATAGACAGTAAGAACAATCTTTTCAATAATATGGTTGATTTAATACCAAATCATTAGACATATTCTCAGAGAAACATCATGCATAAACATTTGAAAACCCCATACTGAAACAGAAATGAATTTTATTGCGCAAACAGTTGTTTCATGGTTAGTTGACTCGTAATTTACTGCACAAAGGTCTCACTGATTCCATCCTTAAACGATTTCACAATCTCTCGTTGTAAAAGAACTCTTTCTTATGGTGTCATTCTGATAACTAAATATAATAACTATCTAATTGTGTTTAATAAATTCATAGATAAATTATAAAATAAAATGGCTTTCAGAAATTAATACAGAAATGAATAAGTTTGATAGCGTAATTAATCACTAATTGTCAACAGCTCCCTTTTCAAGTTCGCCAGCATCTTATCCCGTGGCCTTTATAAGTTCCTCTACTATTTAGTTATAGTTGCGGTATTGGCAATTTTCCTCATTATTGTTGTTATTTGTATTATCTTATACCTACAACTGAGAAGCAAGACCCATATAATATGAATTTATGCGACGAGGGGTCGTTGCCAGAACAGTATTACCATATTTTTTAGCCCATCTGTTGAAAATACTAGCAAAGAAGGTTGGGTGTCTTATTTTGATCTCTTAGTCGTAAGGCTTTATTACTAATTGCTCATTTAAGTAATATTTCACCGCATAGCCCAACACTAACAGATAAGCATATATCTTCTTCAGCTCAAAAGCATTAAATTCACTCTTGGATCCTTAAAATTCATACTCTTCTCTTTAGTCCCTTTCCTCTTGTTTAATTTATCTGGGATTATTCTTAATACTTTGTAAAATATTAGTTACATAATATTGAGTTACTCCATCTGATGGGAGTAGTGACCATCCTGGGTCTGCTTATCCAACACATATTGGATAATCTTACCAACTTCAGGGCTAATTTCTATCTCATCGTTAAATAATTCTGGTTAGTTGTTATAGCATAGCTTGTCGTCATTGAGGATATGTGAAAAAAAAATTATTTCAAATTGATTGAAATGAAAAGTTTTAGTGATGTGTAGGAGCAGACTATAGGGGTAGTGTCTGGGATGATTTTCTGACATTTTACGCAAAATTTCGTTTGATTTGTAGGTGAAACCACTGCGCACGAACTCACGATCTAATTATTAATATCCACTATTGGTTGGTTTGCAAGAACTAAGTCTTCCTATTGAGGAATGAATCTCCATTTCCCGCAGCATACGATTATCAAATTTATAAAATATTGCTATTCAGTCAATTAGAAATGAGCAGTAAGAATAAAAGAGATCTATGTCTGCTGACACTAAAATAATGATGGAATTAAAATAATTTCAAATCGAATATAGCTATTGCTTTTGATTTTGAATGCACTATTTTTGATATAAAAATAAAGGGGTTGGGGTTGGGGTTGGGGTTGGGGTTGGGGTTGGGGTTGGGGTTGGGGTTGGG
>Ga0302188_10000659_pt1 | contig 28571 bp, 19 predicted proteins | sample II_Bog_E2_1_FD_198783 | JGI IMG/M metagenome (GOLD analysis project Ga0302188, IMG submission 198783) | Peat permafrost microbial communities from Stordalen Mire near Abisko, Sweden - II_Bog_E2_1 | ecosystem: Environmental > Terrestrial > Soil > Wetlands > Peat | place: Sweden: Abisko...
AACCCCAACCCCAACCCCAACCCCAACCCCAACCCCAACCCCAACCCCAACCCCAACCCCAACCCCAACCCCAACCCCAACCCCAACCCCAACCCCAACCCCAACCCCAACCCCTGAGAATGTGCAATTAAATCAATATCAGTCCGTATATAAGGTTTATAAAACACAATAATTGTATTTAAATGGACTGTGAGATCAATTATAATAACATCTCCAATAAATAGGCAATTGCTTGATCAGATATTTACTTTTGCAAATTCTGATGCCATAATAGTTAATATCTTAGTTGATGCATATCTTTAAAGTATCATTTAAACATTCATTTATTTAACTCTTGCTCTTATTAGCCCACTTCAAGTTCTCTTTCCTGATCTTTTTACAATTTTTCAGTTTTATGCTTAATTCTGTAATGCAGATTCAATGAAACTAAAGACCCGTATCTTCTCTTACAAAAATCACACTAAATACCAAATGATATACGGCGTGTCTCTTCTCAACTTCACAGGATTTGCGTCGAATGCGTCGATGCTTGGATTGAATTTTGGTCTCCAATTGATTTACTTTTTTTTATAGTTCGTCAATTCTTTACATCAATCCTGTCAGATTATTTGCTTCTCCCTGGTTAGTAAGATTACGAAATCGGATGATTTGAGGTAAAGAGGAAATAATCGGAGGATTTATTTCTTTGTCTTCTATTTGATTAACTTGATGGGGGAGATTTTTTTTGCTCATTCTCCAAAATGTATATAAGAAATGAACAAAAATTATATTTATGAGAGGGTTTCCTGCATATTTTTAATAATTGTGAGCCAATATTTCAGTTAAAATTATCCGTAGTTTGGAATCAACAACTGTTCTATGAGATCAAATTTATCCGACTTCCATTCCACAATATTATGCTTTCGTTCTCATATGTCTTCTGATTTGGATTAAAGTTAAAATTGGTGGCTTAAAAAGAATTATTGAATCTAAAAATATATAATTGTTGTATTTATTATGAGTAAATTGAAATAAGCTAAATCCTTTTTTATAGTCGATAACGCCTAATGCACCTGCTTTGGATAGGCCAAAATAGAACAGAGATTCTTTCTCTCTCAACAAAAAAGCAAAGATAATAAAACGTCATCCAAGAACATGGGCAATCTTTTAGATAATTTTGCAATTGGAGACGATAAAAGTGGCATAAAACGTTCATTGAAGAGAAATAACAGCGAAATAGCGATACCATTAGTGTCAACTCAAAAACTTTTTCCATCTTTAGAATTTTAAAAAATGAAAAAAAATCCATTTAAAGTGGCAAAAACTAAAAATTATTAATTGCTAAATCTTTAAAAAAGAAACATTTCTCCAGTGAACAAGAATTAAGATAAAAAAAATGTAATTTAAAAATCATCTGGAATATTCAAAAGTCTTTTCGGGGTTTCCAATGAAAGAGGCTAAAAAAATTCGGATAACATTCAAAGGAATTAATAAATATTTTTATAGTCGCAGTCTCTAAGTATTAGAAATTAACATTTTTTAACTTCTTTAAGAAACCAATTGACATCTCCTCGTTCTGTCTCACCAAAGATCTATAAGAAAATTCAAAAATTTTAAACAAGCTCATTTAAGAATTAGCAATTCTATCCGGAAATGATGAATAAAATTTCCCCTAAAATGTATTCATTAAAAAAAATAAAAGAGAATAATAAGATTACGACTTCTCTTTATCCTAAAAATTAATTGAGTCCAATAACAAATGTATTGGGGATACAAGAATTAGAATTACTTAATGAAGATAATTTACATTAAATTGAAGATAACTACTCAGTCGGAACAAATAATACTAAAAGCAAGTAAAATGGTAAAGTTAAAGTTGGAAGATATCTTGTAACTGCCAATTAATTGCCAAAATTGGAAATATATACTAATTCTAAAGTCCAACAAGAAAAATAATCAATATAAAGCATTATATATCGAAGACAAAAACAATTCTCTCAAGTGGAGGAAAATCAAAAAAATAAATCTCCCTTATCCGATCGCCTCAAGTTTAGAAGAAATAGTCTCATGAAGATGGATGATGTGGAAGAGATATGCTCTCAATTTGATGAAGATGAAATAACAAATTCTGATAAATAATCTATTGTTCTTGCAAGATTAAATGAGTATGGCAGCTTAACTGATATAAAAATGTAAGATGCTCTCACAGCCTACAGCAAATTAGTGAGTCCAAATACACAGAACTCAGCTGTTGGAACACCAGACCTCAGATCATTTTTTTGGAACAATCATGAGCGTTTTATTTCAAAATGATAATATATAACATTTTTTTAAGATATCAAATAATTATTAATGCAATTTTATAGAGTAAAGAAGTGATCATGTATTTTCGTTTATTTTTAGTTTTTTGTGCAGTTTGATATTCAATTTTTTTTAATTCACTTAAGATATGCTCTTTTTCCATTGCCGTATAGAAGAGATACTTTATATCTTTACATAGTTTTGATATCCTTATTTTCAAAGGATGCGATTAGTTTTTTTCATCATTTATTTTTTAAATATTAGTTATTTTGATGAAGAAGTATATTTTTTTCTTAAATACTAACAATTTATCTTTGCCAATCAGCTGTTTATATATTTTTAATTCTATCTCTAAATTTATTATATTGACTGAGAAGGGCTTCATTTTATCCTATTACTTATCATTATTTTTTTATTATAATAATGTTCACTATAAAATTATTAGATTAGTGGGAGATATTATCTTTTGGTTGACCTGATTTTCATTTTAGAAATATTTTAGGGATTTAAAGGAGTTGAGGGTTATCTAACAAATTTATTAATCAAGTATTGACTTCCTTTCAGTTTTAATTCTTATACATACATTTTATATAGACCCTCGGTTATAGAGTTGGCAATTATTCAAAACCAGAAATTTATCATATGGTACAAAGCCGGCTCAATTAGAATACAATTCTTTTATAAACTGGGAGCTTGAAAATTTATACAATTGAATTGATTTGACTGTATTAATTTGTTGTTAACATATAGAAATATTCTCGCTTAGCGTTAACAATTCAGAACTGCATTGGCATAAAGTTATACCCGAGAACCCATTAATTTTCAATGTTAATGCATGACTAAAATTTTCGATTTTTTAATGCCTTAGATCGATTTTATTCTACATTAAATATTTAACTATATTTTAAAATGCAAGGCAATATGCACTGCTAATTTTTATCAGAGAAGCTCGTCATTAAACAGCATATCGCTAAATTATTACAAGGGAGCGCAGGAAGCATGAAAACGCTCTCAAATTCAACAAGTATGGTTTCATCATTAAAAATATATGAAAGAATGATTGAAGGCAAATCAATTTGTATAAATTGCAGAAGAAAACATGAGTCAGCATTAAATTTTCAAAAAGGATCATTGGAGGGCCTAAAAGGACAAATGTTCAGATAAGAAATCGAGCCCAATATGATCACCTACAGTCTTTATAAAATAGTTTAAGAGTTAAACTAAATGGCGCCACAATGAAACAACTAAAATTGATCTCGCATCTCACTTATTCTTGAAAATTTATGCTTCAATAGATCCTACAAAACCTATCATCATAACTACAGTCTTTAATTTTCGACAACAGTCTTTGCATATCATTCGGCCCTTATGTCAAAAATAAAGACGAAATTTTATTAATCTTTTCCAAAGCTTTAATCTTTCATCGAAGTTGATTATTATTTTTAGCATATTAAAAACCCTAATTTCATTTCCCCGTATTTTTAAACATTTTCCAGGCAAAAAATTGTATTCTATAAAATTTAACTTATTTTTTGTATATAGAGCATTTTTTATTTGCATTTTGTAGCTCAAGTTAAATCCATATTCTGGCATATTTAAAGGGATTTCTTCTTATTTGTCTGTTCTTCGTATTTCGATATTCAATCGAATAGGTACTTTTATAGTTCCTTTCCAAGTTCTTCATTTTGTTTGTTTAATTAATAATTAACTTAATTCGATAATTCAATATTATGTTTGATCTAAACAAAAGATAGATCAGTGCACATTAAGTAATCGACACATCAATAATTTTCTATCTGATAGTGATTTCCTTTACATAATTATAATTTTTGTGCATAATTTGAATGAATATTCAAGGCGAAGAAAAAAAAATGCTCATAGAGTCAATGAAAAAACTTGTATCGTAAAGAATAAGATATTTAGTCACGTATCTAATAACCAGCAGCGACAGAATGAAATATTTGAGGCTTTATCCCTTCAGGATCTTAATAAAATTATCCTTAATCTCAAGGATGATAACGAGTGTAAGTTTAATGATAATAAGATTTAAGAAGGATATCATCACTACTGCTATGTGAACTATTCTATCATAATCTCCGTACAAAGAAGGGCGCTATCAACCTTTTAGGAATTTAACCGAAATGGGGACGAGTACGATATTTGATATAAAGATTTGCGTTAGTGGTATTCCTGAATCGATTCAGAAATACCCTTCGACCTTAAAAAGTATTCTATGATTAAACTGAGAATGTATTGAGCTGATGCAATCTCCGCCAACTGCAGGTAATGATTAGCATAAATAGATTAGGAAGATAAAGTTTGCTGGGTGATCAATCTTGAGAAGAAAACTTTGAATTTTGAAACGTTGGAATACAAAAAATACTCTTCATTTACTTTCATTGATCCACTTAAAAATCTTTTTGGGTTTACTATTAAAAATCCAGACTCATAAAAATTAGTGCAAATAGAATCAAAACAGGCTAAAAAAGTTTATATTTAATTGGCCTCTGCTAACTAAGCCAATACATCAAATTCTCCAATAACTGACAATAAACTTAATTCATAATTCTATAACAACTACCTCTAGTACAGAAATAAATCAAAAGATACCAAGAGATATTCTGTTGGTGGTAACACCCCTTCCCTATCAATAAACCATCAAACTGATAAAAAAGAGAGTTAAACACGTCCTCCTACCACTCGATTGATTACAAACACATATTTTTCAAAAAAATAAGATATGAACAGTTCTTTGGATTCGAATCGACCTCCCACCACAATTCAAACAATTTCTCAATATGCTAGAAATAGTTATGGCGGCGTTCGTAATAAAATCAATCCGAGTTATCAACAGATTTCTGATAGTCCTAGTAAAATTAGTGAATCTTATAATTTGAAAACTTATACCAATGATCGTTTGAACAAAGATAGATAAGCACAAACCGATAGAAGAACAGATTATATTGAGGCAAGATCAAGTAACACATCTGCCAAATAAAGACTAACCGAACATTAAAATTTTTATAAAAGAGTGAAGGATATTTTAAAAAAATGATTGTTTACACAAATATTTAAGCTGATAATTATTGAGAATCTCATTTATCATGGGCTTTGTCTTTCCTGGTAATTTCCAAAAGAAGAACAGTGAATTTCACACAACTTTCGCACATATCCTTTAAGTTCTTTTAAGCCTTCCACCCTAACATCTTTTGTGCTTTCTCTGATGTGGCTACAAGCCTTTCCAAATCTCCTGGTCTCCTTGGACCCATTTTGCAATTAATCTTCTGGCTTAAAATTTGTTAAAATTGTCTAATAACTTACAACACACTAAATCCATTGCCAGACCCAAAGTTAAAGACTTAATAATTAGATTTTTTCATTTTGTCAAGATGTTGTATAGCTTTGAGGTGACCTCTTGCTGAATAAGCCAACACTTACCCAAGTCGGATACATGAACATAATCTCGCACTCCAGTACCATCAAAGGTATTGTAATCAGTTCCAAAAACAGTAATTGCTTCGCGTTTTCCGATAATAACTTCTTGTATTATAGAAAAAAGATTTCCTGGAATACTTCCAGCTGGATTATCCCCAATAAGTCCCGATGGGTGATTACCTGCGGGATTAAAGTATCTTAAGGATATTATTTTCCATTGAGGATGACCCTTAGCCATAGCTTTCAGCAGCCATTCTCCACATAGCTTAGACTAACCATATGGACTTATTGGAAGGCAATCAAAATTTTATGTACAGTCATCCTGCTCTCCATAAACCGCCGCAGACGATGAAAAAATAAACTATTTGCATTAATGATGCTTTTCCATCATCTTGATGAGATTCATTAATCCGATAAAATTGTTTTAATAATAAGCTAAAGGCTCGAACATTGACTCAGGAGCTGATTTTTTAGCAGCTAAGTTAATGATGGAGGTTATTGGACGGTTGTTGCTTTTTTAAGTTGCAAAAACGTGGTTTAAAAATTCCAAGTCTAGGATGTTGCCTATAAATAAGATGATGAGTACCTTCATAAAAGAAGACTCGTTCCTTATATTTGCTTATATCGTCGTTTTAGTTGATGTCCTGACTTATAGATTCGAATATTCTTTGAAGAGTTTATGCACAACTGTTAAAAAAATTATCGACCACAGTTATGTGATGAGTTGAATGGAGAAGTAGTTCAACTACAACATGAGATCCTATGTAGCCAATGCCTCCAGGCAGTAATATATTCCGTGGCATATATAACCTTGCCCAATAAAATATATATGTGAATTCATTTTTAATGTCTAAGTTAAAGTATAGAAATAGGGACTTTACGTTATATAAGATAAACCGACAAAAATAATTGAATTGTTCATTATAGATTTGATTTCAAAAATCTTATTAGTATACAAGCAGTATATTTCAAATTAGGAGCAGTAAAGTTTAATCTTTCAGAAGGTTATGAGGGCGAGCTGAATTTTGATAATTGTTATGCGCAATAATACTTTTGCTGTTTTAAGCAAATGGAAAGTGAAAGTTTTGTGATTCCTTAATGTGGATTTAAAAATTAAAGAGAAAAAAGTAATTAGATGTATATATTTTTCAAGGAAAATGTTTAAAAATGTGTAAGTTTACCCAGGCCTTTAAAATCTTCACTAAATACAATTTATTTCTTAAAAATTATTAGATTAGCTTCATTTTAAAAATCCAAACCTCACCTTTTAAATTATTTCTAAGCTATTTTCTAAATTAACTATTATAAAATCATAGGCTATTTGAATTAGGTATAGAGTTTAATCAATCTATCGATTCATCACTCAAGTGTTTTTGTATAAACAGTTATTTAGCTAATCGCTTATTTTTAGAAATTGTTTAAAATTAAAGAAACAATTGAGATATTTTTGATAAAATGATGTCTAAAGCATAGCTTATCCAACTCAATTATTTGAAGATTTATAAAAGATGCCATTTTAAACCATATGCTACATATTATTTTATTATAGTAAATAAATCTCATACAAAGAAGAATCCTAGACATTAATAAAAGTCATCAAATACATCAAATAAACTAGATACTTAAAAAAGAACAAGATTAGAATCTGGAATTAAAAAAATGTTGAAAATCTGAGACATATCAGCATTGAAAAATTGAAAGAATGAGTTTTAATTTATGTTTGTTTTGAAGCAAATAAGGATTACTAATTCTGCTAATATTATTTGACAAAATCAGCGATTATAAAATTTAATATTAATTTACCGACAAACCAAGATATATGCTAAAAAATCAACTTAATAAAAGTATCAGGTCACTCTCGAACTCAAAGAAAAAGAGTGTTTATATTGCGAAAAACAACCCAAAGATATTTTAAGCCTACGAAGGCAACAAAAGATATAATTATAAATATCCATTAAATAAAAAAAGTATTGGATCTGGCAAAATGAATATCAGCAAATCGTCAAGAAAGAATACATCAACATATTAATTTCCATAATTTTCAATTAAATTCGAGGAAGGTGCGCATGGAGGTGTAATTGGTAAAGGAAAAAGTTCACGTAAATTTGATAAAAAATAGCTGGATTAATTTTTAATCTATCAAAAAGAAGCACATGATATTAAGAAAAACATCACTAAATTTACAAAAACATAATTTAAGTACAGTTAAAAAAAAACTAAATAGTCTTCGTCTACAAAAGATCAACTTTATAATCAATATCAAGAAGCCATCGGTAAAATATTTAAAGCACTTGATATCTTTAATCGAGGTCAGATTAGCGAAATCAATATCAATAAATGGGTGCCATAATCTGCACTTTATTTCCTTGGAAAAATATTTCAAAAAATAAAACAATTCAAACTAACTTTAACTGAGGCATAATTTCAAAATTTAAGTAAGCCATTGTTTAATGAATCAAGTGAATAAGACATCAAATGGTTTATTAACTAAGTTAATATTAAAGATAATATATTAAAAGTCTCAATTAATTTGAATGAATCTATAAAAAAAGAAGAACTGTCTCCTATTAAAAGAAGAATGATGAAAGAAGAACTTCAAATGAGTAAAGATAGAGTAATCAGCAATACTAGAAATTCTCATTTAAATGAAGTAATGGATCTAATAAAAGATAAGTAAAAGGAGGCTCTTTAAAAGCTTAAAATTGTGAAATAAAAACAAAAGAATACTCCCTTTAATATACTTGGAGAATTAAATAGCAATCAATATATGATTAAATATCGAAATTAAGTTGAAGCACTTAAAACGAGATAAAATTATACCAACAAGCAAGTAAATTAATAGCATCATTAACAAAAAATATAGAAAAATCATTTGAAAGATTCTATTTCAAGACTATCTCCCCCTTCTATTAAAAAAAGAAAATGCGAAAAATAAAATTATTAAGTTCCTAATTTTACCCTAGAATTACCGCAGCAAATGAAATCATAGTTTAATGCCTTATCACGCACAAATACAACCAACACAGATCAATAGCTGCTTTAGTAGAAAAAGAGCAGCATTGTAGTTTAAAAATATTCTAATTTATTACTTGATCAAGATAAACCCGTTGTAAATGTCAATATCAATTCAAGATTTAGAAAAGATACCTCTTGTGGAGTTAATAGAGCTATTGTCTCAGATTAAAATTAAAGATTAGACAAACTTAGCAATAAATTGTAAGAGTATATTAAATTAAACAGGACCAAAATATAGAATAGTATGGATTTTATTCGATCCAATAGTGGACCCAAAATATGAATTTATTATTTTTCGATAATAATTATAAATTTTTAGCTGAGTATTGATCAAGGTAGTTAAAATTTAATACTATCTATTAATTTACCTTAATTAAATACAATTTTTATAAACCCTTTTATGTATTCGGATGCAATGATCTTAATCAATCGTAATCTTCTAAAAATTGACATAATTATGCTTGTTAGATTTGTAACATATAATAGATTTTGACTATTTGGATAATAAAAGTAAATTGTTTTATTTTGTGTGAAGATTCCTTTCTATGGTAGAAGACACGAAAGAAAACGAAATCAATCATCAACAAAAATACTTTATCTGCTTTTAGTGCTGCTTTTGGATCTATCAGGTCATAGTTATTGCACTCGGATTAACTATCATGGCCAGGCTTATCATCACCTACAATAATACGCAAAATGTATTAAAAACAGACTTGTATGCCCATGCTCAGGAAACTGTAACGCTATGGAATCAAGGTATTGCCTTTTAGATTTAGGCTATATCATTGACATAAGAGTATAAAAGACTAATAATTGTCCTGAAGGATATACACCATTAATAAATTATCAATGGAGTGGAACAATAGATGGGTGCTTTTGCCAAAGCACAGCTAACGGCTACACTTTTTAGTTCATATTAGTCGTAATTTGTCTGAAATTCAGGGAAAATGCACCAGTCAGTTAATATCAATGGGGTGTCAAAGTGTATCAGCTATGGGCGCATAAACTTTAAATATGTGGAAGGGATCTTAATTAATTTGCTATAAAAGAGCATAATCTATGACTTTTTACAACTCTATTTTATAAGCCGCCCCTTCAGGTGGAACTTCAGCTAATATGACTGCTTGCTCTTCTGGCCAGCCTTATTAAGTATACACTTTGCCTGGGGTCACTTGTCCTATTACAGTAGTTTCGAATGCCAGTTTGGGAACTTCTCAGACAACAATGATACTCGATGCGACTAATAACTACAATATGAATTTCAATACGCAAACTGGATATCCAATTGCAGATTTTAAGCTGACAGAATATCAATTTTGTTCATTCTTCAATCAAAATAACATTTCCCCAAACAAACAGGGCACCTATATTTTATAAATGCAAACTTTAATTTCTCCATGCCCGACTACAGATCCAAGAATGATAAATATCGATTCTCTGGATGAACAAGATTTTTATACTAACAATACAAGTACTATTTGTGTAACTCAGGAGTTTACTAATTGATAACAACCCTACCAGCCTATCCCCAGCCGTCGATTGACTACAAATATATTTTAGGATACATTCCCTATCCGACTTGGACTTTCCAATGCAGAAACTCATCATCTTACAATCTTTTGTTTGCTACTTCAAATCTGTTATTCCAAAATCCATCATCATCGATAACTTTAACAATTTAAATTTCTATTCCTTGCATTCTTATTTTTGTCATTCTCTTTAGGATATTCTTCATTATCAGGCATATTGTGGATCTGAGAAATAGAACAAGTTACAATGCACTAATGCTTAGTGATGATTAAATTGCTGAGCAAATTCCTAATATAACCATTAAGAAGTCATGTAAAAAATAATCCGTCTTATTTATCATTGAAATCCTCTTATTGGGTGCTGTTTTCGGAAGCATAATTTATTCAATTAATAATTTTACGAGAGATAGCATTTGGATAAAGCAAATTCTGGAGTATCAATGCACTGATGCCTATCTATCTAATATTTTCCTCTACTATGAGGGTATTATCGATAACAGTTCATAAATTTTAGTCCAAACCGCTTTCGTATGGGTAGTTCTCTTATGTATTCATATCATTCATTTTGTTGCCAGATTTAAAATAGGAGATCTTAATGTTAAAGAAGGAGTTGTTGAAGAAATCTCCTCTGTTTCCCAAGAGCCTGCTTAAATTCTCGATAAATAAGTCAAATTAGAAGGGATAAGTATGCAGGATTCCTCTGAAATTATGATAAACCTGAACAAATAAAACAACTCTGAATTAAAAGTATAAGATATGGACCTTATCGGGGGCGACGGAGGAGGTGAAACAAAAGATCATTTTTATGGATCTCTAGAAAGATAGGCCACCATCAATGTAGTCAAAAAGAAAAAGAAAAAGAAAGTTGCCCTTAACAAAAAGAAGAAGAATCTATTTAAATAGGATTAGCCTTGATTAATAACAAACCATTTATTTTATCAGTCTTCAAAGTCATCATCATAGTCTAATTCGAAGTCGTCTTCATCCACATTTTCAATTTGAGACTTGTTTTACCCGACCAACAATCCATTTTTTAATTTTTAAATTAGTTCTAATTTATTGCACTGATACTTTCTATCTGTTGCTAATCAATAATTTTGGGCATAAAGTAGTGATAATGCTTCTTCTTTAAGTAATCTAAAGCCTCCTTAGAACTTGTCTATTTCTTGAGCTTCTTTATTTTCATTTTATGGTGGTAAAGTTTGCTGTTTTAGGGGTTACGGTATTATAAAACTATATTTAAATTGGCGTACTTATGCATGGAGGATTAAAATCTAACGCATATTTTTAAGGAATAAATCCTTTTGGAGGGCCAGTTTTTTTATTTTTGCTGTTTTATTTGTTCGAAGATGGTTTCTATTTTTACTATCTGCATCTTGCGCCAATTACTATAATTTCAGGGATGAAAAGTAACTTGTTTTGGCTGGAGCAGGAGCTGCTTTTGCTGCGCCAAGTCCTCCAGAGCCCAGATTTTTTAAGAATTGCATAACGAATTAATATATACAGACTTATATGTATGCTGACTAAAACCAAGCCAATGTAATCATTTTGATACCTAATGCTTCCAGGATAATATCAAGGCTTTAACAAAGAGCCTCGCTCTAATGAAAAGCAATGTAAAAATCATCTATATGCAGTCGGCTCGAAGAAAAGTGATGGGATTGTGTTCACAGCTGTCAAAAAACCTGAATATCCTTTGTCTAACCAAATGACTGTAAGACCAACCAAAAAGATTCTCCTCTTTGGCTAGAATAGAGCACGATACCTGTTTCCATTGGTTCAAGATAATGACATTGGCATTGAGCCCAAATATCAGAATATCGTAGTCTAATCAGTATATAAATTCACAAGTAGAGCAACGATGACGACCGAAAGACTACAAGCACTCAACTGCGCAGAGGAATGATCCAAACATTGGAGGATTTGTATGAAGTGATCGTAAAGGAAGAAGATTCGTGCGATTATTACACGCAATAATGATCAAATCACATCATTATCAATCCTATGTTCTTAATTTCCACTTCATTATGCATATTTATTTGATCTATCATTTTGTACAAAACGTTTTCAAGTTTTGGCTTTAAAAGTATTTTGATAATACATTTATTAAAGTTTTGCAAATATAAATTGTTTTAGCCATTTGTCAAAAGATATAAAATCGAATAAAGACCTGAATGAAACAAGTAGCTGAAATAGGAAAAGGACCGTCACATTTGGAAACAAGTTTGCGCATATAATTTTATTGATGTAAATGTAGGTAGAAGAATAGGAATTACAATAAAATCCATTCGATATAGTTTATAATGCAAGGAGCAGTCATGCCGCTCGATCCCGCAAATCATCGGTTAGTATGCTTGAAAAGGATAAATCTAAGCTAAAGATTAAAAAATTAAGAAAGATGACTATGAACCCTGAATCAGTTCGTTTTTCTTAAATCGTATCGATAGAAGAACTTCACAATGAACACAAGTGCCCTCAATCTTCAAAAGGAGAAACTGATGAAAATTAATAGATTAATATTCATCACTTTTTGGAATTGGGAGGACCACATAAGATACAGAGTGAGAAATAACTTGAATTAGAAAAAGGTATCTTCATTGGTATCGGAAATTAAAAAGAGCTAGACGACGATTTTTATTTGAGTGGGCCTGATCAAAGTTAAAAAATGAGCATTGAATTAGCTTAGTAAAGCACAAGATGATAACGCATATCAAACTATCTTTTTATAAAATATTTCTATTTAATCACAATAAAAACTACTTATCTTCAAGTTGCTTGATGTAATGTTAAATATATACAGACTCAATTTTTTAAATTCAACAGATTAATGCAACTTCTGAATTAATATGTTGATTTAATTATGATAATATCAAGGAAGAATAGAGTTATATTAATATACTCTTGCATATTGATTTTGGAACTATTTGAATGGTGAGTATTTAAATGAAAATATCTTGATTGTTTTTATAATTTTATTGATGGAAGCAAACGAACTTCAATATGCTGATTAATATGCCATCCACTTTCTGTTAGGAGAAGGGGGACAAGCAAGGTTACTATTATTGCTATTTAGTGTATACCTCGGTAGTAAAGATCATCAACTCTATGCGCTCAAAGTTTACTTTCCCGGACAATCGAAGTAGGCCGCGTACGAAATTTAAACTTCTTTACTAAAACAACTTAGCTTTACACATCTTATCAATATGGTGGACTCTCGAAAATTAGCAAAAATTAAATTGGCGAATAAAGCGTAAGAAATAAGACCTCTTATTGTTCTAGAATTGGCTGAAGGAGGAGAACTTTTTGAATTTTTGTCCAAGCTGGGTCGTTTCCCCCCTGAAGTATGCAGAACTTACATTAAACAACTTCTTTCAGTAATCAAATATCTGAATGATATTGGATTTACTCATAGAGATCTAAAGCCATAAAATATTCTGTTTGATGGTGAGTTCCTTCTAAAAGTTTCTGATTTTGGTCTTTCTCGTGATGCTAAGGGAGATGCAGGAGATGGTAAATTAAAATCAAGAGTGGGAACAGAAGGGTATAAGCCTCCCGAAGTTGATCAAGCAAATTATACTGGAATTCAAACTGATATTTTTGCTGCTGGAGTAGTGCTTTTCATAATGTATGCTGGAACTCCTCCTTTTATGAGCACTAAACCTCATGAAAGGATATATAAACTGATCAGATAGAATAACTTCACAAGATTTTGGCAGCTCCATTAAAAAAATAAACCTCCTGGATTCTTTTCCATTGAATTCAAGAGACTATTGAACTCTTTTTTCAGCTTTGATCCCAAAAGAAGACCCACTTTCTAATCACTTTCTACAGATGACTGGATGAATGGAGACTAACTAATGAATGATGATCTCAAGAAATTCATGCAAGTCAAAGCCAATAAACTAATTGAATCAGATCCTGTTAAGAAATAAATAGCTAAACTCAAACAGAAATTGTACCAATAAAAATGTATGAGTTGTAATATTTAGTGATGGAAGATGAATGCAATGAAAAGGAAGAAATGCTGGAGCACAGTGACTCTCTGAGAAGTGATTAGCGTGGAGAGTCTGATTCTGAAGCAGAAGAAGAGCTTCAAGATGATCAACTTTTTGTAAAAAATTATAGGAAGCTTCATATTATCACAGAAAATTTGCCACTCTATGAAAAAAAGAAAATAACTTATTCTCAGCAAGATCCAAGTTTTGTGGTGGCTTGGATTCAAAATTTGATCTCTGAGCAGTTCAAGAACAAGTAGGTTTATTTAAAGGATTTTGTGGGAGAAATAACTCCCATAAAATACAAACTGAAATATGACAAGTAGACTGCTCAAATTAATCTTAACTTCTCGTTTTTAATCGATGAGGAGGATTAAACAGCACTGGCTTTGAGAGGTCAACTGCACCGATCAGAAAAAGGAGGAGTAGGAGTGGAATGGTTCAAAGTTGAAGGACATTCGTATTGGCTAGCTTCCATCGAAACTAAACTAAATGAGTCACTGCAGACTCTTGCTTGATTTCAGTAAATTCTCTAATCGAATTTTTCTCTGCTTTTGTTTAATTTTAGCATTTTAAATATTATGTCAGTTTTTTAGATAAAATACTGAGCGAACAGAAAATAAGCCTTTTAAAATATTATCACTATCCCTTCTTGTAAGCGTCTGTTGAATTTTGATAAATTGAGAATTTGGATGCATAGTGACCTTATCATTTATTAAAACGTTTCGAATTTATACAAATCAGGACTTTCCGTTATTATTCTCCTTTTTTTGATAAATAAGTCGAACAAACCAAAAAAATCAATCACCAATCCTTCTTGCAAATTGCTGTGTGCATCAAATGTATTGCTGTTGATCTAAAAAATGATAATTCTTTATTTTACTTGTAGAAAATCAATTATGTTCTTTAAATTTTAATGATATTTTGAAAAAAAGAAGCTGCACTATGACTCTAATGAGTAAATTTATCAAGATTCGAGAAGTTGAAAGGTGTTTTAACTTTTATCCTAATTACTAAAACAGATTGGATGGGCCTCCTAAAGGAAGCATAGGTTCATAAATTCAATTTTGAATTAATATATGGGCTAATTTAACTAATTAAAGATGATTTCTGCAAAAGCATGGGAGAATTAACATTTTTTTTTTAATTGAATTAGAAATTACTGAAGTGTTATATATGGAATAAGATCACTGACAATTTAAATAATAATTTTAATACAGAAAACAGAAATACTGAATGTCAAACCCAGAATTTGAACCTCTACTTCAAGATTAAGAACTTATTAAGCATGAGCCAACTAAAATGTAATTCAAGACTATAGAAAAATAAAAACCCCTTCAGTTCTTAAATTACTTAATCGATCATATTAGCCAAGTGATCACAATTCTGCTCATTATCTACTTCGTTTTCCTGATTATTAATCTCCTCTCCTGCAAGCATCTTTTCCTACCAAACCATCTTGCTCTCGATTCACAATCAACAGATCTGATTAATCAACTTAAAGTAAATCTCGCCTCTGAGGAATAAATCACAAATAAGCCTACTCAAAACAGCAACAGTTTCCAACTTAAGGGCAGTCAAATAGATTCAGCCAAATAACGGTAAGATCTTGATGCCGCTGAACTTTCATTGGCCGTTCCAGAAATCCCTTCAAACTTAGAGAATGAGGAACTCTAGACCGCTCAACCACTCTAAGAAAGTGAGTCTTAAATCAAGGAATCATCAATATAGGAAAAAAATTCCGTATTTACTCTTTAGAAAAATCAACAATAAAAGAATAGAAATCGATTTTAAAATTAAATTTAGGATCGATTAGCTGTAAGTACTATTTCTAAAAAAACTTCCTAAAAATATCAATATCTTCTCAACAAATTTTAAACTAAGAGTTTTATCATCAAATCTGAAGATCATGAAAGAAAAAATGAACAGTCTGGTGCTGAAAAAAAAATTATTTCAACTTTACCTTTGTCTGAAAGATAAAGCATTATTAAAAATTATGCTGATGAAACAGAAGATATTAAATCAGTTTTCTTAATGCAATCCTCTTAAAATGAAATTTTAAATAAACATAATACTAGATCAAGCTCAAAGCTTAAAAATCATCTCTAAGGACAATATGGATTGAATAATTTTAAATAAGTCAACAGATTTTGTGTGGTCGTAAACACTTTCAATGATGCTTAATCAGACCAGATTTCCAGAACTTTAAACTCAATTTACAATCAAAATTACCAAAACTACCATGTTGTAGTTGTTGATAGATTATCAACTGATTCCACCTTAGAAATGGTTAAACAGATCACTCAAAAATCTCAACTCTCTAAAATGACCAAAGTGGTTGAAGGCAAATCAACTTCTTAAATTTCTGCAAACTATCAAGGTCTTAAATATTGTAAAAAGGGATAAATAGCAATTCTCATGAATGGAAATTCTTAACTCCTAACTAAAGAAGCTTTCAGATTGACTGACTCAACCTATCAAACTGAAAAATCTCAAATTTTATATTCTGATGCCTATGATCTTGATCTTTCAAAAAAGCAGATTAAAATTGCTAAGGGCAGTGATTACGACGAATCTGAAAGATTTATGAATCTTTTCAGAGATGTTATTAGGAGATATGGAAAGTTTATCACTTTCAATACGGAATTATTAGAATCAATGAATGAAGGCTTCCTAATTGACGCCAATGGAGAATGGTTTAAATATAGTCACAATGAGGCTCTGATCCTCTCTCTTCTGGAGGCTTCCTGCGGTAAAATAAGTCACCTAAAGGAGCCACTTTTGCTGAATCAATTTGATTCAAGTCAAATATCAGCAGAAGTAGAGGGACTGAAACATGAGATAAAGGAGATATCCCGTAAGAATAAAGTGAACATCTGTTGATGATTGATAAATATTTATTATGCACTATTGATCTTTATTATCATTACTTTTAAATTGTGTTGATATAATTAAATCATGAGTAAAAGTTTAAGTCTAGAAGAGATTCGGAAGCTTGAGCATCCAACTCAAGAGTTTCTCTGTAAGCCAGAAGATAACATTTACGATATTTAATTTGTTTACTTTAAAATTCGCAATGCCTAAAGCAATCAGATCTTATTTGAAATCCGTAAACCTGAAGAAGCCATTGGAAAGAATATTGCAAATCCTACTAGATTTGTCCAGTATCATTTTGGCCCTCAATTTTTCAAATTAAGTACCATTGGAGCTACACTTTAATTTAGAGTTGGAGCAAAACCTGCCAAAAAATTCTTAATGATCGAACGCCATTACTTTAAAGGAAATTTGATAAAATCCTATGAATTCTAAGTGCCTTTTTGCATGCCAAAATCTCAAAATTCGTTGTAGGCAGTTTATGATTTGCCTGATTTCTCTCAAGAAATGATTTAATAAATGATAAAAAGTCCTTTTGAAACAGTATCAGACAGTTTCTATTTTGTGGAAGGCCAATTAGTAATGCACAACAAAGCTGCCTATAGCTATGCTCCATTTCAGTGATTCTTGCAGAAAAAATATTATCTGACTGTAATTAATTAAATCAAATTCATATTGATGAATCTTAAATCTAATTTGAAGATAAGAAGAAGGAAGGACAGTGTTAATTTTTTTTCTAAACACATGAATGAAATAACCATACTTTTAAAATGTAGTCTATTTGATAAAAATTATAGCTTTCTTTGCTCTCATTTCTTAAAATATACTTATCGATTACTTAATCATCATACAAGAATTAGTATCATATTTATATTAAATGCTGAAGAGATAGGTTTTACTGATATTTTAATTTAATTTAATTTAAAACACTAATGCAAAGCCTGCACTTAAGGATTCGGTATATGCATTTTTTTATGAAATCATATGTGTTCGATATCTTTACTAATCATTTTTAAATATTGATTACTTAATAATCTTTCTAATTTACTCTTTTAACACTATAGTAGGCAATTGATTGATATTCTTATAAACAAATAACATTTTAGTATTAATTATTGAATTATAAGTTTGGATATAATTTAGTAGATAAACCGTTAAATTATAATTCAAATGGGCCAAGGCAACAACGGGCAGACTCCTCACACATCTGAGTATACCCTAATTCGCGACCTTCCAAATGGATCAATTGTAAGGTAGGCTACAAATGAGCGGCTCCACTTTCTAAAAGAATATTCTTTTACAAATCAGTAAGCATATCAGCAAGCCTTCGTTAATTTTTCAAAGAAGCTACCTGAAAAACACGAACATATTTTATTCTTGTAGCGGACTAATACTAAACTGTAAAACACCTTTTGCTCAACTTTCTACAAGATATCTCTTTTATATGAGTATCTCGAGCATAATTTGCAAAAGGAAATAGAGCAAAGAATTCAATAAAAGAAGACATTTGATTAAAAATAAGTATGGTCAGTACTTTGCTCATGCACTCTGGCTGTTAATTAAATGATTAGATTTGAAAGAAGATCTCATTCAGCTCTCAAGACTAAAGATATTAGGCTAACTTCTTAAGGAGTGGTGAAAATTTTATCATTGGAAATGATTGGAATGGATAGTGACCATGATATCAATGAAGAAGGGACTACTCGACAGCTTGCTTTAACCGTTCTTAATTGCCTACTAATGGAAGAAATAACAAACAGCTAGGAATAGTTTTTACTGGATCTGGTGGAAAGTCTAGAATCGACTTCTTAAATGAAGAATATTCTTAGATTAATGCTATCTCCCAACACCAAATTCATCGAATTGGAGTAGTATCTTTTTAAACTTGTCCAATAGGAAACAGATTCTTTAAACAGTTTATCGAATACTCCAATGCTTCGATAGAAAATGGCCAAACAAAGTGATGGTTTCTCAAAAATCCCATAGTAATCAAAAGAAATATAAATTTTGATAAATATGAATAAAGATCAAGAGGATTATATTCAAAATTCTGTTTTTGAGCCTTTTACAGAGGAGGATTAGCGCCCTGATGAACTTGAATTGATGGACTATTAAAAATCTAAAGCCTCAAATTCTCAAAATAATACTCTACGATAAAATAATTGCACCCCTTCTCCTTAGAAGTAATAACTTAAATCTCCCAAGTCAAATAGAAATTATAGAAATTAAATTTAAAATAGTGAAGGCATAGATTATCAAAATAACCTTTAAAATTCCTTATTTACTGATCCTAAACTTCTCAAACTTATTCATACAGATTTATAAGGCATAAAAAAGAGAAAATCAATTGCAGGATCGCGTAAACTAGGACTTTCTTAGAGTGTAGCCAAACTTCAAAAAAGTGAAACAAAATAAAACAATTAAATTCCAGCAAACGCTACTACTATCCCTTCAATGAGTATCAAAAATGCTTAAAGTGTAATAAAAAAGACAAGTAATTCTTCAACCAAAAATCTATTAACAAATAATCCAATCAAATAAATCTTTGACGTAAAATCATCTGACATTTTAAAGCAAAATAACAGAGAAGTAAACTATTAAAAGAAATAAAGCAAATTAGTTTTAAATAGTAACTTAATGCATTCCCGAACAGAGAGCAGAAAAGATTAGAACCGAAATAGTGTTGAATAAATAAAAGTGAGTTAGAAAAGATATGAAAATATAATGTAAAATGATGAGATGGGTTTTAAAAAGAACAAAATGATAAAGTCAAAAGAAGAACCAAAATAGCAGATAGAAGTCAAATAGCTAAAATAAATAAAATAGTAACAAAAGATGAGTATTAATTCAAATTCTAATTTTAATACAATTGTCTATAATTCTAACAGTTCATGCACCTCTAACACTTTCCCTTTGAATAATAACTGCTTAAATTAAAAGGCTAGTAATCAAAAAAAACAAGTTTATTACCAAGAATTCCATTAATAGCTTTAGTATGTGACGGAAACATATATTAGAGGTCGATATGAGGGCACAAAAAAGAACAATGTGCGCCATGGCAAAGGAGTTTTCTACTATAGTGAGGGTGGGAAGTATGTGGGAGAGTGGAATTAAAATAAAATGCATGGTAAAGGAATTCTTTACTATCCCAACAACTCCATAGCTTATGATGGCGAATGGCAATAAGATCAGCTTTGGGGACAAGGAGTTCTCTATAATGAGGAAGTCACAGATTTAATGACTTCTTTTGACTATAAGAATTTTGAAAACATCGATTAGTATTGGGTTAAATATGAAGGTAATTTCTTAGCAGATAGTAAAAATGGAGAGGGAAAGCTCTATCTTACAAACGGATAAATCTTCGAAGGCAAATTTAAATAGGATATGATATGGGGATAAGGCACATTCCTTAGAAGAGATGGAACAAAAATAAAAGGAATTTGGAGATAAAACAAGCTGATGAGGCTGGCATGATTATATTTTTTTATGGTAGTAAACATGAGTTAGATTTATTTAATCAAAGCCTTTAAAGTTTATTGATAATATTTATTGATATGATATTATTATCAAATTTTGAATATTTTGATTTGGCAAAATGTATCATCACTATCATAGTGCTAAAAAATAATTTGAAATGATTTTGGATATTTGAATTTGTAGTACAGATGCGATAAGATAATAAATTAGCTGTTATTAGTGGTGTTCTATCACAAAATGCAACAAGAAAATCAACTCACTTTCGCTGCTATTCTTTCCTGTCATTAATCCGGCAAAAAGAACAATACATTCACCAAATTTTAAACATACTCTGACATTCTCTCAGACTCACCTTCATCTCCACCAAAAAAAACAGAACTGATTCATCAACAAACTACAGCTGCGAAATCACCATTTCCGGATACTTCCAACGGAATTCAGAAACACTGGTGGACTCCCAAAGAGGACTAAAAACTCAAACTGCTTGTTTAGGAATATGGAGCTAAGAACTGGAAAAAAATTGCTTCTTACCTTTAGGATCGAACAGATGTTCAGTGTCTTCATCGATGGCAGAAGGTTCTTAACCCTTTACTTGTAAAAGGGCCATGGGTAACACTGATTCTATTTAGTCTCAATAAGAGGATGAGCTTGTTCTAAAATTAGTTCAGTAGCACGGAGCCAAAAACTGGAGCTTTATTTCCAAGCACCTTCCTGGAAGAATCGGAAAGCAATGCCGATAACGATGGCATAATCATTTGAACCCAGATATACGAAAGTAACGGTGGACAGATGAATAAGACAAAACAATAATTTAGGCTCACACAATGTATCAAAATCATAATTAAGGTTTGGAAATAAATGGGCTTTAATTGCCAAATGTTTGCCCGGAAGAACAGATAATTCTATAAAAAATCACTGGAACTCAACAATTAAGAGAAATTTAAGGCTCCAAAATCAGCAGGACAAATGCTAAAGCAATTAATTTTAAGGAATTACCAAAAAGCTTTCATTTTCAACTCCACAAAAGCCTGCTTTCTCTCGATATGAAGAATCTTCAATTTTGTTGTCATCCAGTCGCAAGATTTCTAACTCCTAAAATCTTCTTTTGGTAATGCCGTTTTTTGAAATGCCTGCATTAAAACTAACAGCCGATCACTATTTGTCTCGTATTAATAATATATTAGCTGACCACCATGATTTCAATAATTTATGATAACATACATAATAAAAATCAGGTTTGTATCATTTTTTGTGCTAACCTGTATTTTTCCAAAGATTCCACAAATCTTTGACTAAACTAACAATAGATTTTAAACCCGATGTGATGGCTTCAGGCATTTTATCCATCATTTATTTTCTTTGTTGTTCTTGTTTTTACATTTATCGTAAATACTATTCATACTATTACTCATATCTTTTTTGATCTTTAGCCTGCTTTTTTTGCATTGACTCATTAAATTTCCTGATATACTCTTCTTCTTTCTCTTCTTAATAATTATATGAAAAATTACTTCTTCTTTTTAATTGTTATTGCTGCTGATAAAATCGTTTGATAAATTATGCAGCTTGGTGCTGTTTTAAAGTTTCATAAAGCACTCTTTATTGATAACTCATATTGTCCCAACTACGATTTCGACCTGCTTGATTTTGATATTGTGGACCTCTCTGATATTGATATTGTTGATAATATTGTTGATGAGATTAATTTCCGTGATAATTTGGTCTTTGGTTTTGGTCATAGGCTGAATTTTGATGATATGATTGTTGGTAGTTGTTAGTCGAATTGCTTGTCTTTCTATCTTGATCGTATTCTGATTTGGTTGTCTCACTCGACAGAACCTGATAAGCTTCGTTTATTTATTTAAATTGCTCTTATTTTCCTTTATTAGTATCCGGATGATATTTCTTTGCCAACCCAAGGTAAGCTTTCTTGATGTCAGTTTGATTGGCCGCCTCGCTCAAATTCAATATCTTATAGTAATTTTTTGCTGTATTATAGGCTTTCACAGAAAATGCATATCCAAATCGCAATGTTCCCAACATTATTATAAACTAATTTTAATTAAAAAAATAGAGCTCCTTTTAATGACTTAAGAAAGTTATCTTATAATCATTGAAAAGCGTATATCTTAGATCTCAGCCCTTGATCATCTCTTGGTTTGCTTGAAAAAATAATAATTGTTGGAAAGCTTAATGCTACATTTCTAATCTTTAAAGCAATATTACTACGTAATTTATCTTTGGTGTAAATATTGATAAATGTATTTCCCAATTATTTCAGTATAATCTACTATTACAAATTGTTAATTTCTACTAAAGATAAATTAAAGTCATGTAAAAATAGGAAACAAGCGCCTAAGTAAAACTTGCTGCAAAATAAAGTCATAATTAAACAACAACATAACAGGAACATTTGGCATCTCGCTCAATAAATCCAAAATTTGGCGAACCTTTTCTATTCACAGTTGATGGTTTGCCATCAGTCATCGCTAAAAAAGTTGCAGGAATTGTTTAGTTACTTAATTCTGATATCATTGATCTACCAAAGTTGAAATAATATTTATCGAAGGGTATTCCCGATGAAGCTGCAATCATTCGGTAATATTCATGGAAGCTGATATTGGGTTATCTTCCATAAGAAAAGGCAAAATGGCAACAAACCATCGAGAAATAAACTAAAACTTACTAGGATTTCGTAAGAATGTTTTTGCCGCCTGAAAATTTTTAAGGATACCCACTAATCCTTAAAAGAGATCACCCTAGATTCAAGTAATTAGAAAGTGATTATCTAATTTGGGAGCAAATTGAGAAAGATACAGCTCGTACCCACGGTTAATTTTCATTTTTTGCAACAGCCTGTCCTTAAATAATGATTCCATATCTGACAAGTGCTCGAAGATAGAAATTCAAATTAATTAATGGAGATGATGATACTAACTACCAGCAATTTTTAAAAGATAAATAGAAGCAAAAGAAAACTTACAGATACGATTATATGACAAGAATTTTGTATATATACTCGAAGTTAAATCCTAGAATACAGTATGTTCAAGGGATGAATTAAATTTTGGCTCCTATTTTCTATCTAGTCAACATAACTAAACCTTCTACTGCAATGGAAGAGGCTTCTTGCTTCTTTATGTTTAATAATGCAATCATTGATATTATTGAACTTCATATCAAGGACTTTGATAAAAGTAAAAATGGAATTTATGGAAAATTGCATGATTTTAATCAGATGCTAGTGGTAATTTTAGACCCATTTAGGTAATCGAACCCACCATTTGGAGTAGATTGTAGAAACTGAAGATTGATCCATTCTTTTACTGTTTTAGATGGGTGACTCTCTTGTATGCTCAGGATTTTGCTCTATTTGATACTCTTAGATTATGGTAAAGTATATTTTCAACCTAATAGAGGATGCAATTTATTCATTTTTTAGCCATAGCTATCATTATATCATGCCGATAAATCATTATCAAAAAATAATTCACAGTTGTGATGGAATATCTGCAAAACATCAAAGATCAGATCAATGTTAATGAAGTAATTAAAATTGCCAATGAACTGTATGCAGAATATAAAGACAGTGATTTCAACTAACTGGCAATAAAATCAAAAAAAGCAATCGAAAAGAATGAGAAAGAAAGACAAAAATAAAAGTTGAAGCAAAAATAAAAGTTGCAAAAATAAAGAGAACAGCAAAAATAAAAAGAGCAAAAGTAGTTGCTGAAGAAATAGAAAAAATAACAGCAATAACAATAATAAAAAGATGAAAAAGGTGAAAAAAAGAATAAAGGTCTGCTTTCCAAATTTACATCTTTGTTCGATTGAAAGAATATGATATTACTATATCAGCTTGTATTCAATTTAATTATTTATTCATACGCTTATTTTACTGTCTTCTGAAGCTACTCTTCGACCAATTCGATTATTTGAGATCTTTAGGACTCTTCTTTTAAGAAATTTGCAATTTAAGTTTCGATTTATTCTTATTGCATCATTAATGACTCTGTTTATGGTTACTAATTGAGGTTTCTTTGATTTTAAGACTACTGTTTGCCTTTCTTTATCATATCAATTAATTCTGCTTGAATTTATCGAATTTATTTTTTAAGAAGCTTAACTTCTTCCAAACTATTATCTTGATGCTTTAGAGGCTCGTAAATGGCATTAAAGTTTTATCTTCCCTTAAACCTGCTGACTACCTTATACACGATGGCAAAGATCAGAATACAGAAGATTGTAACATTAATGGGGTAAATCAGTAATAAATCCCTCACAGATTGAAGAAATGTGACTAGCCCAAACCTAACTAGTTCGAGAACAGAAGGGACGGAGTCAATTGTTATCGACCGAAGTAATTACATTCAAAATAATTATGAGTTGATAGCATATTTACATCCTGCCAACATTGATAAATAAAGGTCAGAATAATTTATCTGAAATCATTCATTCTCTGGGAACTATATCCTTGGTGAGCTCATCAAATTTGGCAGATTTCGTGAGTTTGATAACCAGCTTAGGGTTAATACTCTTTCCCTCCCCGATATCTTGAGCCTCTAATTTCTCAATGATAGTAAATCCGTCTTTAGTGAGAATTTGAGAAAGTTTGGCAACAAGAGAAATGGACTCTCCCATTCCTTCCACTTGAACAGACTGATGCTTCTTGATAATTATTTTGCAGAGGAATAACCCTTGGGCCAATCTGGTGTCTTTTCTCACTCTGTAGACGTTGGTATCGGGTTTGCTGGTGACTGTAGTTGACATCTTTGATCTGTTGAAATCGCACTATTATAATATCAATCAACTTAGAGCTTATCATGAAGCATTTAGTCAATATTGTCTCGAAAAATTTTGCAAACTCTGTTGATTCCCTAAGAAGACCACTTTCAGAGGCTGACTCAGAAATTTATCAGGTGATTTTGGGGGAGAAAAAAAGACAGTTTACAGGCATTAATCTGATTGCATCCTAAAACTATTGCTCAAGTGCCTGCCTCTCAGCAGTTGGAAGTATCTTAAACAATAAATACGCAGAAGGTTATCCAGGAGCTCGGTATTATGGGGGCACTGAACAAGTAGATAAAATTGAAATTATTTGCCAAAATAGAGCACTTTAGGCATTTAATTTGAACAAAGGAGAGTGGGGAGTCAATGTACAAGCTCTATCTGGTTCGCCAGCAAATATGGCTGTATATACTGGACTTCTCAATCCTTACGACAGAATTATGTCTCTAGATCTTCCTCATGGAGGACATTTAAGCCATGGATTTCAAGCAAATGGTAAAAAGATATCTGCAACATCAAAATTTTTTGAGGTATTCCCCTACAGACTCAATGAAAGTACAGGTATAATTGATTATGACACTCTTTACAAGAATGCATTGATTTATCGGCCTAAACTCATCATAGCAGGAGCTTCTGCCTACAGTCGCCTTATTGACTACAAAAAGTTCAGATAAATTTGTGATTAGATTGGTGCCTATTTGCTCGTCGATATGGCACACCCAGCAGGTCTAATTGCTTCTGGTGTTATACCTTCTCCCTTCCCCTTTTCTGATGTAGTCACCACAACTACTCATAAAACTCTAAGAGGTCCAAGAGGAGCATTAATATTCTATAAAGTCGGATCAACAAAAGATAAAAAAGGAAATGAGATTAAATACGATTTAAAATCAAAGATTGATGCTGCTGTGTTCCCTGGACTTCAAGGAGGTCCTCACATGCATTCTATTGCTGGAATTGCAGTCGCTTTGGGAGAAGTTAATACCCCTTAGTTTAAACTTTACCAACAGCAAGTAAAATATCCATAATTTAGGTTGTTAAGAATATTAAATCAGCTAGTGAGTATTTATTAGGAAAGGGATATGTATTGGTTTCTGGAGGGACTGATAATCATCTCTTTGTTACTGATATGAGAAGCAAAGGAGTTGATGGTGGCAGAGTCTAAGCCGTAATGAATGAGATTTCTGTTTCAATTAATAAGAATACTGTTCCTGGAGACAAAAGTGCTCTTATTCCTTCTGGAATTAGAATTGGAAGTCCAGCTATGACGACTCGAGGATGTAAATAAGAAGATTTTGTACAAATAATGAAATTTATTGATCGAGGCACTTAAATCACTTCCAATATTAGTAAAAAAGCTAAAGGGACCAAACTAAAAGATTTTAAGGATGCCTTACAACTTTAATTAGAAAATCCTGACCTTACAACATTGAAAAAAGATGTCAATGCCTTTTGTGAGCAATTTCCAGTTCCTGGAGGGTTGTTGTGATGACTTCATTATAACTTATAATTGAAATATTTAATTATCAAATTAATATGAAGAAAATGCCATCTAAATAAAAGTAACTACCATCAAGTTCGAGCAAAGCCATCACCTGTGGACATAAAGCCAGTTTTCACAAATTATGAGACATATTTAATTTCATTCTACCAGTTTTGGAAGGAAAGATGGATATAATTGCCTAATTGATCGATGACGTGCTGGGCCGCTGCCGGTTGACATATTACTTCCACCCTCTGTGAATCCAAGTATTAGATTCGAGTATTAATGGAATTTATCTCTTGATTATATTTTTCCTCCTCTTCCCGAGCATGAAATCCAATAACTGTCTTTAAGACCTTCTCACCTCCCAAAGTTGCAGCCTTATCTTCTATTTCTTTCTTCAGTGCCACAATATGATCCTCTACATGACCGTAATTTTCCTTCATTGAATCATTGTAACAGATGATTGATTTGTTGACTTCCTTCTCAAAATCTGAAAAAAATCTCTCAACAATGGTAATCATTTTGGTTTTGGCCTCAGTAATTCTTTTTCTGAGATCTTATTGCTCCTTTACCCTCAATATTTGTTGATCTTTGATGTCCAAATTACTATTGCAAAGCTCTTTAACTGTTTGCTAAAAGAAACTATTCAGGTCTCCCACAACTTTATGCATACTATTATAGATTTATGAATACTTTTCGAACTGGCCATATGTCTGCTATGACCGATGTTACTCAGAATGTACCTTGATACAAGTTGGACAAAGGGGAAGGAGGCAATCCGAATTTTTACAGAAATTAAATATTAATTCCTTTGGATGAAATGCGCAGCTTTTTGGTTTGTAGATTTTTTCAGTCATTAATATAGAAATTGTATTTGTTCTAAATATAAATATATTCGTAAATTCATTAAAATCAAGATAATTTACGAAACAGCCTCATTTTTGCTTTTAACTCCAAGAAAGCATTGTCAATCGAATCTTTTGTCTTGGCTCCAGTGAACACCACTTTCCCAGAGGCAAAAATCAGCGCTGATTTTACAAATTAGAGCTGCTTAAATACTACTCCAGGAAAGCTGTCATTACGAATGACATTTCTTTCTTCGCAAAGTTTGCCAATATCAATCTTCCAGCCGAGATCCGCATTGGCCACGATATTTGTGACATGAAACTAAATCATTTTTACTTTTGTATTTAAAGCTTTCTGCACATCTTTAATGGATATTTTTGCAGCTTTTTCTGCATCTACCTCAGATTATGAGCCAATTATTATCATGCGCCCTGATTTAAAAACTAAAATCGTACTTTTAGGCTTAGTTTTTCTCATAATGACAGCAGGAAACCTTTTTTTATTGTAGCGGCATCCTTCCACTTTTTCAGCAATTAATTTGAGATCCAATCCTTCTTTCTACAATTTCATCATGGCAAAGGAAACCACATTTTGAATCAATGGTGAGGTATTCCATTCGAAATCTTTTTGCATCGCTTCAAAAATACATGATTTTAAGATTTTAATCACAGTTACTATATCTTTTAGCGCTAATTTGTCAGATCTTGTGCATATTATACTGTGTCATTTAAATATTGAACACAATGCCTTATTTGATCTGATGATCTCTCCAGTTGGATGGGTAAGTTTTAATAATGAACTGCTCTTCAAGACAAATAATTAATCTACTTGGAAAGATAATCAATGGGG
>Ga0302188_10000663_pt1 | contig 28374 bp, 17 predicted proteins | sample II_Bog_E2_1_FD_198783 | JGI IMG/M metagenome (GOLD analysis project Ga0302188, IMG submission 198783) | Peat permafrost microbial communities from Stordalen Mire near Abisko, Sweden - II_Bog_E2_1 | ecosystem: Environmental > Terrestrial > Soil > Wetlands > Peat | place: Sweden: Abisko...
TAGCAATCCACTTTCGAATGAATATCTATTCAATCAATCAATAGATTTGATTAGCATAATTAGCGAAAACGATCAAAAGGACAACATTAATTAAGGACATCCTTATATTTAATCAATTACCAAACATCGAGATCAACTATTAAATGATTACATCAAATCAAGGGAAAGAGAAAATAAACATAGAGAGAGAATGAGGGAAATATAAAAACAGAGATCTCGAAGGCTGGAGTAAAAGTATAACGGGGATATTGTTAAAGTATATCCATCCAAAATAAGTGGGCTTTTGACGGATGAAGACAAGGACAGATATAAGTAAAAACGCTATGCTGCCAAGGCTTTTATTCGGAAAGGATACGGCCTAGCCTGCCTTCGCCGTGAGTTAATTGAAAGCAATACAACATTCATATTGTACTAATAAATTTAATTTAGTGATTAGAGTCGATACAAAACGATTAGCTATAGCATTGCTACTGAAACTTTCCGCAAAATTTAACAGTTTCTAGAGGAAAATTGCAAAACGTACATTTCAGCAATGTAAAAGATAGAGATGAGACCTGCTGTGTCAGTAATGTTACATTGCAAGGAGACTTTTCCAGATGAGGCACCTATCTATATTAAATTCATGCAACTGCAATATGGAATTGACGGAGAGTATTTTGTTATTTCGAGGAAGGAGGCCATAAAATTGTATTAAAAAATATTGAGTTGCTACAGGATTAAAATTTTGGAACTAAGAAATCCGAAATATGATATCAAAAGAGATAGAGAAATAGATAGGGAAAAATTTAGAGCAATAAAAATTAAACCAATGTATGAAAGAGAAGAGCCTATCGGATAGGATGGATGGACGAACTAAATGGATTGCTAATTGCTAGAATTTTATCGTAAAGAGAGAGTAATAGTTAACGTGAGAGATAAATATCGCGAGAAATATGGGGCTTTCTCTTCTTTCGAAGACTGCAAACTCATCAAAAGCCGACTCTTTAAAGTATTGCGACAAGCTATTCGCAAATTAAAATCAGTCGTAAACGATACTCGTGAGTTGATGAGTTATTTGCCCTTTTTGAGCAGTCTTAACAACGATCGCATCAAGAAAATATTGATTTCCCCAGATGCAATGGAGGCACGGGCTGGATTATGCGATTTTTTCCTGAGCCATCACGTGAGTGCTACTCTGATGACAAAAACAATGGATCTCTTACAGTAAGCACTGATAAAACACGACAGGCGGAGGGGAGAGTGCCGAGATCGAGCTTAGCTTGATGATTATTCGCTTTGACATTTGATTAAAAGTTTATAAATTATTTATTATATTTGACCATATTGTCACTTTCGACAGATTGGTATAACTACATATACTAATACAAAACTATGAAACAGATAATAAAATCTAAACTATTGTTTGATAAATTACTGTTAACAATCATCATAAATATTATATAATTTTAAAAATAATAAACTTTCAATCATTCATTCAATATCCATTTTGAATTGATTATTAATAACGCCCTGCTAAAATTATATTTCTTGCTCTACTTTCTTGCGAATAAGTGAACTTGCTTTTTGATAAATCTATACGAGTCGTTAAAGTGCTTGACTGGTGCTGCAAGTCTCCTCAAAGAAAAATGGCAGCCATTTGTTTACTTCTTCAACGTCAAATCTTTAATCAACAAGCATGACAGTCTTTGTTGACTGCCAACTATTAATACAATTTCCTAAACACTGACAAATCCTGTACAAGGCATATTTCATCCGCGATTGTTTAATCTTTAATTCAGCAAAATTAGAGAGAAGATTGTACTCTTTAAAACCCTCCCAAGGCAAACCTAAAAAAACAATGCAATAGGTTTACTCGTAGAATTTTTCTGTTTTCGCCATATCTGAGTTAATGCTCATTAATAATAGCCCTCCTCTTCCTTTTTTGCAATTTTATCGATATTATAGTCCTATTTTTACATTTTATTGGTGCTGCTTTTACTCAATAAATGTTGGTCTATTCTGAATTATCTTGGAGTATATATCGTTTTTAAAAGACCATATCATGAGGCAAAGTTAGAGCACAGCACGAGTAGGAAAGTAAGCAATAATTCCTCCAGGGCAAATATCACAAATATCACAAAGTAGAGAACCGTATCCTAAAATCTGAACTCTTTGATCTTATACCTTTTATAAAATGTGATCTTATGATTAATTTTAATCCAGTAGCGATAAGGCTATCTCTTAAGAGGTTAGTAGTTGAGCAGAATGGCTATCATTATAGGCAATTATTATTCCAAATAGAGCAAATCTACTAAAATAATGGCAATTTGAGGGAAGATAAGAAAACTATTATACAATAGCCTCTCTTAGGTAGTCTTATGGTAAAGATATCGCTTGCACCACGACTAAACTTTTTGAATTAGTTTGCAGGACATGTAGAGGTAAAGATTTATCACAAACGACGATTTTTAATACGATGGAAGGTTTTTATATTTGAATGAGTTTGATTGCCATTAAGGACTGAGTCTTTTTAGTGAAGCATGAGCGAATTAATCTGTTCCAAAGTATCACTGATTCCACGAAACGACAAATTTAACGAATGTAACCAGCTTATAGTATTAATTAAATCGAATCGAAGGGCAACCATGGTGGTCTCCAACCAAGCAAATCATCAATCATTCTCCCCATAAGTAATAGTTGTTCACTCGATGCACATGTTTATTTTAAAATCAGAGCTTCCAATTATTCTAAACTCATGCAAAACTCAATGACTTACTCTTCCCTTAAATCATAGTTAATAATTTTTATGAAGCAAGCTATGACATAACCTACTAATTAAAGGTTGACCATCATGTCACACATGTATCGACTATCAGGAGTCAATTGGAGTTCCGGTTCCATCCCCACGGTTAGACACCGTTTCTATATATAGAGGTGGGAGAATAGCTACTCAAGTTGCTTATTAAATAGAATGTGCTGCTGTTAGTTGAATTGATGATTGACTGGCAAAATGGAAAGATCAGACTAGTTGGCTGATATGGATATATTGGGATTAAAGTGATAATATTTGTCAAGTCGTTTAATCTGCATAGCTGCTCGCCGAAGATATATTTAATTGACTTCATATGGAAAAAGGCACTAACTCAGCCCTAGCACATCTGTCGTTTCAACAAGAATCATTTTGCAGGAGTTGTATTCATAAAAATTACTAAAACCCCTTATTGTTTTTTCATGGTTTATCATTGCTACATGTAAATCTGCGATTTAGTTTCTAAGGTGTTATTGTATCGTTCTAATTTTTAATTCAAAATGCTTGTCTTAAAAATTTGATTCCTCAGCCACCTAAGATTTTCTAATTCTTAAATTTGCTATATTAAGATTTTGATGCTTGAGAAAGCTCCTTGCTCTCATAGCCTTTGCAAGAAGAAATTCTTTTCTTTACTCACTTTAGCACAACCATATTATTTATTATTATTATTCTTCTTCATTAGATTAAGCCAGAATTGTCATAAGATAGCAAAGTGTTATAACCGTGAGTCTCTAATCAAGCTTCGCTTCCAACAATCTCATTTTATCTCCTTGTATTCCTTCCAGAAAATGTTGTTCCCAACTATAAATCTGTTCATAAGGAATACGTATAGTTACTTATTTTATCTTTAAATTCATCAGCTTTAAATCATAGTGCTTATTCGGAATTTTAATAAATTATCTATAGAAATTAATCATGTTCAACTTCGACTAGAAATAGTTAAATATTTAAAGTTGCTCTTTAATTAATAACTATCTTCAACATGCTATTTTAGCATTTAAAGAAAGTCTAATTGTTTTTAGTCATATACATTTAATCTAAAGGAATTATACAACATTTGATTTAGTTGTACCACCTGTTTTTTCTAAAAATATTTAACGATTTAGTTAGTGATAATATAATTATAAAAGAGATGCAAGAAATATTCCCAACACACATCAGTTCTTTTGATGCGAACTTAAGTACTTTACAAACGATGAGAGAAGTATAAATTACACAAAATGAATTGAAAAGCAATCCTACTTCGCCTTTAATCAAAACACCTTTCCCCAAATATTGTCTAGTATTACTATTAGTCCAATTTCTTTTGATGTGTGCCATCATTGGTTTGGCCATTATTCTGTATTCAAAACTTAACGACACTACAACAGCTTTATCTCAGTTGAAACAATCTTTCGAAAATAGTCAAAATAATATCGCCAACTCCACAAGCGGAACTTCTGGCGGCTTGACAAAAACTGATTTAGACAATGCCATTTCAAGTTTATTGACTTCAATGAATTCTCAAATTGGTTCAGTCAATTCCTCAATAAATTTAGCGATGAGTGAACCTAAAATGCAGATCAATGGTACAGCATATTCTGAAGTATTAGTTAATCCAGTACAACTCAAATAACTTTGGACATGTATAAACGCTTTAACTCATGGATATCCGACGGCAGTTTGCAATCAACCGAACGTTTATAATTTAAATAATTCCTTAATCAATTGAGACCAGGAAAAAGGGAAAATTAGTCAATTTATGATTTATTTCTCTTCGTTATTATTGTTATAAGTATTATTACCTAGGAGTAATTCCTATAGTCATGCATGGCAGCTCTCAACCAGCATTCTCAACTTTGTATATAGTATAGTCAACCAATTAGAAAATATTTCAATATCAGTGAATTACAGTCAATTAGCTTTTCTCAAGAAAGTCATAAACTTCTTCTTCACAAATTAATAAATAGGGCAATTGAAATTAGTGTGCTAAGAATTCAATTTTTTGGAGGATCTTCAATGATAATCATATAATATAAGGGAAATACAAATTTTTAGTATGTGCCATTAATAATCTTTCGTATGGATTTCTTTTATTTCACTTTTCATTCCCCTGTTTTTAAAAAGGGTACATATCCATAAAATTAAGTAATATATATTGTGATTATTATGATTACATTATGAATTTTGGAGCGAGATTGTTACGAAGTGAGTTCCTATTTCATTGCAATGTTATATATTCGTATCCTTTTTGGGGATTATATCAAAAGCAACTTGTTATAAAATGGATTTAAAGGAAATCTCTTTCAGAAGGATAAAGGAAAATAAACACATGACGATCAATACCAAAATTTTAATCTATCTTTTTAACAAGAATTAAGCTATTATAATATTGAGGAGTACAATAGTCAAGAAATGAATACTGAATGCCTGATAATCATGTTGATCGTTTCTGCTTTTTTCCATGGTAATCACTGTTTTATTACTGATGCAGGACTTGGAGAACGTATCAATAAATATGTTCGTGGAAGCATCCCCAGGTTAGAAACTTAATTCCAAGCTATGCTTTTTTCCTTTATTTCTAATTGGTGATTGGCAAACAGCTTACGAATTAACAATATAAGGAACGCAGAAACGAGCAGATTATTTAATAAAGAGTAAATATCCTAATGATAATTTGTGCACTATCATTGAATTAAAAAGATCTGGATCAGTTGATGCCGCAGTTGAGCAGGCTTTGGAGTATGGTCGATTGTTTTAACAAAAGCGGATTTGCGGGAATAAATGGTGCGCTGTTGGGATTAATATTCCTCAAAACTTTCCTTAACAAACAATTGAAGTTAAATATGAAATAAAGGGTTTGAATGGTTGCCTTCATTATCAGGGATAATTTAAACAACAAATTATAAACAACAAAAGAACTTTCGTTGATATTATAACTTTCGTAAGGGCGAATGGAATTGCAAATGATCTTTGAAGCATAAAATATTATTCTATATTTCTTGAGTCCGTAGAGTTTATTGTTTTATTTGTGTAGATGTCGTGATTTACTGTTGCTGACTTTAGTAGACTGCCCCCAAAGGATTATTGTCTGACTCATTATTAATCTTCTTTAATATCTTTTGCATTCCCATTTAGTGAGTTCTTATTGCGAGGTTCTATATTCATACCGCTTTTTGGGGATTATATCAAAAATATACTGTCATACGATAGATATAAGGGAACTCTTCGAGGGATAGATAACACCTATGATAAGACAAACACTATCACAAATCAATGCTGTGCAGTTAATTTATTAGAATATAAAATGTATAAAACTAAAGCACTGTTTTTAGGCTCTTCTGGATCTGGCAATGATCAACTATAAAAAGATAAAGTTAAACTTTCTTTTGATAACGATTGGTCTGAAGAATAAAAATCTCCTCTTGCTGGAATTTTCATAGATCTTGAACATTTCAAAGAGATGTACGATAAGCCAACAATTTTGTGGACAAGCAAATATAACAACAAGCTTCTTAGCATTAAGTTTATTAAAGAAGCAATTAGAAATCATTTTGACCACGGTTGGAATTGGGATATTTGCTAGTTTTATTATTCAGGGCATGCCTACTATAATGGTGATTTTCTCATTCAAACAAAATAGCATCCAGATGGTGAGCGATTAACTATTTAATAGATTATGGCCATTTATTGTGAAAAATATCGAGGAGATAATTATTTATATCTTTATATTGATTGCTGTTTTGCTGGTAAAAGTATTGCTAGACTTTAAAAATGGATGAAAAACAATCCTAATGACAACTTGTCAGAAGTTTACTGTTCTTCGGGAATTAATTATACAAGTTTAGATGTTAAGCGCTTTGGAGGGTTGCTAGTATGTCGACAATGGGCGCGTAAAATGGAGAATTATCTTTCCGAAAAGGAGAATAAGGAATTAAAAGCCAAATTTGAATCAAGAAAACCAATAATGGCCGAGTTTTGGGATGGTGAGACAAAGAAAAAGTAAATGATAGAATGGTGAGCTTCTTATTATACGTTTCCTTATTTATTTATCAATCATTTGATATCTTGCTCATTTCCACGAAGTGAGTTCCTTTTTGCATTGCAAGGTTCATATCCTTTTGAGGATTGTATCAAAAATACAAATTAATAAGATAGATATATAAATATAAAGGAACTTTTAGAGGGATAGAACATATGGCAAGACTGCTGATAATATCCAAAAATATATTCTTGTAAAAGTTAATTTATATTAAAATAAGAGTAAGATATAATGCCACAGCTAAATACCCTGTTACTTATCTTGATGATAAGTTTAACAGTAAGCTTTGGTTTTGAAATCAACGATGATCCTTCACTTACATCTTCTGATGAATATATTCTCGTTCCCAACCTTGATATGGCTGGCGGAGATATCGCCATGGAATACGTGCCAACTTACGAACAAGCTCTCGCTAAAGTTAAACAATTTATCAATCATGACCCTTCGAAGTGCGGAACTATCGTCAATTACACTTATCAGTTTGCAGCTCATCTAAAAGATCCCAGAAAAACTAATCCATAAACTAGTGTAAACCATACCAAATGTACTTCAGTTTTTTATGGAAAAGTTACTTGATTCAAATAGAAAATCATTAAACATAGCGAACGTCTTTAATTTAGCCAAATTACTAAAAATTAATACAATCGTTGATGAATCTGTTTCTAATAAACTATTTTACATGCTTTCGGGAGTCAGTTCTACACCGCATACTGTATTGGCACAAGTGATTTTCTGCATGTCTGACGCTGGTTTTTACTGCATTTACGGAGTGTTTCCTTGTTCGAAGATGCTGATATTAGGAAATTATCTTTAATCATCTATTAATGCTTTGGAAATTTTTGAAGTAGAATTCAGAATCGTAACATATGTTGTGATTCTTGTAATACCCATTATCTGTAAATCAAGATCTTTTGCATTCAAAATTTTTACGCGCTATTTTTACGCATCCTTTGCATTCCCACTTAGATTTCCTATTTACATTGAGAGGTTTTATATTCATACCATTCTAGAAGATAGATATAAAGGAACTCTCTTCGAGAAATAAAGCATTCGGAGCTTATTTCGTTAACAGTCATAGTTTACAAATCGTATTGTTCAAAAAATGCACTAATTTATTATAATAATTTAGTAGTGTCGCAAATGGGCAACAAATAATTAAAAAAATCTTATACAGCTTGGATGCAATAATATTGTACATAATTGTCGTTATCATAATATTAGTCTTTAAATTATAGCAAAAAAATGCCACTCTAAAAATTAAAAAAAGCTTTTATATGCAATGGCCGCAATAATGAATCAGATAGTTATATCTGTGGAATGCATGCCTTAAATATGTGCTTTCTAATGTTAGGCTATTCTCGTTAATGGAGGAAATGCAATTTTCCTTATAAATATATTTGGTTTTTTGGTAGAAGAAGTGGGGTCTAAGTGGAGCTTAATTCGGAAGAAGGTTCATTAGTTCTTAGTTTAAAGATTACAAATGGTTTTGTGGAGTTGAAATGCCTTGGGACGTTCTTAATACGGATTACAAAAATCATGCTGTAATTGTGTTGATTCAAACTAGTACCTCCCTTGCAGGAATGGCTCATTATATAATCGTCATTGCTGAGAGTTAAGATGGAAAATAATTTGTTGTTATCGATGGTTCTGAAAGGCTTTACTTAATCAGAGACACTCAATTGTCCCAGTTGATGCGAATGTATATTCCAACTTCCGACTACAATGCATATCGTGTCGGTTAGAACATTTGATCAAAATTTAGTTATTTTATTAAACAGTTGTAAATATAATAAGATCATTGATTTTTCTACGGTCATTAGTATATTATTATGGTTTGGTTTGGTTTCTTTTGCATTCCCACAAAGTGAGTTCCTATTTACATTGCAAGGTTCTATATTCATACTCCTTTTGGGGATTATATCAAAAATACAATGTTATAAGATAGATATAAAGAAACTCTCTTCCAGAGGGATAAACGAACAAGATAAAATTTATAAACTAAAAAATTTATATTTTTTTCTGAATACTGCAAGGATTATATATTTCCAACAATAATCATGAGCAGCATTGAAACGTTAGCAATCCTCAGTGTATTTTTAGCTCTAATATCCATATCAAATAGTTCCACTTGTGGAGGAAATTGCCCCGATAACAGTTGTACAACTTGCCATTGCGGATCAACGCCAGTCTTTATGCCTCTTGACAACTATTGTACGCAATCAAAAATATGGGACGTAAATTGTTGCAAATGTATCGCGGCGCGATAAAGCGGAGGAAACACTCATTATATGAGAAAAGTCTAAGGTTCTTTTTATTATGTGGGTGTGCTTCCTTCATATTATGGACCATGCGGATTTTCTAAGAATTAAGATATTTGCATTGAAGAAAACAACTTTAAATGTGCCTAGTATGCCTACACTCTTCTCAATGGCTGGAAATAATGGGCTACGTCTGCTTCTGCTTGCGGTTGCTATCAAGAAACAAAATATGATATCAAATAGCAAGAAAACGACGTCTAACTAAAACTAAAAGAAGCAATTGAAAAGGAATGATTTAAATCTCAAAATTAATTGTATTTACGATTAATTTGATAGACTTTGCTGGTCAATGATAGATTAACAAAATAAATATTAAATATAACTACTTTGATTTGAATATGAATATTTGATGGGATTATAAAAAAGATAATTAATTATTTATTTCTTTTAATTTATACGAACTTTTCTAGTTATGATTAATAATGGAGCCCTTTCCTATTGATTTATTTTATTTCTTTTGACTGCATTTCCATGAGTTCCTATTTACATTGCAAGGTTCTATATTTATATTTTTTTGTGATTATATTAAAAAAACAATGTTATAAGATAGATAAAGGAACTCTCTTCGTGGGTTAAACTAAAGGAAAATAACTGCTATATTAATGATTCATCTTAAAAGTTTTTGTTTCGCAAGAGCTAATGTTTTATAATTAAATTCCATTCTAAAAACTAGCACCCTAGCACCCAACTAAAAATGAATTATAATTCTAACTGGGGCAATCGTTCAGAAGGGCAAACACCTTTCCGCACTTGTTAGTCTTAATAAGAGTTCAAGCTTAAAATTTAAAAATAACTTTAAGAGAGCTGTTCATTGAGAGAAAAAATAATTGATGTTATTAATTTTAAAAGAATTAACTTGATTATAATTATTAAAAGTACTTTATACTTGTTAGCCATGCAGACAACCAAATATTTTGATCTTCAGGTTATATCCGATTTCTATATCTTCGACCCATTGGCCAAGCACAAAGTTTTTTCTGTAATTCAGCATGCAAAATAGCCTGGCTTCGATCGGCCATTAGCAGCACGTTTCAATTCGGCTAGTATGCGTTTCATATCTTCAGTTCTGATGTGAAAGGACGCATTTTATTAGATGATGATTAAAAAATGGTCGGGGATTATGGAATTAATTAGAAGAAAGATGTTCTGTTTGTAAAACAAATTTTTGGATGTCCCTCCAAAAGAATGAAATTTATTATCTAAGATTTTGGTTAAACAGAAATCATTTAGACATCGATTTGTGAAGGAAAATATCATTAGAAAGTAAAAAATATCATACAAACTTTTTAACCATAAAGTCTTGGATATAGGCTCATTTTAAATAGCAAAACTCTTCTTTAGGTCAATTTTGAAGAAGGATTTAAAGAAAAATGTTGCCCTTATCTCGCTAAATTTTCGGGTCAAGATCCATTGGATATTAAAGTTTAAGTGATTCATGGTCGCGGATACATCTAAAATTCATAAAAAAAACAAAAAGCAGGAAATCCCATTAAATATTTGGCAGTTCAGTTATAAGTGATAGTCAGTATGATTTATGCCTATAATTTTAATTTTCTTCTTTATTGTACTCTTTATAAATATTTATTAAAATAACGATTAAAACTATTTGTTTTTTATATTTTTTCGAAGTATCCCACGAAGTGAGTTCCTATTTACATTTCAGTGGTCTATATTTATACCATTTTGGGGATTATATCGATAATACAATGTTATAAGATAAATATAAAGGAAGCTCCTTTCGAGAGAGATAATCAATGAGAATAAAACTTATAATTAAAATGTTAAATATTATTATTTTTTACCAACAAGATTTGATTCATGATAATTTTAATCGCGCAATAAACAGCATGGAAGTTCCAGAAAATGCTGATCAATCCTTTCAAGCCCCAATACCAAATAAAGAATTAAAACAAATTAAACGTCTTGTGTTTGCATTAATCATTTTATGCGTCTTCATGATAATCCTTATCAAAAAAGAAAAAACTACTTGTGAAATAGTTATTAATCATGAATAGATCCAGCCCAGTGCAAAAACAATGTAGCCCATTTATTCATCAGCAAAGCAAATCAAAAAAGAAGTAACATAGTATTATGTTTTAAACTCCAATGATCAATGGACTGCTTTTCCAGAGCTCAATGCTGATATTCTCGTCTAATAACCTACAAAATATTTTATCCAATATAATATCCAGAATGCGCAACCTATGCAAGGAGCAATCCCTCCTGGAATGACAGTCCTAGTCACTCGATTACTTATTGATGAAAAAGAATTAACTCAATTTAGAGTTGTTACAGCCGACACTCGACATCATTTTAATCAAGGTTCTTCAATTATTCCGCTCAATGCAGGAATCCATCACATTAAAGTTTAGTATCGAACTAATAGTCAGGTAGGAGTTAGGGCGCACGATCCCCATGATTGGCACGTCGCAGTACTTTACATCACAGAAATTTAATCGATAAATAGCATCAATATTTTAAAAAATGCTCTTTAACTTTGCAAGATTCAAAGTAATTTTAATTTTAATTTATGATTTATTTTATTAAAAATAGTTTCTGTTATATCTTTATTAGCGAAATGAGCTCCTATTCACATTGGAAGGTTCTATATTGATACCCCTTTTTGTTGATTATATCAAAAATACAATGTTATAAGATAGACATCAAGGAACTCTCTTCGAGCGATAAACAGACAGGAAATAAGTAGTAAATTATATGTTTTATTATTTCAAGTTTATTAAACAAAAATTAAATAAATTATAATAAATTTTAAACTAAAAATTCACAAGAAAATGGGCTGCGGATCAGCCATGGGACAAAATGTTTCAATTTCCTACACGCAAACAGATCGCCATCAAATCTTCGAAAATTATGCTTCCAATAGGAAATTATCCACTCAAAAGTATAGTAATCAATAAAATCAAATTTCTGAACGGCTTATTCAAGTCAGAAAAACTCTCCAAAAATATTCTTCTCTTTGCGAAATTTGTGCAAATCATAAATTACAACCTACACTCTAAATTATACCAGGTTTTGAAAATTGTATGTAATGCAAAACGAGAGGAATTGTTCTCACAGGCAGTGGCAAATCTTCCCCGTGTCCTGGTTAATATACATCACTGCTTTTTTCAAGTTATTGCTACCAATTGATGATTTGTCCAGAATGTTCAGGATTGGGAATGCTTCCTCAAACAAATAAATGATAATTTTTTGACTTTAAAATAATACAAATAACTTTAAGTTGCCGTATATGTACCCCGACAACAAAGTCAGAGTGACTAGAGTCAAAGTAAATCAACAAAAAGATATTGGTTTAGAACATTGTTTGGCCCTGCTTTACGAATCGATTATCATGTATGTTCATAAGAACTGCCACCATACGGAATGTGTCCAGTTTTGGTCTTAATTATTTTATTTTCTTAAGCATTATCAAGAAGTTTTTGAAGTAAGACTATTTCTGTCTAGTTTCTCGTCATAGGACTCATTAATATTTAGTTGATTAAATAAATTCTTTTTTATTAACAGTTGCTTTCTTTTACATTCTAATGAATTGAGTTCCTTTTTACATTGCAAGGTTCTATATTCATATCATTTTTGGAAATTATATCAAATATACAATGCCATAAGATAGATATCAAGGAAATCTCTTCCAGAGGGATAAATTGAGAAGTCATATAAAAATAAAAGATATAAATATAACTCTAATACCTCATCGTACAATAATTTAAACAATGGTGCACAAATTTGCAGGTAAGAATAGCAAATCGAAAATTAAAACATGCAACTGCAATGACTCGTTGATCCTATTTCTCGCTCATCTTCTTACTTTGAAGTTCTAGGCAGAAAGTTAATTAGACATGTGAAACCTTTAATCAACTAAAAGAGTGGACTATGTATGGAAATTTACCGAAAAGAAATCTTTACGAAATAATTCACTTTAAATTTTAAAGTTAAATACGCTGGTTCTTGTTTTTAACTGTTTCCAAAAGAAGTTATTTAGTTACGACTCACCAATAATTTCAAGAAAAAGGCCTTTGAATTACTGCCACCAGTCTAAGATAGAAAGACTATTATTTATAGAAGAAAGCAGATGAACAATTAAGAGGATCAATTTCAGCTGGTTTTTTATAATATTAGTAAACCTGAGTTGGGACTTCCTGAAGGATCCATATTACGCAGACAAATAAATTAAAACGTTGTTTCATGGTTTATCAACGGTAAAAGAATTGCTGATATTACTCATGAAAACCTCTTTTAGGGACATCCGACTTATTTTTCTGTGTGTTTAAACGAAAAGGGGCAATAAATTGAGTTTATCCAATAAAAGAAAGATAGAAATAAATGATAAACGTAGCATAGATGTTGGGGCCAGTTTTGGAGACTATGAATTGATTTTAGTCTTGCAAGATTCATTATTCTTTTTGTCTTATTTCCAGTTATTTGCTTTATTTGCATTTCCACGAAGTGAGATCCTATTTGCATTGCAAGGTTCTATTTTCATACCATTTTTGGGAATTATATCAAAAATACAATGCTATAAGATCGATATAAAGAAACTCTCTTTGAGGGACAAAAGAAAAGAGAGGACCCTAATTCAATTGAATAAATATTAGTTTAAGTTTAATGAAACAAGAATTAATTTAATTATAATATTTAAGAGTACAAAAGCTCAATAATCATGGGAAACCTTTTTGACTCCTGCAGACACATCTTCACCTTCTAAGAGTAGATTAGATAAAATGGGAGAATTGCTAACCAAAAATATATTTATAAAGCACCAATTTTTGCAGATCCAATCCCCAATTTACCGATGCTGACCAATGGGAAGTGATTTTTATTTTATTGATCTTTTGAATAATTTGAATTTAATTTTAAACACCTTGAAAGCAGTTTTGAAAGGCATCGTCTCAAAAGTTTCTATAGATTAAAACAAACAAAAAAGAAAAGAAAAGAAAAGAAAAGTGCAATTTAATTATTTTATGTATTTTGAAGTTCAATTAATCGGGCGACTGCATTGCTGATTTAGTGTTAGGGACATACAAACAATTTTAAAAGAATCAAATTGTTAGAAAATATGTTGTTTGGGTTATCTTTGAAAATTTTTAGTGAGTGCTCCAAAACTCATACGAACCTGAAGAGGAAAAGTGATTTTTAAGAAAATATAAATATAATTTATGACCTTGGTATGGATGCTGAGTATAGGATAGTTTTATTCGCGAGCTGAGTTATCATCAGAACCTAGATGATAGCAGGAATTTATTTTTCTTTAAAATTGTGCTTGTTGCCTTGTACGTCTCGTTTATTTCTGATTTTTTATAACTTAAACTTAATTTTATTTGCATTCCCACTAAGTGAGTTCTTATTGCATTGTAAGGTTCTATATTCATACCTTTTTGGGGATTATATCAATAAAATCAATAATGCAATACTTTCAGATAGATATAAAGGAACTCTTCCAGGAATAGATAATCCATCTTAACTCCATATAAAAAGTATTAATTTAACTATTTTTTTTATTCTTATTTATTTATACTTTTTATAATTAATTATTATCAAGAATGAAAGAACAAGAATGAAAGAACATGAAAGTAAGTTTATGAGGCTCTTAAAGAATGCGGTTATTCCAATAATTATATTGCTATAATTATGGTTAATATTGCTGTTTAAATTAAATATTTTACTAATTTGCTTTTATTCAACAAAAATTAACTTATTATAATTACATTTTAAGCAATAAACATGAAAGTCAAAAACCACCAAATTTTTGCTCTTATCTTTGCAACTCTTCTCTTCAGTTCGGTCTCAAGTAAAATTGTGTTGATTTAGCCAAACTCTAATTTTCATAAAAAAATGTCCCTCTAAAAGACAGAACCCCCAACGGTGACATAATTTTGAAAACAAATGAAGGAGGAAATGGCTTAAAGGATTATCCATCAATAGATGAATGCAAAGCTTACAATTTGACAATGGTTATTAAAAAAAGTTCAAAACAAACACCATTCAATATTTCAACTTTTGGCTCATGGAGTGGATGCGGTACTGATGGAAGAAATTTCCAAATGAAAACTCAACTTGGAGATACTCCATGCCAACAAACTTTATCAGGAGTAACCTTTGGCCAATCAGGAAGAATAGTGACTGCCAATTGTCTTATTCAAGGACCTTTTCCAGAAACTGGATTTATTAGATAAAAAAACTATGGATGGGTTAAGTTAGATGGTGCAGGCACTAAAAATTGCACTGGAGATGTCACATTTGAAATTGTTGATGACGCTTAATTTAGAGAATGATGTTTCTCAATAAAAATCTTACAACTGATTTAATTTTACCATTGTGCAATTATAGATATGAATTTCTGATTGGTAATTCCAAACTTTTTTATCCGTATTTTAATTGGGATAAATGAATCAGTGTTTCTGTGTCTTATTTATATTTAAGCAAAATATTAAGGTCTAAAAAGTATTGTTATATTATTTTTACAAGTATCACTCACAAGCAATGTCAAACCTCATATAGCTTGAATTAAATGCTGCTGCTGCTGACAGTTTTTTTCTTCAAGCACAAGCAACTCTAGATTTATTTAAAAGTGGTCGGCTTCCAGAGCAATTCATCAAAAATCCAAATGAAAAATCTTCAAAATCAACTTCTTTTATTAAACATAAGGAATGAGCAAGATTCCAAGACTAAATTATAAAAAGGAAATTAAATATTTCAAAGGATGATTCGAGAATCTTCTCCTATCAATTAAAAATGATTCATTAATCTTAAAATTCAATATTAAAATTAATTCTTTTAATTAAAATTATGCTGCAAATTACAGGAATAATTATCAATTAGAACTCAATAAAACATTTATTTTCATGAATTATTCAATGAAAAAAAAAATAATTAACAATTAAATGCTAAAATTAGGTTATAAAAATTTTATTAAAATTATCGGTAAAAATATGTATAATTATTTGGATTTCTTTGATCATATCAGCAATTCTTATAGCAATTACAAACAATAATGTATATTTAATTATTAATCGATTTCTAAAAGGAATTTGTATCAGTATCTATGTTTCTATAGACGTTATTTATTTATCTGAAAAATAACAGCTCCAGAAATCAACTCTTAGATTATAGCCATGCTTAGCCTTGGTAAAATTTAGGGATTGAGGTGGCGTAAAATTAACCTCATATTTTAAAGAATTCATTATTTTGCTATCCATAGAGAACATTGGTTGCGTTCAATGATATATTTTGCATTATTCAAGCTATTTCGATCTTCTTCTTCAAATTGTTTGGTAATTTTTTCAAGTTAAATTGTTTTGGTTTCAATAAGTCATTAAAACTATATCAGTTACTAATCAATTGTATTCAATAATTTGACCAATATATTAGCTGCTTTTCTATTTCAAAAATCATTGATCAAAGGCCCTATTTCTGTTTGAAATAAGCTTAATTGTGATAAACTAAGAATTAAACAGTTATGGAAACAAATAAAAGGAAGCATAGTTCCAAATTGCCGATTAAAAATATTTAATTTTCAATGATGATTTAGGTTATCTTTTTACTGTTATACTATATTCTGTTATTTCATTCTTCTTTTAAATTTTAAATTAAAACGTTTAATGTCTATCATTGATAGTCTTCAAAGTAAACTACGTTAGGCTCATACTGTCTTTATTGCTTAATTATTAGTTGGTGCACCTGTTCCCAATTCTACTATTATATCAGCTTTTGCAAAAACTCCGATGAACATTTTACTTCTATATGATCTCCATTATATTGACTCGGGTAGTTTTTTTGTGACTTTATATATTTTGGACCAGTTGTACCTTTTCTGTGGTTTCTAACATAAACTTATCCGTGAATCATTTATCCATAAGTTCGAGTAATTTTTGTTTGATTGCGAATAAATTACCAAGCTTTTTATTTTTAATTGAGTAAAAAAGTTTGCCACTGACCCTAACAACGAACAAATACTTGCGGTTCCTTTGAGAACTTCCAAAATTGTACCATGACGATGCTATCGTTGACAAAATAATAAAATTATTTTTCTCGATTGTTGACAACTTACTGGAAAGCTTTTTGGAAAGTTTAATCTGAATTTACCTATGTGGATTTTACTTTTATTAAAGGAGGTATTCTTGAGATATTAACTTTGGGTTCTTATTTTTCATTATCCTCCATTCTTGGATGTTCTAATATTAAATATTAAATATAAAATATCAATTGCTATTTTAAACTATATCATCAATTTATCAGTATCTGTTATTATTAAGTAAATTTATTCCAAAATTACATTAACGATTAGAGATATTTTTCTCCTTTTTAAATTTTATCTTACTTTCTCCATTTATACCTCAAAGAGAGTTCCTTTTTATCTTTTATCTATCTGAAGTCAGAGTAAAAATGAATAGACATTAGCAAAATTAATTCATAATATTAGATAAATGAAAAAAATTATTGATCTTTTAAAGAATTAATTGTTTTGGTGATCATTTAAATGAGGCTTGATTTGATGATTGCTTTACTTTTTCCTTATTCTTATTAATGTCTTCTGATTTGACCTTTTTTAAACCTTCTCGTAGTCCTGCTGTTTCATGAATTTCCCGGGCCAAAGCTATCTCTTAGGGATGTTTGAGTAAATAAAACATAAATTATCGGTCTTCCCTCTTCTTTAGACACTTTGTTTCACTGGCGTAGTCATAATACATTCTTTCGATAATTGGTTCAAACATATCGACTTTAAAATTTAAGGCTGGATTCTATTGGGCTTTGAGGATCAGACTGTCCAGATACTCCATATAAAATATTTTGTTCGATTTATTTAATCTTTAATAGAGTTTCACAGTAAACAAGAATTTTTCTTTGAAAGTAGTTATTACTGGATATTTATAAACGATTTATTAATGTAAAATTGTTTATTCAAGCACAAGCAAACGTTCCGATCCAATCTTTTCCCTATTATATGCTTATTTCATTTTGGAATAGAATTAAAGATCATCTTCATCAGGATACTGCCCTTTATAGTTTTTTTCATTTTTAATATAAGTGAAAACTTTCAACTTATGAAGTTAATAAAAATGTTAATTCATAGCAAGACCACATGAAAGAATTGAAGTTGAATCAAAGATACTTGGTTGCTTGCAAATTTTTTGAAAAATCTTTTGTTTAAAAGGTGTCAATATTTGTTCTACTTCATAAACTTGATTTAACCATCCAAAAGCTTAATTTTTATCGTTGCCCTTTATATTTAGAATATGTATCATTTTTGTCAAATTCATATTCTCATATATTTGATCGTTAAGATAGGCCAAAGTTCCATACTACAACAGCATACGAAAATCGTCAGTCGTTTATTTACTCATCCATAGCTCACTTTAGAAGTCATTCAATTTGTAAGGAGTGCACATATCACTGAGAGTTTTTACCCTTGAAGCCACTGCGAATATTTTGGACTATATGTTGAATGTTGCCAAAAAACGACCCAATTTTATCAGTCTTGGAATAGATTTTTCCTCGTTACTACGAGCAGTAAAAAAGTAGTTATAAAATCTGTCTAATATGGTACCGACTCCAAATTACAGAGTTTTTTCAAAATATTTGGTAAATCTATCAAAAATTAGGTTTTAATCGATGTCAATACCAATAAACTTAGCTACTTCACAATAGGCATCAGGTACTTTGACTTTTTTCATTAGAGGAGACGTAGAGTGCCTGAGATCCTTAAATTAAAGTTTATTAGTTAACACATAGTTAGTTATTTCTTCATTTTCTAATTTTAGCTTGCCTTGTGTCATAAAATCTGGATTATTTTGGTGTAAAAATTAATATATACGCTCTAAGACATTTAAAGCCTTTTCCTGATTGCCAGCTGTATAAATTAGCTCGTTAAATGTCAATGAGTGTAAAATTTTCAAACAGTCTTTCAACTCTCTGTATTGAATATACCCTTACCATGTCTTCCGATGTTTTACTAACTTAGGATAGAATTTTTAATATTGCTCATCATTTAAGACATAACCCTCACCTACCAACAATGAAAATACAGAGTTCATTTTTTTTGAGTATTGTTCCTCTTGAACCTTTTTATTGAAACTTTTGCCTAAAGGACATAATATATCTCTGATAACACCGCGGCGTTAATTTTTGAAGTCAATAAATTTAATTTCACTAATCTCCTGTAAAAATTAGTTATAAATTACTTTAAAATTCTTATCTTTAAACTAATCTGATGTAAATTGGTTTTAAAGAGTAAGGATCAGAAGATTTTATTGTCCTTGAGTGGCAATGTGAGCTAGGTTTTTATAGAGAAACTATGCCTTCTTAAAGATCATTTATAATGACTCCCAGTTTGAACGAGATTTTTTACTGTTTCTACCTTATATCTCTTTGAGCAACAGATCTGAGCGTGATTCATTTGGATAAAAGAGCTGGCTTGTGAAAACAAAATTGAATCCAGTATCCTTGCAGCCAATTAGGGGAAACTCTTTGAACATTTTAGGCATTTTGTGATTGAGTTAAAGGAGAGTGATGGTGTTTTCCTCGATTTTAAGTGGCATTGTTACAACTGAGTAAGTATCTTCGTCTTGAAGATAGGCCAAAGAAAAAGTGCTATTTTATTTGCCCTCTTATAGTATGGTAGCATTGAAAATATGCAGATTATTAATTTTACTTTCTTAGATTCTTTTAATTCCAAAATTTCGGAGTCTTTTACCCTTACGTTTATCTATCATCTGAATTTAAAACAATTTAGGATTGAATAACAAAGCATAGGGAAATAATTCCTTCAAACAGTTTATGCCCTCCTCAATCATTTTAAAAGCTGCTTCATCCAACTACTAATAAACAAACTGAGTGTTAAGTTATCCTTATTTTCGCTGCCATTTAGGTTATGGATCATTTTTGCGGAGTTCTTCAATCAGGGTGTGTTATGTATTCATCAGTTTATAGTAAAATTCTGTGTCTCTATCTTTGTACTCCCGATCCAAAAACACTTCAAATCTTTGATAAAGACTTCCACCTTCAAAATTATACATGTTTGGATGTTTCTATTCTCCTTCTTCCTCTTCAGAGTAGATTTATGAAATCTATGATTCTAGATTTACATCTTCTTCTCCAGAAAATGAATTAAAGGCATATTTTTTTGTAGAAGATTTAACTGGCTTTTTCTCTACTTTTGCCTTTTTAGTATTTTTAATTTCAGATTCACGAACCATTTGCACCTCTTCATCGCTATCATCGTTTTTTTAGTCCCGGGCCTTTTACTGTTCCTCTTGAGTTTTAACAGTCAACAAACCTTTTATCCTGACTTTTCTACTCAATATATAGGTCGTTATAAAGCCAGTTCCATATTTACCTGTGGTTTCAGCATGAGTTTTATTCTCTTCAGGTTTTGAGGAATATTGCGCCACAATACTTTATAGATCAGACACTCTGAATGGATCTCCATTATGAGCAAAAATAAACTTATTTTCACGTATTTCAATGCGCATTCTGCACCTGCCAAACTCATTAGGAACATCCTTGGCATTTTGGATTAACTCCCATATCCACCTTATCCTGGTATTTTTATCTTCAGCCAAGTTGTTGATATGCTGAGCCAGTTTTTGTGCAATGGAAATAAACCGAGCCTTGTCTTTGGCTTCCATATATTCCCTCAAAGCCAATTTATCATTGCCCCGCATGATAATTCAAATATATTATTTGGTTGTATTTCAGAGTCAATTGAGACATATATTTTGATTAAATCATATAAATATAGGCAAAATAAAAAATATAAGGACTATGCACGAACCATCTTTAAAACTTTAATAAACAACTATATAAAAATGATAAGATGTAAAAAGAGAACATGTTCTTTTCAGACTTCAAATAATGTCCAAATATAATCAAGAGATTATTATAAATGTCATTAAAAAAATTAATTTGTTTTGTTATTCAAAATAGGAAAGTTAATCAAATGACTATCTTGCGATTGATAGTTTCCTCAATGATTTGATAAATCTTTGTAGCCACCAGCGAGAGGAGACCTAAAATTATGATGTATTCGCATATCACCGTTAGATAGTTAGACAACTCAATGCCTCCCAATTATTCTATGTTATTACGAAATAATCTAAGAGAACCATCCATTGAGAACTGCACTATATGCTCCTTAAAAATTGACACTCCTACTAACACAACATTTTTACTATTTTCGCGAATTCGGTAGGAGTACAGTCTTCCTTTTGCATCTATTAAATCAATGAGCCGCAGCTGCAATAAAGAATTTTGATCGTCTGATGAAATTCTAAAGAAGATATAAGAATCATTAAGGTTGACATTGGGCTCACAATCGTAAGTAATTTGATTTTACTGAATGATACATTATTTTGATAGCATCACTTCTTTCAGAAGAGAAATTATTGATTGATAGATAGCTGTGGGAAGAGCTAAGATATTTGAGCCAGTATCAAAGAAGATAGAGCCAACAAATGTTATTTAAGAAAGTTGATTAACTTGCAAGCCAAATAATGCAATGTGCCACTCTAATTACTTTATATTTTCAATTATTAGTTCTTATTTGATATATTTTTAAGGAATTTAGCCCAATAGCATTTTTGCTTCATGAACTCCAAAATACAAGGAAACAGAGGAGATGTCTACTTTTATATTTTCAAGCAAAGAGATTATTAGTTTTTTGCCTGAAGAGTTACCTTTAATTCCCAATATGCCAACAGCCGAAAGACTCTCCATTCCTTTGGACTCTTTGACGCAGAATACTTTATGTGGGCCGAGGCATGTGTTTATATACGTCATATCCCCCATCACTTCTCCCTGAAAGTACTCTATTTTATTGCTGGCTTTAGAGATATGAGGGCAAAGCTGAAGAGTGTGCAGACAGTTAAGACAAGATCTATCTGCCATCCACACTTCCTGAGAGCCAGTGTCCACTAGTAATTAGTATTTACCGCATAACATTAAAAGAGGAAGCCCTAAAGAACTGAGTCTAATTTCTAAATTATCCGAGTCTGAAGTGGTACAGAATACACAAACTCCAACTATTAAGCAGATTATAAACTTCATGTCCTGAAAATATAGTCCATAATTATCAAATAATTAAATAAAACTGAGACCATTATTATCTATAATTTATAAAAAAAACTTCATGTGATATGATTTTTTAGCAAAGAATAAGCGACATCATATAAATCTTACAATCTAATATATTTTTTAAGGATATTGCAAGAATATTGACAGTCATTAATATCTAAGATAGCGTGTATTTTAAACAAATAATTTAATCATTTTTATTCAAAGATTATCAATGAATATTGCTTGATTAAGTTGACATCATAAAATAAATATATTCCCGATTCAAATATCCGCCTTCAGCATAATAAACCAATCAAAAAATAGGATTAATACATATACCCAATATTCCAGATAGATATGTCATTATTAAATTATGGGAAAGCGCGCTCCTAAAGCTGGAAAGGCTGAGAAGGTAGAAAAAGTTGAGGAGGCTGAGAAAGTCTAGAAGGTCGAGTCACCTGTAAAAGCCTAGAAAGCTGAAACAACCACAAAGAGAAAAGACAAGAAAAAAGCTGCTGTTGCCGCAGAGGCAGCTGCTATCATCGCAGAGGAAGCTCATTTTGAAGTATTCTCCCCAAAGTTCTATGAAACTCTCGAAACTTTTAAAAACTTTTACAGTGAAGTTCTCGCTCTAAAATCTAAGGAACAAGGAACTGATCTATCCGAGGAATTTTCTGAAGTGACCAAGCGAGTGAGTGACCAGCTGGAAGAGGAATCACACAAGATTCTGAAAACTGAGCTTGCAGATCTCTAAAATTGGGTGAGTTCACAACAAGAACAGTTCGCAGGAGAAATTAAAAAGATTGAATAAGCCTACAAAAATAATTCAAATGCTCTATCGAGCACAGGATCATTTTCTGATGAAGAAATTAGACAACAATTGCTTCCTGTTCAGTCTAAAATCGATGAAAAACAAGCCGCATTTGACTCTTATGGTGAATTAATCAAGAGATCAAAAGCCATCTACGAATGAATGATTAAGAAATTCAATTATTTAAATAATATTAAAGATTGAAAACCTATTGAATAGGCGACTTAATGTTATTTTTAGGAGTAAATATTTTCTTAAATCTATGATTAATATCATAGATAAATTGAAATTTGCCATTCATATAATTTAATGATAATGATATAATCAAAGATAACGGATGCCTTAACAAAGACTAAATTTCGATTTACCACTTAGAAGAACCTTTAATTTGTCAGGGAGCAGTATTAATCCTTTGGAAATGTATATTTCCTCTTCGCGAACTCCGGCATTTGACTTACCCCGTCAGCTATCATCTAATCCTTATGCCCAAGATTCATCTTCTGCAGCAAATTTTGTGTTAGATTCAAGGCAAAATTAAAGTTTTAGTAAGTGTGCTGCAACTGAAATCTCAAAACACGGAGATGAATAATAAAGCGAAACATTGACGACTATTTGCCATAAATTATTTAATAGCGATAGCTATTTTGAAGGAGATGGGGCAAAAAAATTAGTAAATTAGTAAGTTATTACTGAAGCCACTTTTAAGCCAACAGATTTAAAAAAATATTTAGCTCATTCTGATCATAGTCCCAAAGGGAAATAATCTGCGTATACAAAATAATGTTATCACAAAAGACTTTTATCCTTAAATGTAAAGACTCAACTGAGCAAGAAAGTAATATCCAGCAAAACAAAATATCAAATGCTTTTAGACGAGCATTTTAACCAAAAGAATAAAGATAAATCTTAAAAATTAAAGATGGTTTGGAATAAGCCCCATAACAATTAGCTTCTATGTCAAGAGAACAAGCCACTGAGGATACATAAATAAAATTAGTATACTCTGTATGACCAAGTTCAATCCAATTTACAGTTATAAATCAAACCTCCAATAATTGATAGATCCAAATCTTAAAAGACTTTCCTATTAAAGAAGAGTTTGCCTAAAACTAACTCTATAGATCAGCCATTAATAAAAAGAATTCAAAGCGAATCTAAACTCCTTTAAACAACAGATAGAAATAAAAAAATAAAAAACCTAGATGATAGAAATAACTGGATGTAGTTAACTTTTTCGGAAAGACAAGCAAGGACCATCGAGAATAGAAGAGAAAAAGAAAATATAGGATTGAAAATTAGCCGATAAAAATAAGTAAAAAACTGTACGTTTAAACCAATTCTCACTGTTTTTAAACCACGAATCCTTGAAAATAAAGCAACTTCATATGCGAAAATATACTACTAAAAAATACGAAGAAAAAAATGATATTTTTAATTATTGGAATAATTATACGACCAGAAATTATAGATTAACAACTAATCAATTAACTTTTATAAAATATTAACAAATTCTATCAAATATTATTTTTAAAAAGGTTTTGAGTTAATTAGTATCTTAACAATCTTAGAATCATAAAACGTCAAGCAATATTTATTGAGATTTGGAATGAAAAAAGAAAATATATAGTAAGAATAATCATTTCTTGATTGATTGATGTCTAAATAAATTGGGAAGTTAAACCTGATCTAATATCTTTCCTTTCAGTTACTTTATCTTTTTCAAAGCCGCCAAACTTCGGTCTCTCACCTGCTCGAATTTTTTCCTGATCACTTTATTCTCAGAAAAAATATTACTCATTAGCATATCCTGACTTTTGGAACTAATCATACTGTTAGCAGTATTAAAACTGATAGTTGATATATGAGTGGAATCTTTAGCATGCTGTTTTCTCATCTCTGAGAAATCACAGAGTTATTTACTAAGATTTGAAATTTTTTGAAGTTGAGGATTGATATTGAGGTTTATTGACGATTGTGTTACTTGATTGTACTTGAGACTGATAGGCTGACTTTGATTTCTCGTTTTTATCATTGGGAAAGTGGTTATTGTCTTATTGAGTTCGCATGGAGAGGAATCATTTTGGGTAATGTTTGAAATTTGTTGAACGAGCATGCCAAGATAATGCATGCTTTGCAAGTTAAATAGTTGAACCGATCGTTATAGCATACTCACTTGATCCGTGATGATGATTTCATTCAGAGGCAGATAATACTGAAGAACAGGTTTTCCTTCAACAACTATTATACCGCAACAATCTGACTTAAAAGAAGTCAAGATATCATTTTTTGCCAAGTATATCACAAGTTCAATAAATTGTCTATGAAGTTGTTTGACAATATCTCTTGAATTTCTATAAAGAAATTCTTTTAAAGAATAAGGCACATAGGAATAAAAAAGATAGATGTACCCATTTTTTTAAACATTATCACAGATGCTTATCAAATTTTTGTGTGATAATTGATGAAGTTTTGTTATTTTGTCTTGTAATTTCTTGAGTTAGAGATTATTTTTGTAGAGATATCGCTTTTTTACTTGCATGGTCTTATAATCATCTCTGGAGAGGTCTAGAAGGTCAAAGGGAAATTGGTTTCCGCTCATTTACAAGAGAGAAGATAGTGTCATTTTGTAATAATTATATCAGTAATTTAAGAAATGCGGGTCAAATAATAATTTTGAAATTAGGAAAAGCATTAAAATTGAAGGAAACTGATCATTTAATCATCTCTTAACGATATAAAATATCCGTTAATTTAATAAAGTAAGCTAACTCATGAAACTAATATTCAATTGAAATATTCAAAACTTCAAACTTTGCGAATCTATTTCAACTGAACAAAATAAAATCTACAAACTGTCAGACAACCTATTTCCAAAACTAAGAAACTCCATTCAAGAATATTCTATTTATTTCTTAGTATAATTTTTGCTTAATATCAAATGATAGTGATAATTTATTCTGTTGATTTATTCATATTGATTTAATTCATCATTCTTGCATAAGATTCATGGAGAGAGGAATCTTAAGTGAAAATCCAAGTGGGTAATCGGTGTGATCAAAAGCTGTGACAGCATTCACATATCCAGTGGGAATTTAGCTGAAAGCCTGAGTACAGTTGATTAGGACAGATTGACCTTTGGTATATGAACCCTCCTTTGATGCACAATCGCTCTTTGAGGGACCAATAGGTACACGGGGGCTACCCATGTCGGCCAATACGTTTGAGTAAGAAGAGGCAGTCCATTTGCTGTCAACTTTGAAGTTGATCACTGCTCCCCAAGTGATTGTTTGTGCGTCTTTCCGAGCGATAGAGCAGTCACTTGCGTTACCAAAAGTTGTTGATTGGTATTGAGTACATGGGACGCTCGCGGAGAAGCAGAATACAACTAAGAGGAAGCAAAGGATAATCACCTTCATTATTCAATTAATATAAAATCTATTTATGCAAGTTAGGATTTTATTACCAAATTAAATTGGATAAAGAAAATCCTATTAAAAATAAAAAAATATCCCCTTATCGAATAAAATTTTAAACTTTTCAAAGAAATGATTCAATCAACTTTAAAATTTAAAATTTTACTCAATTCAAAAATCAATCTGTCATTTTTACAAGTTAGAACCCTTCATGTTTCTTTGAATTATTTCGATACCTTAAAATTATGATTGTTAATATGGTCGCAACAACAATCATAAAAATTATTTTTACTTTAAGGATAATACTGGCTAATAAGTTTCTAATCTCAGCAAAATGATAGCACTGTCCTTTTTATAAAGCACTAAAAGTTCTCTTAAGATTATCCAATTCCGGGATCATTGCTGTTATGTTTATCAGGTGTTGGTAAAAAATAGATTGGGGTTGTACAACGTTGGAGACCTCCATGCAGCTTTGACTATCAAGTTTCTTAATTTTGTCATTTAAAGGTACATAGACATCATGTATCATTTTAAAAAACAATGGTTAAACATTAAATTAATACAAACTACTGAGATTATTCACAGAGTACTCAAATAAAATATCCATATGAAGTGCGTATTCCATACTTGAAAGAAACAAAAAGGCTGTGTACTCTGAGTATATATTCCAAATTTTATAGTGTTATATGGCATATTTAATAGGAGGATTATTTACCTTATCTATAGACTTTTGTTTTCCTTGCAACACTAATTGATATTGAAAATTGCCCAAGAAAAAGTATGTCCAGACCTAGTGGTCAAATTTTAAACCCCTGGCTGCCGCATCTTTATCAATATTTTTCTTTCCAAGAAGGAGAGATCGCTCAATAGACACAATCACATCCTTGAAAAATTCTGATCCTGGCTTAGCCAAAATAAACCAATTCTCCATCCCAGGGAATAGGTAAATTTCTTGTTGGAATTTTTAATCAAATATTTTTGTTTTGTTACCAGAGTAATCAATATTTTTAGTAAACAAGAGAATGTCAGGATCAGGAAAAAATCGATTGTAAACATTTGGTAATTCATATAGTCTATCAATCCAACCTAGATCCTGCACGAAAAATGATCCAACATCAATCCATGCACCGCCATGTTCATACATTAGCATAGCTCTTAAAACATCGGCTTTAGCTTGCACTGTAAATTTGTAGTTTACTTTATTTTCAAACATTTTAGTCAATCGAGCGTTATTTGCAGAAGAGAGCACTTATGTATAGTTTTAATCAGTCAAATATCCAATCTACCAACCGCTAAGTTTAGTATAGTGGTGAATGTTGTTGATGCTGAGTTTGGTCCATAGCATTGCACTATCAATTCCTGATGCCCAATATATCCAGAGTATTTTAGGAAATGGTGTGAATTAACTGGCAGGAGATTTTGGAGAAGCGTATTACAAGCCATCAGGCGTTCGGTTACAGAGGGAAACTATAAATATCGTCAAGAGTATTTTGATTTTCATAAAAATAATTTAGTAATGATATTAAAAGCATACTAATATAATGATTAAAGGCTCTATAAGCTAATTCTTTAATAAGCTTCATCTTTTTATATATTTAGATGATTTATTTAATAGCTACATAATCTGATATTATAATATTGTTTGCCTATTATGATTTTTTAAACTTTATGCTACTTAGAACCATTTCACATCATTTAACAATTGAAATTAAAATAATTGAACATTTTATTGAAACCAAGCAAAGTAGTTCAAGAATTTAGTATAAAAAATAAAAGTTATTTAATTCTTCAAAATGTTTAGTAAATTAATGCATATAAAATATTCCAGATTGTTGAGCTAATAGTTCAATAATTGATAAGGAGTATTTTTGAAAATATGACTCATGTGAAAGTTATAATAAATTTGTGGCAATGAATCAATTAGAATATTTTGGGAGAAGGTCGCACAGAATTTA